>OIXV01001407.1_pt1 | contig 21247 bp, 18 predicted proteins | sample 1587771 | NCBI WGS metagenome assembly OIXV01 (sample SAMEA3888893, study PRJEB22519) | human gut metagenome | biome: human gut; feature: human-associated habitat; material: faeces | place: Denmark | collected 2010
AGGCAGCGAAGCGTCCCTGCCAGTAACTTTGCGCGTCCGCAGACGCGCCCTCAAGTTGCTCTTCCCCTGAGATTCCGTGAAGAACCTGATTTTTTCGTGCTTTTCCGCTTGACAAGCGCGCCGATGTGCGTATAATAGGTTTGTATATTTATGCGTCTGTTTCGCATAAATGGAGGAGGAATATCATGGCATGGACGGTCTTTATTGATGGCAAGGAAGGCACAACAGGCCTTCGGATTTTCGATCGGCTGGCGGAGCGCGGGGAGTTTTCGCTCCTGACGCTCCCGGAGGAAAAGCGCAAGGACGCCGATGCCCGACGCGAAGCCATTCACGCCGCCGACATTGCCATTCTCTGCCTGCCGGACGCTGCTGCACGAGAATCCGTCGCACTGGCGGAAGGAAGCGATACGCGCATTCTGGATACCTCGACGGCGCACCGCGTTGCTCCCGGCTGGGCGTACGGCTTCCCGGAATTGTCCAAGAAGCATCGGGATGCCGTCGTCTCCGGGCAATACGTCGCCGTGCCGGGCTGCCACGCCAGCGGGTTCATCGCACTCGCCGCGCCGCTGGTCGCCGCAGGGCTGATTCCGGCGGATACGCTGCTTTCCTGCTTCTCCCTGACCGGGTACAGCGGCGGCGGCAAGAAGATGATTGCCCAGTACGAGGCGGACACCCGCACGCCTGACCTCGATGCGCCCCGCCCCTACGGCTTGACGCAATCGCACAAGCACCTGCCCGAAATGCAGCAGATTTCTTGTCTGACCCACGCGCCGATTTTCGCGCCGATTGTGGCGGATTACTACGCCGGGATGCAGGTGACGATTCCGCTGTTCCGCCAGCAGCTGAACTGCGCGCACCCGGTTGAGGAACTGACCGCGTGCCTGAAGGCGCACTATGTGGGCTCCCCCATCGTGTCCGTGCTGGACGCGCAGGACGTGGCGGCGTTCGGCGGCTTCATCCCCGCGAACGCCTTGGCGGGCAAGGACAGCATGAAGCTGATGGTGCTGGGCAATGACGACCGCATCAAGCTGGTCAGCCTGTTCGACAACCTCGGCAAGGGGTCGTCCGGCGCGGCCATTGAGTGCCTGAACCTGATGACAGGCGCACCCGAAACGACAGGACTGAATCTGTAAGCATATAAAATATGGAGGAAAAGCATATGGAGCATATTTCGGGCGGCGTATGTGCCGCAAAGGGATTTCAGGCGGGCGGCATTCACTGCGGCATCCGCAAGAACCGCGGCAAGCGCGACATCAGCATGATTATCAGCGAAGTCCCTGCTTCGGCAGCGGCGGTGTACACGAGCAATCTGGTCAAGGGCGCGCCCATTTACGTCACCCAGCGGAACTTGGCGGGCGGTATCGCGCAGCTGGCCGTCTGCAACAGCGGCAACGCGAACACCTGCAACGCCGACGGCGAAGAAGTCGCGTGGCAAATGTGCGAACTGGCGGGCAAGGCGGCGGGCATCGACCCGCACCACGTCATTGTCGCGTCTACGGGCGTGATTGGGCAGCCGCTGTCCATCGAACCAATCGCCCAGCACATGGGAGCGCTGTACGCCGCCGTGAAGGTCAACGGCAGTCAGGAAGCAGCGGAGGGCATCATGACGACGGACACGCGGCTGAAGGAAGTCGCGGTGTCTTTCGTGGTGGACGGCAAGGTCTGCCACCTCGGCGGTATCGCGAAGGGTTCAGGCATGATTCACCCGAATCTGGCGACGATGCTCGTTTTCCTCACCTGCGACGCGGCAATTTCCCCCGCGATGCTCCGCAAGGCGCTGTCGGACAACGTGAAGGACACGTTCAACATGGTCAGCGTCGATGGCGACACATCCACCAACGACATGGTGTCCATCATGGCGAACGGCTTGGCGGGCAATGCGCTGATTGACAGTGAAAACGCGGATTACGCCGTGTTCTGCGCCGCGCTGAACGAGGTGACGACCGCCCTGTGCCGCATGATTGCTAAGGACGGCGAAGGCGCCTCGCGGCTGCTGACGTGCGTGGTGACGGGCGGCAAAACCGTGCGGGACGCCAAGCTCGCCGCGAAGTCCGTCATCTGCTCCAGTCTGCTGAAGGCCGCCATTTTCGGCGCGGATGCGAACTGGGGGCGCGTGCTGTGCGCGCTGGGCTACTCCGGCGCGGAAATCGACGTGAAGAAGGTGGATGTCGCCTTCCGCAGCGCCGTCGGCTCGATTGACGTGTGCAAAAACGGCGCATCCATCGACTTCAGCGAAGAAAAAGCGAAGAAAATCCTGCTGGAGGACGAGGTGGATGTCGTCGTCACCCTGCACGACGGCGACGCCTCCGCCACCGCTTGGGGCTGCGACCTGACGTACGATTACGTCAAAATCAACGGCGACTATCGGAGCTGAAAGGACGAATCAATATGCAGATGTACAACGGCATGACGAACCGCCAGCGCGCGCAGGTGCTGGTCGAGGCACTGCCCTATATCCAGAAGTATAACGGCAAAATCGTCGTCGTCAAGTACGGCGGCAACGCCATGATCAACGAGGAGCTCAAGCACGATGTCATGCGCGACATGGTGCTGATGAGCCTCATCGGGGTCAAAATGGTGCTGGTGCACGGCGGCGGCCCGGAAATCTCCAGTATGCTCAAGCGCGTCGGCAAGGAGACGGAGTTCATCGATGGTCTGCGCGTGACGGACGAGGAAACGAGCGAGATCGTCCAAATGGTGCTGGCGGGCAAAATCAACAAATCGCTGGTGGCGAAGCTGGACAACCTCGGCGGGCGCGCGATGGGCATCTGCGGCATGGACGGCGGGCTCATCAAGGCGCAGATGATTGACCCCAAGCTCGGCTACGTCGGCAAAATCAACAGCGTCAACCCGCAGCCGATTCTCGACTTGCTGGAAAAGGGCTACATCCCGGTCGTTTCCACCATCGGGTGCGATGAGACGGGGCATGTCTACAACATCAACGCTGACACCGCCGCCGCGTCGATTGCCGCCGCCATGCACGCCGAGGCGCTCATCTCCATGACGGACACCGTCGGTCTGCTCCGCGACCCGAAAGACCCGACGAGCCTCATCCGCCGCGTCGATTTGAAGGGCGTGGAGGAGCTGAAGGCGGAGGGCATCATCTCCGGCGGCATGATTCCCAAGGTCGAGTGCTGCACCAACGCCATCCGCGCGGGTGTGCGCAAGGTGTTCATCATCGACGGCCGCGTTCCCCACGCGCTGCTGATTGAGACGCTGACCGACGAGGGCGCCGGTACGATGTTCAAGAAGGAGATTGAGGGAAATTATGTGCCAAAAAGTTAAACAGGCGGACAGTGCTTACATCGCCGGCACATACGGCCGCTTTGACGCGGTGATGTCGAAAGGCGAGGGCGCGCACTACGAAGGCCTCGACGGCAAGCGCTACATCGACTTCGGCACGGGCATCGGCGTGACGCTCTTCGGCGCGTGCGATCCCGACTGGGTCGCCGCCGTGACGCATCAGCTGACCACCCTCGGTCATACGTCGAACCTCTACTATACCGAACCGCAGACGCAATTGGCAAAGCTGCTGTGCGAGCGCACGGGCATGAAGAAGGTTTTCTTCGGCAATTCCGGCGCGGAAGCGAATGAATGTGCGCTGAAAGTCGCCCGGAAATACGGCGAGAAGGACAACCGCGACGTTATCGTGACGCTGGTGAACAGCTTCCACGGCCGCACGATTGCGACGCTGGCGGCGACCGGGCAAGACCGCTTCCATGAGCACTTCGGCCCGTTCCCGGCGGGATTCCGTTACACGCCCGCGAACGACATTCCCGCGCTGGAAGCCATCCTCAGCACGGGCAAGGTCTGCGGGCTGCTGATGGAGATGGTGCAGGGCGAAGGCGGCGTGATTCCGCTTGACCCGGCGTTCGTCAGGAAGGCGGAGGAGCTTTGCCGCGCGAATGATATTCTGCTGATGGTCGATGAGGTGCAGACTGGCAACGGGCGCACAGGCACGCTGTACGCCTACGAGCAGTTCGGCATCCATCCCGACGTGGTGACGACGGCGAAGGGGCTGGCGGGCGGTCTGCCGATGGGCGCGTGCCTCTTAGGCGAGCGCTGCGAGCATGTGCTGGGCAAGGGCGACCACGGCTCGACCTTCGGCGGCAACCCGATTTGCGCCGCCGCCGCGCTGAACGTCATCTCCCGGCTGAATGAGGACGTGTTTGCGGGCGTAAAGGAGCGCGCGGCGTACATCCGCAAGGAATTGACGGGCGCGCCGGGCGTGAAGAGCATCACCGGGCTGGGGCTGATGATTGGCATCCTGCCGGAGCACAAGACGGCGGCGGAAGTCGCTTCGGCGTGCTTGCAGGACGGCTTGATGGTGCTGACGGCTCACGAAAAGGTGCGTCTGCTGCCCCCGCTGAACATTTCCTATGAGGATTTGGCGGCGGGGTTGGCGATTCTCAAAAAGCATCTCGCGTAATCAAATTTAGGCGCACTGCATGTTTTTCGCAGTGCGCCTGATTGTGTCGGAGGTTTTATGCAGCCCGATTTTTCCCGTGACGCGCGAATCGCCCCGATTCTCACGCGGATTGCCCAGCTGCCGAAGAAGCCGCGCCTGCTCATCACGATTGACGGGCCGTGCGGCAGCGGTAAATCCACCTTGGCGGATGCGCTGTCCGCCGCGCTGAATGCGCCCATCATCCGCATGGACGACTTCTTCCTGCCCCACGCGCTGAAAACGCCGCAGCGGCTGGCGATTCCGGGCGGAAACGTCGATTTGGAGCGCCTGATGCAGGAGGTGATCATCCCCTTCGCCGCGGGTCAGCCTGTCGTCTATCGGCGCTACCTGTGCCGCGAAGACGCATTCTCCGCGCCGATTCCCCTGCCCGACGCGCCCATCACGATTCTGGAAGGCAGTTACAGTATGCTGCCGGACATCCGCCGTCATGCGGATTTGACGCTCTTCCTGTGGATTAACCCGGAGGTTCAGCAAGAACGGTTATTGCAGCGCGTCGGCGCAGCGTGGCTGAAGGATTTTAACGCGCGGTGGATTCCGCTGGAGAATGCGTATTTCGATGCGTATCACTTGCCGGACGAGTCTTGCGTGCTGGTGCCGCAGGATGTAAAAGCGCCTGTTCGCCCCTGAGCGACCTTCATGCGCTGCATGATGGCGTCGTACTGCTGATGGCGCGTCGGCTGCACCGGTACGGACATCGGCGGCGCGTCCCGTTCGGGCAGGGCGTTCACTGGCGGCGCTTCTTCCTCCGGCGGCACCGTGTCCCGCTGGCACTGCCACCAAATCCACTGTTCCTTCTGCTCCTGACTGCTTTTCGCCTGAAACGGCGATCCTGCTGCCCGCATGATTTTTTCCTCCTTTCGCTGAATCAGTTCTATTTTATGCAGGATTTTTCGCTTCGTGACGCGAATACTTCCTGCGGAAACGACATTTTCGGAGGTGTTTCTCATGGAATTTACGCTTCACTGCGGTGATACGACCGCACGCGTCCGGCAGAAGGGCGCGCAGATGACCTCCTTCAAGGGGAATGATAACCGCGAGGTTATTTGGCAGGCTGACCCCGCTGTCTGGGGAAATCACGCGCCGGTGCTCTTCCCAATCTGCGGCACGGCGAAGGATAACCACGTCATCATCGACGGCGTGTCCTACCCGATTGCCAAGCACGGTTTCTCCCGTAACCCAGAGTTTGCGGTCGAGAAAATCGGCGATGACTTCATCGAGCTTGTTCTGACCCCCACGGAGGAAAGCAAGCCATCCTACCCGTTTGAATTCGCGTTCCACGTTGTCTACACGCTGCGCGAAAACGGCTTCTCCGCGCAGTTCATTGTCGAAAACAAGTCTGACAAGGTGATGCCGTTCTGCTGCGGCGGGCATCCGGGCTTCATCGTGCCGATGGAGGCAGGCGCAAGCTACACGGACTACGAGCTGGTCTTCCCGCAGGTTGAGGACGGGCGCAACAGCCTCTGCCCCGGCGGATATCTCATTGACGGCAGCGAATATCTCCCCTGCTTCCACAACAGCCGCGTGCTGCCGCTCAGCCACGACCTTTTCGACGACCGCGACGCGCTGATTTTCACCGAATTGAAGAGCCGCTCGGTCGATTTGGTCAACCGCAGCAGCGGCAAAGGACTGCGCTTCTCCTACCCGAAGATGGAGGTGCTGGCGGTCTGGTCGATGCCAAAGAAGAATGCGGATTACGTCTGCTTGGAGCCGTGGCACGGGATGCCCGGTCAGGTGACGGAGAGCGGCCGCTTCGAGGACAAGCCGTTCGTGACGCTGCTTCAGCCCGGGCACAGCTGGCAGGGCGGATATGACGTGCAGCTGATTTAACCGAAAAGTAATACTATTTCCAAATGAAAATGCGCCAAGATGCGCGGCGAATTTTTCGTTCTGGCTAACGGGAACGAAATGCAGCGTAGCAGCGCTACGCTAAATGGAGTGAGCGAACGCCAGAACGAAAAAGGCGCAAGCAGATGGCGCAGTTGAATCTGGAAATAGTATAAAACGCCATTCCGAACAACATGCGTCGGAATGGCGTTTTTGTGTGCAAATAGATGTCACTCAGCGGGTGTTTCGTCGTCCGTGTGGATACTCGGCGCTTCCATCGGGCGCTCCGGTTTTTCGGGGATGTCCGGCATCTCAATCGTCGGCACGTCGTCGTCCTCCAGCGGCACTTTCACGTCCGTCGTGTCAGGCGCATGGGCGGCAGAATCCGGCGTCTCGGCGCTCTTCTCGTCCTCCGGCGCAGCGGTCTTGCTTTCGCGCAGCTCCTGCAGTTTCACTTCCAGGTCGCGCATTTCCTCCAGCGTCGCTTTCAGCGTCTCCGGCACGTCCTCGCCCGCCTGCCACAGCTCATACAGCCGCAGACCAAGCTGGTTTTGCAGTTCCTTCCGACGCGTGACGATGTTCATCTCATCAACCTTCTGCTTCGTGCTGGTCGCGATGTTCGTCGCCGCCTTGTTGACTGCCTTCATGCTCTGTTCCCAGATTTCTTTGACTGTCTTGCCAATATCAGCCATAACGTTGCCTCCTTTTCTGCGGATATTTTTATATATTCGCCACAGAATGCGGAAATCCCTTCTTTTTGACAGGAAAAGTTACGAGTTTTGCAGCGGCAGCACATACACCTGACACGGATTCCATTCATCCCACAGCGTCGGCAGGCACTCCAGCGGCAGAAAGCCCATGCGCTGGTAAAAGGCGTTCGTGCGGTCATACTCCTCGTAATGCCCCGTCTGCACGGTTTTGACCTGCAGCAGCCGATAGCCTCGCGCGATTGCCTCCGCCCGAATCGCCGCAAACAGCTGCTGCCCGATGCCGCTTCGGTGATATTCCGGCAATACGCCCATGACGTAGATTTCCCCCGCGCAGGGGCTGGTTGCCTTCAGCGCCGCGAATCCGACTGCCTGCCCTTCCCGCACAGCGGCGAAAAACGGCATGCTTCGGCTGTCGTCGATGTACTTCTGCGTGCTGTCCGGCAAGCCGAACCAATCCGGCAGCGCATGGAGGATGCGCGCGGAAATCTCTGCCTTTTCCGCTGGATTTTCCACGCGGATGATGCTGATCGTCGCCATACGCACCTCACCAGTACAGCATCAACGCGCCGGGATGCATGGTAAATTCCGCATGTTCGCAGGCGATAATCTCGCCATCCACCTCGACATGCATTCCGGGCGACGACACCGTCACTTTGTCGCAAAGAACATGCTCCGTAAACGGAAAGTTCAAAATCTGTTTCATCATCATGCGCACGAGATAGTACGGCACTTTCCACCGCGGCTGCTGCCCGACGACCATGAAGTCGATTTCGCCGTCATTCGGCACAGCATCGGGGCAAATCGGGATGCCGCCGCCAATCCACTTTCCGTTCGCCGCAATGCACAGCAGTGCTTCCTTCGTCTGCGTCTTTCCATCCACCGTATACGTCAGCTGCAGCGGCTGATGCTTCCAAATCGCGCGAATCAGCCCGACGAGGTATGGCAGCAGCCCGCGGATTTTCCCGCCCAAATCCGCAACATTTTCCAGCACCGTCACGTCAAAACCCGCTCCGGCGACGTTCAAGAACATCTGCCCGTTCAGGTCAATCGCGTCGCACGGGCGCGGCTCATGGCTGAGGATGAAATCGAGCGCCGCCATTGGCTCTTTCGGCGTGCCGAGCGTCTTGACAAAGTCGTTGCCCGTGCCTGCCGGAATCAGCCCAATCGGAATGCCGCTGCCCGCCAATCCGCGCGCCGCCTCGCTGAACGTGCCGTCACCGCCGATGACATAGACGGCTTCGCAGCCCATTTCGACTGCTTCCCGCGCCAGTTTCGCCGCGTAGCCGGGGTATTCCGTTCGCATCACACGAAACGAGAGGTTTCGCGCGGTCAGCACGCTCTGCACCTGTTCCATCACTTTCAGCGCATAACCGCACCCAGCGATTGGATTGACAATCAGCATACGCATTGTTGTTGTTCTCCTGAATTTGGGCTCACGCAAAGCGGACAGCGCCCACACCGGAGTGCTGTCCGCAGTATCTCTTGCAGAAATTATGCCTTCGCAATCCGATCGGCAATCTGCTTGCCGGTCAGGCCGTATTCTTCCAGCAGCGCAGCGGGCTTGCCAGACTGACCGAACACATCGTTGATGCCAATCTTCTCGAAGTGCTTCAGCCCCATGCCGCAGATGGCGGAAGCCACCGCGTCGCCCAGACCGCCGATGATGGAGTGCTCCTCCACCGTGAACACCTTGCCGCACTTCGCCGCGTAGGTGCGGGCGAGTTCGTCGTCAAAGGGCTTCAGGGTGTGGAAGGACACCAGCGCCGCGTCAATGCCTTGCTCCGCCAGCAGCTGAACTGCTTCGAGGCAGTGCTCCAGCATGATGCCGCAGGTGAAAATCACGCAGTCCTTGCCGTCCTTGATGACGTTGCCCTTGCCCACCGTGAAGGGGCGCGCATCGTACACCGGGGAAGGCAGACGAGCGGTGCGGATGTACACCGGGCCGTTGATTTCCGCCGCCGCGCGGACGCACTGCTCGCACTCGGTCGCGTCGCTGGGGACGAACACCGTCATGTTCGGCAGCACGCGCATCAGGGCGATATCCTCAATCGCCTGATGGGAGCCGCCGTCCTCGCCCAGCGTGATGCCCGCGTGGGAGAAGCCAAACTTCACGTTAAATTTCGGATAGCACACGCCATTGCGAATCTGGTCGTAGCTGCGGCCCGCAAACACCGCGAACGTGGAGCAGAACGGAATCAGCCCCATCGTGGACATACCCGCCGCCATATCCACCATGTTCGCCTCGGCAATGCCGCAGTCGATGAAGCGGTCAGGATACGCCTTCTTGAAACCATTGGTCATGGTCGCCGCCGCAAGGTCAGCGTCCAGCACGACCACCTTGTCATTTTCCGCACCGAGCTTGACGATGGCCTCGCCATACGCCACACGAATTGCTTTCTTTTCCATTTGTTCAGCCCTCCAGTTCGCTCAGCGCCTGCGCCGTCTGTTCTGCATTGGGAGCCTTGCCGTGCCAGCCGACCTGCCCCTCCATGAAGGAAACGCCCTTGCCCTTGAGGGTGTGCAGGTGAATCAGGCGAGGCTTGCCGGGGCAGGCGGGCGCGTGCAGCGCGTCCAGCACCTGCTGCATATCGTTGCCGTCGGCGACGTCAATCACGTCATAGCCGAACGCCTTGAATTTCGCCTGAATATCGCCCAGCGACATCACCTCGTCATTCGAGCCGTCAATCTGCAGGCCGTTGTGGTCGAAAATAACCGTCAGGTTATCAAGGTGATAGTGTGCCGCCGCCATCGACGCTTCCCACACAAGCCCTTCCTGCGATTCGCCATCGCCAATGATGGTGTAGACGTGGCAGGGATTGCCCGTCTTCTTCGCGCCCAGCGCCATGCCGACCGCGATGGAGATGCCCTGGCCGAGCGAACCCGTCGACGCATCCACGCCGGGGCACTTCTTCACGTCCGGATGCCCCTGCAGGATGCCATGCAGTTGACGGAAATGGTCAAACTCCTCGCGTCCGAAATAGCCGCGTTCGCACAGCGTGCCATAGAGCGCGGGAGCCGCGTGACCCTTCGACAGCACAAAGCGGTCGCGGTTCGGATTCTTGTCGTCCTTGGGGTCAATGCCCTTCATGACGTCAAAATACAGCGCAACGAGCGCTTCCGTTGCGGACAGCGATCCGCCGGGATGGCCAGCACCCGCCTTGTTGGTCATAATGATGATGTCCCGCCGCACTTGACGGCAGACCTCTTGGAGTTCCTGAATATCCATCAAAGTACCTCCTCTATCTCTGATCCTGCGCCGCCGCTCCTCACGATGCCGCAGTATTTCATTATCTTCATTATAGCCGCATTCTGCCGCGTTGTCAATCTGTCCTGCGCGAAATTTGTCAAACGAGTGGCAAACGGTACGCAATCCACGCGCATATCCACGCCAGCAGGCACTGCCCCGTGACCATCAGCACTGCCAGCTTCCGGCTTTTCAGCCCTTTGATGATGCTTGCGGATGCCGCGGCGCACGGCGGATACAGCAGCACGAACGTCATCAGCGCCAGCGCCGCAGCCGGGGTCGGCAGGGACGCCGCCAGCGCCGCGCGGATGCTCCCCTGACCCGCCAAGACCGCCAGTGTGCTGATGATGCTCTCCTTCGCCAGCAGCCCGGTCAGCAGCGCCGCCGTTACCGCAACGCTTCCGAAGCCCAGCGGCGCGAAAATCGGCGCAATCGCCCCGGCAATGCTGCCGAGGATGCTCTCCTGCGTGCTCGCCGCCCACGCGCCCGTCCAGGTGAATCGCCCAATGAGCCAGACGACCACCGACGACAGCAGAATCACGCTGCACGCGCGGCTGAGGAATTCGCCCGTGCGGCGGAGCACCTTGCGCAGGACGCTCGACATCAAGGGCAGGCGGTACGGCGGCAGTTCCATCACGAACGCGGCGGATTCGCCCGGAAACAACGTTTTCCGCAGGATTTGCGCAATCAGCGCCGCCAGCGAAATCCCCAGCGCGCAGAGGGCAAAAATCATCCACGCGCCGCTGGGAAGAAGCGTCGAAAGCGCCGCAAAAACAGGCATTTTCGCGCTGCACGAGACGAAGGGAATCATCAGCAGCGTAAAACGCCGATCGCGTTCGCCCCGCATCGACCGCGCCGACAGCGCCGCCGGGACGGAGCACCCGAACCCCAGCAGCAGCGGGATGAACGACCGCCCGCTCAAACCCAGCGCCCGCATCGGCCGATCCATCAGGAACGCCGCCCGCGCCATGTAGCCGCTGTCCTCCAGCAGGGAGAGACACGCAAACAGTATCAGCAGCATCGGCAGGAAGCTGACGACGCTCCCCACGCCCGTCATTAGCCCCTCGACAATTAGTCGCCGCAGTGCTTCCGCGACCTGCCAGTGCCCAAGCACACCGTCCAGCGCCGATTGTATCATCAGGATGATATTCGTCAGCATGTCGGACAGCCCGCTGCCGAACCGTCCGAACGCCAGCGACAGCATGAGCGCCAGCAGCCCCGCCAAAATCGGCAGCGCCAGCACAGGGTGCAGCACAAGCGCGTCGATAACGTCCGCCCGCGTCGGATTGTCAGGATTCCCCTGCCGCACCGCCGCGCATAGCTCATCTGCCCACGCATAGCGAAGCGCCGAAAGCGCTGCCGCCGCCGACATGCCGGACTGCGCCCGCAATTGCGCCTGCCCCGCCCGCGCCGCCTCCGCCGCGCCCATCTCGTCGCCTTCCAGCGCTTTCCACGCACGGAACTCCGACGGGAGATTCCCCTCCGGCAGGGCGCTTTTCATCCGCTGGATAATGGCGGTGTACGGCGCGCTCGGCGGACTTTTCGGCGTTTTCGCCCCGTCTTTCAGTGCGCGCAGGAGTTCCGGGACGCCCGTACCATCCCGCGCGCTCATCGGCAGCACGCGAATGCCCAGCCGCGCCGACAATTCCTCCGTGTCGATGGTGATGCCGCGCTTCCGACACTCGTCCATCATGTTCAGCGCAATCGTCATCGGGCGCGACAGCTGCGTCAGCTGATGTGTCAGGTACAGCCCGCGCGCGAGGGCAGTAGCATCCACAATTTGCAGAATTTCATCATAATCACCGCCGGATAAGTAGTCGATGGTCACTTTTTCCTCCGCCGAATACGGGCTGAGCGCGTACACGCCGGGTAAGTCCACCCACTTGACGCCATTTTGCGTCCCCTCTTTGCGCTCCACCGTCACGCCCGCCCAGTTGCCCACATGCTGATGCAGCCCCGTGACGGCGTTGAACAGCGTCGTTTTGCCGCAGTTCGGGCTGCCCACCAGCGCAATCGTTTTCATTCCGCCTCACCACCTGACAGGATGATTTGCCGCGCCAGCCGCCGGCGGATGGACACGCGGCTGCCGCGCACGAGCAGAATCAGCGGGTCGCCAAGGAGCGCCGTGCCAATCAGCCGCACCCGCACGCCCGGCGTCAGCCCCATGTCCAGCAGATGCCGCTCTTCCGCGTCCGCCCCGCGATACGCCGCAATCACACCCGACTGCCCCGGCGCAAGTTCCGCAATCGTCATGCGTCCACCTCCTCCGCCAATGTCCGCTGCGGCGCGCTCAGGTAGGCGGCAATCAGCTGCTGCTCCGTCAGTATGCCAAGAAGCCGCATTGTCCCCGGCTCGATGATGTACAATTGCGTCATGCGCGTTGGGTGCAGGGCACGCACGGCGTGGTGCAGCGTCCGCGTGGAGAGCATCGCCATGGGCTGAATCGGCAGTTTTCCGCGCGTTTCCATGCGGATTTTTCTGTCCATCAGCGCGCGAAGCTCCATCAGTGCTGTGCTCGTCGTCGCGCTGACCGCGCTATATAGTAGGAAGCAACCCGCTGCCGCCAGTGACCAGCTGCCCTGCCACCTGCGCACCGCGCCGACCACGCCGCCGACGACAAGCAGCCCCCCCGCCGCCGTGCCGATGATGCGCATCACCCGCCAGCACGTTTCCCGCCGCAGGAGGCGCAACAAGACCGCTGACAGCAGCCGTCCGCCGTCCAGCGGCAGCGCGGGCAGCAGGTTCACCAGCAAAATCCCCGCGTTACTGAGGAAGATCAGCCGCCCCGCTTCCCGCGGAATCACGCCGTTTTGCGTCAGCCACAGCGACAAGGCGCACAAAATCAGCGTCATCAGCGGCCCGGCGAGTATCACGCTGATTCGCGCCGTCAGCGGCAGACGTTCCTCGTCCTCCAAGCGCATCATTGCGCCCAGCGGCGTAATTTCTACCTCCTGCGGCGGATGATGCCACAGCGCGCTGAGCGCCGCGTGCGCCGTTTCGTGCAGGATGATGCTCGCGTAAGTGCAAATCAGCAGCGCCCGCCAGCGCGTCAGGAGTCCAAGGAGCAGGAGAATACCCGCCGCCGGATGCACCGTGATGTCCGTTTCTCCCAGCGTCGCGATTTTTCGCTTCATTGCCGCATCATCACCGCCGGGTCAACGCTCAAGCCGTCCTGCCGTACCTCCATCACGCACGGCTGACCGGCCATAAGCGTCCCCAGCGGATCGCCTGTCTGCACCATGTCGCCCGTGCTGACCGTCACACTCGCCAGATTCCCGTACAGGCAGCTCAGCCCGTCCGCGCCTAACACCTGCACCAGCCGTTCGTCCTCATTGCCGTGGTACACGCCGATGACCTCGCCCGCCATTGCGGACGTGACAATTTTCGTCTGCGCGTCCCATGAGATGAACGGCTCACTCTGCGACCACGCGTGCACGACACTTTCCGCTTCCACCGGCATGGTCAGCTTGCCGCCCGATTCACCGAAAACGAGCGATGCTTCCGGGAAAATGCTGCTGACAAAGGACAGCTTGCCCAAATCGCCGTTCAGGAGCGAATCATCCGTCGCGGCGCTCATGACCGACTGCACAGCATCCGTCAGCGGCGGAATCGCCCCGGTTTTCAGCGCAACCGCGCAGAGCATCAGCGCCGACGCAATGGCGAGATTGGGCAGTAGCCTCTCCTGCCAATGCTTTTTCGGTGTTTTCACCCACTCGATGTCCGGCTTGCTGGCTGCGAGTTCTGTACGCCTTGGGCGCACGCGGAGTTCCGTCTGTTTCGTTTCGTTCATAGCAAAAAGCCCTGCCTTTCCAGCACATCGTATGCCGGGAAAAGCAGGGGTATGATCTAAATCTATCGTGCTAAATTCATAATTACTTCAGCGTCAGCGCGCCCTGTTCCACCATGCGGTTCAGCGCCATTTGCAGCGCGATTCGCCCGTGCGTGTAGGTCAGGCCGCCCTGCATGTAGGCGGTATACGGCTCGCGCATGGGGGCATCTGCCGACAGCTCAATCGACGCGCCCGCGACAAACGTGCCCGCCGCCATGACGACTTGGTCATTGTAGCCGGGCATATCCCACGGTTCGGGCAGTGCCATCGAGTCAATCGGGGACGCCATCTGAATCCCCTGACAGAACGCGACGAGGCGCTCCGGCGTGCGCATTTGAATCGCCTGAATGATGTCGGCGCGGGGCTCATCCGCCGCGGGCGTCGTCGTCATGCCAAGGATTTCAAACACGCGCGCTGCCAAACACGCCGTCTTAATCGCCTGCGCAACGGTGTGCGGCGCCATGAACAAGCCCTGATAGAATGGCTGGTAGCTTGCGGCATACGAACCAACTTCCTGCCCGATGCCCGGCGCGGTCAGGCGGTAAGCGATACGCTCAATGGCGTCCTGCGTGCCGACGATGTAGCCGCCCGTGGGGGCAAGTCCGCCGCCCGGATTCTTGATGAGGCTGCCAACGCACACGTCCGCTCCGTAGTGACTCGGTTCTTTCTCGCATACAAACTCGCCGTAGCAGTTGTCCACCATCAGGCGAACGCCGGGGTGCTTCTCGTGCAGCATCTTCGCCAAGGGCGCGAACTCCTCCGGCAACAGCGACGGCCGCCAGTCATAACCGCGGCTGCGCTGGGCGATGACGAGCTTCGTCTTCGGGGTGATGGCGTTTTCCACCGCGTCAAGGTCGATTTTGCCGTCACGCAACGCCACGGGATGGAAGCTCACACCCATTTCCCGCAGTGAGCCGACCGGCGCGTCGCCCTCGCCCCAGCCGATGATGTCCTGCAAGGTGTCGTAGGGCATCCCCGTCGCGGACACGATGTCGTCCCCCGGCAGCACCAGCCCGAACAGACACAGGCTGATGGCGTGCGTGCCGCTGGCAATCTGCGGGCGGACAATCGCCGCGTGCGTGCCGAACAGCTCCGCAAAAATCTTTTCGAGCGTATCACGCCCCACGTCATCATAGCCGTAGCCCGTCGTCGGCGCGAAATGCCGGTACGCCACCTGATGCTCCCGGAAGGCGTCCAGCACGCGGCGCGTCCCAATTTCCTCCATGCGGTCAATGCGGGCAAACTGCGCCGTCAAGCCGCTTTCCGCCTGTGCAATCAATTCTTCAATGGTCATTTTGCTTCTCCTTGCGTATAGTACGCTTCCAATTTGTCATACGCATCCGGTTCGAGCGCGTCCACCCACAGGACGTCCTCCTCCCGGCGCATCCACGTCAGCTGGCGCTTGGCGTAGTGCCGCGTGTTGAGCTTCAGCGCGTAAACCGCCTCATCCAGCGTCGTTTCGCCCAAAGCATACGGTATCATTTCCTTGTAGCCGATGGCTTTCATCGCCTTCGCGTCGCGCGGAACGCCGCTTTTCAACAGTCTGCTGACTTCCTCCGCCAGCCCGTCCGCCAGCATCTGGTCGATTCGCTGCTCAATCCGCGCATAGAGGATGTCTCGCGGCATCGTCAGCGACGCAACACGGTAAGAAAACCGACTGTCGGTTTTTATTTGCGGCTGCTGCGAGAACGGACGGCCTGTCAGGCGGTAGACCTCCAAGGCGCGAATTACGCGGCGGACGTCGTTCAAGTGCAGGCGCTGCGCCGTGTCCGGGTCAACCGCCGCCAATTGCTGATGAAGCTGCTCTTTGCCGCCGGGCGCGTCCGCAATCTGCTGCAATTCCTGCCGGATGCTTTCATCCGCCGCCGCTTCGCCCATCGCCATCGGCTGCCGCAGCGCCCGGAGATACAGCCCCGTGCCGCCGACGAGCAGCGCCCGGTGCCCGCGCGCTTGAATGTCCGCGATGCAGCTTTCCGCCATCTCCTGATAGCGCGCGACAGAAAAATCCTCCGTCGGGTCGGCGACGTCTACCATGTGATGCACCGCCTGCGCGCGTTCATCCGCCGTCGGTTTCGCCGTGCCGATGTCCATGCCGCGATAAATCTGCATCGAATCCATGCAGACAATCTCGCAGTCATGCGTCCGCGCCAGACGGAGCGACAGCGCGGTTTTGCCGCTCGCGGTCGGACCTGTCAGCACCCAGCACGTTTCTTTCATGATATTGTCACCTCACTGCATCCGCCGGAATCGCCGGTCGATGTCCGTTTTGTTCAGCGCAACGACCAGCGGCGTACCGCGCGGGCTCGCCGGGATGACGCGCTTATCCGCCACGCGGCTGACCAGTTCGCGGATGTCGGCGTCGTTCAGGCGTTCGCCGGAGCGGACGCTGCGCTTGCACGCCAGCGCCAAAATCGCCGCGCGCCGCTTTTCCAGCGACACCACGCCGCGCTCATTCTCCAGCTGGTCGATGATGTCGCGCAGCAGTCCCGCCGCCTGCGGCTGACCCAATATCATCGGAATCGACCGAATCGACACCTCATTCTCCCCGAACGGCTCGACCACCAGCCCGATGTCCGCCAATTCCTGCGCGTGCTCGTCGAGCAGCTGCTGCTCCCGGCGCGTCAGGCTGACAATCATCGGCACGAGCATTTCCTGCCCGCAGCGGTGCTGGTCGAGCGCCTTCATCATGCGGTCGAACATCACGCGTTCATGCACCGCCTGCTGGTCAATCAGCATCAAATTGTCCGCATATTCCACCAGAATGTAGCTGTCAAACAGCGTGCCGATAATGCGCATGTTCGTCTGTTCATTCGGCAGAATCGTCTGCTGCACCGGCATCGGTGAAACCAGACTTGCGGTCGGTTTTAGCGGATTCGCAGGCGGCGGTACGGCGGGTTCGGCGTTGTAATGCTGTGCCAGTGCTGACGGGCTGCGCATCACCAGCGGCTGCTTCCACGCGGGAATGGCATCGTTCGGCGCGGGTTTCGGCGGCGCGGACGGCTTTTCCGCTGGGGCGCTTGGTGTCGGAATCGGCGGGCTTTTCGCGGGGATTGCCGCCTTTTGCGGAATTTCCGTACCGACGGTCGGTTTTTTCTCTACCTTCGGCGGAACAGCCGAGCGAACAGCAGCTTCCGGCTGCGCAGTCTCACTCGCCGTCACGGGCTGCCGAACGACTGTCACAGGCACCGTCGGCGGCGGTTCAGGCGTCAGGCGCAGCACATCTGGCTGCTCAACGGGCGCTTTGTCCGCCAGCGCATCCGCCACAATTGCCTCGACCGCTTCCGCGACCGCCGCTTCGTTCTGGAAGCGGACTTCGAGCTTGTTCGGATGCACGTTGACATCCACCGTGTCATACGGCATGGTCAGATGCAGCACGCACGTCGGGTACTTGCCGGACAATACGCGCTCCCGGCACGCCGCTTCCACCGCCGCGGACAAAATCGACGACTTCATATATCGCCCATTGATGAAGAACGACTGGTGGTTTCGGCTGCCGCGCCCGCTTTCGCCCACGCCGACGAAGCCTTTCAATATCAGCCCCGCCTGATGCCCGTCCACCTCGTGCATGGAGCGAAGCATTTCGCGCCCGTAGATGCTGAACACGGCGGAGGACAGCTTGCCGTCGCCCGCGGAGTGGTAGAGCGTTTTGCCCTGACTGATGTAGCGAAAGGACACGTCCGGGCGGGACAAAATCAGCCGCATCATCAGGTCGGAGACATAGCCTGCCTCCGTAACCGGCTTTTTGAGGAATTTCAGGCGCACTGGGGTGTTAAAAAAGAGGTCGCGGACGACAAACGTCGTGCCTTCGGGGCAGGCGGCTTCTTCGATGGACTCAATCGTTCCGCCGTTGTTCTGCACCTTGATGCCGCTTGGGTCTGCCTTCGTGCGTGTTGTGCAGGTGACATGCGCCACCGCCGCGATGGACGCCAGCGCTTCGCCGCGGAAACCCAGCGTCTGGATGCTGAACAAATCATCCGTGCGGCGGATTTTGCTCGTCGCGTGGCGCTCAAACGCCATGCGGATGTCCTCGCCGCGGATGCCGCTGCCGTTGTCCGTCACGCGGAAATAGCTGATGCCGCCGTCGCGGATTTCCACCGTAACCGCGCTGGCCCCCGCGTCCAGCGAGTTCTCCACCAATTCCTTGATGGCGGCGGCAGGACGCTCCACCACTTCGCCTGCCGCGATTTTGCCAATGACCTCATCGGACAGGAGCTGAATCTTTCCTGCCATTTGCTTCCCTTTCTGTCTGTTTTTCCGACTTTCGGTCGGTTTTTATGAGATGTTGGTCGGTTTTTGCCGACTCTCGGTCTGTTTTTATACTATTTCCAAATGAGAATGCGCCAAGATGCGAAGTGAATTTTTCATTCTGGCTAACGGGAGTGAAACGCAGCGTAGCAGCGCTACGCTAAGTGGAACGACCGGACGCCAGAAGGGAAAAGGCACGAGCAGCTGGTGCAGACGAATTTGGAAATAGTATTACAGTTTTCTTGCCTTCTCGCGCAGCAGGAACAGCTTGTTAATCGCATCCATTGGCGTCAGCGCCATCACATCCAGCGTTTGCAGTTCGTTGATAATCTCCGTCTTTCGGTAGTCAAACAGGTTGACCTGTTCGTCCTTGCGCTTCTCGGCATCGCCCAGAATGTTCTGCCCAATGCCGTGCTGGTTGATGTCGCTGACTTCCAAACGCGCCTGAATTTCGTGCGCGCGCACCAGCACCGGGTGCGGCACGCCTGCCAGCCGCGCAACGTGGATGCCGAAGGACTTGTCCGCCCCGCCGCGAATGATTTTGCGCAGGAAAATGACGTCCTCGCCGTGTTCCTTGACGGAAATGCAGTAGTTCTGCACGCCGTCGATATGCCCTTCCAGCTCGGACAGCTCGTGGTAGTGCGTCGCGAAAAGCGTCTTTGCGCCGGATTTTTGCTTGTCGCACAGGTACTCCACCACCGCCCACGCAATCGCCAAGCCGTCGAACGTGCTGGTGCCGCGTCCGATTTCGTCCAATATGACGAGGGATTTTGCGGTCGCGTTGCGCAGGATGTACGCCGTTTCGCTCATCTCCACCATGAACGTGGACTGCCCGCTGGCGAGGTCATCCGACGCGCCGACGCGGGTGAAAATGCGGTCGGTGACGGGGATTTTCGCTTCCTTCGCCGGGACGAACGACCCGATATGCGCCATCAGCGCAATCAGCGCCACCTGCCGCATGTAGGTGCTTTTGCCCGCCATGTTCGGCCCAGTGATGATGCACATGCGGCAGTCGTCAGCATTCATGTGCGTGTCGTTGGGCACAAATCCGCCCTCGCTCATCGTTTGCTCGACAACCGGGTGACGCCCCTCGACGATATCCAGCGTGCCGTCCTGCGTCATTTCCGGGCGGACGTAGTGGTACTCTATCGCGGATTTCGCCAGCGACAGCAGCGCGTCCAGCGATTTGAGCGCCATCGCCGTCTTCTGGATGCGCGCAATCTGCTCCGCGATTTTCTCGCGCACCTCGGTGAACAGCTGCAATTCCAAGCGCGTGGACTGCTCCTGTGCGCCGACGATTTTCTGCTCGATTTCCTTCAGCTCCGGCGTCATGTAGCGCTCGCAGTTCGCCAGCGTCTGCTTTCTGGTGTAACGCGCCGGCACCATTTCGTAATACGACTTGCTGACCTCGATGTAGTAGCCAAACACGCGGTTGTACTGGATGCGCAAGTTGCGGATGCCCGTCTCCTCGCGTTCCTTCTGCTCCAGTTCCAGTATCCACTGCTTGCCGCTCGTGGACGCGGCGCGGTATTCATCCAGCATCTGGGAATAGCCATCGCGGATGATGCCGCCCTCGGTGATGAGAATCGGCGCATCGGGGTGAATTGCGCGGGTCAGCAGGTCGGTCAGCTCCGGCAGGGTGTCCAGCGAATCGCGGATTTCCTCCACCGCCTGACTTTTCGCCTCGCGCAGCAGCTCGCGGATTTTCGGCACTTTTTGCAGCGACGCGCACAGCGACAGGCAATCCCGCGCGTTCATCGACTTATAGGCGACCTTCGACAGCAGGCGCTCAATGTCGTACACGCCCTGCAATTCCTCCGCGAGCGTCATCGTCAGCACATGCTCCTGCGCAAACTCGCCCACCGCGTCCAGACGGCGGTTGATTTTCGCTTCGTCCACCAGCGGCTGCTCAATCCACGAGCGCAGCAGGCGGCCGCCCATCGCCGTGCTGGTTTTGTCCAGCAGCCAGAGCAGGCTCCCCTTGCGGCTTCTCCCGCGGATGGATTCCGTCAATTCCAGATTTCGCCGCGTGTTGCGGTCAAGCAGCATCGTTTCGCTGCCCTGATAAATGCGCAGGCTGGTCATGTGCTCCAAGGCGTTCTTCTGCGTCTCGGACAGATAACGCATCAGCGCGCCCGCGGCACTCGCGCCCGCCTTGTACTCGTCGCTGAGTCCCAGCGGAGACAGGTCATTGAGCGCGAAATGGCGGCAGAGCGCTTCCGTTGCGTTCGCCAGCTGAAACCACGCGCTCGGCTGCTCCGAAGCATTCTGCATCTCCCGCTGCAGGCACGCGCGCAGCTTCACTTGGTCATTGCAGATGATTTCCATCGGGGAAATGCGCGCCACCTCGTCCGAGAGCGTCGTTTCCGGCTGGGTGATTTCGTGGACGTAGAATTCACCCGTGGACACATCAGCGAACGCCAGCCCCGCGCGGTCGGCGACGAAGCAGATGCTTAACAGGAAGTTATTCGCCTTCTCGTCCAGCATCGCCGGTTCAATGACCGTACCGGGGGTGATGATACGCGTGACGGCACGCTTGACCAGCCCCTTCGCCAGCGCGGGATCTTCCATCTGCTCGCAGATAGCAACCTTATAGCCGCGCTCGATGAGCTTCTCAACGTAGGTATCCACCGCGTGGTACGGCACGCCGCACATCGGGGCGCGTTCACTGAGTCCGCAGTCCTTGCCCGTCAGCGTCAGTTCCAGCTCGCGCGAAGCAGTCCTCGCGTCATCGAAGAACATCTCATAAAAGTCACCGAGGCGGAAGAAAAGAATGCAGTCCTTATATTCCGCCTTGGTATCAAGGTACTGCTGCATCATCGGTGTGACGCTCGCCATGTCTGTTCCCTGCTTTCGTTCTTGTTGCAGTTTAAGGCACCACCGCACAATTCGGCGGCGCGTCTGGCGATGTCTTTTCCGCCATCTGC
>OIXV01001414.1_pt1 | contig 21213 bp, 20 predicted proteins | sample 1587771 | NCBI WGS metagenome assembly OIXV01 (sample SAMEA3888893, study PRJEB22519) | human gut metagenome | biome: human gut; feature: human-associated habitat; material: faeces | place: Denmark | collected 2010
CAACGGGCGCGGCTTAATCATTCCAAACCAGTTTGGAGACCGAATCTCCAAAAATCCGAAGAGCTTCCTCTTCAATCCTATTGCGCTGTAAGGATTGTAAAGGTGTTAAACATGTCAATTCGACAGCCTTCCCGCGGCGCTTCCAAATGCCGACAATCTTCCCGTCGAGAAGGATGCTGGGCCGGATGATACCGGAGAGAGTGAACACGCCGCGCAGTAACTCTTCAGGCAGAAACGGGTTCGACCGCTTTTCATATCCGAGCATCAGCGGATCAAAGCCCGCGAGAAAACGACAGCAGGATAGGTCACCGATAATTTTAATATCATCAAGTCTGTAAAATGCTTTACCTTCACAGACGAATTCGCGCGGGGAGAGAGATTCGATGAGCGGCAGCAGCTCTCGCTGGGGCAGACCGAAGAAGTATGCAGCGTCCTGTACTGTTACGGGACCGTAGTGCGTCAGATACCGCCGCATGAGAGCGCGCAGGGCGTCGGCTTTTGTCATCGGTGCAAACGGCGGGCAGGGGCGAAAGGCCTTTTTCTGCTGCGCGGTGTGGCAGAGCACGCCGCTTTCGCACAGCGCGCGGAGCAGCCCGCCCCAAGGATCGAACGCGCTTTGCTCTTCATCGGCGGTCATGCCGTGCCCGCGGCAGAGAAGGCGCAGCTCCTTGCGGTCGCCGCAGCCACTTTGGGCGGCGTCCAGAATGACTGCGGCCAACTCGCGCTTGCGCGCAGCGGAGAGATGGTCGTCATTTTCCATTGTGTCGCACGGACGAAGAAAATGGCTGCGCCCATCATAGAGGAAGAGCGGTAGGTCATCGAGTGCAATGAGATGCAGCGTGCCGCGCAGCGTCCACGTTTTGACGGCGGAGGTGCGCAGGATATCCGCATCCGGCGCTTTCCCGCAGCGGAGACGCAGCGCGTGCAGGCAGTTGCCGTAAAACTGCGCCTGCAAGCCGCAGAGACTGCGCAGCACTGTGAGCTCGTCCTCTGCGGGGACAAAAAGATACTGACGGTTCATGCGGAGCAGACGAATATCGTCGAGTTGCATGGGACGCCTCCGTTCGGTGCAAATTTTCCCGCCGGAATACTTGCGAAAAATGCAGCATTTTGATATGCTATGTCACATTGTAACATGTGTGATATTCGGGAGGCAACTATGAAAAACCATAAAGTCCGCCAGATCGTTCTGCCGCTGATCACGGCGATGATCTGGGGCAGTTCCTTTGTCACGCAGAGCCTCAGCGCAGGACATATCGGCTGCTTTTCCTTCGGCACGATGCGAGCGGTCCCGGCAGCGCTGTTCCTCTTTTTGCTCGTGTGTGTGATGCGGCGTCTGCACCCGCGCGAAAAGTACAGCGCAGAGCAGAAGAAGACGCTCCTGCGCGCGGGCCTTATCTGCGGCACGCTGCTCACGGCCGCCATTTCGTTCCAGCAGTTCGGGCTGGAGTCGACCAGCGCGGGCAAGGCAGGCTTCATCTCGGCGCTCTACATCGTGCTCGTGCCTGTGTTTGGTATGTTCTTCGGCAAGAAAACGAGCGGACGCGTGTGGCTCTTCGTCGCAGTGGCGGTGGCGGGTCTTTACTTTTTGTGCGTGAACGGCGAGGATGGGGCCGGGTTTTCGCGCGGCGATCTTTCCGTGTTTCTCTGCGCGGTCCTGTTCGCGTTCCAGATCATCGCGGTGGACCACTACGTGGGCAAGGTGGATGGCATGGAGCTCTCCTGCGCGCAGTTCGTTGTGATGGCTGTGCTCTCATTCCTTTGTTCGCTCATCGCGGGCGAGCGGACGACGCTGGAGGCGGTGAAAACTTGCCTGCCGTACATCCTCTACACCGGTATTTTTTCGAGCGGCGTCGCTTACACGCTTCAGATCATCGCGCAGAAGGACGGCGAGGCGACGGTCGTATCGCTGCTGCTGAGTCTCGAATCGTTTTTTGCGGTCATGTCAGGGGCTATTTTCCTGCACGAGCGCATGAGCGTGCGGGAGTATTTCGGCTGCGCGCTGATGCTCGCAGCGGTGCTGCTCTCGCAGTTGCCGGAGAAAAGCGCCAAAGCGGTTGAAAGCCACGAAAAGCCGTGATATAATAAGCTGCTTTAATAAAAATGTGAAAGAAACGGACAGACTATCATGCGGATCAATATTTTAGGTGTTGGCTTTGATAATGTGACGATGGACGAGGCGCTTGCGCGCGGGGAAGAGCTTCTGTGCTCCGAGGGTGCGCACTATGTTGTCACGCCCAATCCCGAGATCGTGGAGACCTGCCGCGCGGACGCGGCGGCGAACGCGGCGGTGAACGGTGCGGACCTTGTCCTGCCGGATGGTATCGGCATCGTATACGGTGCGAAAATTCTGCACCAGCCGCTCAGAGGCCGCGTGCCCGGCATCGAGTTCGGCACGGGCATGATCGAGCGCTGCGCCAAGCTCGGCAAGAGCGTTTACCTGCTCGGCGCAAAGCCGGGTGTCGCCGAGCAGGCGGCGGAAAACCTCAAGAAGCGCTTTCCCGGCCTTGTGATCGCCGGCACGCACGACGGCTATTTTAAGGAGGATGCCCCTATCGCCGCGGAGATCAAGGCGAGCGGCGCGGACATGGCGCTCGTGTGCCTCGGCGCGCCCAAGCAGGAGCTCTTTATGGCGAAATATGGCGAGGCGACGGGCTGTCATCTGCTGATGGGCCTTGGCGGCTCGATGGACATTTTCGCGGGTGTCGCGCAGCGTGCGCCGGAGTTCTACTGCAAGCACAATTTGGAATGGTTCTACCGCCTCATCAAAAATCCGTCTCGCATCGGCCGCATGATGAAGCTGCCGCTGTTCCTTGTCCATGTTTCGGGGGCGAAGAACAAATGAGCGGAAAGCTGATCGTATTTGAAGGAACGGACGGCTCCGGCAAGGCGACGCAGAGCAAGCTGCTCTTCGAGCGTTTGCAGCGCGAGGGCGTCGACTGCCGCAAGCTCAACTTTCCGCGCTATGGGGAAAAATCCGCCGCGCTCGTCGAGCTGTACCTCGGCGGCGCGTTCGGCACGCACCCGAGCGATGTGAACGCCTATGCGGCGTCGACATTTTACTCCGTTGACCGCTACGCATCCTACAAGCAGGACTGGGGCAAGTATTACGAGGCGGGGGGATTACTCATCGCCGACCGCTATACGACCTCGAACGCCGTGCATCAGGCCGGCAAGCTGCCGGATGGCGAGCGGGAGAAATATCTCGACTGGCTCTTCGGCTTTGAATACGGCCTGCTGGGACTTCCTGAGCCGTCGCTCGTCTTTTATCTCGACGTGCCGACCGAGCTCACGGAAAAGCTGATGCGCGAGCGCGAACAGGTGACAAACACGAAGGCCGACATCCACGAGCAGGACGAAGCTTACCTGCGCGCGTGCCGCGAGAATGCGAAAAAGGTCGCCGAGCGCTGCTCCTGGCAGCGCATTGGCTGCTCGAAAGACGGCGCGATGCGCACGGTCGAAGACATCCACGGGGAAATTTACCGCCGCGTGACGGAACTTTTGAAGGCTTGACCACATCAAAAACAAGTGAAAAGGGGACGCTCACGCGCCCCATCTTCACAGGAGGAGAGTGCCTTAGCAGCAGCAATCGTTGCTGTTGCCGCAGCCGCAGTTGTTGCTGCAGCCACAGCCGCAACCGCAGCCATTGCCGCACCCGCCGCAGCCGAACAGCACCAGAATGATGATGAGGATCAGCCACACGCAGCTATTGTTGTTATTGCACATTTTTGTTTCACCTCACTTGTCATGCCCTATCCTATGCGCGAGCGCGCAAAGGTGAGCCTGACCGAAGGAAAAAGGTGAGGGAATTTCAAATCAGCAAGGAGGAGCTATGAGCTACGAGGATAACTACGATCAAACTGCCCGCTGGGATGCCGAGAGCGTCCGCGAGGCGGAGCAGCGCACGCAGCACCGCTCGAACCGCAGCAGTGCCGAGCGGCAGAAATTAAAAAAGAAAGGGCAGCGCCGCCGCTTTACGCTGTGGCTTGCATTTGTACTGATCGTGTCGGCGATATTGGCCGGTGTGGGCTGGCTGCTGGCGAACGACATGTGCTCTTTTAACAAAGCACCGGTCGAGACGACCATCGAGATCACGCGCGACGACGATCTGAACACCATCGCCACGAAGCTCCACGACGAGGGGCTTATCAAATACAAGTGGTTCTTCAAGGCGTTCGGCATGGTGCGCCATGCTGAGAGCCGCATCGGCATCGGTACCTACAAGGTCGACAGCGACATGGACTACGACGCGCTTATCAACCGCATGAGCAACAAGAACGCGTCGCTCACGGCGAACACGGTCAAGATATCCATTCCCGAAGGCTACAACGTCCGCCAGATCATCGCGCTGATGGACAAGTACGGCGTCAACACGGCGGAAAAGCTCACCGACGCGGCGATGAACTCGGATTTCGACTATTCCTTCATCGACAACAACAAAAAGGGCGACCTGACGCGCCTTGAGGGCTATCTCTTCCCCGATACCTACGAGTTCTTCGTGGACGAGGACCCGACGCACGCGCTGTCGCGCCTGCTCGACAACTTCAATACGAAGATGAGCGATGAGATCATGCAGAAGGTAGAGGCCTCCGGCTATTCGCTCAATGAGATATTGACCATCGCGTCGCTCATCGAAAAGGAGACGGATGGCACGGACCGCGAGAACATCGCGTCCGTCATTTACAACCGTCTCAACAATGTCGGTGAAACGTATCACAAGTTACAGATCGATGCTTCGCTGATCTATGGCCTTGGCGACAACTACACCGGCACGCTCACGAGCAGCGACTTGAGCTATAACACGCCCTACAACCTCTCGATGTACGAGGGCCTGCCGCCCACGCCCATCGCGAACCCCGGTCTCGCCTCCATTCAGGCGGCGCTCGAGCCGGCGCAGACGAACTATTACTTCTACGCGCTCGGCAAGGACGGTGTGCACCACTTCTTCAAGACCTATGCGGAGCATTCGAGCTTCGTCAATTCCAGCCAGTACGCAGGCTGACATAAAACGACGCGGCAGCGTGGCTTATGCCACGCTGCCGCTTTGAAAGAGGACCAATATGAGAAGAAAACCCGAGATCCTCGCCCCGGCGGGCGATATGGAAAAATTGCAGATGGCCGTGCTCTACGGCGCGGATGCGGTGTACTTAGCTGGTACGAGCTTCGGGATGCGCTCGTTCGCGGGCAACTTCACGCCCGAAGAGCTTCCCAAAGCGGTGAAGTTCGCGCATGACCACGGTGTGCGCGTTCACGTGACGGTGAATACGATGCCGCGCAACGACGAGGTCGCGCGCCTGCCCGAGCACTTGGAGCGTTTGAACGACGCAGGTGTCGACGCGCTCATTTTGGCCGACCTTGGCGCGTTCACGCTCGCGGGGAAGTACGCGCCAAAGTGCGAGCGCCACATCTCGACTCAGCAGTCTATCGCCAACTACGAATGCGCCCGCGCGTGGTACGATCTGGGCGCGAAACGTGTGGTGCTGGCAAGGGAAGTCTCTTTACAGGAGATCCGCGAAATGCGCGCGAAGATCCCCGAGGAATTGGAGATCGAGACCTTCTGCCACGGCGCGATGTGTGTGAGCTATTCTGGAAGGTGCCTTCTTTCAAACTATATGACCGGCCGCGACTCGAACCGCGGCCAGTGCGCCCAGCCCTGCCGCTATCAGTACGCGCTGATGGAGGAAAAGCGCCCGGGCGAATATTTCCCCGTCTTCGAGGATGAGAAGGGGACCTACATCATGAACTCGCGCGATATGTGCATGATCGACCATTTAGACGATATCATGGACGCGGGCGTCGACTGCATCAAGATCGAAGGCCGCGCGAAGTCGGCCTACTATGCCGCCATCGTCACAGGCGCGTACCGCCATGTGCTCGACGACGTCGCCGCGGGAAGAGAAGTCGACCCTGTCTGGCGCGACGAGGTGGAGCACGTGAGCCACCGCCATTATTCGACGGGCTTTTACTATGGTCAGCCTGGGCAGTATTACGACGATTCGCGCTACATCCGCGACTGGCAGGTCTGCGCCGTCGTGACCGACTGCGATGCGGACGGCAACGCGACGCTGTCGCTGCGCAACAAGTTTGCCGCGGGTGACGAGATCGAGCTCGTCGGCCCCGACAGCCGCCCGTTCACCATGACCGCGCCCGTGATGGAAGATAGTGAGGGCTTCGCGCTCTACGAGCCGCGCACGCCGCAGATGGTATTCAAGATGAAGCTGCCGCAGCGTGTGCCGCCGATGAGCTTCGTGCGCCACGCGGTGTAGCTCAGCGCAAAGGACTGAAAGGAGCGGCTTTGATGACGGCGAACGAATATCAGGAAAAGGCGATGGCGACGCTCAACCCCGCACTGTCGCGAAAGGACGTGCTCATCAACAGCGTGATGGGCCTTTGCGGTGAGAGCGGCGAAGCCATCGACCTTGTGAAAAAATGGCTCGCGCAGGGGCATGAGCTCGACAAGGTGCGCCTTGCCAAAGAGCTTGGCGACGTGGCGTGGTATCTGGCCGAAGCCGCGACCGCGCTTGATTTGAATTTAGACGACATTTTGCAGCAGAATCTTGATAAATTGGCTGCCCGTTACCCTGATGGGTTCGACGCGCAGCGCTCGCGCGTGCGCTTTTCGGGCGATCTGTAAAGGATAAGCTCCCGCTGTGCAGATTTTTTCTGCGCAGCGGGAACTTTTTTGCGCATTGCTGCGTCATAGAGGGTAGAAACAACTCAGAAAGGACGTGCTTTTTATGAAACGCCCCCTCGCGATGCTTCTCTGCCTTGTGCTGATGCTTTCCCTCTATGCGGCCTGTTCGATGAACGGCGAAAAAACGGCGGACGCTGCGCTGTCCATCACCTTCACGCGCGACAATATGCCGCGGCTGGACGGCTCGACCTCCACCGTGCCGCTGGCGCTTGCCGTGTGCGCGGAGGTCCTCGGTGAAAGCCGGGAGGAGGTACAGGACCTTGTCCACTTCAACAAGACCACGACGGCGTACTTCAACCTGCTCGAAGGCAACGCGGATATGCTGATCGTCGGCGAGGCGAATGACGATGTCATGGCGCGGAAGAAGGAGCTGAACTTCGAGTGGGAGAAGCAGCCCTTCGCGACCGACGCGTTCGTTTTCGTCGTCAATGAGGATAACCCCGTTGACTCCATCACCGTCGAGCAGGCGCGGGACATTTACTCCGGCAAGATCACGAACTGGAAAGAGCTTGGCGGCGAGGACCGCCCCATCACGGCGCTGCAGCGCAACGAGGGCGCGGGCAGCCAGACACTGATGGAAAAGCTCGTCATGCAGGGCACGCCCATGATGGAAGCGCCGACGGAGTACATCGTGACCACGATGGGGCAATTGATGGAGGCCGTCAAGAGCTTCGACGGCTCGCCCGGTGCCATCGGTTACAGCGTTTACTACTACGCCGAGGAGATGAAGATGGCGCAGGGTCTCAAGCTCCTGAAGCTCGAGGGCGTGGAGCCGAACCCCGAGACCATCCGTTCGGAGACCTATCCGCTCGTGAACCCGAAATATGTCGTTATCCCGGCGGGCGAGCCTAAGAGCGCGCCGAACAAGGTGCTCTTCAACTGGTTGCTCGGCGAGGAGGGGCAGACGCTCATCGCCAAGGAGGGCTATGTCTCCATCCTCGACGTCGGGACCTTCCCCAAGACCGTGCCGCAGGTCGGCGCGCGCCTGAGTGAAGGATACATGGGCGAGCTGAAGGCGGCGGATGACTACGGTCTGCTCGTTCCCTATGCGGGGCGGCGCTTGATGGACGACTGGCCCGCCGCGACAGGCTGCCTCTACGGCCTGATGACGCTCGACGGCGTGGCGGTGACAGACACGGTGTACTCGAACGTCTATTATCCGAGCTACTATGAGAACTACGAGCAGCACCCCATGCCGCTGCTGGCGCTGGTGCAGGGACAGGAGTCGAACAGGACCGACGGCTTTGAAGAGCGCTATACCGTTGCGGCGGCGGACGGCAGCTGGGTCATGGAGGAGAGCTATCGCGCGCTGAGTGCGAGCAGGCACGGCCTGCTGCTCTTCGGCGACGACGCACTGACTGTGACGGACACATTCGGCAAGGTCACGCAGAAACTTTCCTATCAGGAGATGGGCATTTCCGACGAGGACGTGGAGAATATGATCTCCAGTCTCATGTGGGGAGGCGATCCCAGCGGACACCGCAGCGGCGACCGCATTGCGATCAACTGGGTCGAGGACGACACCTACGAAAACATCCGATACTATGACCTATCCACCGGGGAGACCGGCGAGATGGCGTGGGACGAATTCGACGCGCTGGACGGCATGCCGAGCGAAGACTATGTGGAGCCGACCTACGCCATCGAGAACGCCAACCGATTTGATGATGAAGCTTTTGGCAGCGATGCGCCGGGCTTGCTGAGCGTGTATGACGCCGATGAAAACGGCGTTGTCCTCCGCTATTACCGAGACGACGGCACGCCCATCGAAAGCCTGACGATGCACGGTGAAAAATGGTACCGGCAAGCCGCCCTGCGCGGCGGACTCATTGAGGTCCTGGACCTCAACACCGCGGCTTACTATGATCTCGAGACCATGAACTGTGTGTTCGAGACATATCTCGGCTACGAAGCCGACTGAGAAGAAAAAAGGGGGCACTCTCTGCTTGAGCGCCCCCCCCTTTTGCTTTGCTTATTTGGATGTTTTCAGCGCTCTGCGCTGGGCAAGGAGGCCCGGCAGGATCGCGCACAGCGAACCTGTGAGGAAGCAGACGATGCCGACGATCATGTTGAGCGGGATTTCCTCCTTGAGAAAAATGAGCGCGAAGATCGGCGCCAAGATGGGCTTTAGGAAGAAAATGAGCGACGCCTCCTGCGCCGATGTTTTTTCCATCGCCGTCATGTGGCAGACGAAGCCAGCCGCGGAGTTGATGCAGCAGATATACAGCAGCGCCGGAAGGGCGGAGGTCGGAATATTCTCAAAGAGCGGCACATCGACAAAGAGGTCCAGCCCCATTGCGCCGTAGAGCGACGCGCCCGCCGCCGTGCGGCCGAAGAGCAGCAGAAGGGTAAGCTCCGATGCGCCGAAGAGAAAACTCAGGCAGGTGACGGCGATGCCGCCGAAGCGCGGCGTGCGCTTTTTGCCGAATACGCTGTAGAGCGAGAACATCACGGCGGAGAGGATGGAGAGCACTGCACCCGTGGGGTCGAGCGTCGCATGAATGGGGTCGATGATGATGAGCGCGGCGGTGAGCTCAAGGACGAGCGCGATGATGTGGTTTTTATGGATATCCTCGTGCAGCAGGAAATGCGCGAGCACCGTGACGAAGATCGGATTGCAGGAGAAGATGACCGCGACGATGGACGCGCGCGTATAGGTGACGGACATCTGATAGAGCGACATGGCGATGACGACGCACAGAAAGCCCGAGACTGCGAAAAAGCCGATGTCCTTTCGCGTGAGCACAGCGTTTTTCTTCTTCATCGAGCGCGCGGCGAAGGGAATGAGCAGCACGCCGCCGACGAGAAAGCGCAGGCAGGTGATCTGCATGGGCGCGAACACACCGTGTACCGTTTTGAGCATGACCTCCATCGTGCTGAAGATGACGGCACAGAGCACAATATAAAAATAGCCGGAGCGGGAACGGTTCATAATAGTTCTCCCTTCATGTATCAAACGACAGCAGTATATGCCATTTTCTGCCCAAAGGCAAGGGATGCTTGACAAAAGCTGAATTTGAGATATAATAACGCAAGTAAAACGCGATGAAAAAGTCAGCTTTGCAGACGGGCCTGAAGCGAGAGGGGAATGGTGCAAGCCCTCGGCAACCGGTGCGAAGCAGCCGCTTTGGAGCAGTCCGCGAGGAGCGGAACGTCTCGTCCCCGTTACCGGACGGCTAAGATGCTTTCCTGAATGGAAAGATAATTAGGGTGGTACCGTGAAGTGTCAAGTCTTCGCCCCTATGATAGGGACGGGGGCTTTATTTTTTTGAGGAAAGGAACACGATCATGCACAAAAAAGTGTGCCTGCTGTTATCGCTCGCTCTGCTGCTGGCGCTCGCCTTGAGCGGCTGCAAGGGCAACAAGCTGCCCGACGGCATGGACGAGGATAAGGTCGTGAGCAGCGGCATCTCAGTGATGCGTCAGCTTGCCGACGGCAAGTATGAAGAGGTCTACGATTCGCTGCGCGAGGACGTGCGCGAACAGACAAGCGCCGACGCTATCCAAACGATGATGGAGACTGCGACCGAGGGACGCGGCAGCTTCAAAAAGGTCAAGGATTCGATGGCGACCGGTGTGACGGACGCGGACGAACCGCACGCCATCGCTGTTATCCGCGCAAAATACGAAAAAAAGTCCGTCATCTTCCGCATCGCCTTTGATACGGAGATGGAGCTCATCGGACTGGACGTGAGAGGGAAGTGAGCAAATGACGAGAACAGTCATCGACATGACGAAGGACCCGCGCGGTGGCCAGTTTGAATATTTCCGCTCGATGAGCGACCCCTGGGCAGGCATCACGGTGCCGGTGGATATTACGGATCTTCTTGCTTCGCTTAACGGCCGTCCGTTTTTCCTCAGCTATCTCTATGCGGTGATGCGCGCGGCGAACGCCGTGCCCGAGCTGCGGCGGAGATTGCTGCCCGACGGTCAGGTCGTTGAGTATGATCACTGTGACCCGTCGTACACCGTGATGAAGCCCGACGGCACGGGCGTTTACGTCTACTGCCTGCTCGAAGACGACCTTTCATCGTATGATAAGTTCGTCGCCGAGGGCAAGCGGCGGCAGAAGGAGACGCTCGCGCGCGGCACGCTGACCGAGGATGGCGACGTGCTGTCGCATTTCTTCGTCTCCTGTGTGCCGTGGCTCTACTACACGCAGATCAAAGAGCCCGCCGGCGGCGCAGACGACAGCAATCCGCGCTTCGCCTGGGGAAAATATCGCGAGGAAAACGGCCGCATGATGCTGCCGATGTCACTTTTCATCAACCACGCGCTCTGCGACGGATGGCACGTCACGCAGTTCTATCAAAATCTCGACCGTGAGCTCGCGGAATTGAGCGCTTATCTGAAAACACAGAACAAACAACAGTAAATTTTACAATAAAAGGAGAAACCAACCATGTCTCAGCCCAAGTATTACGGTCTCAATGAGCTGCGGGAAATGTTCCTGCACTTTTTTGAGACGAAAGGCCATCTGCGCCTGCCCAGCTTTTCCCTGATCCCGCAGAACGACGCGTCGCTGCTGCTCATCAACTCCGGTATGGCGCCGATGAAGCCGTTCTTCACCGGCGAGCAGGAGCCCCCGCGCCACCGCGTGACCACCTGCCAGAAGTGCATCCGCACCGGCGACATCGAGAACATCGGCCACACCGCGCGCCACGGCACGTACTTTGAAATGCTCGGCAACTTCTCGTTCGGCGACTATTTCAAGACCGAGGCCATCCACTGGGCGTGGGAATTCCTGACGAGCCCCGAGTGGGTCGGCCTCGACCCGAACCGCCTGTATCCCTCTGTTTTCGCCGGCAACGAGACCACACCCGCCGACGACGAGGCGTTCCGCATCTGGCACGAGGAGATCGGCATCCCCGAGGACCGCATCTTCAAGTTCGGCAAGGAGGACAACTTCTGGGAGCACGGCTCCGGTCCGTGCGGCCCCTGCTCTGAAATTTACTACGACCGCGGCGAAAAGTACGGCTGCGGAAAGCCCGGCTGCACCGTCGGCTGCGACTGCGACCGCTATATGGAGGTCTGGAACATCGTCTTCTCCCAGTTCGACAACGACGGCCACGACCACTACACCGAGCTAAAGCAGAAGAATATCGATACCGGCATGGGTCTTGAGCGCTTGGCCGTTGTGTGCCAGGACGTTGATTCGCTCTTCGATGTCGACACGGTCATGAACATCACGAACAAGGTCACGGAGATCACCGGCGCGAGCTACGGCCAGAGCCGCGAGAAGGACGTGTCCCTGCGCGTCATCACCGACCACATCCGCTCGGCTTCCTTTATGATCTGCGACGGCGTGCTGCCCAGCAACGAGGGCCGCGGCTACGTGCTGCGCCGCCTGCTGAGAAGAGCCGCCCGCCACGGCAAGCTCCTCGGCGTCGACCGTCCGTTCCTCTATGAGGTCGTGGATACGGTCGTGCACGAGAACGAAGGCCATTATCCCGAACTGCGCGAGCGTCAGGCCTATATCACCAAGGTCATCCGCACCGAGGAGGAGAACTTTGCCAAGACCATCGACGGCGGCATGAAGATATTCACCGAGCTGCTTTCCGCCCACAAGGAGAAGGGCGAGACCGTCTTCTCCGGCGCGGACGCGTTCAAGCTGTACGACACCTACGGCTTCCCCATCGACCTGACGGTCGAGATGGTCGAGGACGAGGGCATGACGCTCGACCGCAAGGCCTTTGACCACGAGATGCAGGAGCAGAAGACCCGCGCCCGCGAGGCGCGCAAGGCGCTCGGTGACCTCGGCTGGGCGGGCGTTGAGTTCGGCAAGGACATTCCGTCCACGGAATTTGTCGGCTACGACCACGATTCCGTCGACGATGCGAAGGTCGTCGCGCTGGTGGTCGAGGGTGAGCAGGCCGAGGCTATGATGAGCGGTGTTGAGGGCATCGTCGTCCTCGACAAGACCCCGTTCTACGCCGAAATGGGCGGCCAGATCGGCGACACGGGCGTCATCCGCTGCGGCGAGGCCGTGTTCGAGGTCACGGATGTTCAGAAGAACAAGGGCGGCAAGTTTATGCACACCGGTAAGGTCATCCACGGCAGCTTCCAGCTCGGCGACACCGTGACGGCATCCATTGATGTGGAGCGCCGCATGGCCATCCGCCGCGGCCACACGGCCACCCATCTTCTCGACGCCGCGCTCAAGGCGGTGCTCGGCGACCACGTGCATCAGGCCGGTTCTCTGGTCGAGCCCGACCGTCTGCGCTTCGACTTCACGCACTTTGAGTCCATCACGCCCGAGCAGCTGCTCGCGGTCGATACCTTCGTCAACGACGCGATCCTGCGCGGCATCCCTGTTGTGACCGAGGTGCTGCCCATCGAGGAAGCGAAAAAGAAGGGCGCTGTCGCCATGTTTGGCGAAAAGTACGGCGACGTTGTCCGCGTGGTCGAGATGGGCGATGTGTCCATGGAGTTCTGCGGCGGTACGCACCTTGACAACACCGCCAAGGTCGGCCTCTTCCGCATCAAGAGCGAGGGCAGCGTTGCCTCCGGCGTGCGCCGCATCGAGGCTATCACCGGCAAACAGACGCTCGAAGAGCTTAGAAGCGGCCAGGAGAAGCTCATCCGCGCGGCGCAGCTCCTCAAGACCACGTCGAACGAGCTCGAAAGCCGCATCGGCGGCATGCTGAGCGAGATGAAGGAGATCAAGAGCCAGCTTGAAAAGTTCAAGGAGCAGGCATCGCTCGGCGAGGCGCGCACGTTCCTGACCTCCGCCAAGGAAGTGAAGGGCCTGAAGCTCGTCACCGCCCAGCGCGACGGCATGGACGCGAATGCCCTGCGCAAGCTCGGCGACTTCCTGCGCGACAAGGAGCCCAAGATCGTCGGCGTGCTCGCCTCCGTCAATGACGGCAAGGTCACGCTTCTGGCCGTGTGCGGCAAGGAAGCGGTCGCAAGCGGAATCAAGGCAGGCGATATCATCAAGGCCATCGCGCCTATCTGCGGCGGCAAGGGCGGCGGCAAGCCCGACTCTGCCATGGGCGGCGGCACGGAAGTCAGCAAGGTCGACGACGCGCTCGCGGCGGTGGATGATCTCATCCTGAGCAAGCTCGGCTGATGGCGGCGTTACCGAAAGATCCGGCGATGCTGCTGAGCGCCGTGAATATGAAGCTGCGCGATTTTTACGATTCTCTCGATGCGCTGTGCGACGATCTGGACGTTGCGCGCGAGAGCATCGAAACATCGCTTGCGGGCATCGGATACACCTACGATTCCGAGAAAAATCAATTTGTGTAAGATGAAATTACTTTACAGAAAGGAGCGATAAAACATGTCTGATTGTCTATTCTGCAAGATCATCGCGGGCGATATCCCGTCGAACAAGGTCTACGAGGACGAGCTCTGCTACGCCTTCAACGACATCGCGCCGCAGGCACCGGTGCACTTCCTCGTGATCCCGAAGGCGCACATCGCATCTGTCGCGGGCGTGAACGAAGAGAACAGCGCCGTCGTCGCGCACATCTTCGAGGTCATCGCCAAGCTCACCAAGGAGAAGGGCATTGAGAGCTACCGCGTCGTGTCCAACATCGGCGAGCAGGCGGGACAGAGCGTGCCGCATCTGCATTTTCATGTTCTCGCCGGCCGCGACATGACTTGGCCTCCGGGCTGATTGTTTTCCCGTAGGGGAAGCGAAATTGGCAGCGCGCAGCGCTGCACGTTGTTCCCGCACCGTGCGGGAGTGCGCTAAAGGGGGATACTCTCTTTCTCGAAAGAGAGTATCCCCCTTAAACCCCCGAGAGAAAGGACGAGGGGAGCCCCCCTCGACCCCCGACATTGCGGGTTTGTAGATTGAATGACTGCACGCGCTGCGCAGTGAGGGTGCGGTGTACATGGCTTCGCCATGAATCCCTGCGAGTCGTGACCGCTTGCAACCGCGCCTTACTATCGTGAGGCGCGAGTGACGTTTGCTCGGCGGCAGACTGCTTGCCGAATGCGGCATTGCTGCGCTCGCCGCATTGTAGGGACTGGCGGTAGACGGGAATTAGGCTGTACTCCTACAAGATGAGCAGAGCGGCAGCGGATGATAGAAGCAGAGGCAAATCGTCTAGCAACTCCAAACGCGGCAACGCCGCGCTATGGGCAGTGCAATCGGCAAGCATTGAAGTTCTTCGAGCTGCTCGCTTGCAATGTGGGCCCTTCTCTTGGGGGTCAAAGGGGGACATTCTCTTTCCGAGGAAAGAGAATATCCCCCTTATCCGCATCCCCTGCACGGTGCAGGGAACAAGCATTTGCCCCTTGGCAAAAGCAATCGTTGCTGCTATACTACAAAAGGCTCCGTTTGGACACAATTACCGGAAATAATGTTGCCGTTTGGTAGCATTGTACCGGGTGATTGTTTATGGATACCAAACGACTGCGTGACCTGCGCGAAGACAATGACAAGACGCAGCAGCAGATCGCGGATATGCTCAATATGCACCGCAGCGTGTACCGCCGCTACGAGAGCGGCGAAAGAGAAATTCCCGTGTGGGCGGTCATCAAGCTCGCCGACTACTACCGCGTCAGCACCGATTATCTGCTCGGGCTGACGGACGACCCCGCGCGCCGATGAGAGTGCTGGCGATCTTCTGCGCGGCGTTTGCGGCGGGCGTTGCGCTCTCGCAGTATTTACTGAGTGCGCAGTGGGCGCTCATTTTGTGCGGCGTGTTTGCCGCGGCGGCGCTTGTCATGGGACTTTGTGGCTGCGCAAACAAGCGCGGGGATTGGGCGAAGCGCGCGTTTTTGTGCGCGCTGGGGCTTGCGTTCGCGTTCGGATACAACACGCTCTACGCGCACTTCATCAAAGCGCCGAACGACGCACTGCTCGGCACGCAGGACACGGTTGAGGTCGAGCTTTTGGGCTATGCCGAGGAGACGAGCCACGGCGCGAAGGTCACGGTGAAGATCTTGAACCGCGGCCTGCCGGGGCGGGCCATCTACTACGGTGACGCGGATCTTATGGACCTCGAGCCCGGCGCGCACGTGACGGCGGAGGCGCTGTTCAACAGCGCGACCGACCCGACGGGGAAGGGGCTGCAACTGCGCAACTTCACAGCCAAAGGCATCTACGTCCTGCTCTATCAGCGCGGCGACCCGACTTATGACGACACAAACGCGGGCGCGCTCAAGTATCTGCCGCAGCGCATCGCAAGGACGCTTGGTGAGACCATTGAGCGCAGCTACAGTGAGCGCGAGGGCGCATTTCTGCGGGCGCTGCTGCTGGGCGACAAGAAATATCTCGACGAGGAGGACGCGAGCAACTTATCCGAGGTGGGCCTTTCCCACGTGATGGCCGTCTCGGGTCTGCACTGCTGCTTTCTGGCGTCGCTGATCGGTTCGCTGATGGGCGACAGGCGCAAAAAGCTTCGCTGCGCCGTGACGATCCCGCTGATTTTCCTCTATGCGTTCGTCACAGGCCTGACGCCGAGCATCCTGCGCGCGTGCATCATGATCTCGATGGGCATGATCGCGCCGCTTCTGGGGCGCGACAACGACCCGCCGACGTCCATCTCGTTTGCGCTGCTGCTCATCCTGCTCAAAAATCCGTTTGCCATCGCAAGCATCAGCTTACAATTATCGTTTTCCGCGGTGTCGGGCATTATCTGGCTGACGCCGAAGCTCACGAAGCGTGCCCACGGCAAGCACAAGCTCGTGCGCGCGGCGCTGCTGTCGTTTTCGACGACGCTCGGCGCGATGGTGTTCTCCACGCCGCTCGCGTGCTACTATTTCGGAACGCTCTCCATCGTGTCGCTTTTGAGCAATCTTTTGTGCCTGTGGCTCGTGAGCGCCGTGTTCGCGCTGGGATTACTTTCGGTACTGATCGCGGCGGCTGTGCCGCAGCTCGGCGCGGCCTGTGCCTTTGTGCCGGCGCTCGGCATTCGCGCGGTGCTTGCCATCGCAGGACTTTTGGAGGAGCTTCCGTTCCACGCCATTTACTTTAACACCGCGTTTTCCGTCGTATGGCTTGCGTACGTGTACGCGATCTTCATCACCTGCGCGCTGGCGAAGCGCGGGAAGTACCGCTACTTCGCGGCGGTGGAGCTTTCCGTCCTGTCGCTCTTCGCCGCGGCAAAGGTCAATGCCCTACACTATGAACAGGGCGGGCTGAACGTCGTCGCGCTCGATGTGGGGCAGGGGGAGAGCGTGCTGCTCATTTCCGAGGGCCACGCGGCGCTTGTGGACTGCGGCAGCAAAAATTCCTACATCGACGCCGGCGCGATCGCGGCGGACTATCTGCGCTCTGCGGGCGCGACGCTGGATTCCGTGGTGCTGACGCACTATCACGAGGACCACGCCAACGGCCTTGCCGCGCTCTTTGCGCGCGTGGATGTCGATACCATCTACCTTGCCGATATCGACGCGGGCGAGGGCGACCGCGATGAGGTCGAAGCGCTCGCCGAGCGCTACGGCGTGAACATCCACTATGTCACCGAGGTGACGGATGTAGAAAACGGCGCGTCGACAATGAGCATCTATCCGCCGCTCGGCGACAAGGGCGCGAACGAGCTGGGCCTGACGATCCTGTGCTCGCTCGGCGATTTCGACACGCTCATCACCGGCGACATGGACGCGAAAACCGAGACGAAGCTCGTCGAGACCTACGACCTCCCCGATATCGAGGTGCTGCTCGTCGGGCACCACGGCTCGAAGTATTCCACCGGTACGACGCTGCTCGAATCGGTGACGCCGGAGGTCGGCGTCATCAGCGTAGGCGACAACAGCTACGGCCACCCGACGGAGGAAGCGCTGCTGCGCCTGACGGACGCGGGCATGACGGTGTACCGCACGGATATGCAGGGCAACATTTTGATCACAGTGGACTGAGAGGACTTCATGGCAGAGAGAAAAACGCCCAACAAGGGCTATCAGAAATTGAAAAGCGACCTGAGTGCGGGAAACGTCGGTCAGGTCTATATCTTTTACGGCGAGGAGAGCTATCTTCGCGAATACTATTTGGGCGAGATCCGGAAAAAGCTCGTTCCTGCGGGCTTTGAGGAGTTCAACTACCATCGTCTGAGCGGAAAAACGCTCACGATGCAGGAGCTGGGTGAGGCGGTCGAGGCGATGCCGATGATGGCCGAGCGCACGCTCGTGGTCGTAACGGACTGTGACCTTTTTAAGCTCCCCGAGGAGCAGCGCACGGCGCTCATCGCGCTGCTGAACGATTTTCCGCCGTACTGCTGCCTGGTGTTCGTGTACGATCTCATCGAGTATAAGCCGAGCAAGACGTATAAAAAGCTCTACGAAGCGCTCGACAAAAACGCGCAGAGCGTCAAGTTCGAGGCGCAGGAGCGCAGCGACCTCATCAACTGGATCGCGCGGCGTTTCCGCGCGCTGGGGAAGGGCATCGACGCGCAGACGGCGGAGCATCTGATCTTCACCTGCGGCGCGCTGATGACCGGCCTTGTGCCGGAGATCGAGAAGATCGGTGCCTACGCCAAGGGGAAGAACATTACGGTCGACGATATCAACGCTGTGGCGGACCCGGTGCTCGACGCGGTGGTGTTCGACATGACAAACGCCATCACGAAGGGAAATTACAAGCGCGCATCGGAGCTGTTGGGCCAACTGCTCAAAAAGCAGGAGGAGCCGTTTGTGATCCTGGCCGTCATCAGCAAGGAGCTGCGGCGCATTTACACCGCGCGCATCGCGCTCGACAACGGCAAGGACAAGCTCTGGCTCATGGAGCTGTGGGGGATGCGCTCGGACTATCCCGCACGGCTTTTGATGGAGGCGGCGCGCAAGACGACGAGCGAATGGTGCAGCCAGAGCCTTTTGATGTGCCAGCGGCTCGACCAGCGCATGAAGAGCGAAAAGGGCATCGACAGCGAGGGCGAGCTCAAGCTGCTGCTGATGCGCCTTGCGCAGGGGAAGTGAGAGCATGGCAAAGCCGAAGGTAAAGGAAGTTATCGTCGTCGAGGGACGGTACGACAAAAACACGCTCTCGCAGGTCGTGAACGCGGTTATCGTGGAGCTCGGCGGATTCGCCGTGTTCAACGACAGGGAGAAGCAGGCCTTTTTGAGAAAGCTTGCCAAAGAGCGGGGCATCATCCTCTTCACCGACTCCGACGGCGCGGGCTTTGTTATCCGCAATCGCATCAAGGGAAATATCCCCGAGGGGCGTGTGCTGCACGCATACGTGCCGGACATCTACGGCAAGGAAAAGCGCAAGCGCAAGGGCGGAAAAGAAGGCAAGCTCGGCGTCGAGGGCATGAAGCCGGAGATTCTGCTCGACGCTCTGCGACGCGCGGGCGCAACCATTGATGAAGAAAGCACTGTAAAGGGAGATTCCATCACAAAGGCAGACCTTTACGACCTCGGCCTGATCGGTCCGGAGAGCGTTGCAAAGCGCAAGGCACTGTGCAAAAGACTGGAGCTTCCCGAGCATCTGAGCGCCAACGCGCTTTTAGAGGTACTCAACCTGCTGATGAGCAGGGAAGAACTGGAAGGGCTTTTTTCATAAGCGCCAACACGCCCCGCCGGCGGGATGGGGTGCCTTGGCATATTTTGCTTGCAATGCGAGGCAAAGAGCGGTATAATTTATCATTATTTTGTCTGCCAAGCAGCAGACTACAAGAAAGGAATGAAGGACATGGCTGAGGAAGTCAAGACTGCCGCCGCCGAAAACGAGGGTGAGAGCAGAAACTTTATCGACACCTTTATCGAAGAAGACATTGCGGAGGGTGGGCGCTTCCAGGGCCAGCAGGTCCACACCCGTTTTCCGCCCGAGCCGAACGGCTATCTGCACATCGGCCACTGCAAGGCGCTGACGATCGACTTTGGCACTGCCGAGCGCTTCGGTGGCCTCTGCAACCTGCGCATGGACGACACGAACCCCACGAAGGAGGATGTCGAATTCGTCGACGCCATCAAGGAGGATATCCACTGGCTCGGCTTTGACTGGGGCGACCGTTTCTTCTACGGCAGCGACTACTTTGAAAAAGACTACGAGTTCGCCGTCGAGCTCATCAAAAAGGGCCTTGCCTATGTCTGCGACCTGACGCCCGAGCAGGCGAGAGAGTACCGCGGCGACATCGGTAAGCCCGCCATCTCCCCCTACCGCGAGCGCGACGTGGAGGAGAACCTCGACCTCTTTGAGCGCATGAAGAACGGCGAGTTCCCCGAGGGCAGCCGCACCCTGCGCGCGAAGATCGACCTCGCCTCCGGCAACTTCAATATGCGCGACCCGGTCATCTACCGCATCCGCTATATGCACCATCACCGCCAGGGCGACAAGTGGTGCATCTACCCGATGTACGACTTTGCTCACCCCATTCAGGACGCGCTCGAGGGCATCACGCACTCTCTCTGCTCGCTGGAGTTTGAGGCGCACCGCCCGCTCTACGACTGGGTCGTGAACAATGTCTCCGTGCCGTGCAAGCCTCGCCAGATCGAGTTTGCCCGCCTTGGCATCGACCACACGGTGATGAGCAAGCGCAAGCTTCGCAAGCTCGTCGAGGAGGGCATTGTCTCCGGCTGGGACGATCCGCGTATGCCGACGCTGTGCGGCCTGCGCCGCCGCGGCTTCACGCCTAAGTCCATCCGCAACTTCTGCGACCGCATCGGCGTTGCCAAGAGCGCGAGCGTGGTCGAGTACAGCTTCCTCGAGCACTGCCTGCGCGAAGACCTCAACGAGAAGGCTGAGCGCACGATGGGCGTGCTGCACCCGGTGAAGCTCGTCATCACGAACTATCCCGAGGGCAAGAGCGAGACCTTCGAGGTCGAGAACAACCCGACCGACCCCGCCTCCGGCACGCATGAGATCACCTTCTCCCGCGAGTGCTGGATCGAGGCGGACGACTTCATGGAAGTCCCCGTGCCCAAGTACAAGCGCCTGACGCCGAACGGCCCCGAGTGCCGTCTCAAGGGCGCGTACCTCATCACCTGCACGGGCTGCAAGAAGGACGAAAACGGCAATGTCGTCGAGGTTTACGCCGAGTACGACCCGAACTCTCCGGGCGGCGATCCCGCCGACGGCCGCAAGGTCAAGGGCGCAACGATCCACTGGGTCGACGCCGCGACCGCGCTGGACGCCGAGGTGCGTGTTTACAGCGAGCTGTTCAGCGACCCCGCACCCGACGGCGCGGATAAGGATTTCCTTGCCTGCATGAACCCCGATTCTCTCGAGGTGCTGACCGGCTGCAAGGTCGAGCCGCGTATGCGCGACATCGCCGCGGCGTACGATAAGACCGAGAAGAAGGGCAAGACCGCGCCGAGCTTCCAGTTCATGCGCCTGGGGTATTTCTGCCTTGATAACAAGGATTGCTCCGAGGATCATCTGGTGTTCAACAGATCTGTGACGCTGAAAGACAGCTTTAGGAAATAAGCATTGAAATGTTCCCTGCACCGCGCAGGGGATGCGACAAAGGGGGCCATTCTCTCACGTGAGAGAATGGCCCCCTTTGACCCCCAAGAGAACGCGAGGGGAGGACCCCTCGACCCCCGACATTGGCAGTTTGTAGCTTGAATGACTGCACGCGCTGCGCAATGTAAGTGCGGTGTACATGGCTTCGCCATGAATCCCT
>OIXV01001437.1_pt1 | contig 21024 bp, 10 predicted proteins | sample 1587771 | NCBI WGS metagenome assembly OIXV01 (sample SAMEA3888893, study PRJEB22519) | human gut metagenome | biome: human gut; feature: human-associated habitat; material: faeces | place: Denmark | collected 2010
TTAACTTCTTAACTCCTTACCTTCTAATTTCTAACTTCTAACTTCTAATTTCTAATTTCTAATTTCTTCCATCTTATTTGTTGTTTTGGTGAAAATGAGTAACTTTGCTTAAAATAATTGACTATGAGCGAGAATCTTCAGTATTGGATCAATCAGAATGGCACCCAAAGCGGACCACACACCATCGAACAACTGGAATCTATGGCGCTTGACAAGGCGCACACCTACGTTTGGCACAAAGGTATGGACGGATGGAAGCGAATCGACAAAATTCCCGAATTGGCACACCTGACCGCTGCGCCAGAGTCTGCCGCGCCACAAGAAAGCGCAGTAGACCCGATTGAAGCCGATGCCATTACTGAAGAGCCGCAGGAAGCCCCAGCCGAAGAACAGGCTGCTGCTCCTGTGCCACCCGAATACGTGGAACCAGAGGTGCAAGTGCCGCCATTTGTGCCACAAATGCCCCCTCAAATGCAGCAAATGCAAGTCCCTGCGCCCGAATGTCCGCCCACCAACCTCGTGGCAGCCATCGTGTGCGCCGTGTTGTGCTGCACGCCATTGGCAGTGGTGGCGATAGTGCTGGCAGTAATGACCAAAAACAAATATAGTGCTGGCGAGTACGCAAAAGCCCAAAAATACAGCGAATGGGGAGCGTGGCTCTGCATACTGTCGGTGGTGCTCTCCATTCTGTTTATGCCATTCTCCATGCTTATGCTGTAGGCCATGCGAATGCCCATCAACAAGAAAATCACATTCATTGTCATCGCAGTGGCGCTGGCAATAATGGCGGTGGTGTATTTCGTGTTCGACCCCACCACCACACGCCTCTTTCCCAAGTGCGCATTCTATGCCCTCACAGGTTTTAAATGCCCCGGCTGTGGCTCGCAACGCGCCATTCACGCCCTGCTCCACGCCGACGTGTTGGCAGCCATTCGCTACAACGCCCTGCTTGTGTTCAGTCTCCCATTCATAGCCCTGCTCCTGACCAACCGCTATTGGCGCGGCCACTTCCCACGCTTCTACTCGCGCCTCAACTCCACCATCGTCACCGTCATCGCCGCCATCATCGTCATCCTCTGGTGGCTCCTCCGCAACCTCCTCAACCTCTAATCCCCACTTCCCCCACTTATTCTGTTTAGGCTCACACAGAATCAACAGATTCAACAAAATTAATTTGTGGAAATTTGTGGCTTTGGCTCACACAGATCCCACTCGCAGAATTTTTTTGATGGATTGGGGAAAATGTTGTAAATTAGCAGTTGCTTAAACTGATAAGGCTACTATGAATGACGAAAGACTACAGCAGCAGGCGGCTGCAAAATTCGCGAAAGATTGGGAAGGTAAAGGTTACGAGAAGGGGCAAAGTCAAACTTTTTGGCTCACCTTGCTCTCGAAGGTGCTGGGCGTGAAGGAACCAGAGAACATCATCACTTTTGAAGACCAGGTGCACCTCGACCACACCAGTTTCATCGACGGTTTTATCCACTCCACCAAGGTGATGATTGAGCAGAAAGGGCTGGGCAAGGACTTGCTGAAGCCCATTCGCCAAAGCGACGGCACCACGCTCACTCCTTTCCAACAGGCGAAGCGCTATGCCGCCGAGTTGCCTTACAGCAAGCGTCCGCGGTGGATTGTGACTTGCAATTTCAGCACATTCCACGTTTATGACATGGAGCACCCTCAAGACGAGCCTTTCGTGATTGAACTGAAAAACTTGGGAAAGGAGTATTACCGCCTCCACTTTCTGGTGGAGACCGAGGCCGACCATTTGCAAAAGGAACTGGCGGTGTCGATGCAAGCCGGCGAACTGGTGGGCAAGCTCTACAATTTGCTGCTTGAACAATACCAAAACCCCAACGACCACACCACCCTGCGCCACCTCAATATTCTGTGTGTGCGACTGGTGTTTTGCCTCTATTGTGAAGATGCGGGGGTGTTTGGCAAGCACGATATGTTTCACAATTATCTTGCCCATTATGTGAGCGACCTGTCGGTGGCTCGTGCGGCTCTTATATCGCTGTTTGACGTGCTCAACACGCCTGTGGCAGAGCGTGACCCCTATATGAACGAGCGGTTGGCGGCATTCCCTTACTGCGCCGGCAATCTGTTTGAGGAGGAGATTGTGATTCCTCGCTTCACGCCCGAGATTCTCGATATGCTGCTGGAGCAGGCATCGCTCGGCTTCGACTGGAGCCAGATTTCACCCACCATTTTCGGTGCGGTGTTTGAGAGCACGCTCAATCCCGTGACCCGACGCACTGGCGGTATGCACTACACCAGCGTGGAAAATATTCACAAGGTAATCGACCCGCTGTTTCTCAACGACTTGAAAGACGAGTTGGCTTCGGTGCGACGCATCAAAACGGAGAAAATTCGCCGTAAGGCACTCTACGAGTTCCAAGACAAGCTGTCGAAGCTTCATTTCCTCGACCCGGCGTGTGGCAGCGGCAACTTCCTGACCGAAACCTATATCTCGCTCCGACGACTGGAAAACGAGGTGATTGCCGACCTCAACAGGGGTAATATGTTGCTCGGCGACCTTATCGACCCAGTGAAGGTGAATATCAACCAGTTTTACGGCATTGAAATCAACGATTTTGCAGCCACCGTTGCCACCACGGCACTGTGGATTAGCGAGGCACAAATGCTCCACGAAACAGAGCGCATCATGCAACGCGAAATCGAGTTCCTACCGCTGAAAAACTACTGCAACATACACGAGGGCAACGCCCTACGCACCGACTGGCAACAGGTATGCCCCAGCACCCAACTATCCTATATCATGGGCAACCCACCTTTCATCGGCGCACGTCTGCAAAGCCCAGAGCAAAAAAACGATGTGATTCATACGTTTGGCAAAGACTGGCAAAATGTGGGGAATTTGGATTATGTGAGCTGCTGGTACAAGAAAGCCGCCGATATGATGCGTGGCACCAACATTCAAACCGCATTGGTGAGCACCAACTCCATTTCCGAGGGCGAACAAGTGGCTAACCTTTGGGAACCGCTGATGGCCGACGGCGTGAAAATCAACTTCGCACACCGCACTTTCCGCTGGGACAGCGAAGCCAGTATGATGGCGCATGTTCATTGCGTGATTGTGGCATTTTCCTACCTCAACAACCCCAACAAACTGATATTTGACGGTCAGAATGTGATAAGAGCCAAAAACATCAACGCCTATCTCATAGATGCAGAAAACACCTTCGCTAAAAGTCGCACAAAGCCCATTATGCCCGATGTGCCACAAATTGGTATTGGCAACAAACCCATTGATGGTGGAAATTATCTTTTCAAGAAAGATGAAATGGAGGCTTTCATCAAATCGGAACCCGAATCGGCTAAATATTTCCACCCTTGGTATGGCGCAGAAGAATTTATACACCAGCGCCCTCGCTACTGCTTGTGGCTTGGCGACTGTTCTCCTGCTGAATTGAGAAAGATGCCTCACGCATTGAAGCGAGTGGAAAATGTGAGAAACCTCAGATTGGCAAGCAAAAGTGCTGGCACAAGAAAACTTGCCGACAAGCCCACACGCTTTCATGTGGAGAATTTTCCACAAGGGGATTATATTATCATACCTTCTACTTCTTCAGAGAGGAGAAGCTATATTCCTATGGGCTACTTAGACAGCAACTGCATTTCAAGCAATGCGGTGCATATTATCCCTGATGCTTCGTTGTATCATTTCGGGGTGTTGGAGTCGAGTGTGCACATGGCTTGGATGAGAGTGGTGTGTGGCAGACTTGAAAGCCGTTATCGTTACAGCAAGGAAATCGTTTACAACAATTTCCCATGGCCAAAGGTGACTGAGGCGCAGAAGGCGAAAATCGAGTCGACGGCTCAAGCGATACTTGATGCGCGCAGCCTTTATCCCGATTCATCGCTTGCCGACCTCTACGACGATGTGACCATGCCCATTGAGCTACGCAAGGCGCACACCGCCAACGACATCGCTGTGCTCGAAGCCTACGGCCTACCAAAATCCACCGCCGAGCCAGCCATCGTAGCCCACCTCTTCACCCTTACCGCCCACTGATTTTTTGTTGAATCGGTTGAATCTGTGTGAGGTGGTGTGAGGGTGTGGGGTAGGGGGTGGGGGTGCAATCGTTTGCATTGATTTTTTTGGGGGTAGGGGGGAGGGAGTGTTGGAGGCGGTGGGGATTTGTTTGTAAATTTGTGGTCAGTAAATTAGCTTCTAAAACTACATAAACGCATGAAGATTACTCAATGTGTGGCTGCCTCGGAAAGAGGCGAAATAGCCATCTATACACTTACCAACGCTGCTGGGGCCTCGGTGAAACTATCGGCTCTCGGCGCTGGCATTCTCTCTGTCGTGGTGCCTGACCGCGAGGGGAATATGGCTGATGTGGCTCTGGGTTATGCCGATGCCGCGCAATATATCAGCGACGGCCCTTGCATGGGCAAAATCCCCGGTCGCTACGCCAACCGCATTGCTGGCGGTAAGTTCACTCTCGATGGCGTGGATTATCAACTTGAAATCAACAATGGCCCTAACGCGCTGCATGGTGGTAGCGAGGGCTTCTACAATAAGATTTGGGACAGCGAGGCTACGGCGCAAGGCGTGGTGTTTACGCTGGTGAGCCCCGACGGCGATGCTGGTTATCCCGGCACGCTCACGGTGAAGGCTGAATACACTTGGAGCGATGATTGCGAACTTCGTCTGTGCATCAGTGCCACCACCGACCGCAAGACCGTAATCAACCTCACCAATCACACTTATTTCAACCTCCGTGGCGAGGCATCGGGCTCGGTGCTTGATGAGCAACTGCAACTCAACTGCTCGAAATATCTGGTGACCGACGAAAACCTTACGCCCACTGGCGAAATGGCTCCTGTGGCTGGCACGCCGATGGACTTCACCAAGGCGAAAACCTTGGGCGAGGATATTCGCAAGCCGTTTGCCGCGTTGGCTTTCGGCAAGGGCTACGACAACTGCTATGTGATTGACGGCTACAAAAAGGGCGAGATGACGCTTGCCGCCGTGCTGACCGACGAGGTGAGCGGCCGCACGCTTGAAGTGCTCACCACACAGCCAGCGGTGCAAATCTACACCGGCAACTGGCTGAATGGCTGCCCAGCCACCAAGAGCGGCAACCGCACCTATTTCGACTACGACGGTGTGGCAATCGAGTGCCAGGGTATGCCCGACGCGCCCAACCACGCCAATTTCCCCAGCCAAGTGCTCGACAAGGGTGAGCAGTATGCCCAAAGCATTGTGTTCAGATTCTCAACTAAGTAACTTCAAAACCATAAAGATATATGCTTAAAACAAAACCTGATTTGAGTTTTGCGAAACTGTTTAACATCAGTTTCGGATTTTTCGGGGTGCAGATTGCGTATGCACTTCAGAGTGCCAACATCAGCCGCATCTTCGCCACCCTCGGAGCCGACCCACACGATTTGAGTTTCTTCTGGATTCTTCCACCACTCATGGGTATGCTCGTTCAGCCTCTCGTGGGCTATTTCAGTGATAAGACATGGTGCCGCTTCGGCCGCCGCATTCCTTACCTGTTTGTGGGAGCGTTTGTGGCAGTGCTCGTGATGTGTTTGCTCCCCAACGCCGGCTCGTTTGGCTTGGCAGTGAGCGGAGCGATGGTGTTTGGCTTGATAGCCCTCATGTTCCTCGACACCAGCATCAACATGGCGATGCAGCCCTTCAAGATGATGGTGGGCGACCTCGTGAACGAAAAGCAGAAAACGAAGGCGTATAGCATTCAGTCGTTTTTGTGCAACGCCGGTTCTATCGTGGGCTATGTGTTCCCGCTGCTGTTTACCGCCATCGGTATTTCAAATATTGCTCCAAAGGGCCAAGTGCCACCATCGGTGATTTGGTCGTTCTATATTGGTGCCGCAATCCTCATTCTCTGTGTGGTTTACACTATGATGAATGTTCGCGAAATGCCACCCGAAGAATTTGCGCAATATCAGATTAAGACCGAGGAAGCCGCCGATGGCAAGGCTTCGAAGAAAGAGCCAGAAGGCGCATGGAAGGTGTTCTTCCAAGTGGGCGTGGTTCAATTCTTCTGCTGGGCAGCGTTCCTCTACATGTGGACCTACACCAACGGCTCCATCGCCGAGACCGTATGGCAGACCAGCGACACCGCAAGCCATGCCTATCAGGCAGCCGGCAACTGGGTGGGCGTGATTTTCGCCGTTCAGGCAGTGGGCAGCGTGATTTGGGCAGTGGTGCTTCCTATGTTCAAGAGCCCAAAACTGGCTTACGCGCTCAGTTTGGTGATTGGCGCTGTGGGCTTCGCCCTTGTGCCATACTGCACCAACCAGTATATGCTGTTTGTGCCTTACTTCCTGATTGGTTGCGCATGGGCTGCGATGCTCGCCATGCCGTTCACATTCGTGACCAACGCATTTGAGGGTAGTTCACGCATGGGCACCGTGCTTGGCTTGTTTAACTGCACCATCTGTTTGCCACAGATTGCGGCAGCCGCCACTGGTGGCTTCGTGATGCACCTTGTGGGCAGTTCACAGCCTAATATGCTCACTTTGGCAGGTGTTTACCTTGTGATAGCCGCTGCCTTTGTGTTTATCATCAAAACAAAGAAACCATAAGAGATAGCAATAGTTTTTTTCAAGGAAAGGCTCCGAAGGAAGTGGTACCCACCCCACCCTCGGAGCCTTTTTCTTCACACGAATCCCCGCTTTTGTGGGCGTGGGCGGCTTGGCTCACACGGATCTCGCTTTTGTGGGTGGGATTTGGGCTCACACGGATCCCACAGATCTCACAGGTTTTGCTTTTGAGGGTGGGAAATCTCACGGAGGTTGGTGGGCATTTTAGGCCCACACGGATTTCGCTTTTGTGGGTGTTTTTGGGGCTCACACCGATTCAACAGATTCAACAAGAATATTCGCACGGATTCAGGAAAAAAAAGATTCGTGAAATTCGTGGGATTCGTGGTTTTCAATCATCCACAAATTAGCACAAATTATCACGAATTATTTTTCCATGTTCCGATAGCTGCGCCCTTTCTATGGAGGTGTGGCATAAAATGTGTAGCATAAATTATGCTGCATGTTTTATGCTGCATAATTTGTGTGGGGGTGTGGGAGGGGGGGATGCAAACGATTGCATAAATAAATTTGCTATATTTAATGTGGGGAGGTGGTGATAAAAGTTTGATTTAGTAATTTTACGCAGAGAAAAAAGCTTAAATACACAGGGCTTAACAATACTTGTAAGATATTAACAATACTTGTAAGATACTTGAAAATCAAATAAAAAACCTCATATAAAATGAAATTGACATTCGTAATTGAATATCAAACGATTTTTGGTGAAGAAATCGTGCTCAATGTGCTCTCCGACGGCACTGCGAAGCGATATTCCATGGGCACCGTAGATGGTCGTAACTGGAGTTGCGAAATCACTACCGCCACCGATTCGACTAATGCGCTCGACTACTACTACAGCGTGGAGCGTGCTGGCGATGTGGTGCGTCGTGAGTGGCTCGTACAGGCACACCGCCTTGACCTCCCTGCCACTAAGTCGGCTAAAATCACCACTTTCGACCACTGGATCGACAATCCCGAAAACAGTTATCTCTACAGTTCGGCGTTCACAGAATGTTGTGCGCACCGTGAGTTCCTTGTGGCTCCTGCCACCACCTACGGCTACACCGTGATGCTGAAGGTGCGTGCGCCCCAACTCGGTTCCAACCAAAGGCTTGCCGTGGTGGGCAATGGCGATGCGCTCGGCAACTGGGCTGTGAACAAAGCCACCGCGATGGTGGAACACGCCCACAACGAGTGGGTGGCTTCAATCGATGCCGCCATGCTCAGTTCTCGCGTGCTGGAGTTTAAGTTTGTGGCAGTAGATAAGTCCGACACCACCAAAGTGGTGTGGGAAGAAGGCAACAACCGCACCGTGGTGTTGCCTGAGCTGAAGAAGGGCGACGCAGTGGTTTACGAGCTCAACGAAGCGAAATTCGACCTGCCCGACTGGCGTGTGGCTGGCACCGTGATACCTGTTTTCTCGCTCCGCAGCGAAGGCAGTTTCGGTGTGGGCGACTTCGGCGACCTCAAAGAGATGGTCGACTGGGTGGTTTCCACCGGTCAGCGTGCGCTTCAAGTGCTCCCGATTAATGATACAACCATCACCAACACATGGTTGGACTCCTATCCCTACAAGAGCATCAGCATCTATGCGCTGCACCCAATGTTCACCGACATTCGCCAGCTTCCACAACTTGAGGACAAAGAGCGTGCACGCTATTACGCCGCACTCCAACACGAACTCAACGCGCTCCCTCAAATCGACTATGAGCGAGTGAATGCCGCCAAGCGAGGCTATCTGCGTGAGCTCTTTGAGCAAGACGGCGCAAAGATGATGCGCACCAAGGCGTTTAAGACATTCTTCGACAACAATAAAGACTGGCTCGTGCCTTATGCGGCATTCTGCCACTACCGCGACCTTTACGGCACAGCCACATTCGGCGACTGGCCCGACCACCACACCTTCGATGAAAGCGAGCGTGAGGCGATGGCAAACAGCCGCACAAGCGAATACAAGAAAGTGGCGTTCTGGTACTTTGTGCAGTTTATCCTCGACCAGCAAATGCGAGGCGCGCACGAATATGCACGCAAGAAAGGCGTAATCCTCAAAGGCGACATTCCAATCGGCGTCAGCCGCGACGGTGTGGAGGCATGGGTAGAGCCACGCTATTTCAACCTCAACGGCCAGGCTGGCGCACCACCCGATGCGTTCTCCGCCAACGGTCAGAACTGGGGATTCCCCACCTACAACTGGGAAGAAATGATAGCCGACGGTTGCTTGTGGTGGGAAAAGCGCTTCAGCAAGATGGCGCAGTATTTCGATGCCTACCGCATCGACCACGTGTTGGGCTTCTTCCGCATTTGGGAAATTCCGATTGATGCCGTGTATGGCTTGCTCGGTCAGTTCTCGCCAGCCCTTGGTATGACACGCGAGGAAATTGCAGGATACGGCTTCAACTTCCAAGACTATATGCTCGAACCTTTCATCACCGACTGGGTGCTCGAACGCACATTCGGTGAGCGCGCATCGGAAATCCGCGAGAAATACCTGCTGCACACCCACGACGACATGTATCGCCTCAAACCCGAATACGACACCCAACGCAAGATTGAGGCGGCATTTAAAGATGCCGACCAAGACGGCAAGAACGTGGCAGAGGCACTGATGTCGCTGGTGAGCAATGTGCTCTTCCTGCGCGACCGCAAAGACGCCAACAAGTTCCACCCACGCATCTCCGTGCAGCACGATTTCATTTACGAAGCCCTCTGGCAATCAGATAAGGAAGCCTTCAACCGCCTCTACAACGACTACTTCTATCGTCGTAATAACGACTTCTGGTATGGTGAGGCAATGAAGAAACTTCCACGCCTTGTGGAAGCCACCCGTATGCTCGTGTGTGCCGAAGACCTCGGCATGGTGCCCGATTGTGTGCCATGGGTTATCAACCAACTCCGCATTCTCAGCCTCGAAATCCAGACGATGCCTAAAGATGTGAACGTGAAGTTTGGCGTGCTTGCCAAGAACCCATATCGCTCCGTAAGCACCATATTCACCCACGATATGCCCACCCTTCGCCAATGGTGGGACGAAGACCGCGACCTCACGCAGGAATACTACAACGCCGTGCTCTGGAAGCAAGGACCCGCTCCACACCCGCTGCCCAGCGACGTGGCAGAGCAAGTGGTGGTGAACCACCTCAACAGCCCATCTATGCTGTGCATGCTCTCGCTCCAAGACTGGCTCTCCATCGACGAGACCATACGCTTGGCCGACCCTGATGCCGAACGCATCAACATTCCTGCCAATCCACGCCACTACTGGCGCTACCGTATGCACATGACCATTAGTCAACTCATGGCATGCAAGGAATTCAACGAGAAAATGACCAAATTAATTACTAATAGCGGACGAAAATGAAAAAAATTGCATCATTAATGCTTCTGCTGGCTGTGGCACTGGCTCCATTCGGTGCTGTGGCTCAGGAAGTGAAATCGCCTGACGGCAATGTGGTGGTGAAGTTTTACCTCGACAACAGCAAACCCACCTACACCCTCACCTACAAGGGCAAGACAGTGTGTAAGCCCAGCCACTTGGGCCTTACATTGGCAAAAGACAAGCATGCGAGCAATGGCAAGAAAGAGCAAGACCTGCTCGACGGCTTCACCATTGCCGACACCCAAACCTCCACTTTCGACGAAACTTGGACACCAGTTTGGGGACAATACAAGAACGTGCGTAACCACTACAACGAAATGGCGGTTATACTCGACCAGACCAAAATGAATCGCAAAATGGTGATTCGATTCCGTGTGTATGACGAAGGTATGGGCTTCCGCTACGAATTTCCACAGCAAGAAAAGCTCAACTACTTCATCATCAAGCAAGAAAACAGCCAGTTTGCCATGACGGGCGACCACATGGCATGGTGGATTGCGGGCGACTACGACACCCAGGAGAATCCTGGACAGACCACCCGCCTCTCTGAAATTCGCGGCACCATGAGCAAGTGCCTCAACCGCCCCAAAGGCGTGAAGAGCAATGGAATGCTCGATGCTGTGACCGGCAACTCGTCAACATCCGTATTCTCGGAAACTGGCGTTCAGACCTCGCTCCAGATGAAGACCGACGACGGACTCTACATCAATATCCACGAGGCAGCATGTATCAACTACGCTACCATGCACCTCAATCTTGACGACAAGAACATGGTGTTTGAATCATGGCTCACTCCCGACGCTGTCGGCAACATGTGCTATATGCAAACCCCATGCAACACCCCTTGGCGTACCGTGATGGTGAGCGACGACGCGCGCACCATGCTCTCATCGTACCTCATCTACAACCTCAACGAGCCTTGCAAAATTGAAGACACCTCATGGATTCACCCCACCAAGTACAATGGCGTGTGGTGGGAAATGATTGTGGGCCGTAGCAGTTGGAACTACACCGACGAGTATCCTTCAGTGCGCTTGGGCGAAACCGACTTCACCAAGTGCAAACCTAACGGTCGCCACTTGGCAAACACCAAAGACGTGATGCGCTACATCGACTTTGCCGCTGCCAACAACCTCGACGAGGTGCTGGTGGAAGGATGGAACATCGGTTGGGAAGACTGGGCAAACCGTTGGAAATACGACGTGTTCGACTTCCAGACCCCTTACCCCGACTTCGACATCAAGGCACTCAACGAATATGCGCACAGCAAGGGCGTGCGTCTGATGATGCACCACGAAACCAGCTCATCGGTCACCAACTACGAGCGCTACATGGAAGACGCTTATTCATTGATGAACAAATATGGCTACGACGCAGTGAAGAGCGGTTATGTGGGCGACATTATTCCACGTGGCGAACACCACTACGGCCAATATATGAACAACCACTACTTGCGCTGCGTGACCGAGGCTGCCAAGCACCGCATCATGGTGAATGCGCACGAAGCCACACGCCCTACCGGCTTGGCTCGCACCTATCCTAACCTCGTGGGCAACGAAAGCGCACGCGGCACCGAATATGAGGCATTCAGCGGCAGCAAGCCCGACCACACCGTGGTATTGCCATTCACACGCCTGCAAGGTGGCCCAATGGACTACACCCCTGGTATCTTCGAGACCGACCTCAGCACATGGAGCCAGAATACCCACAAGGTTCACACCACACTCGTGGGTCAGCTCGCAGTGTATATGGTGATGTGGGGACCACTGCAAATGGCAGCCGATCTCCCAGAGAACTACGCCAAGTTCGACGATGCCATGCAGTTTATCCGCGACATGGCCATCGACTGGGACGACTCTCGCTACATCGATGCAGAGCCGGGCGCATACATCACCGTGGCTCGTAAGGCAAAAGGCACCGACAACTGGTTTGTGGGTGGCAAGTGCAACGAAAACGGCCACAAGGTGACCGTGAACTTCGACTTCCTTGAAAAAGGCCGTAAATATGAATGTACTATTTACGCCGATGCCAAGGACGCTCACTACGAAACCAATCCGAAGGCATACGTCATCACAAAGAAAACCGTGAAACAAGGCGACAAAATCAAGATGGTTGAGGCTCCTGGTGGCGGTTTCGTGATGTCGGTAATTGCAAAATAATCAGTTTATAATCACTCTTGGGCGAAATCGGACTATCCCGATTCGCCCTTTTTTATCTATAAGACACAAGTATGAAAAGATTCTTAATCTTGACAATAATGGCAGCGATTGCGGCACTTGGAATGAATGCAGGGCTATTTAACAATGAAGTCACCTACACCAAGCGTGGCACCACCTTTGCCCTGGTGGCGCAGAAAGCGCAGTCGGTGAACCTCAACATCTATGCTGAAGGCACAGGCGGCAAGCCGGTGAAGACCGTGGCAATGCGCAAAGGCGAGAAAGGCGTGTGGAAAGCCGAGGTGAAGGGCGATTTGAAAGGCCGCTTCTACACCTTCAATGTGAAGCAAGATGGCAAGATGCTGGGCGAGACTCCCGGACTCTTTGCCAAGGCAGTGGGTGTGAACGGCAAGCGTGGTGCCATTATCGACATGGCTGCCACCAATCCCGAAGGCTGGGAGAGCGACCGCGCCCTCGGCTATGCCCCCACCGACATAATCGTGTATGAATCACATAACCGCGATTTCTCGGTCAGCCGTAAGGAAGCACGCTATCCCGGCAAGTTTTTGGCGCTCACCGAGCCTTGGGCTATCGAGCACCTGAAGAGTTTGGGCGTTACAGCCATTCACCTGCTCCCTTCGTTTGACTACGCATCGGTAGATGAGGAACACCTCGACCGTCCACAATTCAACTGGGGCTACGATCCACTGAACTACAATGTGCCAGAAGGCTCTTACTCCACCAATCCATTCAAGCCAGAAGTGCGTGTGAAAGAGTTTAAACAGATGGTGAAGGCACTGCACGACGCCGGTATCGCCGTGATTCTCGATGTGGTGTATAACCACACCATGGATATTCAAAACAGCAATTTCCAGCGCACCAATCCCGATGTGTTCTACCGCAAAAACGACAAGGGCGAATACAGCGACGGCTCAGGCTGTGGCAACGAAACAGCCAGCGAAAACCCATTGATGCGCCAATACATGATTGAGAGCTTCAAATATTGGGCAGATGAATACCACCTCGACGGTTTCCGTGTGGATTTGATGGGCGTTCATGATATTGCCACCATGAATCTCATTCGTGAGGCACTTCCCAAGAATGTGCTCATCTACGGCGAAGGCTGGAGTGCAGGCTCATGCGCTTATCCTGTGGAAAAACTGGCGATGAAAGCCAACGTCTATCAGATGCCAGGTATCGCAGCATTCAGCGACGAGATGCGCGACGCTATCCGTGGCCCGTTCAGCGACGACCACCAGAGCGCATTCCTTGCCGCCAAGCCCGGACATCAGGAAAGCATCAAGGCGGGCATTGTGGGCCGCATCGAGCACCCACAGGTTGACTACTCAAAGGTGAATTACAGCAAAAAGCCTTGGGCTATCGAACCTACACAAATGATGGCGTATGTGAGTTGTCACGACGACCTGTGCTTGGTCGACCGTCTGAAAGCCAGTATTCCAGGCATCGGCACCGATGAACTGATTCGCCTCGATTTGCTTGCGCAAACCGCTGTGTTCACCTCGCAGGGCGTGCCATTCATGCTCAGCGGCGAGGAAATGCTGCGCGACAAGAAGGGCGTGCACAACAGCTACAAATCACCCGACAGCATCAACCAGCTCCCATGGGACAACATGCAGAAATATCCACAGGTGTTTGCCTATTATCAGGGCTTGATTGCTTTGCGCAAGGCTCACCCTGCATTCCGCTTAGGCAGTGCCGAACTTGTGCGCAAGCACCTCGAATTTTTGCCAGTGGGAGAGGGTTTGGTGGCATTCCGTCTGAAAGACAATGCCGGTGGTGACGCATGGCGCGACATCTATGTGGTGCTCAACGCCAATAAATATGCCTGCATGGTAGATGTGCCAGAAGATGCCTACACCTCTGTGGTGGCAGCCGGAAAGGTGAACCTCGACGGTATTCGCAGCACCACCACATCGAAACTCGAAGTGCCAGCACAATCGGCACTGATTGTACACAACTAATCAAGGAAAAAAAGCGATATGAAACTGAAAACTTTAGCATTATCATTGCTTGCGACATTCGCAGCAAATGCGGCGGTGAACATCGACCGTGTGGAACCCACCAACTGGTATGCCGGTATGAAAAATCCATCGCTCCAGTTGATGGTGTATGGCAAGGGCATCAAGCAAGCCAACGTAAGCACCGACTATGCCGGTGTGAAGGTGGATAGCGTGGTGCGCCTCGATAGCCCCGACTACCTGCTCGTGTATCTCAATCTGCAAGGTGTTCAACCAGGCACCATGAAACTCAATTTCGAGCAAGGAGGCAAGAAAAAACAGGTGAACTATGAAATCAAGCACCGCGACATGCCTGGTGAGGCACGACAGGGATTCACCAATGCCGACGTGCTGTATATGCTCATGCCCGACCGCTTTGCCGATGGCAATGTGAAAAACAATGTGGTGAAGGGTATGCTCGACCAACGTTGCGTGCGCACGGAGCCATCGCTTCGCCACGGTGGCGACTTGGAGGGCATTCGTCAGCACCTCGACTATTTCAACGAACTGGGCGTGACCACACTGTGGTTTACCCCTGTGCTTGAGAATGATATGCCAAGCGGAGGCGGCCACAGCAGTTACCACGGCTATGCCACCACCGACTATTACAAAGTGGACCCACGCTTCGGCACTAACGAAGATTACCGCCGTTTGGTTGACGAGGCACACCAGAAGGGCTTGAAAGTGGTGATGGATATGATTTTCAACCACTGCGGTTCGAGCCACCCATGGCAAATCAATCCACCGGCATCCGACTGGTTTAACCAACCCAACTACGGTTTGCAGACCAGTTTTAAACTCACCCCATGCGTTGACCCCTACGCCAGCGAAATCGACAAGCGCGAAACGGAGGAAGGGTGGTTTGTGTCATCAATGCCCGACCTTAACCAAAACAATCCGCACGTTGCCACTTATCTGATTCAAAACAGCATCTGGTGGGTGGAAACCGTGGGCATCAACGGCATTCGTATGGACACTTATCCCTACGCCTACGCAGCCCCTATGGCGCGCTGGATGAAGCAACTGAACGAGGAATATCCCAACTTCAACACCGTGGGCGAAACTTGGGTTACTCAGCCTGCCTACACCGCCGCTTGGCAAAAGGATTCGCGCTTGGTGAAGCAAAACAGCAATCTGAAAACGGTGATGGACTTCGCTTTCTATGAGGCAATGGACTCGTGCAAACACGAAACTACCGACGACTGGTGGCGTGGCTTCAACCGTGTGTATAACACGTTTGTGTACGACTATCTCTACACCGATGTGAACCATGTGATGGCATTCATCGAGAATCACGACACCGACCGCTTTTTGGGCGAGGGCAAGGATGTGAACCGCCTGAAACAAGGACTTGCGCTGCTGCTCACCATCAAGCGTATTCCACAACTCTACTACGGCACCGAGGTGCTGATGAATGGTGTGAAGAAGGTGACCGACGGCAATGTGCGCAAAGACTTCATGGGTGGCTTCCCTGGCGATGAGCGCAACTGTTTCACCGCCGACGGACGCACCGCCGCGGAAAACGAGATGTTCGGCTGGCTCAGCCGTCTGCTGCATTGGCGCAAGGGCAACGACGTGATTGTGAATGGCACCCAAACACAATTCTGCCCCCACAATGGCGTGTATGTGATTGCACGCCGCCACGAAGGCAAAACCGTTATGCTCATGCTCAACGGACTGGATAAGGAAAACAAAGTGGACGTGAAGCGCTACGCCGAACTGATTGGCACCACCGCCGAGGCAAGCAACGTGCTCATAGGCGAGAAAATCAACCTCACCACCGACATTCCAATCCCCACCCACGGCACCCTCCTTATCGAATTCTAATATAGGAATACAACAATAAAAAAAACGGCTAAAAGGATTGTTCCTTTTAGCCATTTTTTTACTCATTAGTGGGGAGTGGATATACGAAAGGGCCGAACCCAGTAGTTGAAGTAAACAGCCCTTTCATGTGAGATAAGTGTGTTTATTTTTTCAAAATCACTTTGGCAGTCGTAACGTTGCCTTCAGAAACCACGCGCACGATGTACACACCATCGGGATTTCCTGTGATGTCGGCTGTGGTGCCATTGTCGAAGCGTGCCACTAAGGTTCCTGCCAGATTGTACACATCGACACGGTCGTATGTTCCGTCGATATTGAGAATACCCTTTGTTGGGTTAGGATACACTCGGTTGGTAGCATTTGCCACATCGCTAATTCCTGTGGCGTCGGTCACTTCGAATTCCGTTTCAACCAATGGGGAAGGAACCGTGTGGAATAGAGCCTTCACACCAGCGCGGTGTCTGCCATTTTGTAAATTTTTGAAGACAAACGAATGTTCTGCCTGTTCTGCCACCTTGTTGCCGTCGAGGAAAACCTCAAACTTAAGGTCGCCACGAATGTTGTCGGGGTCGACTCCATCGGGAAGTTCATAACCTATGAATATATCATCTACCATCATAAAGAGCAGATAGTCGGAAACGCAGTTGATAGCCAAATATTTAGCCTTAGCTGGCACGGTGTAGCGATATTCGGTCCATTTGCCCATGGGAAGCTCCACAGGGTTTTCGCCATTAAGCCATGTGAAATTGCCGGCCTCTTTGCCAGTTGTTGAGTAGCCCACGTTCATTTTTTCGCGACCATAGTCCTCGTTGAAGCTTTTCGCGAAGAATTTGAAAGTGAAATCGTTTGCAAACGACAGTTCTGGAGAAATGATAAAGTCGTTGTTGTAGATGCTGCTGTTTTCCTTTGCAAATGATGCGATGAACTGCTTTCCGCTGTGCGGACGTAAACCCTCGTTGGTTATGGCGAGTACAGGGTCGGTCTCATAAGGATTGAACACCTGAAATGCCATTTTTGCGCCGGAATTTGGATAATTCACGCCATCGATAGGGATTGTAGCAGTGTTGCTGTTGTCGATATAGGACCATCCAATTGATCCAGGCGAGTTGATAGCAAATGCCTCATGATCTTCAAAGTCGTCGAACAGATAGTTTGGAGTGTTCCACACAAACTTACGCTCCCCTGCCGTGTTTGTAGTCGACACTTCGAGACCGAACGGGTCTACGCGATATTCGTTGAGTGCGATGTTGATGGTGGCTGTCTCGCCTGTCGTAGCGTCGTAGTTGGTGGAAGATGTCACAAATCCAGCCTTGCTGACCATAACGCTGTACACGTCGCGCCAAATCTCGCTAATCGACAATTTGCCGTCGGCATCAACAGTTCCGTTATATTCATTTCCAAACATCTGACCCTTCAACGCCACAGTTGCTCCGTCGGCCTCGTTGACAGGGGTGGAAGTGCTTATGGCAACTTCAAGTGGTAACGTCATGTTGCAGTATGCCACTGCCGAAAGGCGTGCGTCGGAAACGTCGTTGTTGGCATACATAGCTTTCACCCCATAGCGATAGCCACCATACGGGAGTGTGGCCCATTGTGTGTCGGCAATGGTGCGCTCTTGCTGTGGCGCAGCGGTGAGTTTAACCCATTTAGTCGGGTCGTCGGTATCCGCTTCAGCACAGCGGAACACCTCATATTTTGGGGTGGTCACCAGTGGCAACTTGGCGTCGGCAACATTCACACCTGTGGCGCGGATCATCAGTGGACGGTTAATGTTGTGTTCCTCGATATATGTGAAATTGCCCGACTTATAGTCGTCGCTATAGCAGTTTTCCCTTTCAGCGAACGGATATTCGTCGGAGGCTTTAGCTATACCAAGTCCGGCATGTCCATCTGCACTAATTGCAAGCATATATCCGCGTGGAGCTGTCAGTTCGGTTGGAAACTCAAACGTGTTCCACTCATTGTCGATGTTGGCAACATTCTCTCGGCTAAACAGCACAGTGGAAGTGGGATTACCATTGGAGTCGAGGTCGAACACGAAGATGTTTACAGTTTTGTGCTCCTGCAGGTATTTGTCGGTAAACCATGACATAGCCGACAGGATAGCCGGAGTGCGGTAGACGGCTCCATAAACGCTGTTTTTTGTGCCGTTGATGTTGCCGAGGCGTCCGTCGTAGATGCCACTGTCGTGGCGATATTCCGTGAAATCGGCAGGTGTTTCCCAAGCCACGTTAGCCACATCGTTGGTCGACGTCACGGTTACTTTAGCCGGCGACAGACGTTTTGCTTTCATCTCAACATCGCCCAGAGCGATAGTGTTTGCTTCGGTCAAGTCTATTTTTTTCACCACGTCGTCGGTCATATAGCGGTGGATGTTGACAGACACTTTGTCGATAACAGGCAGTTGCTGTAATGAGAATGTGCCGTCGGTGGCTGATATAGTCTTAGTGATGGTGTAACCTTCGGCTGTGACAACGCCTCCTTCAATCGGGTTGCCATCCTCGCTCACGAGGCGTCCGCTGATGTCGATATGGCGCAATTTCTGAATATTAATTGACACGTTGTTCATCTTGCCGGCTTCAATATTAACCTTTATGGTTTTTGAGGCATAGCCTTCGGCTTGAATGCGAACTTCGTATTCGCCAGCCTCAATGTCTCCGAAGTCGAATGTGCCGTCGGCCTTGGTTGTGGTAGAGCGTTGCAACTTGTCGATGTATATCTTTGCATTCTCTACGGGGGTGATGCCGTCGGTCACCGTGCCTTTGAAGTTTCCAGTTGTCATCATCGAGAGTTCCACATCAGTGATATAGAGAATAAATCCGTTGGGAGCCTGCGAGTGGCAGTGGAAACCGATGTTGTAGTTGCCATCGTTGGCAATTAAAGGTAACGTTACCTCATATTGCCGCATCTCGTAGGTTTCCACCTTGAAATCATTGAGCTTGGTTGTCATGGCTTCGACCGTTTTACCCTCTCCGAGATGCACCGCCACATATTCGGGGTATGACTCGTCGTAGGATTTAGCTTTGAAGCGCAGGCGATATTGCACACCGGCGTTCAAGGCGATAGGCGAAGAAATCAGCCAGTCGTCGGCAGAAGTCTCATAGTCCTCGTTGGCATAATACTTGGCGGCTGCAAGAGTGGTTTCGCGCGTCCAGGTATAGTCGTCGTTGTTGGCGTCGATTACTGTCCACAGTCCGAAATCGCCATCAGTCGCAAACGAGCAGGTGTATGGGACTGTGATGGCTGGTCCGGCAGCCACTTGGTTGGTCGTCACCTTTCCACCATTTCCGTCGGCAGTGTAAGCCTCAATTTCGTAGGAATAAGTGTTCAGTTTGTCGACGATGTCGGTATATGTTGTCGAGGCCAGGTTTTCGGCAACTATAATGTTGTCGGTCAGACGCTTCACGCGGTAGCGCAGCGAAGCCTGGTCAACCCAACCGCCGTTTTGTCCGTCAGTTGGTGCTGTCCAGTCCACTTTAAGTGTGGTTTCGTTGATTTTCGACACGATAGCCCCAGTTGGAGCCTTAGGTGTGTCGTGTCCGATATATGCTGTCTGTACGGAGGGTTCACCATCACCTTCGTCGTTTACGGCGAGCACTTTGTATTCGTGTCGTCCGCTTGTTGGAACATTTGCGTCGGCCCATGTGGATTGTGCTCCTGGAGTGGGGCTGTTAACAGATTCCACCAATGCATTGTCGCGAAAGATGTCGACGCGGGTTATTGTTGTGTTGTTTTTCTTATCGTAGGTGAGTGAGGGGTTTGTCCACGAAAGTGTTGCGCTCAGCGCGCCCTCTGCAGCTGGAGTGACAGTCAGCCCTTCGACAGCGGCGGGGGCTTTGTCGGCAATGCGTGCAAATGGGATGTGTAAGCCTACCACCTGCGCGTTCTCGCTGATAGTGCCAGTGCGTTCGGAGTTGCCGCTGGTTGTGTTCACAATCGTCAGGAAGCCTTCCTCGTAAATAGTGTTGGCAGCCCAATACAGCGTTTCGGTGCTGTGGTCGAACTCCATTGACTGGAAGTATTCCGCAGGTTCCTCAAAAGTATAGCCAATAGATTCAATCTCTCCGTTTTTCTTGTTAATCTTGTATAGGTAGCCGTCGTCGCCTTTTATGGCATAGAGCTGTCCGTCGTAGGAGCAGGCAAGTGTCACAAATTTCTCCTTTAGCGTAGCCACATTGTGCACATCGCCGTTGGCAAGGTCGACGGTGATAAGCGTTGATACCTTCGACGACCCCACGTTGGCGATTGCATACATAGTCTGTGTAGAGTAGTCGAACGTCATGTCTGCGAATAATGCATTCAGCCTGCTGTAGTCGGCGATTTTGGAAAACGCCCCGGTGGTTAGGTTTACTGTGCCGAAATCCACGGGGGTGGCATTGTCGCCAGGAGTGTAGCGATAAACGTAGTAAATACCGTTGGCGAAGGCCCCGGCACACGCTTGATGCTCTGCGTCGAACGGAAACAGCACATCAACTGTGGCGGGATTGCCGGCATTGAAACGGCATACACCATACTGCTGGTCGCTCGGTGCGTGTTCCACATAACGCAGCCAGCCGTAAACCGTCGGCAACTTTTCGGCGTCCACTTTCGCAGTTGGACGATTCGGCGAAGTGCGTTCTTTCTTAACACTCTTTCTTGTGCGCTCTGCCACAGATGAGGCGGTAGCCATCGCTCCCACTGAAAGCGTAAGTACGGCAAAAAGTGCGAGTAAGATTTTACTTTTCATTAAAAAATATTTGGTTGTTGTTATGGGAGGTTCTGCTATTGACTCTTATGACTTGGGATAGACGACCGAACCTCTTTTTTCGTCTTACCCATCGGGTTTTCTGGGGGGCAAAGATATAACTTATGGGCGTATTCTCCAAATAAATTCATATAGGTGTGTGATAATAGTGTGTTGCGTTAGTGTTGTTTGATATTCAATTTAGTGTTGTGAGGTATGCTTTTTGTGGCACAGTTGTGGTAGAAAGAAAATGAAATGATATACATGTTTTCCCGAAGAAGATGCGATGAAATTCCGTTAGGAATTTGATGTGTGTAGGCAGGTATGCAGAAA
>OIXV01001438.1_pt1 | contig 21009 bp, 17 predicted proteins | sample 1587771 | NCBI WGS metagenome assembly OIXV01 (sample SAMEA3888893, study PRJEB22519) | human gut metagenome | biome: human gut; feature: human-associated habitat; material: faeces | place: Denmark | collected 2010
TAGTAGCGCATGACTGTTAATCATGATGTCGTAGGTTCGAGTCCTACTGGCGGAGTGATAAGACACCTCAAGTTTAATGACTTGAGTTTTTTTTATTTACCTAAAAAATAAACAGGTATGGAACGACCGTTCCATACCTGTTTTAGGATAATGTATCTTGAGTTTTAGATTAATCTTGATTTTCTGATGAAGTGAGCATAGCAACAAAATGTTAGGCTTGACAAGCAACTAATCAATAAACCTAATTTAAATCCATAAGGCACAAAGGTAAGGACTACCTTTCCTTTACCACTAGGTATATTAACCTTCATGAATCCCTTTTGAGATCGGTAAATCTTAACTTTTTTACTATTGACAGTAGCTGTCCATCCCTTATCGTATGGAATGGTGAAAAATAGTGAAGCTTCCTTTTTACTGCTATAATTAGCAAATACCTTATTTTTTGCTGTAGTGACTTTGACATCCCGTTGATTAATGGTATCCATAGCGGTCTGGTAGTTTTGAGTATTTAAGGCATAGAAGCTAGGATTGTCAAAAGATATTGCTTTATTACCATAAAACGTTAGTCCAACTGTAATTGTTTCTTCTTTTTCAAAGTAGCCAAGATCAAAGAAATCAAAGGTATTATCAGTTATTTGACTTTTTGTCACTCCATTTACAGTAGTTGACAGTGAATGGGGATTGTCATCAGACCAAGAAATATTAGGAATACTGACATATAGTTGGCTATGTGGGGGAGTAGTAACCTGATAAGTTACCGTCACAGAATCTTTGTTTGAGTGGCTATTTCGTTTGGCTACACGTTGATTCAAAGATTTAGCATCTTTATCCAAAAGTTGCGAGGGGGCTCGTTTGAAATAAGTTAAATTTAGACCAGATAGAGCATTTAGGAGATTAGATTGATTGTCAAGTGTGTTGACAGTAAAGGGAGTGTCTTTGTATACGCCATCAGTTAATATAGCAAGCTGGGCAGCATTGTTATTTTGATAAATTCTCATGGACTTTTCAGAGTTTAGCTGATAAAACCCATACTTATTAGGATTTAAGCTCCATAAATTGTATTTTACTCCGAAAAGACTATCAGCGATAATAGTATTATTTTGATAACGAAGATTTAAATTAGTACCTTCAGATTTAAATCCTAATCTATCAAGAGTTGAACTTGAAGCTGTATTTCGAATGGATGAAAATTGAGAAATACCGTTGTAGTTGAATTTCATACTGTCATTACCAGTCTGAGATTCCATTCTCTCAGTACGGTAAAAAGTTTTATTAGTTTTTCGGGTATCTGAGACTAGTTTTGTAATTGCGGACATATTTCGAAGATAACCTTCACGACTTGGAAATACCCACTCATTTCCTAAGGCACCGATAACATAGTATGTACTTAGACTAAGCTCGAAAATGCAAAACAAGAATGTGAAATACTGAAAAATAGTTCTAGGAATCTGTTGTCTATAATAGCTAATAAATAAAATGGCGTAGGCCAGGAGAAAAGCTAGGCTTAATAGCCAGGAAGATGGTTCAATGAAGCTGTAGTGAGAGCGGAAAATCCAAGTGAATAGGAATCCAGTGGCTAGGACTAAGAAAGACATTAGGAGTCTTAATAAAGAAAACTTTTTGATTCGATTTAGAGTTTCTCCCGCTAAAAGAACACTGAGTAGAGAGAGTAGCCAAGAATAACGGTGGAGAAACATATTAGGCGCATGCATTCCTTGCCAAAATAAATCAAGGGGCTGTATATAGAAGCTAACAATAAATAAGCTGAAAAGTAATAAATAGCTTAGACGTAATGAAAGCTTGATTTCGTTACTAACAAAAAATAGTAGAAAAAGAATCAAAGGTAAGAGTCCTACGTAAATCATCGGGATCGATCCAAATTTTGTGGTATCGTAAGCTCCGATAAGATTTTTAGCAAAGAAATCAAAGTAGTAAGTGGAGTCTGTCAATAAATTTGACACACCTGTAAACTTCTCACCATGAGTAGTCAAATCAAGTAGTGTTGGAAGTAACATTATAGCACTACTAAGACCAGACAGTATAGAAACTACACCAAAATCTAAGAAATGGATTATTTTATTTTTCCAACCCTTAATAGATACTAGCTGTATTAAGGTGTAAAGCGTTAAGAAAATGGCCATCATATATCCAAAATAGTAATTTTGAATAAAGAGACAGGTAAGACTAATAAAGTATAATCCACGTTTATTGAATCGTAGTAGAAGGTGTAAACCTAGTATGATGAGGGGGGCTAAAATGAAAGCGTCTAACCAGGTGCTAATTTCTAACTGGCTGGTAGCAAAACTCATTAAAGAAAATCCTGTAGAAAAACAAAGGATAAAACTCCTTGACACCTTTGTAAAGAGGTGCTTAAAACTAAAGGCACCAGAGAGCCCTATAAGACCAAATTTAAGTATTGTAATGAAGTAAAAGGCATCGGCCATTTGCTTGACAGTAAAGAAATAGTAAAGCGGTGATAAAAAGGAACCTAAGTAATAGCTGGTTAAGGCGTAAAAGTTGAGACCTAATCCACTTGTAAATGTGTAAAATAGGCTCCCATCGCCATGTAATATATTTCTAAGACCAGTTGCGAATATCACATACTGATGAAAACCATCACTCGTTAAAATAGTTTGACTACTACCAGGATAGATATCTTGGCTATAAAGGACCCCTACCATAATCAGTATTGGCAATAATAAAGCGGCTAGGTAAAATAATAATGTTTTATAGTATTTTTTATTTGTCATAATGATACTAAGACAGGTTGGGATATCCCAACCTGCATCTCTTTATAGTTTAATCAGTCCATAGTGCTTTGACTTTAGCTTGAACTTCTTCATTTTCAAGGAATTCATCATAAGTTTCATCAATACGGTCAATAACGCCATTTTTAGAAACGACAACGATGTGGTTCGCTATTGTTTGGATAAACTCGTGGTCATGACTGGCAAAGATAACAGATTCTTTGAAGTCACGGACGCCATCATTTAGACTTGAGATTGATTCCAAATCCAAGTGATTAGTAGGGTCATCTAGAAGAAGGACATTGGATTTTAAAAGCATGAGTTTAGAGAGCATAACACGTACTTTTTCTCCCCCTGAGAGGACATTGACAAATTTCTTGACTTCATCTCCTGAGAAGAGCATACGCCCAAGGAATCCACGCAAGAAGGTATCATCATCCTCCCCTTTTTCTGCGAATTGACGAAGCCATTCAAGGATTGATTCACCGGATGCAAAGTCTTTAGAATTGTCTTTTGGAAGGTAAGAACGGCTAGTTGTAACACCCCATTTGATTGTACCTTCATAGTTGATATCATCAGCTAGGGCACGAATTAAAGCAGTGGTTTGAATATCGTTTTGCCCGATAATAGCTGTCTTATCTCCTGGACGTAGGATGAAACTAATGTTATCAAGAATGGTTTCACCATCCATCTTAACAGTGAGATTTTCAACTGTTAGAAGGTCATTACCGATTTCACGCTCTGCTTTAAAATTGATGAATGGGTATTTACGACTTGATGGAACGATTTCTTCTAGCTCAATTTTATCAAGCATTTTCTTCCGAGAAGTCGCTTGTTTAGATTTTGAAGCATTGGCAGAGAAACGTGCAACAAATTCTTGAAGTTCTTTGATTTTTTCTTCTGCTTTTGCATTACGGTCGGCCTGCAAGCGTGCAGCCAATTCTGAAGATTGTTTCCAGAAATCATAATTACCAACGTAGAGTTGAATTTTTCCAAAGTCAAGGTCGGCCATGTGCGTACATACTTTGTTTAAAAAGTGACGGTCATGGGATACGACAATCACGGTATTTTCAAAATCAATCAAGAAATCCTCAAGCCAAGAGATTGATTGAATATCAAGACCATTGGTCGGCTCGTCAAGTAGAAGTACATCAGGTTTACCAAAAAGTGCTTTAGCAAGGAGGACCTTCACCTTGTCACCATTAGCCAATTCGCTCATGTTTTGATAGTGGTGATCTTCTGAAATATTTAAATTCTGAAGCAATTGAGAGGCTTCACTTTCAGCTTCCCAACCACCTAATTCAGCAAAGAGACCTTCTAGTTCGGCAGCACGAACACCATCCTCATCCGAGAAGTCTTCCTTCATGTAGATGGCATCTTTTTCTTTCATGATATCGTAGAGTCGTTCATTACCCATGATAACAACGTCAATAACACGTTCTTCTTCATAGTCAAAGTGGTTTTGGCGAAGAACAGAAAGACGTTCATCAGGACCAAGAGAAATGTGTCCTGTTGTGGGTTCAATATCACCTGCTAAAATTTTCAAAAAAGTAGATTTACCAGCACCATTAGCACCGATAAGCCCATAAGTATTACCAGGTGTGAAGGCAATATTAACATCATCAAAAAGTTTGCGATCGCTAAAACGCAGCGATACATCCGATACATTAAGCATACATTATCCTTTATTTTTATTCTTATGTACTATTTTACGAGAAATTAGACTTTATTTCAATTGATTTTATAAGGGAGTTATAAAGTCATTTGGTACTCTTTGGTAGTCTTTTTGTAGGCTGAAGCCACGCCCCATAACTGTAGAAGCAGGTATAATGACAATAAAGGCAGTTTCATCTATTTTTTGAATTTCTTCTTGGACTTTTGGAACCTCATGGGTTGATAAGGTGGTCATAATCATATTTTGTGACTGTCCAGTATGTCCACCTAGAGCTGGTATTTTTGTTGCACCTCTATCTGTTACCTTAGTGATATAGTTAATAATTTGTTCGCTATTCTTTGAAATGATTAGAAGATTCCTTGAAGAGTTGAGTCCCACCATCATTTTGTCAATTGTAAGAGAGACAACTCCAAGCGATAGAATGGAATACATAACAGTGTCAGGAGAGAAGGCGATAGCACTAATAGCGACAATGACCCCATCAACAAGAAGTAACACGGTTCCTAGTGGGAGAGGTGTGTATTTATTAAGAATTTGTGTGATAATTCCAGTTCCTCCCGTTGAAGAATTCCCATAGAAGACTATGCCTAGTCCTAATCCTAGTACAATTCCACCAAAAATGGCTGCCAGCATTGGCTGTTTGGTAAGTGTTGGTAATCCCTCAGTTAATTTAATAAAAGTTGGAAAAATGATAGAACCATAGAATGTTTTGAGTAAAACTTCACGGCCTAGAAAACACCAACATAGAATTAATAAGGGGATAGTTGTAGCTAATACGAAGTTAGCATTATTCCAACCAAATAGGGCATTTAAGCTGATAGCTAGCCCTCCTACACCTCCTGAGGCAATATGATTTTTAACTAAAAGTGAATTATAACCGACTGCAGCTATAAATGAACCAATTGTAACTAAAAGTATATCTATTATTCTACGTTTCATATATTATCTCCTAGATATGATATTCTTATTATCAAGTCTTTTTTAGTTTACGTCAAGCAATGACTATTTTGAAAGTATGTACGGTTGTGTTTCACGTGAAACTAGAAAGATAACCTTGACAAAAAAGGATAAAAACATGTAGAATAATAGTCATCAGAAGAGTAGTTCTATCCTTCCTTGTAGAGAGCTGGTGGTAGCTGTAAACCAGTATGAGGGTAGAATGAATGGGCTGAAGAAAATTTGATGATTAACGTGAACACATAAACGTTAGGACTGGCACCCCTTACCGTGCAACTTCTTTGTTGAGAAGATTTGAGATGATAGCTTAAAAAAAGTTGTCAATTGAGGTGGTACCGCGTATCATAAGTGATTAACGCCCTCACGCATATTTTTGCGTGGGGATTTTTTTGTAGTAGAAAGGTATTTATATGACGAAACCTATTATATTGACAGGAGACCGTCCAACAGGAAAACTCCACCTTGGACATTATGTTGGAAGTCTGAAGAATCGTGTCCTTTTACAAAACGAAGACAAATACAATATGTTTGTTTTTTTGGCAGATCAACAGGCCCTTACGGATCATGCAAAAGAGTCAGAAATTATCAAAGAATCAATTGGAAATGTCGCTTTAGACTACCTTTCTGTGGGTTTGGATCCTTCAAAGTCTACTATTTTTATTCAAAGCCAAATTCCAGAATTAGCTGAGCTGACGATGTACTACATGAACTTAGTTTCCTTGGCACGTTTAGAGCGTAATCCGACCGTTAAGACAGAAATTTCACAAAAAGGTTTTGGAGAATCTATTCCAACAGGCTTCCTTGTTTATCCAATTTCCCAAGCGGCTGATATTACGGCCTTTAAAGCAAATCTTGTTCCTGTAGGAAATGATCAAAAGCCAATGATTGAACAGACACGTGAAATTGTTCGTAGCTTTAATCATACCTATAATTGTGATATTTTGGTTGAGCCAGAGGGAATTTATCCTGAAAATGAAGCTGCTGGGCGTCTACCAGGTTTAGATGGTAATGCTAAGATGTCTAAATCCTTAGGCAATGGCATTTTTCTGTCGGATGATGAAGATACTGTTCGTAAAAAGGTCATGAGCATGTATACCGATCCAAATCATATTCGTGTGGAAGATCCAGGACAAATCGAAGGTAATATGGTTTTCCATTATCTTGATATCTTTGGTCGCAAAGAGGATGCTGCTACAATTGCTGAGATGAAAGAACATTATCAACGAGGTGGTTTAGGAGATGTGAAAACAAAACGTTATCTTCTAGAAATCTTAGAACGCGAGTTGGCTCCAATTCGTGAACGTCGTTTAGAATATGCTAAGGATATGGGAGAGGTTTTCCGTATGCTTGAAAAAGGTAGTCAAGTGGCGCGTGAAGTTGCAGGACAAACATTGTCAGAAGTTAAAGAAGCCATGGGAATTAATTATTTCTAATTAAATAATTTTAGGAACCTTGAACAATAAGGTTCCTATTTTTTTAAAAAAAGGATTTCTTAGGAATCTTATGATAATCTGTTGACAAATCTTTTTAGCATGATATGATATTATCAATTAAAAAATAGACTGGGGTTTTTTGTACCTCCAAGCTTTGAGAAAAGAGGACGATTATAATGTCAAATTGGGACACTAAATTCTTAAAAAAAGGTTACACTTTTGATGACGTATTGCTTATTCCTGCGGAAAGTCATGTTCTACCAAACAACGTTAACTTGCAGACGAAATTGGCTAAAAATTTGACATTAAATATCCCAATCATCACTGCTGCTATGGATACTGTCACAGATAGCAAGATGGCTATTTCAATTGCTCGTGCAGGAGGTTTAGGTGTTATTCACAAAAATATGTCTATTGCTGAACAAGCTGAAGAAGTTCGCAAAGTAAAACGCTCTGAAAATGGTGTCATTATTGATCCATTCTTCTTAACGCCAGAAAATAAGGTTGCTGAGGCTGAGGAATTGATGCAACGTTATCGTATTTCAGGTGTTCCGATTGTTGAGACTCTTGATAATCGTAAATTGGTTGGTATTATTACCAATCGTGATATGCGATTTATTTCTGATTACGATACACTCATTTCAGAACACATGACCTCTGAAAAATTGATTACAGCTCCAGTTGGAACAGACCTTGAAACTGCTGAAAGTATTCTTCATGAGCATCGTATTGAAAAGTTGCCATTGGTTGATGACAAAGGACGTTTGTCAGGACTTATTACTATTAAGGATATTGAAAAAGTCATTGAGTTTCCAAATGCAGCCAAGGATGAATTTGGTCGTCTTTTAGTCGCAGGTGCTGTAGGTGTAACGTCTGATACATTTGAGCGTGCCGAAGCACTCTTTGAAGCAGGTGCAGATGCTATCGTTATTGATACTGCACATGGTCATTCAGCAGGAGTTCTTCGTAAAATCGCTGAAATTCGTGCTCACTTCCCAGAACGAACTTTGATTGCAGGAAATATTGCAACAGCTGAAGGTGCACGTGCGCTTTATGATGCTGGTGTTGATGTGGTTAAGGTTGGTATTGGACCAGGTTCAATTTGTACAACACGTGTAGTTGCTGGTGTAGGGGTTCCTCAAGTGACAGCTATCTACGATGCTGCTAATGTTGCTCGTGAATACGGCAAAACAATCATTGCTGATGGAGGTATCAAATACTCTGGTGATATTGTAAAAGCTCTTGCAGCTGGTGGTGATGCAGTAATGCTTGGTTCAATGTTTGCTGGAACCGATGAGGCACCAGGTGAAACTGAGATCTTCCAAGGTCGTAAATATAAATCATATCGTGGTATGGGATCAATTGCAGCGATGAAGAAGGGATCAAGCGATCGTTACTTCCAAGGTGCGGTTAATGAAGCAAATAAACTTGTTCCAGAAGGAATTGAAGGTCGTGTAGCTTACAAAGGTTCTGCTGCTGATATCGTATTCCAATTGATTGGTGGTATCCGTGCAGGTATGGGGTATACAGGTGCGGAAGATATTCAAGCTTTACATGACAAAGCTCAGTTTGTTGAAATGTCAGGTGCAGGACTCATTGAAAGTCACCCTCATGATGTTCAAATTACCAATGAAGCTCCTAACTATTCTGCTCACTAAAAATAAAAAAGTACTTATTGGAAGGTAAGTACTTTTGCTTTACACCAAAGTTTACAAAAAATTTACACATCTGACAATCGTAGTTTAGATATTTACGTTGTCAGATGTGTAAATTATAAAAAATAAGAAAGCAAGTCTATATATTGACTTGCTTTCTGCTAATACTACCAGCTTCAACTACGAAGGCCTTTAAATCAGGTGGGAGATTAGTCAGGTGGTCAAGTGAAGTTGTTGTCATGAAAGTTTGAACTTCTTTATCAATACTTTCCAATAATTTAAGTTGACGGTGATTGTCAAGCTCACTCATGACATCATCGAGGAGAAGAATAGGAAATTCACCTGTTACTTTTTTTATCAGAGCAATCTCAGCCATTTTTAAAGAAAGAATGAGGCTACGTTGCTGCCCCTGACTGCCGAAAGATGCGTTCATGTCATTGATGTAAAATGTCAAATCATCTCTATGAGGACCAACGCCAGTGTTCTTTTTGAAGATATCTCTTTTGTGATTTTGCCTAAGTGTAATTAAAAATGCTTGGCGAATACTTTTGTGGTTTTGCAAAGATATATTCGATTCATAGGAGATGTTAAGACGCTCAATTTGATTTGAGAGAAGACTATGGTGCTTGTCAGCCTCTACTTCTAGTTGCTTGATAAAGTCTAGTCTGTGTTCAATAACTCGTGCTCCGAAATCAGCGAGTTGTTCATCTAAAACCGACAAAAAATCAATGTCTACCTTGTCGGTAGATTTGAGATAGGCATTACGCTGTTTGAGGACATGATTGTAATTGGATAGATCAGAGAGGTATACAGGTTTAATCTGCCCTAAATCAATATCTATAAATTTACGTCGTAAGCTTGGGGATCCTTTAACAAGTTGTAAATCCTCAGGAGCAAAGAGCACAACCGTCATATGACCAATATAATCCGATAATTTAGCTTGTTTGAGGTGATTAACCTTAGTTATGCGTCCCTTATTAGATAAACTAATTTCGAGGGGAAGTTTTCCACTACGACGATGGACAATACCGCTCAATTTCAGAGTACTTTGCTGAAATTGAATCAGCTCTTTGTCAGAACGAGTACGATGACTACGTGTTAATGCGAGAAAATAGATAGCTTCAAGAATATTGGTTTTTCCTTGAGCATTACGTCCCAGAAAGATATTGAGATGGGGAGAAAAAGTTACAGAGGCTTCAGAATAATTTCTAAAATGCTGGAGATCAATTTTTTCAAGCCACATAATTAGGTCCCTGGGAAACGAACAGGTTTCCGTTTAGTTTTATTACTTTCTTTTGGTTGCTGTCTTTTTTGGTTCTTTTTATTATCTTGGTTCATTTTTTTTACAATGGCTGCAACACGAGCTTTTTCAGCAATCTGTTGTTTATGTTCTTCAATTTCAACCTGTGTAGGAGCCACGATAGTAATTTGAAGTTCTTGAGATGGGATTGTGATAATATCTCCATGACGAAGTTTTTTTCCACGACGTTTTTCATCTTCACCGTTGAATAAAACGGTATTGTTAGCTAAAAAACCTTTAATAGCTCCGCCACTATGAATAATGCTTAGTTCTTTGAAAAGTGCTTGCAGTGTGATGTAGTCATCAAATAATTTGTATTCCATAGTACCTCAACTTTCTCTTGAGATAAGATAGCATAAAAATGGTATAATTGAAAGCATAAACTTTTTAGAGGTTATCAATGAAAATTGCTGATGGTGTCTATGTACACTTCATTCCAACACAAAAATATAAAACTAACCGTATCGTTTTTCGAATGACGGCTTCTTTGAACAAACAAACGATTGCTAAACGAGCTTTAGCTTCACAAATGTTGGCTACAGCCAACCAGCCCTATCCAACAGTGCAAGCTTTCAAAGAGAGATTAGCCTCTCTATATGGAACACAGTTGTCAACTAGGGTGTCAACGAAAGGCTTGACACATAGCGTTGACATCGAGTTGACATATTTAAAAGAGGATTTTATCCCCTCTGATAATGGATTGTTTTGGGAAGTCCTAGGATTTCTAAAAGATTGTCTTTACAAGCCTTTGTCAAGAGTAGCTCAATACCAAAATAAAGTATTTGATATAGAAAAGCAAAACTTGATGACTTATCTGGATGTTGACAATGAAAATAATTACTATTATAGTGAGGTTAAAGGAAGGGAACTTTATTTTGTAAACGAAGGATTGAAAGTTCCTAAATATGGTCAATCGGAACTTGTTGATGTAGAGACTTCATATACAGCTTTTCAAGAGTTTCAAAACATGTTGACAAAGGATCGTATTGATATCTTTATGGCTGGAGATTTTGATGAGTATCAAGTATTACAAGGGTTACATAGATTTCCTTTAGAGGGACGTCAAGTTGATTTACAGTTCAGCTATAGTCAACCTTTTTCCAACGTCGTAAAAGAAAAAATAGAACCTAGACAAAGTAGTCAATCTATTTTACAGTTGGGATATCAGTTTACTTGTCAATATGGTGATAAAGATTATTTTGCTTTGATTGTATTCAATGCGATGTTTGGTGAATTTGCTCACTCAGTTTTATTTACAGAGATTCGAGAAAAAGAAGGATTAGCATATTCAATTAGTAGTCAACTTAATGTTTTTACAGGTTTACTTGAAGTTTACGCTGGGATTGAAAAAGATAATAGAAATCAAGCTATCCGAGGAATTAATAGAGAATTGAATAATATTAAACTTGGGCGTTTTTCAAGCTCTCTATTAAATCAGACAAAGAAAATCATACGAATGAATACCCTTCTTTCTGAGGACCATGCGTTAACATTAGTTGAACAATGTTTCAATAAGGTTATTTTTGAAGATAAAAGTCTTTCATCAGAACAGTGGTTAGATAATATGGAAAAGGTTACTAAAAAAGATGTTTGCCGTGTGGCACGTCAAGTCAAACTACAAAGTTTGTTCTTTTTAGAGGGAGTGTCTTAGAATGTCTGCTTTAAAAAAACGTTATTATCAAAAGATTGATGAAGAGATTTATTCAGCAACCTTAGATAATGGCTTATCTTTATCTATTATCAAGAAAAAAGGATTCTTAGAAAAAGCTGCTTTTCTATCAATAAATTTTGGATCAATAGATAATTGCTATTATCTTGATGGAGAGTTACAAACCTATCCTGCTGGTATTGCACATTTTCTTGAACATAAATTATTTGAGGATGAGCAAGGAAAAGATGTAACATTGGATTTTGTCAAACTTGGAGCTGATGTTAATGCTTTTACAACCTTGGACAGGACAACTTACTATTTTTCTACACTTGACAACTTTGAGGAGGCATTAGGCCTCTTACTTAAATTTACGTCAGGTTTTACAAGCTCTGAAAAATCTGTCAATCACGAGAAAAAAATTATCGAACAAGAGATAAATATGTATCAAGATGACCCTGATTATAGAGCTTATCTAGGTTGTTTGCAAAACTTGTATCCAAATACCATATTAGGTCAAGACATTGTTGGAAATAATGAAAGTATTGAAAAAATTACTGTAGAGGATTTGAAGAATAACTTTGATTGTTTTTATAGGCCAGAAAACTGTCATCTTGTCTTAGTAGGTGATTTTGATGTTGATGATATTTACACATTTGTAAACGAAAGACAACGAAGGTTGACAGAGTTGAAAACGATAGTAGAAAAAGAAAAAAAACTCATTGAGGCCGAGATCAAAAAAAGGGACAATCTTCAAATGGAGGTGTCTATCGCCAAATTAGCCGTGGGTTTTAAAAGTGCTACTTTTTCTGACAGTCGTATGAGAGAAAATTTACTAGTACAATTATTATTTAATTTATTGTTTGGGTGGACGTCTCCCTACTATCAAAATTGGTACTCTGAAGGAAAAATTGATGAATCTGTATCAATTGAATACGAGGTCTCTAATCGATATTCGTTTGTCATTATAACTATGGACACCGTAGAACCTATAAAAATGTCAAGTCTAATTCGTCAAGTAATGACGTCAGCGGACAAAAAAAGATTGTTGACAGAAGAAGCGTTAGATTTACAAAAAAAAGCTTTGTATGGTGAATTCTTACGTAGTTTAGACAATATCCAGGGGTTAGGAAATCAATATTTAGCATTCTTAGATAATGACAAAACTTATTTTGATTTAGGACAGGAATTGATGAGTATTACTTCTAAGGAACTAAAGGATTTTTTGAATCATTACTTGTCAAATATGGTAATTACCGACTTTGTTGTATTCCCCAAATAGGTAATTATTTGTTATAATAGAAGCACTAAAAAAGAAAATATTAGAAAGGGGAAAAATGAAGTTATATTCTCTTGGTGAGCAGTTACGTGCGGCACGAACAAAGAAAAAATTAAGTTTATATGATGTGGAGAAACTTACTGGAGTTGAAGCACAGTTTCTTTTAGCTATGGAAATGGATCAACTTAAAGCTTTACCAGAGGAAATTCAGCAAGAGGCGCTTGAAAAGTATGCTACCTTCGTAGGTTTGGATGGTAAACGTTTGTATGAAGAGCAGAGACAGAAGGAGCGACGATTAGCAGAAAAGAAGAATCAATCTAATCGTAAGGAAGACAGCTTAGATGCAAAAACTCCCATGTCACGCTTTTCTAAGCATAAACGTGAAGAAAAAAGAAAATCCACATACCTCCCCTTACTAATTCTCAGTGCAGTTTCGTTGCTTATTATCTGTTCGGTTGGTTATATCATTATTAGACATCTTTCTAATCAACCTCAGGTGATTAAGCTCAATACTATTTCAACAGCTAATCACCTATCAGTAGCAGGAAAAGCTAAATCGTCTAGAAATATTTCTGAAGTTACGGTTTCTGGAGCAAATGTTAAAACAACTACGCAAGGTAATCAATTAATGGTTGACCTTTCTAATGTTGCTTCTTCTGTGGTTTTAGGTGTGGAGTTGTCTGGAAATAACGAAGATACATGGTTTTCTGTAGATAACTCAGATGTTTCAGAGAGTTATCTTCTTTCAAAAACAAAAAAATCAAAATATTCCTTAGATCTTTCAGATAAAACGAGAACGACTCAAATTACCATTGCACAATCTTCAAAAGTAACCGTAAAGATAAATGGTGAGTCTCTTGATTTGTCTCAATTAGATAAAAACAAACCTAGTTACCTAACTTTAAAAATTCAATAGAATCGAGAAGAAATGTTCAAAAAAGAAAATTTACCTAATCTGCTAACCCTCGCTAGAATCATTTTAATCCCTGTCTTTTTAGTGATGACATCACTTGCTAGAAATAACGTAATGCATATTGCTGCAGCGATTGTTTTCGCAATTGCAAGTTTTACAGATTATTTAGATGGGTATTTGGCAAGAAAGTGGCATGTTGTTACTAATTTTGGAAAATTTGCCGATCCATTGGCAGATAAGATGTTGGTGATGTCAGCTTTTATTATGCTTGTTGGTATTAATCAAGCACCTGCATGGGTTGTTTCAGTTATTATTTGTCGAGAGCTAGCTGTTACAGGTCTCCGTCTTCTATTAGTTGAAAACGGGGGGACAGTTCTTGCTGCGGCTATGCCTGGTAAGATAAAAACAGTGACACAGATGCTATCTATTATTTTGTTATTGTGTCATGTGAATCTTATAGGAATGATTATGCTTTATGTAGCTTTATTCTTTACGATTTACTCAGGCTATGATTATTTCAAAGGTGCAGGATTCTTATTTAGAGACACTTTTAAGTAGTACGATAAAACAATGATTGAAATAAAAAATTTAAAGTTTAAATATAATCAAGACCAGACATCTTATATTCTTGATGATGTGTCGTTTCACGTGAAACCTGGAGAGTGGCTATCCATTGTTGGTCATAATGGTTCCGGAAAATCCACGACAGCACGTCTTATTGATGGACTACTGGTGGCTGAATCAGGTCATATTATTGTGGATGGACAAGAGTTGACAGAGGATAATGTTTGGGAGATTCGTAATAAGATTGGTATGGTCTTTCAAAATCCAGACAATCAATTTGTTGGGGCAACCGTTGAAGATGATGTTGCTTTTGGTCTTGAAAATAAAGGAATTGCTTATGAAGAGATGGTTTCTAGAGTTCAAGAAGCTTTATCTTTTGTAGGTATGTTGGAGTTTAAGGATAGAGAGCCAGCTAGATTATCTGGCGGTCAAAAACAACGTGTGGCCATTGCAGGGATTATTGCTATGAGGCCGTCTATTTTGATTTTGGATGAGGCAACTAGCATGCTTGATCCAGAAGGACGCCAGGAATTGATTCAATCCATTAAGGATATTCGCCAACAATATGGAATGACTGTTTTATCAATTACTCATGATCTTGATGAGGTGGCAATGAGTGACCGTGTTTTGGTTTTGAAGAAAGGTAAAGTGGAGTCTATTTCAAGTCCTCGTGAACTATTTAGTAGGGGCTCAGAATTGGTAGATTTAGGTTTGGATATCCCTTTCAGTGCATTATTAACTCAAAAGCTAAGAAATAAAGGTCTGATAGATTGTGAAGACTATCTGACAGAAAAGGAATTGGTAGAACAATTATGGGAATCTCTCTCGAAAATGTAAGTTATACTTATCAAGCGGGTACTCCTTTTGAGGGGCGTGCCCTTTTTGATATGACAACCACAATAAAAGATGGTTCATATACAGCCTTTATTGGACATACAGGAAGTGGTAAGTCAACCATCATGCAGTTGTTGAACGGACTTTATTTACCAACTAGCGGTCACGTCCAAGTTGATGATACTATTATAACTAGTCAATCCAAGAATAAGGAAATAAAGCCAATCCGTAAAAAGGTCGGGTTAGTTTTTCAATTTCCAGAAAGTCAGTTATTTGCAGAAACTGTTTTAGAAGATGTTTCTTTTGGACCTCAGAACTTCGGTATTTCTAAAGAGGAGGCAGAGCAGCGTGCTATTGAGAGTCTAAAATTAGTTGGTCTTCCAGAGGAGTTTTATAAACAGAATCCTTTTGATTTATCAGGAGGACAAATGCGACGTGCTGCTATAGCGGGTATTCTGGCTATGCAACCAGATATTCTAGTGTTGGATGAACCTACTGCTGGTCTTGATCCTCAGGGACGAAAGGAATTAATGACACTATTTAAACAATTACACCTTTCTGGAATGACAATTGTCTTAGTGACCCACCTGATGGATGATGTTGCTGATTACGCAACAGCTGTAAACGTTATGGAAAAAGGACATTTAGTATTGTCAGGAGCTCCTAAAGAAGTTTTCCAACAGGTCACCTTACTTAGAGAGAAGCAATTAGGTGTTCCAAAAATTACAGAGTTTGCGTTGCAGCTACAGAAAAAAGGTTATCACTTTGAAAGTCTTCCCATTACAATGGAGGAATTCGTAGAGGTATTAGCTAATGGATAAGTTAATTATTGGACGTTATATTGTCGGAAACTCTTTCATACATAGATTAGATCCTAGAAGTAAATTATTAGCCATGTTGGTTTACATTGTTATTATCTTTTGGGCCAATAATCCTTTGACTTATGTCATTATAACCCTGTTTACACTTTTCTTGGTTATCTTATCTAAAATTAAGCTTGGTTTTTTTCTAGGTGGTATTAAACCGATGATTTGGATTATTTTATTCTCTACGCTGTTTCAAGTGTTTTTCAATACAAAAGGGAATGTGCTTTGGTCTATCGGCTTTTTAAAGATTACTGAGGTTGGGTTAAATCAAGGATGGATGATTTTTCTTAGATTTATTCTTATTATTAGTTTTTCTACTTTGCTTACTCTAACGACAACACCTTTAAGCTTATCTGACGCCGTTGAATCTCTTTTAAAACCTATGACTGTTTTTAAAGTACCAGCACACGAAATTGGGTTAATGTTATCTTTAAGTTTACGTTTTGTACCAACTTTGATGGATGATACGATGCGAATTATGAATGCTCAAAAGGCGCGTGGAGTTGACTTTGGTGAAGGAAATATTATTCAAAAGGTACGCTCAATTATACCAATATTAATTCCTTTGTTTGCATCTAGCTTCAAACGGGCAGATGCTCTGGCGATTGCTATGGAAGCACGAGGCTATCAAGGTGGCGACGGTCGAACAAAATATCGTCGACTTTCATGGAATGGCCGAGATACTTTATCCATTGTTGCTATTTTAGCTTTGGGAGTAATACTTTTTTATCTTAAGAGTTAAGTGGTTAATATATATATATATAAACTAGGTCTTAAGACCTAGAACCATTGAAAGAACGCCCAAGTTGGCGTTCTTTTTCGTCTAATCCCAAACTGCCTGTAATATTTTTAATATCCCTAACAAGTGGATGTTATATTTGCACGGTATGATAGTTACATGGTTATAGTTCTTCAGCTTAATCTGGAATGAAAAATTCCCATATAGACTAAGCCATTTTATTTGCTTATTAGTCATCACCAAATAAAATAATAAAATATCATTGGCTAATATGGACTGAACTATAGATAGATAAAGGAGCATCATCATGCAAACAAAGAATACATCTAACACTAAAAAATTGGGTCTTTTTGGACTTGTTACAGTGGCAACGCTTGGGGCAACAGCTTTAGCTAATGCAGAAACTTACACAGTTCAAAAAGGTGATACCCTTTCAGCTATTGCCAAGAAGAATGGTACTACTGTTGATGAAATTGTTTCAAAAAATGGCATTCAAGATGCCAATAAGATTTCCGTAGGTCAAAACTTAACAATTAATGAAACTACAGAAGAGACTACAGAAGCCTCAGCTACGCCAACTACAACTGAAGCAGTTGCTGAATCAGCACAATCGGCAGAGTCTACACAAAGTGAAAGTACTCAAACAACAAATACAAGTCTTTCTTCCTCAGAGGCAGCTGCCAAGGAAGAAATTGCTCAACGTGAGTCAAGCGGTAGCTATACAGCTCAAAATGGCCAATATTATGGACGTTATCAATTGGCTGCCTCATATTTAAATGGGGACCTATCTCCTGAAAATCAAGAGAAAGTAGCGGATAATTATGTAGCAAGCCGTTATGGTTCATGGACTGCAGCTCTAGCTTTCTGGAATGCTAACGGTTGGTATTAAGCTAAATGACTTTATTTTAATGAATTGTGGGAAACTAGCTAAAACCTCATACAAATATGAAGAAAATGCCAGATTTTTGGCATTTTTTTATTTAAATGATAAATCATTGTAACATTAGACACATTACAAATAATGCACAGTAATATTACTAAGTTATGATGAATGTGGCTAGAATAAACTAGGAGGGATTTATGTTTAAAAAAAGTTATAAAGGACGTCGTGTCAAATTAGCAGCAAAAAAATCATTGACAGTGCCAGTAGCAATTGTAACAAGTTTTATTGTCGTTTTGGCAGTATCTCTTTCTACACTAATCAATAAGGGATTGGTTAATGCATTTTCAGATTCTGTTACACCGACTCCTTCACCAACGTCAACAGCGACAGAATCAACAGCAGATTTAGTCAAATCATCAACTATTAGCTCCAACAAAGAGAAAAAAGCTAACAAAGAAAACGTTGAAGAAAGTAAGCCTCAATCTGAGACAACAAGTGAAACAGTAGAAACACCTCAACAGTCTCAGTCAGAGACTACTACAACAAGTACTGAAACTACACAAACTCCAGATAAAGGGACAACACCTGCAGTTGCTGCGAGTGGCAATGGCTCAGTTATCCTTTCGAATGGCAATACTGCAGGAGAAATCGGCTCTTACGCCGCAGCACAAATGGCAGCTGCCACTGGCGTCCCTCAGTCAACTTGGGAGTCAATTATTGCGCGTGAGTCAAACGGTGATCATACCGCAGCAAATGGTTCAGGAGCATCGGGTCTTTTCCAAACAATGCCAGGATGGGGCTCAACAGCAACTGTTGAGGACCAAATTCAATCGGCTTTGAACGCCTATAATGCGCAAGGATTGTCAGCTTGGAATTACTAAGAAATTAAAGAAGTTGGGAGGAGACTCCCAGCTTTTTATTCTAGATGTAAGTAAGAGTCGTTTTATAGGGTTTTAGATTAGATTGTAACTATTATTAGGTAGGAATAGGCCTTTCTGTTATAATAGAAAATGAAAGGTTTGATAATGAAACAAATATTTAAATCAAGAGAGAGATTGTGGGTTAGTCTTTTTATTATTTCTTTTGCTATATTACTGGTTACACCACAGCTATTTACTAGAAAAGTCATTTTAGGATCAGATTCTATATTTCACTATAACAGGTTTTATGAAGCTGCTATGCAATTAAAGAATGGTAATTTTTCTTACTTTCTATCCTTATATGGTTTTCAACAGTCTGGACGTATTGTTAATGCCCTATATGGCCCTTTTTTTGCCTATTTACAAGGAGGGCTTATTTTAATAAGTGGTACTTGGTTCCGTTATCAGATTGTTTCTAGGGTATTGTTACATATATTGGCTGAATCTTCAATGTATGCGTTACTTAAGCAGTGTAAAGTTAAGACAAGCATTGCTTTGTCACTAGGTTTACTATATGCAACGACATTCTCTATTCAATATTGGACGATGCGTCAAGGCTTTTCTAGTTGGGGAGCTGCTCTATTACCCTATTGTTTCATTCCTGCTATTCATTATGTATTTTATCAACGAGTAGATCAAGTTAGACTAGCCCTATCAATGGCTTTAATTTTTCAGATTCATGTGCTTAGTGCTTTAATGCTAGCTATGATGTATCTTCCTTTTTATCTTTACACTTTTGTAAAGGCGACTACTTCTAAAAAAAAGGAAACTATTTTAAAAGTCTTAATAGCAGTTATTCTTTTTCTTTTATTGACTGTAAATGTATGGGGGGTGCTTCTCTATCTAAGAGGTGCGAATCATCTTTTAGATCCATTTATCAATAGGGAGATAGGTAAGAATGGAATTGATGGGACAGCAAGATATTGGCTATACACTCCAATATCCTTAATGGTTTTACTCATTTTACAGTTTATTTACGCTATTGTAAATTGGAAAAAACTAGCAAGATGGAAGCGAATACTACATTTTATTTATTTCGTTTTCTTCTTTTTATCAACAGGTCTTTTTCCATGGCAGTATCTGGTAGAAAATGGAAATACTTTTGCTGAGTTGATCCAATTCCCATTTCGCTTTTTTGTTCCAGCTACTATATTGCTGTTGGCGATTACAGGGTTGACTGTCACACGTTTTGTAAATTGGCGAAAAAGTATTGCTGTTTTATTATTTGCCTTTGCAGGGGTTGGGCTAATTCAAAATATAATGGATACTACAGATCGTGTAAAGAGTGCAGCTCAAGATGGTGAACTTATTTCCATTGTTAAACATACTTACGTTGAAGGAGATTATCAGACGATAAGTCTTACCATGAATGACAGTGACCTGTCACAGTTTTTAAATTTAGTTGTCAAATCCACACCAGATTATGTACCTATCTATGGGACAATAGGTAAGCAAAACACTTACGATCTTTATTATGAAAACATTGTTACGAATCAAAGAACCGAAAAGTTAATTAAAGATAACTACCTCGTATTAACTTGGCAAGCTGATGAAGGGGAGGAATTGAATTTACCGATAGTTGTATATAAAGATTCCATCTTGACACTAAATGGTAAAGAACTAGACAAGGATGACTATAACTTGTCAACGATTGGTACGCCGACCATTTCATCGCAAGAAGGAAAAAATAAACTTGAGTTACGGTATCAAGAACCAGAATGGTTATTTGTAGCAATAAGTGCCCCACTTATAGTTCTAGGAATAATAGCTTTACAGTGGATTTACATAAAGGTTAAAACACAGAGGGTTGCCTAAAGGTAACCTTTTTGCATTATTCTTTAATCATGATATAATTAAGCTTGCGTGCTTTTACGCTTCAAAATCGACCTTCAAATCGATATTTGAACAACTAGACCCTTCAAGTCTATGTTAATTTTTATTTGATGGGAGGAGTTATCTATGACTGATAATTCAAAAATACGTGTTGTTGTCGGTATGAGTGGTGGCGTTGATTCATCAGTAACAGCCTTACTTTTAAAAGAGCAAGGTTATGATGTAATCGGTGTTTTCATGAAAAACTGGGATGACACAGATGAATTTGGTGTGTGTACCGCAACTGAAGATTATAAAGATGTAGCAGCAGTAGCTGATCAGATTGGTATCCCCTATTACTCTGTCAACTTTGAAAAAGAGTACTGGGATCGTGTATTTGAGTATTTCTTAGCAGAGTACCGTGCAGGCCGTACCCCTAATCCAGACGTTATGTGTAATAAGGAAATCAAGTTTAAGGCATTCTTAGATTATGCGATGACATTGGGAGCAGATTATGTGGCTACAGGACATTACGCTCAAGTTGTTCGCGATGAAGACGGCATTGTCCATATGTTGCGTGGTGCAGATAATAACAAAGATCAAACCTACTTCCTTAGTCAACTTTCGCAAGAGCAGTTGCAGAAAACGATGTTTCCCTTAGGACATCTACAAAAGCCAGAAGTTCGTGAGATTGCTGAACGTGTAGGTCTTGCAACAGCCAAGAAAAAAGATTCGACAGGAATTTGTTTTATTGGTGAGAAAAACTTTAAAGAATTTCTTAGCC
>OIXV01001440.1_pt1 | contig 20993 bp, 18 predicted proteins | sample 1587771 | NCBI WGS metagenome assembly OIXV01 (sample SAMEA3888893, study PRJEB22519) | human gut metagenome | biome: human gut; feature: human-associated habitat; material: faeces | place: Denmark | collected 2010
AAAGGAGGTAATGCACTATGACCAAAGCTTCAGCTTACGTGAAAGAAATTCAAGCGAAGATTCACGAGAAAGACCAACACCAACCGGAATTTCTTCAAGCAATTGACGAATTTTTGCCTACGATCGTTCCCTTTTTAGAGGAGCATCCAGAATATATTGATTCAAATATCCTTGCACTCTTAACTGAACCAGAACGTTTTATCCAATTCAGAGTCCCATGGCAAGACGATCAAGGCAACTGGCAAGTAAACCGTGGCTATCGGATTCAATTCAACTCGGCAATGGGGCCTTACAAAGGCGGCTTGCGTTTTCACCCAAGTGTCAACTTGAGTATCTTGAAGTTTTTGGCGTTTGAGCAAATCTTCAAAAACAGCTTGACAGGTCTGCCGATCGGCGGCGGCAAAGGCGGAAGTGATTTTGATCCAAAAGGCAAATCAGATGCCGAAGTGATGCGTTTTTGCCAAAGCTTTATGACGGAGCTGTCAAAACATATCGGACCTGACTTAGATGTTCCTGCTGGCGACATTGGTGTCGGAGGACGGGAAATCGGCTATTTATTTGGTGCCTACAAACGATTGAAACAATACGATGCCGGTATTTTAACTGGTAAGCCATTAGACTTTTGGGGCAGTAAAAACCGCACAGAAGCAACGGGTTATGGTGCTGTTTATTTCGTTAAGCATTTATTGACAGACCTAGGTGAAACCTTTGAAGGCAAAAAAGCGATCGTTTCTGGAAGCGGCAATGTTGCGATTTATGCAATTGAGAAATTGCAAGAATTAGGTGCGATCCCTGTCACCTGTTCTGATTCCTCTGGTTTTATTTATGACAAAGACGGCATTGATCTGGCCTTATTAAAAGAAATCAAAGAAGTGAAGCGCGAACGTCTGACGGCTTATGCGAAAGAACGTCCATCAGCAGAATATCATGAAGGGGCATCTGTCTGGGATTTTGATACACCAGCGGAATTAGCCTTTCCTTGCGCGACCCAAAACGAGATTGATCTCTCACAAGCCAAACGTGCAAAAGCCAATGGTGTTCGGGTCGTTTCTGAAGGCGCGAATATGCCTAGCTCATTAGAAGCAGCAGAATATTTTATTGAAGAAGGAATTTTCTACTGTCCAGGAAAAGCAGCCAATGCTGGCGGCGTAGCCGTTTCTGCGTTAGAAATGAGTCAAAACTCCCAACGACTGCAATGGGAAAAAGCTGAAGTCGATGCCAAATTGGACGATATCATGAAGTCGATCTATGAGGCATGCCGTGATACTGCTGAAACCTTCGAACAAAAAAATAATTTTATGTTAGGTGCGAACGTCGCAGGCTTTGAAAAAGTTGCTAAAGCAATGTTTGCTCAAGGACTTGTCTAAAATCACCCAACAGGCTACCTATCAGGAATTACTTGAAAAAAGTTGGAAAAAAACGTAAAGTAGGTAGTGTATGAAAAACTATTTTTTCAAGGAGGACAAATCATGTCACACATCAAGTTTGACTATTCGAAAGTAGCACCATTCGTAAACGAATACGAATTGAGCTACATGCAAAGTCAAGTTACAGCAGCAGACAAACAATTACGCGAAGGAACAGGTGCTGGTAGCGACTTTTTAGGTTGGATCGACCTTCCTAAAAATTATGACAAAGATGAATTTGCGCGTATCAAAAAAGCGGCTGAAAAAATTCAATCTGATTCTGAAGTACTAGTCGTGATCGGGATCGGCGGATCTTATTTAGGAGCGAAAGCAGCGATTGATTTCTTAAATCATTCTTTCTTTAACTTGTTACCAAATGAAGAACGCAAAGCACCACAAATCTTTTTTGCCGGTAATTCGATTTCTTCAACTTACTTAGCAGATTTGATCGAAATCATTGGTGACCGTGACTTCTCTGTGAATGTGATCTCAAAATCAGGAACTACTACTGAACCAGCGATCGCTTTCCGTGTTTTCAAAGAACGTTTGATTGAAAAATACGGCAAAGAAGAAGCCAACAAACGGATCTACGCAACAACGGATAAAGCGAAAGGTGCAGTAAAAGTTGAAGCAGATGCTGAAAACTGGGAAACTTTTGTGATTCCAGATGACGTCGGCGGCCGTTTCTCTGTATTGACTGCTGTTGGTTTATTGCCAATCGCTGCCAGCGGAGCGGATATCGATGCCTTGATGCAAGGGGCAGCAGATGCTAGCGATGCTTACGCAAGTGACGACCTTGAAAAAAATGAAGCGTATCAATATGCAGCAATGCGTAACATCCTTTATCGCAAAGGCAAAGTAACCGAATTGCTGATCAACTACGAACCAGGCATGCAATACTTCTCAGAATGGTGGAAACAATTATTCGGCGAGTCTGAAGGAAAAGACCAAAAAGGGATCTATCCTTCAAGTGCAAACTTCTCAACAGATTTGCATTCTCTTGGTCAATACATCCAAGAAGGCCGTCGCAATATCTTTGAAACCGTCGTAAAAGTTGAAAAACCACGCAAATCAATCGCGATCCCTACACAAGAAGCCGATCTTGATGGTCTTGGCTACTTAGAAGGAAAAGAAGTTGATTTTGTTAATACGAAAGCCTTTGAAGGAACGTTACTTGCCCATACAGATGGAGATGTACCAAATCTGTTAGTAAAAATCCCTACAATGGATGCTTACACGTTAGGGTACACGATGTACTTCTTTGAGATCGCTGTAGGAATTTCTGGCTACTTAAATGGCGTGAACCCATTTGACCAACCAGGTGTTGAAGCTTACAAGAAAAACATGTTCGCCTTACTTGGCAAACCAGGTTTCGAAGATCTTGCAAAAGAATTGAATGAACGTCTATAATAAGATAAAGAAACGCCTCGAGCCAGTTCTGATTGGCTCAAGGCGTTTTTATTTTATTTAATAACAAATCAGTAATCCAAAAAATCAGCGGTATTCTTTTAATCCCCAAAGCAACGCAGCAGACAATAGTCCAAAGATACAGGTTTGAATAATTGGCATTTGACTCATCTCCTTTTGATTTTCTTTAGTATAAAATGAATTCTATTCAGTGGCACGAACAAAGCAGTGGGTTTCAACGAACGAAACTGTCATTTCTTGGTGACAAATGCGTGATGAATGGAAATAAACCGTTTTCATTTTGATGCTTTTTTGTTATTATATCTTTAAGAAAGAAAACGGTTGAGGTGAGGATATGGAGAATATTACGATTGGTGAAAAATATGTCTGCCGACCAGTAGGGGCGAGTAAGCCTGTGATCGGTGTGGTTGAAAAACTATACGTAAATACGGCGTTGATCGTCGTTTCAAGTTGTGAAGAAGAAGATCAAGTACAAGTAGAAGCTTGTAATCGTCGGATGATCGTCAGCTTCAATAAAATTTTTACACAAACCAATGTTGCTTAACAAAAGAGTAAAAATGCTGCTCCACGGATTACCGTGAGCAGCATTTTTCTTCGTGTGAGATCAGCCAACACCGATCACAAAGTTCAATAGTTTGTCTGAATAAGTCATGTCTTCTTCCGTCACACTCAACTCTTCATTTAAAATCCCCATCTGGTCGGTAATGATCCCGTCCACACCGTAAAAACGCATCCGGCTGATGGTATCCGCATCGTTGGGGGTCCAAACGAACACTTCCTTGCCGTCAGTCCGAGCAGAAGCGATGAAGTTGCGGTTGATCGTACTGTATTCCATTGTCAGAAAATCGGCACTAGTCAGTGGTGGTCCAACGACATTGAAGGGCATGATGTATCCTGACGTCAATTCAGGTGCTTTATCCTTTAATTCTTCAACAACTGTATAGGAGAGGCTTTGCATAATATGCCCATTTGCAACTAAATCCTCTTGGTATCGTTCTAAGAAGTCATCTACGAGCTGCGCAGTATCTTTTTGCTGAGTTTTGATCTCCACCAGCAGTTTTTGATCCAATTGGTTGGCAAGCGCCAAGTACTCGTCAAAAGTTGGAATACGGGCTGTCTGGTTGTTTTCCGAAACTGTCAGTGATTCGGCATAGCTCAAGGGTAATTGTTCTGGTTTTCCTTTGCCGCCGGTTAGTTGGCGGTAAGAAAAATCATGATAGACAATAAAATGACCATCACTTGTTTGCTGGACGTCCATTTCAACATAATCCGGTTGATACTTCTCACTAGTAAAGCGTAGTGCTTCAAGAGAATTTTGGACCCCTTGTCCGTCGCTTACCCCTCGATGGGAGATCGTTACCGGATGAATCGAAGCAGCTGAAGTCAGATAGTTCATATTATATAGACTAACACCGACACCGAAAAGCACCGTCACCAAGGTAAACAAGGAACTTTTTAGACCTAAGAAATGACGCTGGTTCAATGGTTCTTGGTGGAACCATGAAGGAATCTCTGGTAAAAAACCTTCGTCATCCATGAAATCAACGATGATATAAAAAATAGCTACGGTCGATAAAATGACATTCAGTAACAAAATAAACTGTAAGAAAGTCATAATAAAAACAGCACTATACAAAGCATAATTCGGTGAAACAGCTTCGATTACTGCTTGAATCGTGATCAGCAAAGTAAAGCTAAGTGTCGTGATCAATAAGATGCTGCCACTAATAAAAACAAACTGACCAACGATAGCAAAAAAGCGGCGTTTAGTCACTTGAAGGCTTTCTTTGATCGCTTTTCGAAAAGGCAAATCACGCAAAATCATTTCTGGCAAGGCAAAAATCACGCGAATTCCTAAATAGATCAACAAGACATAGATCAAAAGCACTGCTCCGATGATTACGACACGGTTGGCAAAAATGAAATCCATGATAAAGGCAGGGATTTTGATTTTTGCGAGTAAATCCGAATTAAAGCTCAACCCACCGATGGGTAGAATCAGTAAGAAGTAAAAGAGAAAAAATAAAAAGGTCATCGGCCGTAATTTTCGCAACTGCAAAACAGTCATCCGTAACAATTGGCGCAGGCTGATGGGTTGTTTCTTTTTGATAAAATAGACACTCAACAACAAGAATGTAAACTCAAAAAAGACGGCTAATAAGATCAAAAGCAAAATCACTGTTAGTGAAAGCAATACGACAGGATGATCTGTAAAAATACTCCCGATATTGTCGAATGAAAGGTAAGGTAAGCCTCCCCGTCTTAGAACGAATTTGGTGGAAGAAGTTAATATTGGAATTACTAAGAACAACAAGGCACCGTGCATCAATAAGACATCACGGAAGTAGGCGTTGCTGTCTTTCAAAAAATCCCAAGTGTTGATGAAGCTGTTTTTTAAATAATTCATGGTTGTCATCCTAACAATAGTAAGTATTTTAGTTCTCTGGGTAATAAAGGTAAAGGCGGTAAAAAAGCCGAACAGTTTAGCAGCAAGTTCGTCACAGGCATAGATCCTGTCTCAAACGTAGCTCCTTCACCTTCGGCTCAATAAATTGATCGCTTTTCTTACTCTAATTCTTATCCGCCTAACAAACCAGTTAAGAATGTCCCACCATAAATCAATGCCATACTGTACAAGAAAATTGAGGCAGGTTTTGCTAATAAAATAATCAACGTAAACTTCTTAACGGACATGTTGGTCAACCCAGCCATGAGACAAAGGGCATCATCTGGGGCAACCGGTAGAAAGATCGCAAGGGCGAAAAGTTTTTCAAATCGGCTTTGGTTATCTAACCAGCCAATATATTTATCGTAAGTTTTGTCACTGATCATACTTAAAATGAATGGTTTACCGTATCGTCGGCCAAGCAGGAAAATAATGACAGAACCAATACTGATTCCTACATAGTTATAAACGAATCCTAGGTAAGGACCGAAAATCAAAACACCTGCAGCGCTGGAGACACCACCGGGAATGATTGGGATCACGACTTGCAAGATCTGCAATAGGATAAAGACGATTGGTCCTAAGATAACAGAATTTCCAACTAGACCTCGTAAGGCATTAATGTCTTTGAAAACACCTAGATTGATAAAATAGATCGTTAATGCGATAGATAAACCTAAGCCAATAATAGAAATCGTATTAATGATACGACGAGAAGTTGCTATGCTCACAGGACTTCATCTCCTTTTTGTTTCATAATCTCACTATACGGGGTGAGACCAGAAAAATCCAGTAAAACAAATGACAAACGTCAAACAGTTTTGTAAGGTATGCCTTTATTATAAGAGAAGTCCGCAAAGAAAACATTGTACCAAAGTCTGAAATAAGAAAAATTTATAGTTTCGGCACGCCATTAGTTTTAGGAGGCTTTTTTATCTGGGTGACGTTTTTTTGTGCGCTTCACTTGCCAACGATTGACGATCTTTTCAACCACACTCGTCATCATGAAGCCTCCTGCGATCGCCCCAGCAGTGATAACCACGATCATCAGATTTTCAAAGCCGACAAAGTTGTCCCCTAAAGCAAATTCTCGAACGGCTTTATAGGCAGGTCCACCAGGTACGAGGGGAACGAGACTAGGAATGTTAAAAATGATCATAGGCATTTTTTTTCTGCGGGAAAAAAAGATGCTGACACAACCGACAGCAAATGCGGCTAAAAAGTTGGCGCTACCTAAACCATAGCCAATCGTTTTTAATGACCAATAGATCATCCAGCCAACGGTTCCGGCAATGCCTGTGGCAACCAAAGCTCTTTTAGGAATATTAGTCAAAATGCCAAAGGTCACGGTGCTTAAAAAGCTGAAGGAAAGGTGAATAAAAATCGTCATGAGATCCCTCCAAATAAGGTGAAGACTGTGGCGATGCCGACACCGATCGCGGCAGCTGTGAAAATGGCTTCAGTACCTCGGGCGGTTCCGCTGATGAGATGGCCCGCCAAGATATCGCGAAAGGAATTGGTGATCGCTACACCAGGAACTAAGGGCATGACGGCACCGATAATCAAATTATCGACGTTTTGTGCGACATGAAGGGAGACCGCTAAGACAGACAAAGTACCGATTAGTAAAGAGGCGCAAAACATATCCAAAAAGCGGATATCGATCACTTTCTTGACCCAATACGCGCATAAAAATCCCAGACAGCCAATAATGAAGGTCGGTAGAAAGTCAAACCAAGCACCGCCAAAAATAATCATTAAGGTACTGCTGACTACACCAGCACTAAGGACCTGCAGCCAGTAGGGGAAACTTGGTGTTGTCGGATTGACCTTTTTTAATGCCTCGTGCAGTTCCGCTAAAGAAATTTTCTTTTCTGCATAAGCACGAGAGAGTCCGTTAACGGCAACGATTTTTTCGAGATTGATGACTCGATCATGGACATTTTCTACTTGCGCATAGTGACTGCTGCGCAAACCCATAAAAAGACCAGTTGCTGTTACATAACTAATACTACCTTGCTCCCCAGCGTTGGCTGCAATTCGATTCATTGTATCTTCTACTCGATAGACTTCCGAGCCGTTTTCCATCATGATTTTTCCTGCTAATAAGCAGGTCTCCAATAATAGCTCTTTTGATTCAGCCATTTCCAAACCCCTTTTTCAATCGAATTTGCGCACTACAATCTTAGTGTACAATTTCAGCGAGTTTTCAACAAGAAAGAAAAGTAGATTTGAAAAATAACTAGCAACCTATACGCAGGATTTTTTGTGATAAGTGAAAGGAGAGGCACTTCTCTTTATTCGTAAAGATTCATGTTTAATGAACAAAGTGAATAGAAATAAGATAACGGATGGAGTGTTTTATTTTAAAAAAATGAATAACTCGGTTACAATTAAATAAATAAAAAAAGGGGGATTTATTGATGCGAAGGAAGGTCTATACAAGAGAACACATTTTGAAGGCCGCTTATGAACTGATCAATAGAGAAGGTTTTAGCAACTTTACGGCACGGAATATCGCTAAGCACATGGGAATTTCTACTCAACCAATTTATCTTGAGTTCGAAAATATGCAGGACTTAAAAAATACTTTGGTAGAGGCTGTTTTCAAAGATTTATCGGAAAATGTTTTTCCAGTTGTTCGAACAGGAGACAAACTCGTTGATTTAGGCCTGAATTATATACGCTTCGCGCAAGAGCAGCACAATCTCTACATCGCCCTTTTTATCGATGATTATGGCGGTGGGAAATTGATGCATGATTTTTCATCCACCTATTTCAAATCCTTGATCAAATCAGAAGAAAAATATGCAGATCTATCCGAAGATGCGATAAATGCACTACATAATGGCGCATGGATCGTTGTGACTGGTTTGGCTTCCTTAATGTCGGCGGGTATTATCACACCCACCGATGACCAAATCATCAAAATCATCAACGAGACGATCGAAGGCGTAATCGAAAAGAAAGAAAACTATATTTTCGATTAAAGAATAAAAAATCTGTATCCATTTCTATTTTGGATGCAGATTTTTCTTGACATTTTTTGTGAAACTAGCGAAAATAACTGTTATGGAGAGTTGGCAGAGTGGTAATGCAGCGGACTCGAAATCCGCCGACCCGGTTCATCCCGGCGCGCAGGTTCAAATCCTGTACTCTCCTTATACCAACGCTTTAGAGCGTTTAGCCTATCTTTCGAGATAGGCTTTTTTGTTTGTTATGGGCAGAGAAGATAATTGACTGCCGAGCTTGATCGATAACCATCTGAAAAAACCTCAGTTTTCACTCAATCGGGAAATCAACAGAAATACACTAATTCGCTGAACCCCTTTTTGCTTGTGGTCCGGCAACAAACGAAAAGAATCAATCGGGCAAACGTGTTAAGGCGTATTCAATTTGTTCAGAAGTAAAGCCTTCATAGGAAAGTTGGTTCGCCACACGCTCATCTGATAAGGATAAATTTTGCGAGTAGCGAAGCGCTTTTTTCAATGCTTGCTCATTCCAATCGGCATTCACGGTGGCTACGGAAAAGTCTGCGGCGCTCTCAGAAAAGTCTTCATAGAGTAGTTGGCGTTTCAAGCTCGACTGAGAAAACGCATTGCTGGATAAGTATCTTTCTGCACGATTCAGTGCATTTCTTTCTTCACGAGAAAGTTGAGGTGTATGTTGCTCGTTGTTTGCAGGTTCTTCTTGTTGCGCGCTACTTGATTCGTTATTGCCAGCTGTTTGTTCTCCTTGTGGTTGTTCCATGGAAGCAGCGGCATCGACAAAGGATTCATTTTTTCTTGCTTCGTTACGTAAAGAAAGGCTTATTTGCGCAGTGATGCTATCGAAAGACGTCACCTCATGGTAGATGGACAATCCACCGTAAGAAAACAAGGTGAAAAAAGCCGAAGCGACAATGATCAAAACATTTCGATCTCGTTTTGCATTTTGTTTTACAAGACCAATATAGAATAAGATAATGCCAAAAATGAAACAGAACACGCCAAGCAAAAACGAGATGGCAAAAAGCGTAGCCATAAATATCACTCCTAAGATAAATAGTTCCTAAAACTAATCATACTATGGAGGTGGTCTGAAGTCAGATTTGTCTTTTCATAAGTAGAGGAAAAGCATGATTTGACAACTGTAACGTGTATGCTATTAATGGATCATTCATATGTATTAAAGAAGTGACGCTCAAGAATTACTGGTGAAATCGCTGGTAAACGAAATGAAAGTATAGTTGTATCAGTAAGAGGCAAGAAGATGAATTTTGAAGAAAAAGATTTCTTTATGCGTTACACAAAAGTTGCGGCACAGGGATTGAGCAAATTTATTACGCAAGGATCTGTTGATGAAATCTTACTGCTGGATGAACAGCAAAGCGGTCAAAACCAAGAAACGGATACTAAAAAAGACAAAAGCGAGCCAAAAAACAAGAAAGCACCTAGCTAATTTTTTCCTTAGCGAGGTGCTTTCAGTACGAATCGGTATCCTTCATTTGGATGAACTCCTTATGCAGTTTTTTTCAATTCTTGTACAGCTTGCTCGATCGTAATTCCAGTCGCAAAATGATTCGCATCTTTTTTATCGAAAACGATAAATAAATTCAATTTGGTATCCAGAGTTACACGATATTGTAGATCTGTGTTATAGAATGTCATAGTCATTCTCCTTTCTTAAAACTTGTCATTGAAAGGCAACGGTTAGTTGATAACGAAATTCCATAGTTAGAATAACACTTTTTTTCACAATAGTCCAATAAAACTATCAAACGAACAAATCTGACTGATTATTTTCAGGAAATCAATGCTGAGAATGGAAGCAAAAGAAGTTTGCTGGAGTCAGTAAATTCGGGAAAAGTATCTTTGTATATTTTCAGAAAAATAGAATTCATAAAAAATTTCTTAAGAATTTTGAGGATAGCTATTTTCTTAGATAACAAATTTGTAAGATTGAGAGTATGAGATGATTGGAAACCTTGATATCATAAGGTTTATCTTCAAATTGTGTTTTGTGCAAAAATATATTGATTGTATTTTTTTGAAAAAGAGATCGTATCTCTTGAATTCTATGGTATGATTTACTTTAGAAAAATGAAAATGGATTATGAAAACGGATGTGAAAATATGTGCGGAATTGTCGGCTTTGTCAATTCAAAAGACCAAAAAGAAATCATTATTGAACGCATGATGGACCGGATCGTTCATCGCGGACCAAACAGTTCAGGGAAATTTACCGACGACCGAGTGGCATTAGGGTTTCGTCGTTTATCGATCATCGACTTAGAAGGTGGCTCACAACCAATTTTTAATGAGGATCAAACAAAAGTAATCATTTTTAATGGTGAAATTTACAACTTTCAAGTATTGCGGGAGGAATTGATCCAAGCAGGTCATGTCTTTTCTACCCATGCGGATACCGAAGTAGTCTTACATGGCTATGAAGAGTGGGGCATTGATGTGTTGCAGCGCCTGCGGGGAATGTTTGCGTTTGCCATCTGGGATACTCAAAAACAAGAGCTTTTCGGCGCGCGGGATCACTTTGGCATCAAACCGTATTACTATGCGCAAATGAATGGCAGTTTTATGTTTGGTTCTGAAATTAAGAGCTTTTTGCCTCATCCAGATTTCAAGAAAGAGTTGAACCAAGAGGCGTTGAAACCTTATTTGACCTTCCAATACTCGCCTTTGAACGGAGAAACCTTCTTTAAAGGCGTTCATCGTTTGCAAGAAGGGCATTATTATTTGTTTAATGAACAAGGATTGACGATCAAGCAGTATTGGGATGCAGATTTTTCAGTGAAAGAAAATCATTCAAGAGAAGAATGGGTCGACAAAATCGATCAAGCAGTCCAAGAATCGATTGCCGCTCATCAAATCAGTGATGTTGAAGTCGGCTCATTTTTATCCAGTGGTGTCGATTCAAGTTATGTGGCCTCGGTCTTGCGCCCAGATCACTCATTTTCAATTGGGTTTGATGACAAAACCTACAACGAAGCGATCGAAGCCCGCAAATTGACGGAAAAACTCGGTTTGAACAACACAGCAGCGGTCATCGATGGTGAAATGTCCTTTGAGGCATTTCCGCTGATTCAGTATCACTTGGACGAACCGGATTCTAACCCAAGCTGTGTCCCTTTGTACTTTTTAGCCAACCTAGCAGCACAGCAAGTGCGGGTCGTTCAATCTGGGGAAGGGGCAGATGAATTATTTGCTGGTTATGCTGCCTATGGCTTCCACACAAACTCTAAAGCGGTTCGCGTTTTTGCCCAAGGCTTGAAAAAACTGCCGCAAAACATCCGCTTTCGTTTAGGGCGTCAAATCGGCAAAATGAAAAACTTCCATGGTCGAATTCATCTTTATGAAGCAACGGCACCTGCCCAAGACTTCTTTATCGGGCAAGCCCTGGTCTTTGAAGAAGAGGAAGCACTACAGCTTTTAAAACCAACGTATCAAAAAGGACCATCTGTTGCTGAAATCGTTGCGCCTCATTATGAGAAAGTCAATGGTCTCAAAGACGAGGTCAATAAGATGCAATATTTGGATCTTCATCAGTGGATGCCGAAGGATATCTTGTTAAAAGCAGACAAAATGTCCATGGCGAGTTCCTTGGAATTACGGGTTCCTTTATTGGATATCGAGATGCAAAAGTTGGCGCAAACAATCCCGACGAAATATTTGATCAATCAAAACAACACGAAAGATGTGTTCCGACAAGCGTCAAACCGTCATTTGCCAAAAGAATGGGCAAACCGTGAAAAACTAGGCTTTCCTGTACCTATCAAGGCATGGCTGAAAGAAGGAACCGGGTATGAAGCAGTCAAAGCACTTTTTGAGTCAGACTTTGCGGCAACCTTCTTCGATCAAACAGCGATTTTGCAAATGCTAGAAGACCATCGCCAAGGAAAACCGAATCTTCAACGAAAAATCTGGACGATCTTTACGTTCTTGACCTGGTACAAAGTGTTCTTTATTGATGAATCGATTCCCGAAGCCAAAGAAATCGTTTATGAAACACTTTGATTTGAATATGGAAGTAAAAAAAAGCTGATGCGGATATCCCGCATCGGCTTTTTTTATAGACCTAAATATTTTTCCAAGTAATCGACCATGCCATCTTCCGCATTGGTTTTGTCGGTAACATCATTGGCGATTGATTTTAATTGCTGCGTGCCATTCGCCATGGCAACGCCCCAACCCGCATAATCCAGCATCTCCAAATCGTTGTGTTCATCACCAAAAGCGATGATATCTTGCCGATCCAAAGACAAAGAATCCGCGATCACCGAAAGACCAAGTGCTTTATGGACCCCTTTTGGTACGATCTCTAAGATGGCTTGAGGCCCGCCCCATGTTCGAACATCGACTGCATCGTCAAATTGATCCTTGATACGTAAAGAAACAGATTCTGCTAATTCATTTTCGGTTTTCACCAGTAATGAAGTGGGATCCGTTTTTAAATTTGCTAATAGATTTTTTTCGGAAGCATTGCCCGAAAAGAAAAAGTGTTGATCAAATCCGCTTAGGTCATCGATGAAAAAGGTTTCGCGATTTTCTGCTGCCACAAACGTCAACCCCAGCTGTTCTTTTTGTGCCATGAGCTCAAACGCAATTTCTCGAGAGATCGAGTGCTCCATTTCATTTGCCCATACTTGTCGAGGTTTATGGACCAACCCACCGTTAAAATTGACCATTGGTGTTGTGAGCGCCAATTCTTTATAGAATTGATCGCTCATCCGAAAAGGTCTTCCGGTAGCGATGGTAACAAAGTGTCCCGCTTTGGTGGCGCGAACCAGTACCTCACGTGTGCGAGGGGAAAGTTGGGATTCAGTATTTAAGGTTGTGCCATCTAAATCAATGGCGATGATTTTTGGTTTCAAAAGACTCGCTCCATTCTCTTATACTAGTGGCTTAAGTGTAACATATTTCTGTCATTTCACAATACAAGTAAGTTTTCGATAAGTTTTCATAATATTTACAAAGCAAAACACGAACATTAAACGTTTTTGGTTCGTTTTATTCGGAAAAAGGTTTGAAAAGCGAAAATTATTCCCTTATAATTTGTAATTGTTCGATGAAAAGCGCAATTATTCATTTTTTCTTTTCATAGAAACGATTAAAGTTCAGGAGTGAAACATAACATGGAAAAGTTTTTCAAATTAAAGGAGAATAAAACGACGGTTTCAACAGAAGTGATGGCCGGGGTCACCACCTTCTTCGCGATGAGTTATATTTTGTTTGTGAATCCGACGATTTTATCTGCTGCAGGCATGCCGTTTCAAGCTGTTTTCTTAGCAACGATCATCGCTTCAGTGATTGGTACCCTGATCATGGGCTTATTTGCAAATGTGCCTTATGCGCAAGCGCCTGGAATGGGACTTAATGCATTCTTCACCTTTACCGTTGTTTTTGGTTTGGGCTATACGTGGCAGCAAGCATTAGCGATGGTTTTCATCTGCGGCTTGATCAACATTTTTATCACGGTCACTCGAATCAGAAAAATGATCATCCATGCGATTCCAGAAAGCATGCAGCACGCAATCGGTGGCGGGATCGGGATCTTTGTGGCTTATGTAGGGATCAAAAATGCCAACTTGCTAAACTTCAGTGCAGACACTGCCGCAGTGACTGGTTCAGTTGTTGACGGTGAGACGATCGTGAGTGCCAATTTTAATGGTGGGATCGTCCCAGCTTTGGCGAATTTCAATAATGCACCTGTATTGTTAGCAGTGATTGGTTTAATAATCACTACTTTGTTAGTGGTGAAAAATGTTCGTGGGGCAATTATTTTTGGTATTTTAGGAACGACGATCATCGGTATTTTGATGGGTGTGGTGGATTTAAGTGCCATTGATTGGCACGGGAATTCATTAGGAAGTTCGATCAGCGAACTAGGCATCACCTTTGGGGCTGCGTTTGGCTCTGAAGGAATGGGCTCATTATTCAGTGATTCTGCCAAAATCCCTCAAGTAATCATGACGATTTTAGCGTTTAGTTTATCAGACGTCTTTGATACGATCGGTACCTTTATCGGGACTGGACGTCGTACAGGGATCTTTTCGAAAAAAGATGAAGAAGCGGTTGAAAACAGTAACGGGTTGAATACGAAGATGGATAAGGCTCTTTTTGCAGATGCCGTAGCCACTTCTGTAGGAGCTATCGTAGGGACCTCAAATACAACGACTTATGTGGAATCAGCAGCTGGCATCGGTGCTGGTGGACGTACGGGCTTGACTTCCGTTGTGGTGGCAGCACTCTTTGCGATCAGCAGTATCTTTTCTCCACTGATCTCAATCGTTCCCGCACAAGCGACAGCACCGGCGTTGATCTTAGTTGGGGTAATGATGATGGCTTCTTTTGCAGACATCAAGTGGACTGATCTAGAAGAAGCAGTTCCCGCTTTCTTCGCGTCTATTTTTATGGGCTTGTCTTACAGTATTTCCAACGGGATCGCTGTTGGCTTCATTTTCTATGCCTTAGTGAAAGTAGTGAAAGGAAAAGCCAACGAAGTGTCTCCGATCATCTGGGTCGTCAATGCGTTGTTTATCTTAAACTTTGTCATTTTGGCTTTGATCAGTTAAGTTTAATGAAGAAAATCTTTCTGTATTTTAAATGCAGAAAGATTTTTTATTTGATTATTACTCACGATACGGTATAGTATTTGTGAAAGAAGGTTTGTAAATGAAGATTGATTGGAAACGAAATCTACTGATTTCATGGGTAGGTTGTTTTTTTACGGGTGCCAGTTTTAGTCTTGTCATGCCATTCATTCCCTTATATATAGAAGAGTTAGGCGCTCCAGAGAGTCAAATTGAGTTGTTTTCTGGATTAGCAATCTCAGTAACGGCGTTTGCGGCGGCTATCATTGCTCCAGTATGGGGAAATCGAGCAGATCAAAAAGGTCGTCGTTTAATGATGATTCGCGCGGCTGCGGGGATGACAGTGACGATGGGTTCTTTGGCTTTTGTACCGAATGTCTATTGGTTATTGATCATGCGTTTCTTTACCGGAATTTTATCGGGGTATATTCCAAATGCGACTGCGTTGATCGCTTCGCAGGCGCCTCGAGAAAAAAGCGGTTGGGCGCTTGGGACATTGGCTACAGGAGCCATTGCAGGGAATTTGATTGGTCCTTCCATGGGTGGGGCGTTGGCGCAATGGTTCGGCATGAAAAATGTTTTTATCATTACTGGTGTTGTGTTGCTAATTACGCTCTTGCTCACGATTTTTCTCGTTCAAGAAGATTTTGAGCCGGTTGAAAAGGGCGATTTGCTGTCCATCAAAGAAATTTTTGGTCAAATCAAAAATATGCAGTTGCTTGTCGGTTTGTTTATTACGTCACTGATTTTACAGCTAGGTGTAACGAGTATCAGCCCGATCCTTACATTGTATATTCGTGATCTAAGCGGGAACAGTGGCAATATTTTGTTTGTCAGCGGATTGATCGTCTCTGTTGCTGGTGTTTCGGCAATCATCTCTTCGCCATTTTTAGGCAAAATCGGTGATCGTTACGGCAATCACAAGGTATTGTTAGGCGGTTTATTGCTGTCATTTTTCTGTTTCATTCCGATGGGCTTTGTCTCCACACCGTTTCAGTTGGGCGTGCTGCGCTTCTTGCTTGGTTTTTCGACAGGTGCGTTGATGCCGTCGATCAACACACTGATCAGCAAGATCACCCCGATGGAAGGGGTCAGCCGCATCTACAGCTACAACCAAATGTTCTCTAACTTTGGGCAAGTGTTGGGTCCGATGGTCGGCTCAACGGTAGCAGCTGGTTTTGGTTATCCCGCTGTCTTTTGGGTAACTAGTGGGTTTGTACTGATCAATATTTTTATCTCAGGATTTAATTTCCGTAAAAGCTTGCGCAAAACGGACATCAGTGAATAGTTGAAAAGAAAAAAAAACCAGTTACAATAAAGGTAACTGGTTTTTTTTTAATGGCTTGTCTTTTCAGGCGCTGGTGCGATAATACCAACAAGAATGATCACCACACCTGTGACCAAAGAGATGATTGAAGTTAATTGAAAATCATAAGTTGCTCCAGCAAGTGAGCTGCCTAGATAGCCAACGACTTGACCTAATACAAAAGTCCAAAATAAAGTGACTAGGTAACGCATGACGACACCTCTTTTCTGCGTATCTTCCATTTCGACTTTAGTTTATCACAAAAATATTTATTGTAAAGATTTTCACTTTTTCATTTTGTTTTTCAAATCTATTTACTAGCAGAAAGAAAGAGAATTTTCATTTTTGGAGGGATTTCAATGTATTCACAGCTCACCACCTTAAGCGCCTATTCGTTGCTGCAAAGTACGATCAAAATTCCTCACTATATAGAGCAAGCCAAAAAGATGGGCTATCAGACATTGGGTCTGACCGATCATAATGTTCTCTATGGCGCGGTCGAGTTTTATCAACAATGCCTAGCACAGGGCATCAAGCCGATTTTTGGCGCTTTGTTCGACTGTACCTTCGGAGAGGAATCAATGTCCTTTCCATTGTACGTATTTGCAAAAAACCTCAAGGGCTATCAAACCTTGATGCGTTTATCAAGTGAAAAAATGATCACCGAGCAGTTGAATTTAGCTGCTTGTGATTCTTTGCAGGACCTCTTTGGTTTGCTGCCTGAAGGCGAAGGCTTTTTGCCGTCTCAGCACGATGATTTAGAAGCTAATCAAAAAGTACTGCAAGCAATCAGCCATAAATTTGATTCTGAGAGCTTGTTTTTAGGCATTACTAGCAAGGGGCTAGATCCAGAAACGATCGCTTGGTTTAACGAGCAAAACATTGCACCATGTGCGTATCAACCCATCGCGGCTTTAGCACAAGAAGAAGCCTTTGCAGTCAAAGTGATGACCCATATCAAAGAGGGCTCGCAAATTGAAGACTTTCGTCAGGCAAAAGAGCAAGCGACTACGCAGTTTTTTTTACAACCGGCAGACCAATTGACTGCGTCATTTGGCGAAGCGTCGCAGGCATTGATGAATAATCAGCGGATTGCAGCTGAATGCGCCGTCGAGCTGCCACTGCATCAGCGGCTATTGCCTCATTACCCGTTACCAGCAGAAGAAAATGCTGCAGACTATTTGCGGAAAATTTGTTTTGAACGTCTGCCTCAACGTGTTGCCCACGTTACATCGGCGTACGAACAGCGTTTGGATTATGAGTTGTCTGTCATCCATAAGATGGGCTTTGATGATTACTTCTTGATTATTTGGGACGTCATGGACTTTGCCCACCAACAAGAAATTGTTACCGGAGCTGGACGGGGATCTGCTGCCGGAGCACTGGTGGCGTATGTTTTATCGATCACCGACGTGGATCCAATCAAATACGATCTTTTGTTTGAACGATTCTTGAATCCAGAACGTTACACGATGCCTGATATCGATTTAGATATTCCTGACAATCGCAGAGATGAGATTTTACAATATGTGCGCCAAAAATACGGGCAAGAATATATGGCACAGATCGCCACGTTTGGCACTATGGCGGCCAAAATGGTTCTGCGAGATGTTTCTCGTGTCTTTGGTCTTTCGCAAAGTGAAGCCAATCGCTGGTCAAAAGCCATCCCCAATGCCTTGAAAATGACCTTAGATCTTGCTTATGAACAATCCAATCAGCTGCGAGAATTGGTGTCGTTTAATGAGCGCAACCAAGTAATGTTTCAAGTCGCCAAAATTTTAGAAGGCTTGCCACGTCACGTATCGACTCATGCCGCTGGTGTGGTGATCAGTGACAAGAATTTACTTGATCTGGTTCCCTTGCAAGAAGGCAGCGATGGGATCTGGCTGACCCAATTTACCATGAATGACGTAGAAGCCATCGGCCTATTGAAGATGGATTTTTTAGGCTTGAGAAACTTGTCGATCATTGATAATACCTTGAAAGGTATCAAACGAATCAGCCAACAAATTGTAACCCAAAAAGAGATTCCTCTTGATGATCCAGCAACGTTGCGCTTGTTTCAAAAAGGTGAGACCGCAGGGATCTTCCAATTTGAATCAGCGGGGATACGCAATGTGCTGCGTAAGTTAGGACCAGAAAGCATCGAGGATATTGCCGCAGTCAATGCCTTGTATCGTCCGGGACCGATGCAAAATATTGATACTTTTATCAAGCGGAAAAAAGGTCAAGAGCGGGTCTCTTATCCGGATGACAGCTTGATTCCAATCTTGCAAAACACCTACGGAATCATTGTTTACCAAGAACAGATCATGCAAGTAGCTTCCAAAATGGCTGGTTTCAGCTTAGGACAAGCAGATATTTTGCGGCGAGCAATCAGTAAAAAGAAAAAAGACGTGTTGGATGAGGAACGTCGTCATTTTGTGCAAGGCGCCTTAGCCAATCATTATGACGAAAAGACCGCCAATTTGGTCTATGACTATATTGAACGCTTCGCCAACTATGGGTTTAATCGATCCCATGCGTTTGCCTATTCCTTTATCGGCTTTCAAATGGCGTACCTGAAAGTGCACTATCCAGCACCATTTTTTGCTTCGATCCTGCATTCGGTACGCAACACTGCCAGCAAAATGAAAGAATACTTAAATGAAGCCGCACGTTACGGCGTAGAAGTGCTGCCACCATCGATCAATACCAGTGGGTTTAGTTTTCAACTGCAAAACGAGAAACAAATCCGTTTTGGGTTCAGCAGTATCAAAGGGATTCGGCGCGACATGATCCAAGACATTTTGGCAGAACGAAAAGAGCATGGCAATTTCACGTCTATGGATCAATTTTTGCTTCGCTTGAATCAGCGGAACAGCAAATGGTTAAAATTGGATTATTTATTGCCGCTTTTGAGCATTGGCGTTTTCGATGTGATTGCTCCCAATCGAAAACAAGCACTGATCCAGCTAGAAGGAAAGATCCAAAATATTACTTATAGTGGCGGCAGTTTGGATCTCTTAGAAACTATGGCATTAAAAGAAGAAGCCGTTGCCGATTACAAACTGGAAGAAAAACTGGCTTTGGAAGAAGAATATTTAGGTGTTTATTTGTCTGGCCATCCCGTGGAACAGTTTCAAAAATTGCACCAATTAAAACAAATCACTGATATTGCTGATCTAGTTCCAAACGAACGAGTGCGTATTCTTTTGTATGTCCGCAAGATTCGGGAAATTCGTACAAAAAAAGGCGAACAAATGGCGTTTGTTGAAGGAACGGATGCCAGCAAGGAAGTTTCAGTAACGATTTTTCCCATCGTTTATCGACAAGTGCATTCCTTGATCGAAGAAAATGCTGTTCTCTATATTGAAGGAAAGGTCGAGGTAAGTCGTTACAATGGTGAAATCCAACTCATTGCTGATAAAATAGACTTAGCAGAAAACGTTCAGAACAAAATTGCGTCACAAACTTGCTACTTAAAGATTTCTGCTGCAGCTGAAACGTCGCACCTGCAAGCATTGTCGAAGGAAATGAAGCAGCATCACGGAAATATTCCAGTGGTGATGTTCTATGAAAGCAGTGGCAAGAAAGTGTTGTTAGCAGAAGAAAACTGGGTAACGGATGAGCCAGACTTTGTCACACAACTGAAGGCATTATTAGGAAATGGAAATGTAATTTTCAAGTAATTTTCCGAAAATGGCAATTCAACTTGCACTTTTTTCAACTTTTTCCCACTATTTCAAGACATTTTCATGGAATAATGGTAGAATATGTCTCGTGGTTATTACTTGAAAACTAGCAAACAGGGGCTTCCCTAAACAAAATCTTTTGATGAGGTGAAAGAATAATGAAACGCATTGGAATTCTAACCAGTGGCGGCGATGCACCAGGAATGAACGCAGCGATTCGCGCAGTTGTCAGAAAGGGTATTTTTGACGGACTTGAAGTATACGGAATCAACTATGGCTATGCCGGACTAGTCGCAGGCGACATTCGTCGCTTAGATGTTGCTGATGTTGGTGACAAAATTCAACGTGGTGGAACATTCTTATATTCAGCACGTTATCCAGAATTTGCGACACAAGAAGGACAATTAAAAGGAATCGAACAATTAAAGAAATTTGGCATTGAAGGGCTAGTCGTGATTGGTGGAGATGGTTCTTACCATGGTGCGATGGCACTTACTCGCCACGGTTTCCCAGCAATCGGGATTCCAGGAACGATCGATAATGACATTCCAGGAACAGATTTCACGATTGGTTTTGATACAGCGATCAATACTGTCTTGGAATCGATTGACCGTATCCGTGATACAGCGACATCACATGTCCGCACCTTTGTGATCGAAGTAATGGGTCGCGGTGCTGGCGATATCGCTTTATGGTCAGGTGTGGCCGGTGGTGCGGATGAAATCATCATTCCAGAACATGATTTTGACATGCAAGTTGTTGCTGATCGTATCCGTGAAGGACGCGACCGCGGGAAAAAACATTGCTTGATCGTTTTAGCCGAAGGTGTGATGGGCGGAAATGATTTTGCTGACAAACTTTCTGAATACGGCGATTTCCATACCCGTGTATCAATTCTAGGACACGTTGTCCGTGGTGGTTCACCAAGCGCTCGTGACCGTGTGTTAGCAAGTAAATTTGGTTCATATGCCGTTGAATTATTGCAACAAGGCAAAGGCGGTCTATGTATCGGTATCGAAAACAATGAAATGATTGCTTCTGATATCATCGATACCCTTGAAAACAATCGTCACAAACCAGATCTTAGCTTGTATAACTTGAACAAAGAAATCTCATTCTAAAGAGATTTTTAAGCAACGCAACAGTA
>OIXV01001442.1_pt1 | contig 20976 bp, 18 predicted proteins | sample 1587771 | NCBI WGS metagenome assembly OIXV01 (sample SAMEA3888893, study PRJEB22519) | human gut metagenome | biome: human gut; feature: human-associated habitat; material: faeces | place: Denmark | collected 2010
AGGCCTGCACGTACTTGTCGGTGTGGTCGCCGATGATCTTGATGGAGTTCTTGTTCGCGCCGACCGTGCCGTCGCCGCCCAAGCCCCAGAACTTGCACTCGATAGTCCCCGGCGCCGCGGTGTTCGGACAGTTGGGGTCCTCAGGCAACGAGAGGTTGGTCACGTCATCAACGATGCCGATGGTGAACTGGCGGCGAGGCTCGTCCTTCGCAAGCTCGGAGAACACAGCGAACGCGGATGCGGGCGGGGTGTCCTTGCTGCCCAAGCCGTAGCGGCCGCCGACGACGGTGATACCCGAGCGGCCCTCGATGGCAAGCGCGTTCAGGACGTCCATGTACAAAGGCTCGCCGACGCTGCCCGGCTCCTTCGTGCGATCGAGCACGGCGATCTTCTTCACCGTCTCGGGAAGCGCCGCTACGAACTTGCTCGTCACGAACGGACGGTACAGGCGCACCTTCACAAGGCCCACCTTCTCGCCGTGGGCGTTGAGGTAGTCGATGACCTCCTCGGCCACGTCGCAGAACGAGCCCATGGCAACGATCACGCGGTCGGCGTCGGGCGCGCCGTAGTAGTTGAACAGCTCGTAGTTGGTGCCGAGCTTGGCGTTGATCTGGTGCATATAGTCCTCCACGATGGCAGGAAGCTCGTCGTAGAAGGAGTTGCACGCCTCGCGGTGCTGGAAGAAGATGTCGCCGTTCTCGTGCGAGCCACGCATGGAGGGGCGCTCAGGGTTGAGCGAGTGGTCGCGGAACGCCTGCACCGCGTCCATGTCGCACATATCGGCAAGATCGGCATAATCCCAGCATGCGACCTTCTGGACCTCATGCGAAGTGCGGAAGCCGTCGAAGAAGTTCAAAAACGGGACGCGACCCTTGATGGCGGACAGGTGCGCCACCGGAGCCAAGTCCATGATTTCCTGCACGTTACCCTCGGCGAGCATGGCGAAGCCGGTCTGGCGGCAGGCCATGACGTCGGAGTGGTCGCCGAAGATGTTCAGGGCCTGGGTGGCCACGGTGCGGGCGGAGACGTGCAAGACGCCAGGGAGCAGCTCGCCTGCCATCTTGTACATGTTGGGAATCATGAGGAGGAGGCCCTGGGATGCGGTGTAGGACGTGGTGAGAGCGCCCGCTGCGAGCGAGCCGTGCATCGTGCCCGAAGCGCCGCCTTCCGACTGCATCTCGCACACCTTCACGCGCGTGCCGAAGATGTTCTTCCTACCCTGGGCGGACCACTGATCGACCAGGTCAGCCATCGGGCTCGACGGCGTGATGGGATAGATTCCCGCCACCTCGGTGAACGCGTAGGAAACGTACGCCGCCGCGGAGTTGCCGTCCATCGACTTGAATTCTCGTGCCATGCTCACTCTCCTCAGATAATTACGGAAGGGCAAAGACGCATGAGGCGTGCCCCCTGCGCCCTCGTGCACAATCTCGTCTGTTCATAAAGACACCTCGAATGGTAGCAGCGCAGGCGCGCTCCACCCGCCTGCAGCGCGAAACGGCGCTTGCAAGGGTTGTTACGCTTCGGTAAATGGGCGCACCAGAGCACACAGGCAAGCACACGGGGGCCAAGGGGGATGTTTCGAGTACAGAAAGGAACCTCATGGCCGCTTCATCGCTGGTCAAACGTGACTAATGAGATAGCAGTGCTCAGAATTGTCCCCCTCGCCGAAACGTTACAACTTTCGAACAAGATGGGCAAATTCCTCTACTTTCCCTTTATTTATTAAGAGATTTCGAAGATAATGTAAAACGTTCGTGCGCAAAAGGAAGGCGCACGAGCGTACGGGGGCCGTCCCCGAACGATAAAAGTTGGAGGGTAATCCATGGAACAAGTGAAACTCACTCGTCGCTCCTTCGTCGCCGGCGCCACTGCCGCAGGCGCGCTCGCCGCGCTTTCGCTGACCGGCTGCGGTGGCGGATCTAGTGAAAAGAAGGATGACGGCGCGAAGTCCGATGACGGCGCGAAGGGTGGCACGCTCACCGGTGCCTGCGCCTACAGCTCCACCAACGTAAACCCGATCGGCAACAGCTCTGCGCTCATGCTCGCCGCAACCTGGCATGTGTTCGAGGGCCTCTACGACCTCGACCTGCACACTTACAAGACCTACAACGCGCTTGCCGCTGACAAGCCCACCAAGATTTCCGACACCGAGTACGAAGTCGCACTGCGTGACGGCGCGAAATTCTCCGACGGAAACGAAGTGACTGCCGACGACGTCGTGAACGCCATCAATCAGAACATGGCAGATGCGACCTACGGCGCGTTCCTCGAGTTCATCAAGTCTGTCGAGGCCAAAGACGCCAAGACCGTCTCCATCAAACTGAAGTACGCCTTCGAGGCGCTGCTCGAAACCCGCCTGTCCGTAGTCAAGGTCTTCCCGAAGTCGCTTTCCGAAGACGAGCTCAAGACGAACCCCATCGGCTCCGGCCCGTGGATGTACAAGAGCATCAACGGCGACGACGGCGGCGCAATCGAATTCGAGCCCAACCCCAACTACAACGGCCCGAAGCCGGCGACCGCCGACAACATGCATTGGGACGTACTGCTTGACGACACCTCGCGCACCACGCATCTTTCGGAAGGCACCGTCCAGGTCATGGAGAACGTGCCCGACGCCAACGCCGACCAGCTGACCGCCGCCGGAGCCACCGTGGACTACGTCCAAGGCTTCAGCCTGCCGTTCCTCATGTTCAACACCGTCAAGAAGCCCTTCGACGACTACCGCGTGCGTCAGGCGTTCTTCTACGCCATCGACATCGAGAAGCTCATCAAAAACGCGATGAACGGTCACGCAGCCGCCGTTACAAGCTTCCTTCCGAAGAACCACGCAAACTATCATGAGGCCTCCACGATCTACACCTACGATCCCGAAAAGGCAAAGAGCCTGCTCGAGGAAGCTGGCGCTACCGGCATGTCGTTCGAGCTCATGGTCAACAACAACTGGGTGAAAAATCTCTCTGCCCAAATTAAGAACGACCTCGACGCCATCGGGCTGAATTGCACCATCAACGAAACGAAGATCGACTGGGCGAAGTTCGCCCCGTCCGACTCCGAGCTGCCTTACGACGTGATGCTCACGCCGGGCGACCCGAGCTGCTTCGGCAATGACCCTGACCTGCTCATGAGCTGGTGGTACGGCAACAACGTGTGGACGACTGGCCGCACCTGCTGGCAAAAGGCCACCGACGGCAAGTGGAATGAACTCAACGACCTCATGCAGAAGGCGCGAGAAGCCTCCGCAAGCGATCAGCAGGGCATCTGGAACCAGTGCTTCGACATCCTCGCCGAGCAGGTGCCTCTGTACCCGCTGTTCCACCGCGAGCTGGCAACCGGCTATCAGGCAGACAAGATCGCCGGCTTCGAGCCCATCGCCACGACCGGCCTGGTGTTCCTCGGTGCAAGCTGCAAGTAGCAGCGTCGCACACCGCCGATAAATTGCGCGCAAGAAAAACGCCCGCCAGCGATGGTGGGCGTTTTTTTGGCTTATCATGGTGCTCGAAATCATCGGATTGCAGCAGCGCGGAAAGATTGCGTTTCATGTGAGGGGGAACCAATGACGAGGAGGCTGTTTTCGGTTTACGGCGACTCAATTAGCACATTTGAGGAGATAACGCCTAAGGGCTGGAGCATTTTCTATACGGGCGAGCAACGTGAGGCGACGGGGGTGCAAACGCCCGCCGACACCTGGTGGATGCAGGTCATCAACCACTTCGACGGCGAGCTCCTCGCAAACGCGGCATGGTCGGGCTGCGTGTGCGAGGGCAACGTGTTTCCCCAAGGCGCAAGCGAGCGCCGCATCGCTGCGCTCGAGCAAGACGGGAAAACGCCCGACGACATCCTCATCTACATCGGCATCAACGACTACGGGTGGGGATCGGCCTACGCGCAGATTTGCGGCGGATCGCCGAACGCGCCGGCAGAGCTTGTGGCGAGCTGCCCTGACAAGGGGAACGTTGCGGGACTCGCGCCCGATGGGGCAGTCGAGAAGTTCGCCGCATCGTATCGCCGCATGCTTCGCACCATGCACGAGAAGTGGCCGAACGCGCACATCTGGGCAGCAACGCTTCTCCCCGGGCGCGTGAAGGGAGCGGAGAAGTCAACCTCACCTCGATGGTTTCGCGGCATCTGCGTCGACGAGTACAACAAGGCCATCCATAGCGCCGCAGCTGACGAGCCCAACTGCACGCCCGTCGACGCAGCGGTCCTCGGCTTCGACTACGAGGCAATCGATGGTACGCACCCCACGAAGCGCGGCATGAAGCAACTTGCGGCGATGTACATAAGGGGAATGGAAGCCGCGGACGAAGCTCTCCCCCGCACCCCTTACGAGGGAAGCGAGCTGCTAACCGACGACATGCGAACCATCGAGTTCTGCACGAAGCCCTGCGTAGGGTGCGAATTCGCGAAGGGCACGGGCAACAACTGGTGGCACGTTTGCGAAAAACAGCTGCAGTAACGCTATCAGTTTTATGCGCTTGCAATAAAAAACAGTCTTTGATAGGAAGCCGACCGTTATAATGCTATGTTGGCAATTCTTGGGCGCGACATCGCTCGGAGAGGTGCCGAACATTTTTAAGGGTGCTCTCACGAGCAGAAATTGAAAGGAGGGGACGAAAGGTGAATAACTTGCTGCGATTGATTGGCCGCAGGCTCATTGCCCTGCCTATCATGATATTCGGCGTCACCATCCTTGTCTTCTTCATCATGGCGCTCTCACCAATCGACCAGGCATATCAGGTTCTTGGGGAAAACGCTACAGAAGCACAAGCGGAAGCCTACCGCGCCGAGCATGGGCTCAATGATCCTGTAATCGTGCAATACGGCAACTACATGGTGGGGCTGTGTCAAGGCGACCTCGGAAGCTACGGCGCAAACAACGCGTCAGTCGGGGAGCGCATCGCAAGCGCACTGCCCATCACGTTACAGCTCACCTTCATGGGTTTGATCATCGCCGTGATTCTCGCGACGATTCTGGGCGTCATCTCGGCGCTCTATCGCGATCGCTGGCCCGACCAGGTCATACGCGTCTTTTCGATTGCGTGCATCGCGACCCCATCGTTCTGGCTCGCGGTGCTCATGATTCTCTTGTTTTCGTCCATGCTCGGCTGGCTTCCCGCATCGGGCAAGCTTCCCGTCTTCGGGGAAGATCCGGTGGGGTGGATACGGCGCATGGCAATGCCCGCAATCGCCCTTGCCGTTCCCGTAACCGGCCAGCTCACGCGCGTCATCCGAACGTCAATGGTTGAAGAGCTCGATAAGGACTACGTGCGCACCGCCCTCGGCGCGGGCATTCCGAAGAGCGTCGTCATCGCACGCAACGTGCTGCGCAACGCGCTCATCACGCCGGTCACGGTTTTGGGCCTGCGAATCGGCTACCTTATCGGCGGCGCCGTCGTCATCGAGGTCATCTTCAACCTTCCCGGCATGGGCATGGCCATTCTTTCAGGCATCCAGTCCAACTACGTCATGCTCGTGCAGGGCGTCGTTCTCATCGTTGCCATCACTTTTATCTTCATCAACATCATCGTGGATATGCTTTATATCCTGATCGATCCGCGAATCAGGACGGTGTAGCATGGTACAGCTTAGAGGCAACCTCACAAAAAAAATGGAGGACAACGCAGGAAGCGTTCGTTTCCGCCGCTGGAAGGCGATGGGATGGGGATCCCGCCTTTCGCTCATCGTTCTCGCACTGATCATTCTCATCGCGGTGTTCGCCGAGTTCATCGCACCGTATGACCCCTACGCCATCTTCGATGCGCGCCAGGCTCCCGACGGGCAGTTCTTGTTCGGCACCGACGACAAGGGCCGCGACGTGCTCTCCCGAATGATGTACGGCGCACGCTATTCGCTCACTATCGGTCTGGGCGCCACGGCATTCTCGCTCGTGGTGGGATCCATCGTCGGTGCAATCGCTGCCGTGTCCCGGAAATGGGTCTCAGAAGTCATAATGCGCATCTGCGACATCGTCATGTCTTTCCCAGGTATCGCCCTCGCCGCAACGTTCGTTCTTTCCTTCGGGGCGTCGATTCCCTCGCTCATCTTCGCGATCGGCTTTCTCTACATCCCTCAGATCGCCCGCGTTGTTCGAGCGAACGTCGTAAGCGAGTACGGTCAGGACTACGTGCGCGCCGTCGTCGTGTCTGGCGCCCGCGCCCCGTGGATTCTCGTCAAACACGTTGTTCGCAACTGCCTCGCTCCCGTCATGGTGTTCACGATCGTGCTCGTCGCTGACGCCATCGTGTTCGAGGCGTCGCTCTCCTTCATCTCGGCAGGTATTCAGGAGCCTACCCCGACCTGGGGCAACATCCTCGCCGACGCGCGAGCCGGCGTGCTTGCGGGCCGCTGGTGGCAGGCAATGTTCCCCGGTCTCGCCATCATGATTACAGTGCTTTGCCTGAACATCCTCTCGGAAGGTATCACCGACGCGATGGCTGCAGCACCGAAGGCCCCCGTCAAGGTCGACGAGAATGATCTTAAGGGCAACCGCGAGGCCGACCGCATGGTCGCCGACCCGACGCTCGCCTACGCCGCCCAGGCCGAGATGCTCACCAAGCGTCTCGACGCACTGCGCAAGGTCGAGCTTGTGCGCACCGACCGCTTCCCCGCCCGCACCGACGTGCCGCCGATCCTCGAAGTGAAGGACCTCTGCATCAAGTTCCCGCGTCATGGCGACGTGAACGTCGTCGACCATGTGAGCTTCGTCGTCCGCCCGCGCCAGACCATGGGTCTTGTGGGCGAATCCGGCTGCGGCAAGTCCATCACGAGCCTCACCATCATGGGCCTGCTCGACAAGAAGGCGCAGATCTCCGGCGAAATCCTCTACGACGGCAAGAATCTGCTTACCCTCTCCGACAAGGAGATGAACGAACTGCGCGGCCGCGAAATCGCGATGATTTATCAGGACGCGCTTTCGAGCTTGAACCCGTCGATGCTCATCAAAGCGCAGATGAAGCAGCTCACCAAGCGTGGCGGCACCCGCAGCGCCGAGGAACTGCTCGAACTTGTGGGTCTCGACCCCAAGCGCACGCTCGACTCCTACCCGCATGAGCTCTCCGGCGGCCAGCGCCAGCGCGTGCTCATCGCCATGGCGCTCACGCGTGACCCGAAGCTCGTCATCGCCGACGAGCCGACGACCGCGCTCGATGTTACCGTGCAGAAGCAGGTTATCGACCTTCTGAACAAGCTCCAGCACGAGCTCGGCTTCGCCATGGTGTTCGTGAGCCACGACCTCGCCCTCGTCGCCGAGGTCGCGAACTCAATCACCGTCATGTACGCAGGCCAGGTTGTGGAGCAGGGCCCCGTGAAGGAAATCCTCACCAACCCCGTGCACGAGTACACGCGCGGTCTTCTCGGCTCGGTGCTCTCCATCGAGGCAGGCGGCGATCGACTGCACCAGGTTCCTGGCAGCGTTCCCTCCCCGAAGGACTTCCCCGAGGGCGACCGCTTCCGCCCACGCTCGAGCCACCCGGACAAGATCTCGAACGTACGCCCGATGCTCAAGCGCGTCAAGGGCACCGACCATTACTATGCCGAGCTTCCCGACAGCGAGCTGAAGCGCGTGGGAATCAAGCCCTACCTTCCGGGAGGTGCGGAATAAATGACCGAGAAGAACAACCAAGCGGCGGAAATCGTCGAAAAGGACCTTGTCGCCGCTGCAAGCGACACAGAGTCCGTGAACGACATCGAGTCTGCAGAAGGCCGCATGCTTATCACCGAGCAGGAAGACGCGAAGGGCGAAAGCGCGCCTACGAGCACCGCAGCAGACGGCAGGGACGAGAAGACGCCTATCATCTTTCTTGACGATGTGCACGTGATCTTCAAGACGCGCACGGGCTCGATTTTGCACCCGAACAAGGTGCACGCGGTGAACGGCCTTACCCTGAAGCTCATGCCAGGCGAGACCATCGGTATCGTCGGTGAGTCGGGTTGCGGCAAATCGACCACGGCAAACGTGATGTGCGGCCTGCAAGCGCCCACGTCGGGGCATGTTTACTTCAAGGGAACCGACGTCACGAAGCGCACCGCAGCGCAGCGCCGCATCATCGGCCGCGTGATCTCGGTCGTGTTCCAGGACCCGGCGACCGCGCTGAACGCCCGCATGAGCGTGCGCGACCAGCTGACCGACCCGATGATCGTGCACAACGTGGGCGATGCGAAATCTCGCGAGGCCCGCGTGCATGAGCTCATCGAGATGGTGGGCCTGCCGGAATCCGTGCTCGATGCACTGCCCGGCCAGATGTCCGGCGGTCAACGTCAGCGCGTGGCCATCGCCCGTGCGCTTTCGCTCAACCCCGACGCCATCATTGCTGACGAACCGACGTCCGCACTCGACGTCTCGGTTCGCGCGCAGATTCTGAACTTGCTCATGGACCTGAAGAAGCAACTCGGCCTTGCCATGGTCTTCATCAGCCACGACATTCAGACAGTGCGCTACATCTCCGACCGCATCATCGTCATGAACCACGGTCAGGCAGTCGAGCGGGGAACCGCCGAAGAGGTGTTCAACCACCCCAAAGACGACTACACACGCCTGCTTCTGGGCGCGGCTCCCTCGCTTCTTCACCCGAACCTCGGGAAAGAGTAAGCACCGACCAGCAAGAACGAAGGGCGACTCGCAAGGGTCGCCCTTTTTGTTTGCGAGAGACAGGAAATCCCAATCCCATGGATGGATGTGGGGTGCATTCCGTGCTCAAACAGTCCTGCTCGCGCAAACAGCCCACTGGGCTGTTTGGCTCGTGCGGAACTGCGCGCGAAACGCACCCCACATCCATCGAGCGTCATATGGAGTTGCGTAAAACGTTCTTCCCTCTCCCCTTTTCGTGTGATGAAAAGGGGCCTTTCCTTGACGCGTTTTACCTGCGTGCTATGCTTTTCGAGTTTGAAACAAGACCGTCAAATGAAAGGCACGGCATGGACACCAAAGAGTTCCACGGCGTAATTCCCCCCGTGGTAATCCCCCTGAACGAAAAGAAGCAGCTCGACCTCGAGTCGTTCGAGCGCTCCATCAACCGCATGATCGACGCAGGCGTGAACGGCCTGTTCTTCTTGGGATCCTCGGGCGAAGTCGCCTTCCTCACCGACGCCCAGCGCTACCACGTGCTGCAGGAGGTCGTGGCCATCGTGAACCATCGCGTGCCCGTGCTCGCCGGCGTCATTGACATGGAAACCCTGCGCGTCATCGACCAGTGCAAGCGCGCGAAGGGCTACGGTGTCGACGCGCTCGTCGCAACCGCACCGTTTTACGCACTCGGCGGCCCGCGCGAGGTCGAGCGCCATTTCCGCGACATCCGCGAGAACACCGATCTGCCCCTGTTCGCCTACGACCTGCCCGTGTGCGTGCACACCAAGCTCGATCCCACGATGCTCGTGCGCCTCGGCAAAGACGGCGTGCTCCAGGGCGTGAAGGACTCCTCCGGCGACGACGTCTCTTTCCGTTGGCTCGTGCTCGAAAACGAGGACGCCGGCCATCCGCTTCAGCTGCTCACCGGCCATGAGGTCTGCGTCGACGGCGCTTACCTCGGCGGCGCGGACGGCTCCGTTCCCGGCCTCGCGAACCTCGATCCGTTCAGCTACGTTGAGCAGTACAAGGCGTTCCAGGCAGGCGACTGGACGAAAGTCAAGGAGCTGCAGGATCACCTCGCACGCCTCATGTTCCTCACCCGCGTCGTGAAGGCGACCGTCGGCTTCGGTGCCGGCGTGGGCGCGTTCAAGACGGCACTGTGGCAGATGGGCGTGTTCAACACAAACCAGATGCGCGAGCCCGTCCAGGCGCTCGAGGGCGAAGATGTCGCAGCCATTGTCGAGGTCCTCAAGAAAGCTGGCCTCATGGACGCCGACGCGCCCATTCGCAAATAACGTCACCTGTAAGAGGAGCGCGGCGCGCAAGGGCTAAAGGCCCGCGCGCCGCGCTCTTTTCTTTCGAGCCATTTAAGGAGCAGCATGGCAACCTTTCCTGCGAACTGCGTATTTCCAGCGCGCGTCGTCGCAATCGATGTGGGCGGGACCAAGATCACCGGCAGCATCGTGCGCTACGATTCCGCCGAAGCCGAACCCGTCGTGGAAGATTCGCGCACCGTGGCGACCGAGGCGATGAAGGGTGGAGCAAGTGTCCTCGACAAGATTTGCTCGCTCGCTTGCAACCTCGCCGCATGCGCCCCCTCCTCCCCTCTCGGCATCGGAGTGGGAACCGCCGGGCGCGTCGACGCGAAGTCGGGAGATATCGCCTACGCGAACGACCTCATGCCGGGCTGGGGCGGACAACCGCTCGCATCGGCATTGCATGAGCGCTCTGGCCTTCCTACCGCCGTTTTGAACGACGTGCAAGCTTACGCGGTGGGTGAAGCCCGCTGGGGCGCCGGGCGCGGTGCCGATACCTGCATCATGATCGCCGCGGGAACCGGCGTCGGCGGCGCCGTTATCGCACATGGCCGCATCGTGCGCGGCAAGCACGGCTTCGCAGGCGAGGTGGGTCATATGGCATCTTCCGTCGCCACGGGAATACCCTGTGTATGCGGCGGAAGCGGACATCTGGAAAGCGTCGCCGCAGGCAGCGGCATCGAGGCGCGCTTCTTCGAGGCCACAGAGGAGCACCTCTCCGGCGCCGAGATTTCCGCACTCGCCGCAAAAGGCGAGCAGCCCGCTCGACGCATCATCAAGGAAGCGGGCTTTGCGCTCGGCCAGGCCATCGCAGGACTGACGAACATCCTTGATCCCGACATCGTCATTTTGTCAGGATCGGTGGTGAAAGCCGGCGCAGAATGGCGCGCGGAGCTGCAACGAGGATTCGACAGCCAAATTCCCGCAATTCAGCGCGACCTGCCCATCGTCAATGCCGGGCTCGACGGCGCCGCTCCGCTCATCGGCGCGGCGGAGAACCTCATCGACTCGCTATAGGACCCTTGCCCGGCACTAACGATGGCCAGGCAAAACGCACGAGCTGCAAGCGCCATCGCAGCTCGCACCCAACCCGACGTATATCTCGCAAATCGCAAAGGAGCATCTCATGATCGATCCCGTTATCCAGCAGCTCAAAGGGAAACTCATCGTAAGCTGCCAGGCCTATATGGGCGAACCCCTGCGTCACCCGGAGACTATGGCTCAGATGGCGCGCGCCTGCGAGCTCGGCGGTGCCGGCGGAATCCGCTGCCAGGGGCTCTCCGACATCTCCGCCATCAAGGGACGTACCGAGGTGCCCGTCATCGGCATTTGGAAGGAAGGCCACGAGGGCGTCTACATCACCCCGACGTTGCGCCACGCGCGCGCGTGCGTCGCGGCGGGCGCCGACATCGTCGCAGTGGATGCCACTGACCGCCCGAGACCTGACGGCAAGACGCTTGAAGACACCGTCCGCCCGCTCAAGGAAGAAGGCGTGCTCGTCATGGCCGATTGCGCGACGATCGAGGACATCCGTCATGCCTTCGCCATCGGATGCGACATCGCTTCGACCACGCTCTCGCATCCCGGCGCCGCCATCGATTGCGGCATGGCCGACGGGCCCGATGTTGCGCTTGTTCGCCAAGCGACAACGGAATTCCCCGACAAGCCCGTCATCTGCGAAGGCCGCGTCCACACGCCCGCCGACGCGAAGGCCGCCATGGACGCCGGCGCCTGGGCAGTCGTCGTGGGAACCGCCATCACGCACCCCACATCCATCACGAGCTGGTTTGTGGAAGCGGTCGAAGGGTAAAAGTACGCCGAGTCGAGCAATCCTGGCACAAAAGTCGAGGCGTCCCACTCGGTAGTAAGGGACCAAAAAGAAATCCCAGGTCGAGCAAGCGCTTGACCTGGGATTTCTTGTTTTAGAGCCTGCTTGAGTCCGTCGCATTCCCCAATTCGAGTGCTCTACCCGCGGGATACCTCGGCTTTTGTGCCAAAATCGTCCTCTCAGGATGCACTTTTTAGCAGCGAGGGTTAGTTGTCGTTTCTCGCTTATTCCGCACACCCCCGGCGTGCCTTTAACCCACCTAGGCTTTCCTTTAGAACAACAGCTTCCCTCGCAAGACGACGTGCTTTACCTGAAGATCCCCGTCGAGCACCACAGCATCGGCAATCTTCCCGGGTGCAATGCTCCCACGCTCGTCTTCGACTCCGAGCGCCTTCGCGGGCGTCATCGTTGCGGCGCGAACCGCATCGGCCAAGGGGATACCCATCTTCGTCACCGCCGTACGCAAGCACGCCATGACGCTGCTCACACTACCCGCAAGCGACCCGTTCTCGATAGTCGCGCGATTGCCGTGCACGGTGAACAGCTGTCCGCCGAGCTCGAAGGTCCCGTCACCCAGCCCGCACGCGCGCAGCGAGTCGCTGATCAAAATCATGCGCTCGGGGAAAAGCGAGAACGCGAGGCGAACCATCGAAGGCGCGATATGCACCCCGTCGGCAATAATCTCGCAGGTCACGTCGCGGCGATCGGCGGCAGCAGCGATCGGACCAGGCTCGCGATGATGCAGCCCCGGCATTGCGTTAAACAGGTGGGTCATATGGCGCGCACCCGCATCGAAAGCGGCAGCAGCCGTCTCGTAGTCGGCACACATGTGAGCAAGCGACACGCGCACGCGGTCAGCCGCCTCTCGAATGAACTCCAGGTTGCCCGGTTCCTCCGGCGCCACATCAACCAGCTTGATCTTTCCGTTCGCCGCCTCTTGCCAGCGTTCGAATTCCCCCATTGTCGCACCGCGCACGTACGACGGGTTTTGCGCGCCGACTTTCCCCGGCGAGATGAAGGGACCCTCCATGTTGATTCCGACAATCGCTGCCTCATCGTCGGCGCCAGAATGCTCGGCAATCGATGACACGATGGGAATCAAACGCTCCTCGGGAAGCGTCATCGTCGTTGGGAATAGGGCCGTAACGCCCTGAGAAGCTTCGTAACGGGCGATTGCGGCGATTCCCTCATCATCGGCATCACAGAAGTCATGCCCCACCGCTCCGTGGAAATGCACATCGATGAGGCCAGGGATGACCCAGCAATTGGAGGCGTCGATCGTCTGACCTGGCGAGCACTCCCCTATCGGTTCCTCCGCGAAGGCACCGCCCTCGACATACACGTCGCGCGCGTCGAACCCCGCACCGCCGAAGACCTTGCCGCCAGAAATGATCATACGCTTCCCTTTCTCACATCGCCCATACAACCCAGGCCGCCAAGCTACCAGACTCGGCTAAAGCGCTGCCGCCGCCTCCTTGTCGAGCACCACCGTCACATCCGGGTGGAGCTGCAAAATGCTCGCAGGAACCTGCGGAACCACCGGCCCGCGAAGCACATCACGAACGATTTCCGCCTTGCCTGCGCCATTCACCACGAGAAGGATCTTGCGCGCCTTCATGATGGTGCCGATACCCATGGTATATGCCTCGCGCGGCACCTCGTCAGCGGAGTCGAACAGGCGGCTGTTCGCCTGGATGGTGCTCTCCGTAAGCTCGACGCAATGGGTGGTCACGGGGAAGGAATCACACGGCTCGTTAAAGCCGATGTGCCCGTTGTGTCCCAAGCCCAGAAGCTGCAGATCAACACCGCCTGCTTGCGCAATTGCGTGTTCGTATGCATCGCAAGCCGCCTGGGCGTCCTCCATCGAACCGTCGGGGACATGTGTCTTCTCGACGTCGATATCGACGTGGTCGAAAAGGTTGTCCTGCATAAAGTAACGGTAGCTCTGGTCGTGAGTTCCAGGCAGTCCGCGATATTCGTCGAGATTGAACGACTGCGCATTCGCGAAGCTGATCTCGCCCGCGTCGCACGCGCGCACGAGCTCGGCATACAGGCCAATCGGGGTCGTGCCCGTCGCGAGGCCGAGGACACTGTCCGGCTTCGCCTTCAGTTGCTCCGCGATCACGTTCGCCGCGGCAACACTCATCTCCTCATAGTTTTCGGTAACTACTACGTTCACGTCAGTTTTCCTTTCCAACCAGCGGCCCACGGCCACTCTTTCGCCTTAATTCGATGCACCGCGCATTCGGCTGCGCACTCGTTATGTCCAGAACAGTACCGTCTCAAAGAAGCTCGAATACGCCCATGAATACACGTCAGAATACCATCCCGTTTCGGGAACGAAGCAAATGAGCGCGCTATAGAAAACGCTCACCGCCACAAGCGCGAGAATCACTTTGGTGAACACCTGCGCCATTGTCGAACCTGGCACAAGATTCTCGTTCACAATGAAGACGAGAAGCACCGCGGCAGCCAAGAACATGAAGCTGAAATCGGCATAGTAGCGCTGCAAGATTCCCGCCATCTCCGCATCAAGCAGCGCGACGATGACGCCCGCTGCGATCAGCACCACAATGACGCCCATGATTGTGCGCGTCGAGCGCTGAGAAATACGCAGCTTCAAGATGCGGGAAGCGAACGGAAGCACCCAAAGCACCGGAAGGCAGGCCAGCACGCCGCCGAAGGTGACTTCTTTGATAGTCTGCCCCATGTAGGTGGTCTCAAACGGCGTCGGCTGCAGGAAGGGGAACACCCCCGTCACGCATGGCGGCTGCAAGAAGTACGTGAACAGTGCGGGAGCCAAGCGCCCCACGTTCATTCCGCGCTTCGTCATATCGTTGACCGTGAGATTGTAGTTCGCGCCAAAGTCGGTGAGGGACCCGAAACGCGCATTGTTATACAGCATGATGCCGGCAGCGACCACGACATACGGCGCTATTAAGCAAGCGAATTCCCGAGCGCCGCGCCTCGTGAAAAGCCGGCGCTCGGTGATGTAGCGGCGCCAGAACAGCGGGAAGGCAAGAAACGACAGCAGCACGAGCTGAGGTCGGCACCCCGCGACAAGCGCCATGCATAGCGAGCCCGCCAGATACCACCCACACGGCCTCTGCGAGCCGCGACCGCACATCCACAGATAGAGCCCCCAGACAGAGAACGCCAGGCCGCACGCAATCGGCAGCGAGTAGAACGTCGGAAACTTCACCAGATACAAAATGCCGCAGCACGTGACAAGGGCAATCTGGAGGAGCAGATACAGCCCAAGGCTCACCTGCTTGAAATGGTAGCGAGCAAAGCGATCGAGCAAGGCCGAGCACCCCAGGATGAAAGCAATCACTGCGAGGAGCACGCCGATAGCCGTTGGGAAACTTGCGCCTGTCGCCAGATAGAACGGCAAGTAAAACAAGAGCACCGGAACCACACCAAAGTACACGTAATAGTGCCCCTGGTAGTAAGCGACGTCGAACAGGTACGGCTCGCCCGTCTCCTTCTGTAACTCATCACGAGCGCCCTTATCATAGGGATCGTCCATCTGCTGAAGCCAGTCGGGCGGTTCCTCTTCCAGATAGAGCTTCCCCTGCGACATGGATTTGGCGAGCTCGGCATACTGCTGCGCATTCTCACCGCCGACCTCAAACGAGTTCGCAATGCTATGGCCGTCCCACGATCCGAAGTTGTAGGTAGACGTGGCAACGCCCACAAGGTTGGACCCCATGAAGAGAAACGACGAGATGAGCACGACCTCAATCGCGACCGCGCAGATGATTCCCCCCTTCGAGAGCTTTGGCCGGCGAACAATGCTCACGCGGTAAACGCTCGAACCAGGTCGGAAGAGATACGTAAACGCCAGGATGCCGATCACGCCGAAAAAGCGAAGGAAGTTGAATGAAAACGGCCGATGGGCGTTCAACACGAGACTTGTCAGGCGAACCGGGTAGTTGGTCTTCTCGTTGCCGACAAGCTCGATTCGAAGATTCTTAACGTAGCCCGTAGTGTTCAGATTCACGTACTGGCTCTCCGGCACCATGGTCGAGATGTCGACCTCGGGAACACCAAGGGTATATTCCGTCGTATCAAAGTATGTTGCGTGGGCATCGTCGGTGAACTGAATCTTGAAAGTGAGGTTTTGCGCGGGCTGTTCCCAATCGAACTTAAGGTACACATTGTGGACTTCAGTGTTTAAGTTGGAGAACTCAATGACGTTGTCGACTTCGGTAATCTTATATTGCTCGTCGCTTGTTTCCTGCAACTCGAGGGAATCGCTTAAGTCAATCGAGTTATAGCCTAGCGATTTATAGAAGTTGATGTTGAACACAAAGACTTCGAGGAATAGCGCAATTGCGATAATGACAGCCGCCACCTTGGCGATATGCGCAAGCAAAGAACGCCTCGGGAGGACCCGAGACTCGTACAGATACGTGATATTCCTTCGGAGCGTTGGCATGACTCATTATTATAGCGGAGAAAGGCCCCGCTCAATGAACGGGGCCTTTAGAATACGGGGTTTTCTAGCGAGCACGACGAAAAGACCGCCGCATTATCCCTCTTACAGCTCGAGAGCCTTCTTCACATCAGCATAGACAACGTTCGGGTCCCGATCCCCATCGATGGAAACGAGCAAGTCGCAGCCACGATAGTAATCGATGAGCGGGCTCGTGGACTTCTCGTACACGTCGAGGCGATTGCGAACGGTTGCCTCGTTGTCATCGTCGCGCTGATACATCTCGCCACCGCACTTCGGGCATTGCGCATTAGCTTCAGAGCCGATGAAGCCGCAGTCCTTGCACATACGACGCGAGGTGAGGCGCTTCACGATAACCTCGGAGTCAACATCGATAAGAAGAGCGGCGGACAGGGGACGACCCAGCTTAGAAAGCTCGGCGTCGAGCGCAACAGCCTGAGCGGAAGTGCGCGGAAAACCATCGAGAATGAAGCCCTTTTCCGTATCCGGCTCGCCGAGACGTTCAGTCACAAGCCCAATGATGACGTCGTCGGGGACGAGATCGCCCGCGTCCATGAAGGACTTCGCCTTTTTGCCAAGCTCGGTTCCGGCTTTCACGGCAGCACGAAGCATGTCGCCAGTGGAGATATGGGGCGTGCCGAATTCCTCGACGAGCTTGGCAGCCTGCGTGCCTTTGCCAGCGCCCGGAGCACCCAGCAACACGATATTCATGATTGAGTTCCTTTCAATCAGCAAGGATAAATTCCATCGCCTATTCTACCAAACGCGCAACGTGAGCGCGAAACTTCACGCAAACGGAAAAGGCCACGGGCACTCCACCCGTGGCCTTAGTTCCTAACTAGCATACGAACAAATCATATGCGAACGGTCTTACTTGAAGAAACCGTCGTAGTTGTGCATCTTCAGCTGACTTTCAACCTTGCTCATGGTATCGAGCGCAACACCGATCATGATGAGAATCGAGGTACCGCCGAACGCCTGAATGAGCTGGTTACCGCTGAAGTAGAAGATGATCGTCGGGATGACCGCGATGCAGGCGATGAAAATACCGCCCGGAAGGGTCACGCGATGAATCACGTTCTTGATGTAGGTCACGGTTGCAGAGCCGGGACGCACACCGGGGATGAAGCCACCCTGCTTGCGCAGATTGTCAGCCGTGTCCTCGGGGTTGAACACCATTGAGGTGTAGAAGTACGCGAAGAACACGATGAGCAGCACGGTCAAAATCCAGTTGAGCCAACCGGTGGAAACTGCATCAGCGAACGCCGTCAGCCAACCAACGTTGAACAGCGCAGCAAGCTGAGCCGGGAAGTAAATGATGCAGCTCGCAAAGATGATCGGAATAACGCCCGCAGCATTCACCTTCAGCGGAATATAGGTAGACTGGCCACCCATCATCTTGCGGCCCTGAACGCGCTTGGCGTAGTTCACCGGGATGCGGCGCTGAGCGCGCTCGATGAAGATGATCGCAGGGATGCAGGCAAGAACCACGATGAGGATGAGCACAGTGATTGCGATGCCCATTCCAAAATCAGCCTGGAGGTTCACAGATGAGAAGATCGCAGCGGGAACGCGGGACACGATGCTCACGAAGATGATGAGCGACATGCCGTTGCCGATACCACGCTGGGTGATAAGCTCGCCCATCCACATGATGAAGGCCGTGCCGGCAACAAGCGTGAACACCACGATAATGTCGGTCAGGACTTCGGGGACCTGGTCGGTGAAGACCACGCCGTATGCAGAGGACTTGAACAGCAGCAGGTAGCCGATAGCGTTGATCAGGCCAAGGCCGAGCGTCAGGTAACGCGTGACCTGGGTGATCTTGCGACGACCGGTCTCGCCTTCCTTCGCCCAACGGCCCACGGCGGGAATCACGCCCTGCATCAGCTGCATGATGATCGATGCAGTAATGTAGGGCATGATGCCGAGTGAGAACACGGAGAAGTGCGAAAGAGCACCGCCCGTGAACAAGTCGAGCATGGTCATCGAGACGCCCGAGTTCGAGAAGGAATTCGCGAACTCGTTGAACGGGATACCGGGCACGGGGATGTAGGCGCCGAAACGATACAACGCCAGAATTCCCAACGTGAACAGAATCTTCTTACGAAGCTCCGGTACCTTGAATGCGTCAATGATAGAGCTTAGCAAGGCTCTTCGACCTTTCCTCCGGCTGCTTCGATCTTCGCCTTAGCGGAAGCAGACACCTTATCGACCGAAACGGTGAGAGCCTTCGTGAGCTCGCCGTCGCCCAGAACCTTCACCAGCGCATCCTCGTGCTTGATGATGCCCTTAGCCTTGAGAGACTCGCCATTGACGACCTCGCCGGCCTCGAACTTCTCCTCGAGACGGGAAACGTTCACCGGCAGATACTCGACGCGATTGATGTTGCGGAAGCCGGGGAGCTTCGGCAGACGCATCGCGAGAGGAGTCTGGCCACCTTCGAAGCCGGGGCGCTTGCCGCCACCAGCGCGGGACTTCTGACCGTTCAGACCGCGACCGGCAGTCTTGCCATAGCCGGAGCCATTGCCGCGACCTACGCGCTTGCGGCTGTGACGAGAGCCCTCTGCAGGCTTGAGATCCTTAAGTTCCATTGTGTAACACTCCTTACATTCGCTTCCAGGCTGCTTTACCTGGGGCTGGCAGCTCGCCGCCAGCTAACTTCCTAATAACGCCCAGATTGGCGCCACCGGTGTCCGGCGCGCCAATCCGAGATTATACCTTAATGAGAATATGTGAGCGGGGCAAATCCCAACTTACAGTTCCTCCACTTTCACAAGGTGCTTCACCTTGAAGATCATGCCGCGGACAGACTCGTTGTCCACGAGGTCGTGGGAACGACCGATCTTGCCAAGACCAAGACTCTTGAGCGTGGCAAGCTGATCCTTCTTGTAGCCGATGGAGCTCTTGATCTGCGTCACACGCAGTGTTTTCTGTGCCTCAGCCATTACTAGTTCTCCTTCCCGCCGAAGATCTGAGCGACGGACATGTTGCGGCGCTCCGCAACCTCAACCGGGCTCTGCATCTTCTGGAGACCGTCTGCAGCAGCCTTCACAACGTTCATCGCGTTGTTAGTGCCGAGAGACTTGGCGAACACGTTCTTGATGCCTGCGAGCTCCATGACCGCACGAGCGGGGCCGCCGGCGATAACACCGGTACCAGGAGCAGCCGGCATGATGAGGACGCGGCCTGCGCCGAACTCGCCCACGATGTCGTGGGGAACGGTGCCTTCCTTGGTGATGGCGACGGAGAACATGTTCTTCTTCGCGTCATCGACGCCCTTCTTGATGGCCACAGGCACTTCCTTGGACTTGCCCAGGCCGATGCCCACGCGGCCATTGCCGTCGCCGACGACGACAAGCGCGGTGAGCGCAAAGCGCGTGCCGCCCTTGACGACCTTGCACACGCGATTGATGTAAACGACGCGCTCCTGGAGCTCAGGAACGGCAGCGTTTTCTTGCTGTTTGCGAGCCATACGCTTAACCCCTTCTAGAATACCAGGCCTGCTTCACGAGCAGCGTCGGCCAAAGCCTTGACGCGCCCATGATAGAGGTGGCCGCCGCGGTCGAAAACGACCTTCGTGACGCCCTTTTCCTGAGCCATTTTGCCGATAATGGTGCCGATCTCAGCTGCGCCCTCGACGGTGCCGCCCTTCTTGCCCGTAGCCTTGAACTCGGGGCCGAGGGTGGAAACGCCGCAGATGGTGGTATGCGACACGTCGTCGATAACCTGCGCGTAGATGTTGGAATTGCTGCGCGTCACGCAAAGGCGCGGACGCTCAGGCGTGCCGGAAATCTTGCCGCGAACGCGACGATGGCGACGGGCTAAGCCTTTCTCATGCTTCAAATCATTGCTTCTCATGATGATCCCTTCAGTAAATTACCGTAGCGCTTAAGCCCACTAGTCGCTCTTAGCAGCCTTGCCAAGCTTGCGACGCACAACCTCGCCTTCGTAGCGAATGCCCTTGCCCTTGTAAGGCTCCGGCTTGCGCCACTTGCGAATGTCGGCAGCAATCTGGCCAACCTGCTCTTTGCTTGCGCCGTGAACGATGATCTCGGTCTGGCTGGGGACCTCGAAGCTGATGCCCTCGGGCGCTTCGATGACAACCGGATGCGAGTAGCCGAGGGAAAGCTCGAGGGACGTGCCCTTGAGCGCGGCGCGGTAGCCGACGCCGACGAGCTGAAGCTTCTTCTGGAAGCCATTCTCGACGCCTTCGACCATGTTGTGGATGAGCGTACGGGTGAGACCGTGGAGGCTCTTGGCCTCACGGGAGTCATCCGGACGAGAAACGATGATCTCATCGCCTTCGCGAGCAATGGTCATCATCGGGTTGAAGCTGCGGTGCAGTTCGCCCTTCGGGCCCTTCACCGTCAAGTTATGACCGTCGATGGTCACCTCAACGTTGGCAGGAACGGCGACGGGCTGCTTGCCAATACGCGACATATCTTTGCCTTCCTTTCCTACCAGATGTAGGCGATAACCTCGCCGCCGATGCCCTTGTTGCGAGCGTCGCGGTCGGTCATAACGCCTTGGCTAGTCGAGATGATTGCGGTACCGAGGCCGCCGAGAACGCGCGGAAGGTCGTTCTTGCCAGCGTAGATGCGCAGACCAGGCTTGGAAATGCGCTTGATGCCGCGGATGGTCTTGGCCTTTTTGGGGCCGTACTTCATCGTGATCTCGAGGGTTGCCCGGGGCTCGCCATCGATGATTTCGAAGCCCTGGATGTAGCCCTCTTCCTGCATGATGCGGGCGATCTCGACGAGTTTCTTGCTCGACGGCATGGAAACCGTCGGCTTGCCGACAGAAT
>OIXV01001462.1_pt1 | contig 20827 bp, 18 predicted proteins | sample 1587771 | NCBI WGS metagenome assembly OIXV01 (sample SAMEA3888893, study PRJEB22519) | human gut metagenome | biome: human gut; feature: human-associated habitat; material: faeces | place: Denmark | collected 2010
AGCGCCGCAAGACCCACCAGCACAAGGAAAATGCCGTCCGCCAGAGCGGTATGGGTCAGATACCACGGGCGGAATACCGTGATGACCAGCGCCCCGTACAGCAGCGGTACGGACAGCCGCAGTGTCTGCGCCAGATAGATGATCCCTCCCAGCAACGCCAGCCCCAATGATAAAACAGCAACCATCATGTTCCACGCCTCCTTCTTCGATTTGCGGTATGTTACCATCAGCGGACAGACTTTGCAAGGGTCTGTCCGCCGATTTTTTGCGCGGAGTTTCTGCGATGAGGGTGTCTGGCAGACACCCTCAATTTCAGCGGCAGGGGGTCAATGAAACACCCTGCGCTATCAAATTTTCGCAGAATTTTTTATTTTCTGGTTATTCACCCGGCTGTTTTTTCGGGAGGGATAGTGAGGGGACTACGCAGAAGTCGAGAACCGCTTTTGGCAATATTGCCGAAAGCGGTCTGGAGGTAGCTTATGAGCAAACAGACACATCGGACCTGCGTCCGCATGAGTGTCGAAGAATACAGCCGGCTCATGGAACGAAGCAAGGCGGCAGGGCTGCCCGCCAACGCATGGCTCATGGAGCAGCTCACCGACAATCGTCCCATCATCAGTCGAAACGGCGTCATGCCGGACTTTCTTCGCCTGCTCAATCAGAAGGGGCGGGAGATCAACACCGTGGCTCGTGCCTTCAACAGCGGATATGGCACGGCAGAGGGGCTCCGGCAAGCGCTCGACTGTTTGAAGGACATTGCCCAGGCAGCATACGAGATCAGGAAGGAGGGATTCACCCGTGCGCCGTAAGCGCAGAAAGCCGCGTCCCAGAGGGAAGCTGCGGGACAACAGCAAAAATATCTCCGTCCGGATGACAGAGGAACAATTCCAAAGGCTGGAACGATATCGGGAACTGGCCCGTCTGCCGGTCACCACCTACTTCCGCAAGCTCATTGCGGAGAGCGAGATCATGGAAAGACCCAGCCGGATTAGGTTTCGGCTCTACGAGGAAGTCAACAAGATCGACTCCAATATCCGCCAGATTTTGCGGAATCCCCGCGCAAAGGAACTGGACCGGGAGGCGGCGGACAGAATCCGTTTCCTGCTGGAACACATTCTCGAACAGGCCTACCACATAAACGCACACCATGATCTGAACCACAAGGACGGGCAGTAAACACCCGCCCGTTCGCCCCGTGCCGCCCTGTGCGGCGTTCTTCCGCAATGGGCAGCGTCCCTGCCCGTCCCCTCGGCAGAGGCCCCCACGGGCGGCGTGTGGGCAAACTCGATAAACCAAATAACACAAGGAGAGCCTATGGAGCAAAAAGCCAATATCACCATCGACAATCATCATATCACCGTTGAGCGGATGCAGACAGCCTGCGGGCGGGAGATTCGAGTCATCTCCGTGTTTCCCCGGCATGGCAGCGAAACCGCGGAGGACAAGCTGAAAGCTCTGGCGGAACTGGACTTTCAGCATCGGAAGCTGTGTGCGTAAAGTGCTGGACATTTCAGGCCGTTCGGGGTAGTGTGGTGTCGCAATGCTCTGAACGGTTTGGCAAAGAAAAGGAGGGCTGTATGCATCAGTCAAACCAAATCAGGAAAACCGCCCTGTACTGCCGTCTCAGCCAGGACGATGGGATAGAGGGCGATTCGAACTCGATCCAGAATCAAAAAGCCATTTTGCAGAAATTCGCGGAAGATCACCGTTTCCCCAGCCCCTGCTTTTATGTGGATGACGGCTTTTCGGGAGGGAATTTCCAAAGGCCGGCGTTCCAGCAGATGATCTCAGACATGGAAAACGGAGAGATTGGGATCATTGTGACCAAGGATCTCAGCCGCCTCGGTAGAAATCAGCTCCACACGGGACTCTACATCGAGGAACGCTTCCCCATGTTCGGCGTCCGCTACATCGCCATCAATGACAATGTGGATACCGACAGCAGCGAGAGCAACGATCTCATGCCGTTCAAGAATTTGTTCAACGAGTGGTTTATTCGAGACACCAGCCGGAAGATCCGTGCGGTGCTGAAGGCCAAGGCGGAACGGGGCGAACGGCTAGGGATCAGAGCACCTTACGGCTACCGAAAGGACCCGGACACGAAGAAGTTGATAGTGGATGATGAGGCGGCAGCTATTGTCCGCAGGATCTTTGCCATGTGCGCCGGCGGCAGTGGCCCCAGCCAAATTGCCCGCATTCTCAAGAAAGAGCAGATCCTGACGCCCACCATGTACGCCTACACCAGGTACGGCATCACGCACACCTGTCTGGATACAGCACACCCGTATAACTGGTCTGACAGCGCCATTGCCAACCTGCTGGAAAACGAAATTTATCTGGGCAACACCGTCAACATGAAGTACAGTACGAAGTCCTACAAGGACAAACGGAGGGTCGAGCATCCAAGAGAGGAATGCATGGTCTTTGAGAATACCCATCCCGCCCTCATTACGCGGGAGGTCTGGGACATGGTACAGAGAGTGCGGAAGAACAAGCGCCGTCTGACCAAGATGGAAGAACAGAACAAGTACTCCGGTCTTGTGTTCTGTGCCGACTGCGGCTCCAACATGGTGCTGCACCGGGCGCATACCATGTCCGCCAGCTACAATCACTTTACCTGCCGCACCTACAAGAAGGACGGGGAAGCCTGCACGGGCCACTACATCCGGGAGTGTGTTCTGGACGAGATCGTACTGGAGGACCTGCGCCGGGTGACGAGCGCGGCGCGGGAACATCCGGAAAAGTTCGCCGCCTACTTTGGCAGCAAGCAGTCCGCCGAGCTTCAGCGGGAGATCCGCAGGCAGGAGAAAGAACTGGCAGCCATGCGGAAGCGGAAAGCGGAACTGGACGCGATCTTCAAAAAGCTGTATGAGGACAGTGTGCTGGACCGCATCACAACAGAGCAGTTTCAGATGCTCTCCGGCAGCTACACGGAAGAACAGAACCGCATCACCGCCGGCGTCCCACAGCAAGAGAATGAGATCCAGCGTCTGCGGGAAACGGCGATTGGAACGGACAGCTTCCTTGATAAAGCAAAGCGGTACACGGATATCACGGAGCTGACGCCGGAGCTGCTGCGGCTGTTTATTGAGAAGATCGTAGTTCATGAGAAAGATGTAAAGTGGTCTAAGCACGCGCCCCAGACCGTGGAGATCTACTACAACGGCATTGGCTATGTCGGCAGCGGTCAGCAGGACGCGGAAGAAACACCGGAAGCACCGGACCCCCTACAACCCCAGGATACAGCGGAACCCCGGCAGGCACCGTAAACACGATGACCTGCCGGGGTATCCCAGGAATCACTTGTTACCCCTGTGAGGGGGGAACGTAGTGCCCCGATGCTTTTTGTCGTTGTTCAGCTCTCCTTCGGCAGCAGGACGCGGATGGTCGTGCCCTTTCCCTCTTCGCTCTTGAGCTCCACTGTGCCGTGATGATACTGCACGGCGTGCTTGACGATGGAGAGGCCGAGGCCCGTGCCGCCGCTCGCCTTCGAGTGGCTCTTGTCCACGCGGTAGAAGCGCTCGAAGATGCGGCTCTGGTGCTCCGGCGCGATGCCGATACCCGTGTCAGCCACGGAAACGACTGCCTTACCGCCTTCGGTCCCGACGCTCACCTTCACGCTGCCGCCTTCGACATTGTACTTGATGGCGTTGTCGCAGAGGTTATAGATGACCTCGTATAAAAGCCGCCGCACGCCGTTCACCCTCATGCTTTCGCCCTCGACGGAGAGCGACACGTTTTTCTGCTCTGCTGCGGCCTGCAGATCGCTCGCCGTCTCCTGTGAAAGCGTGAGCAGGTCGACCGTTTCACGCGGCATCTCGTCGCCCTCGTCGAGCTGGGAGAGGCGGATGATGTCGCCGATCAGCGTGACAAGGCGCTGCGCTTCCTTCCGGATGTGACCGACGAAGCGCGGCACGTCGTCAGGCTGCACCATCCCGTTTTCCAGCAGCTCCGCGCTGCCGATGATACCCTGCAGCGGCGTCTTGAGCTCATGGGAGACATTGGCCGTGAACTCGCGGCGGTTCTGCTCCGCCGTCTCGCGGTCGGTGATATCGAAGGCCAGCAGCACCGCGCCGACCGCCGTATCACCGGAGGCGATGCGGCTCACGTCGAACTGCCAGACGCAGCCGCCGCGCTCTGCGCGCGCCTCGCCGTGTCCCTGCGTCATCGCCTCGACAATGGCCTGACGGATATCGTGGCTGCGGTCGATGGTCAAAAAGTCCTGACCGACGCTGCGCTCGTCTGCGTCAAAAAGTTTGTATGCGGCGGGGTTGATGCTCAGCACGCGCTCCTTTTCGTCGAGCAGGACGAGTCCCTCGCGCATACTGCCGGTGATCTGCGAGAATTCCATCTTCTGCCGCTCAAGCTCCATCATCTGCTCGTCGATCTGCCGATGCTGGCGGTTGATACGCCCGAGCAGCGGCGAAAGCTCCTCATAAGCGTCATTTTCCAGCGGATGCTCGAGGTCCAGTTCATTGAGCGGGCGCACGATGCGGCGCGACAGGCTCTTTGCCAGCACTGCCGACAGGATAAACGCCACGATGACGACGACCAGGATCGGCTGCACCATGCCGACGAGCAGCACACCCGCCGTGGCACGGCTGATGGAGATACGCAGCACGCTGCCGTCCCGGAGCTTATGCGCGGAGTACATTGTTTTTTGCAGGAGCGTCGAGGAATAGCGCGTGCTCTCTCCCTCCCCATTCGTAAACGCCTGTCGCACCTCTTCGCGGTCGGCATGATTTTCAAGGCTCTCCGCGTCGGTCACGGTGTCGTAGAGCACCGTGCCGTCACGTGCGATCCACGTCAAGCGGTAGCGGTCGGACGAAATGCCGGAAAGGTACTCCTCCCCGCTGCGCTCCACGGCAGCGGAGGCAAGCTCCAGCTCGTCGCGAAGCTGCTTTTTCTCCACGCTGCCGAAGTATTCGTACAGACATCCCACGATGACGAGCAGGCTTGCAAGCAGCACCGCGCCCGCCACGAGCAGGATGGAGTGAAATATCTTTTTGGTCATACCCTTCCCTCCATCCGGTAGCCCACGCCGCGCACCGTTTCGATGCGCTCGCCATAGGGGCCGAGCTTCTGACGTAAAGTTCGGATGTGCATATCCACCGTGCGCGTTTCGCCGCAGTAATCCGTACCCCAAACATCGGCCATGAGCTGATCACGCGAAAAGGCCGTGCCGGGATGCGACAAAAAGAGCCGCAGCAGCTCAAATTCCTTATAGGTGAGCGCAACGCGCTCGCCGTCCACTGTGACAGTGTGCTCTGTTTCGTCGAGCACAAGACCGTCGGCGCGGAGCTGGTCGGTCGTCTTTGCACCGCAGCGGCGCAGCACGGCCTTCACACAGGAAACGAGCTCCATCACGCCGAAGGGCTTGACAAGGTAATAGTCCGCGCCGAGGTCAAGCCCCCGGATGCGGTCATACTCTGCGCCCTTGGCCGTCGCCATGACGATTGGGATATCGGCAAGCTTCGCATCCGCGCGCATCCGGCGCAGCAGCTCCAGCCCGTCGATGCCCGGAAGCATCACGTCGAGCACAACGAGCTCCGGGCGCCGCGTGCGCAGCGCCTCCCAAAAGCTCGTGCCGTCCTCAAAGCCCTCGGCCTCAAAGCCGGTGGAACGCAGGGCGTATACCTCGATATCGCGGATGCTGGCGTCGTCTTCCACGCACCAGATCATAATTACCCCTCCTTATGCTCTCCTGTCACAGAGAAGATGACCCATTCGGCGATGTTCGTCGCATGGTCGCCGATACGTTCAAAATACTTGGCAATCATCAAAAGGTCGAGCGCAAATCCACCGTCGGCGGGATCGTCGGCGATGCGGTCGATGAGCGCCTTCTTCACACGCGCAAAGTAGTCGTCCACGACATCGTCCTCGGCGATGACCTTTTCCGCGAGCGCGGTGTCATGCTTGACATAAGCGTCCACGCTCTCGGTGACCATTTTGATCGTCGAGCGCGCCATTTCGCGCAGGAGCCCTCCATGCTCCGCGCCGCGCCCGCCAAGGAAGCGGACGATCTCGGCGATATCCTCGGCCTGGTCGCCGATACGCTCCATATCCGTGATCATCTTGAGCGCCGCCGAGATCTGGCGCAGGTCGCGTGCCACGGGCTGCTGCTGCAAAAGCAGCTTTAAGCACAGCGATTCGATCTCGCGCTCCTTGCGGTCGATCTCCGCATCCAGCGGAGAAACGCGCGCGGCAAGCGCCGCGTCCCCCTCGGTGAGCGACTGCGAGGCAAGCGCGATGACCTCCTCGCACAGTGAGCCCATTTCGATGAGCTCCTTATTCAGCAGCGCAAGCTGCTCGTCAAACCGGCTCCTCATTTAACCGAACCTCCCCGTGATGTAATCTTCGGTGCGCTTATCCTGCGGCTGGGAGAAGAGCTTCTCCGTCTCGCCGCACTCGACGAGCTCACCGAGCAGGAAAAACGCCGTCCGGTCGGAAATACGCACCGCCTGCTGCATATTGTGCGTAACGATGACGATGGTGTACTTTTCCTTGAGCTCCATCGCGAGCTCTTCGATCTTCGACGTCGAAATGGGGTCAAGCGCACTTGTCGGCTCGTCCATCAGCAACACCTCGGGCTCGACCGCAAGCGCGCGGGCGATGCAAAGCCTCTGCTGCTGGCCGCCGGAGAGGCCGAGCGCATTCTTTTTGAGCCGGTCCTTGACCTCATCCCAAATGGCCGCACCGCGCAGCGACTGCTCAACGATCTCATCGAGCTTGGCCTTGTTTTTCATGCCGTGCGTGCGCGGACCATAGGCGATGTTGTCATAAATGCTCATCGGGAAGGGATTCGGCTTCTGGAACACCATGCCCACCTGACGGCGAAGCTCGCTCACGTCGACGGAAGGGTCAAAGATATCCTCTCCCTTATACCGGACGCTGCCGGTGATCTTCACGCCGGGGACGAGGTCGTTCATGCGGTCGAGCGTCTTCAGGAAGGTCGACTTGCCGCAGCCGCTCGGTCCGATGAGGGCCGTGATGCTTTTTTCTGGGATCTCGATGTTGATATTTGTAAGCGCCTGGTGGCTCCCATACCACAGGCACAGGTCCTGTACAGAAAGGATACTGTTCATAAGTCTCTTTCCTCTTTCAATACGTCTTCAAAGGCGAGGCCGTACCAGTGCGCCTCGCCGCGCGCGGCGGTCTTCCGCACGCATCGGTCACAAAAATCTGCGGCGCGCGAAAGCGCGTCCGCCGCTGCCCTGCCCGCCATCAGCTCGCCGCAGAGGGCTGAGACGAACACATCCCCCGTGCCGTGCAGCGTGCTGGGAAGGCAGGGCTTGAAAATTTCCATCCATACGCCGTTCAGGCGCGCGCAGTAGCCGATCTCCTCGCCACGGTGCACGCCGGTGATGATGACATTCGGCACGGGAAGCTTTTCCAAGAGCTCCTCGACCGGCGCATCTATCCGGCAGCCTGCAAGCAGCGCCGCCTCCGTTCGGTTGGGCGTGATGAGCTGCGCGTCGGCGCAAAGCGCGCGCATGGCGGTCACAAATTCTTCAGTAAAGCAGCCGTAGAGCGCGCCGTTGTCACCGAGGACAGGGTCCACGACCACGAGCGTCGAGGGGGCTGCGAAATCGCGCAGGAACTGCCGCGCGAAGGTAAGCTGTGAAACGGAGCCGAAAAAGCCGGTGCAAACGCCGTCGAACCGAATGCCGAGCTTTTTCCAGTGCGCGGCAAAGGCCTCCATCTCATCCGTCATGTCGCGCATGACGTAATCGCCGAAGCCCTCCGCCGTGTGGGTGGATAAAATGGCCGTCGGCAGCGGCACGGTCTCCACACCGTAGGCCGAGATGATGGGCATTGCCACGCTCAGCGAGCATTTGCCAAAGCATGAGAGATCGTTCAAGAGCGCCATGCGCTTCATTCCACTTCCGTTCACAGACTGGTTCATTCCTGTTTCCTCCTGAAATGCCGGCCGACCAGATCGGCGACGAGGTTAATGAGCATCGTCAACAGCATCAAAATGGCCGCGATGGCGAACACCACGCCCGTATCGCTCGACTCCTTGGCGTAGAAGTACAGCGCTACGGTGAGCGTCGCGCCCGCGTTGTGCATACCCTCAAAGAAGTTGTAGAGCATATGCGCCGAGCCCGCCGTGAACAGGAGTGCCGCCGACTCGCCGAGGATACGTCCGATCGACAGAATGCAGCCGGTCACGACGCCATCCACGCAGCTTGGCAGCACCACCGTGCGGATGGTGCGCCACTTGCCCGCCCCCAGCGCGAAGGCTCCTTCGCGGTAGCTCTGCGGCACGGTCTTTAGGCTCTCCTGCGTCGTACGCATAATGGTCGGCAGGTTCATGATCGTGAGCGTCAGTGCGCCCGCGAGGAGCGACGTGCCGTTTTTGCAGAAGATCAGCATGCCGACGAGACCGTAGATGATCGACGGGATGCCCGAAAGCGTTTCCGACGCATATTCAATGACAGAGACGAGCTTTTTGTTCGCGGCGTATTCATTTAAGTAGATGGCCGCGCCCACGCCGAGCGGCAGCACGATCAAAAGCGTCGCGATGACGATGTAGAGCGTGCTCAGGATGTCCGGCAGGATGCCGACGCGGTTGGCAAGATAGCTCGGCGCGGTGGAGAGCATCTCCCAGGTGATGTTTGGGATGCCGTTGCCCAATATATAGCCAATCATACCGACTACGAGCGCACAAGTCAATACTGCGGCAAGACCCATCAGGAACTTCATCGCCGTGATATAGCCCTTGCGGCGGGCCGAAGACTGCATTTTCAGCATCAGTTCCCCTCCTTATCGCGCTTTAAGAAGAAGTTGAGCGCCGCGTTGATGAGCAGGATGAAAAGATACAGCACGAGCGCGATGGAAAAGAGCGCCTGACGCTGTAAGCCGCTCGAATACGACATTTCGCTCGCGACCGCCGTTGTGAGAAAGCGGACGCTCTCGAAGATCGACGGCATATTCGGCGCGTTGCCCGAGACCATCATCACGGCCATCGCTTCGCCGATGGCGCGGCCGACGCCGAGCACGACCGAGGCGGCGATGCCGCTCTTCGCCGCCGGGACGGAGACGCGGAAATACGTCTCGATGGGTGTCGCGCCCAGCGCGAGCGAGGCATCCTCATATTCCCTGGGCACGGCTTCGAGCGCCGTGACGCTCACCTTGATGATGGACGGCAGGATCATCACCGCCAGCACAAGGATCGCCGCGAACAGGCTCGCGCCGTCCGGCAGGCGGAAGACCTTGCGGATCGTGGGCACGAGCACCAGCATACCGACAAGGCCGTACACGACCGACGGGATGCCCGCCAGCAGGCTGACGGCGGCCTCCAGCACGGTGCGGACCTTTTTCGGCGCGACTTTGGCAAGGTACACCGCCGTCAAAAAGCCGATGGGCACGCCGAGTATGATTGCGCCCGCCGTGCCGTATACGCTCGTCAGAATGAACGGCAGGATGCCGTACTTCGGCTCTGCCGACGTCGACGACCACACCTTGCCGGTCAGAAACGGCACCAGGCCGATCTGGCGGATAGCCGGGATGCCGGAGATGACGAGATACACCGTGATGAGCAGCACACAGCCAACCGTGATGAGGCCGAGAAGGAGAAAAATGCCGTGGACCACGGCCTCAAACCATTTTTTCTTCTGTGCCATAAGTTTTTCCTCTTTGCTCTCAGCGGGAGACGGCTCACGCCGCCTCCCGTGATGGTTTTTGTGTTCTGTTAGTTGGCTGCGACTGCACCGGCGTTGGCGATGATGTCAGCCACCTCGCCGGAGGTTGCGTAGTCGAAGAAGGCCTGCGCGGCAGGGGAGAGCTCGGTACCCTCCTTCGTGACGAGCACGAACGGACGCTGGACCACATAGCTGCCGTCCTTGACGGTCGCCTCCGTGGCTTCCACACCGCCGACCGTCAGCGCCTTGACGCTGTCACCGACTGCGGAGAGGGAGGCATAGCCGATGGCGTCGGGGTTCTGGGACACGGTGTTGATGACGTCGCCCGTGGAGGTGAGCTCCTGACGGTACTGGCAGGCGTCCTTGGTGTCGGTGATGGACTCGAAGCCGTCACGCGTGCCGGAGCCAGCCTCACGGCCGATGAGCACGATCTCGGCGTCGTTGCCGCCGACGTCCTTCCAGTTGGTGATCTCGCCGGTGTAGATCTTGGCGATGGTGTCAACGTCGAGATCGGAGACAGGGTTCTCGGGGTTCACGACAATGGCGATGCCGTCGAGCGCGAGTACGGTCTCAATAAGACCGGAGGACTTTTCATCATCCTTGAGCGCACGGCTCGAAAGTCCGATGTCGCAGCGGCCTTCGGAAACAGCCTGGATGCCGCTGCCGGAACCCGTGGGGTTATAGGTGAACTTCACGTCCTTGTTCTGGAGCATGAAGGACTCGCCAAGGGAATTGATGACCTTTTCCATCGAGGTCGAGCCGTCGGTCGAAACGGTACCGGAGATGGTCGTTTCAGCGGGGGTATTGGCGTCTGCGTTGGTATCGGAACCCGTGTCGCTCTTGCTGCCGCAGGCAGTCAGAATGCTGAGCGCCAGCGCGGCAGTCAGCGCAAGAGAGAGAAACTTTTTCATTGAGATTACTTCCTTTCGTTTTTTCCAGATGTTGTTCCTTGCTACAGTTGCCATCATAAAGGCAGGTTGTAAAATCAGAAAGTCGCCTTTTGTAAAATCGCGGTAAAAGAGAAAAAGGACGTTTTCCGACGGAAAACGTCCTTTTTAAAGGTCAAATATCGTGTTATTCGGTGCGCAGCGCTTCGACGGGGTCCTTGCGCGCGGCGATGCCGGAGGGGATGAGGCCCGCGATAAACGTGAGCGCCATACTGATGACCACGAGTGCCGCGCCGCCCGCCACCGGCAGGATGGCGTTCAGGCTCTCGATGCCCGTCAGGTGGTGCACGACAAGATTGATTGGGATGATGAGCAGCAGCGTGATGCCGATGCCGATGGCTCCCGAGCAGAAGCCCTCGATCAAGGTCTCCGCGTTGAAGACGCGCGAGATATCGCGCTTGCTCGCGCCGATGGCGCGCAGGATGCCGATCTCCTTCGTGCGCTCAAGCACGGAGATATAGGTGATGATGCCGATCATGATGCTCGAAACGATGAGCGAGATGGCGACAAAGGCGATGAGCACATAGCTGATGGCGTTGATGATCGTCGTGATAGAGCTCATGAGAAGCGCCACATAGTCGGTATACTCGATCCGGTCATCCTCGGAGACGGCGCTGTTGTACTGCTCGATCGCATCGGCGATGGCGTCCTTGTCGGCAAAGGTCGAGGCGTAGATGTTGATGGTCTTGGGACTTGCGAGGTCGACGTCGCCAAGCAGCTTCAAATTGTCCTCATACGTGCCGTTCGAGACCGTCGCAGGCATGTAGTTATCATAAAGCCAGTTGTACTGCTCGCTCGTCAGCGGCGTGACAGCGGGCGATTTTTCGAGCGCCAGGTCGAGCGCCATGGCGAGCTGATCGCTTGTCATGTTAGATAGCCGCGCCTGCACGCCCGCGGCGTACTGCTCCGTCACCTGCTCGCGGATGGACTGCTCCACGTAGCCGAAGAGCGTCTCGTCATCCATCTGCGCGATGTAGGACTTGACCGTTGCCTCATCCACGCTCATCTGCTGGGCGTAGGTCGAAATGACCATCTGCTCGATGCTCGCGCGGTCGAGCGAGCCCATCTGCTGCTCCACGATGGCGGAAAGATACTCCTCGCTCGGCACGCTCATCATCGCGGTGTAGGCTGCGGCGCGCTCGGTGACGGAAAGCGTTTCGAGATAGTCCGTCACGTCCGCTTTCTTCTGCTCGTCGCTCACGGAGTAGTCGTCGGTCAGAAACGGCAGGCCGAGGATAACGTCGGTATCGGGGTCTTCTTTCTGCTTCTGCAAAATCTCGGTCTGTCCCGCCTTTTCGACAAGATAGTCCGTCAGCGCGGACGTATAGCCGATCGCGCCGGAGAGCATCGAGGATACCGCGTTCTCATTCGGGCGCAGGATGCCGACGATCTTCACGCGCGTGCCGACATCGTCGGAGTTATAGAGGAAGTCGAGCCCCGTATCCGTCGTGCTGACGTCAGTATATGTGCCGCTTGCGGAATCGTACTGGTAGCGCTCAGCGGGCAGGACGATCTTGAAGCTCATATTGCACAGGTCTTCATAGCTCCAGCTCTGGATGTCCTTGCTGTCGAATTCCGAGCCGTCGAGCATGTGCTGCATCGACTCCACGACCTCGTCCTGTGCGCTCAGGCCCAGCGAATAGATGACAAGGTCGGAAATTTCGTTGTCCTTGTTGACGATGAGCATGACCTCGTCATAATTCTGCGGCCAGGAGCCGTAAATGAGGTCATACTGCTCGTGCAGGAGGTCGACCACGAGCTCGCCGCTGTCGCTGTCCTGCGGCGGGAGCATCTGCTCCCAGGTCTCCATCGCGGAGTAGGCCGAGCCGAAGCGCTCGAAATAGCTGCTGTAATCGCCGCCGTAGAGCTCGCTCATGCAGGTCTGCAAAAGCTCCGTCACGTCGGACTTGAAGACCTTGCCGTCGGTGTCCTTGGCGTAGATGCTCATGCCGAGGTCGTAGTCATAGGAAATGGAGCTGATGTGGCTTGAAAGCTCGTCGTCGCCCTCGAGGTAGGTCTTGAAGTCCTTCAAATTGTTCGTCTGCGTCTCCGCCGAGGCAAACGAGCTCATCATGTCGTACATGATGTTGTTGGAGTACACAGCGTCGAGGTCGTGTCCGCCGTCTCGGTCCTCGTCCGGCGAATGAACGCCCATCATCGTTGTCACCATACTGGACATATCCATGCTCTCAGCCTCGATGGTCAAGGGATAGCTCGAGAGCGTATCCTCCTGCACGCGGTCGATATAGGTCTGGATGCCGTTGCTCAGCGATAAAATCAGCGCGATGCCGATGATGCCGATGCTCCCGGCGAAAGCCGTCAAGAAAGTGCGGCCCTTTTTCGTCATCAGGTTGTTGAGCGACAGCGACAGCGCCGTGACGAAGCTCATCGAGATCTTTTTGCTCTTGCCCGCGGCGGGCTTTTCTTCCACGTCCTCCTCATACGGCGCACTGTCGTCCACGATCTCGCCGTCCTTCAGGCGCACAATGCGGCTCGCGTAGGTCTCGGCGAGCTCGGGGTTGTGCGTGACCATGATGATAAGGCGGTCCTTTGAGATGTTTTTCAATATCTCCATCACCTGAACGCTCGTTTCGCTGTCGAGCGCGCCGGTCGGCTCGTCGGCGAGCAGGATATCCGGATCGTTGACGAGCGCTCGCGCGATGGCGACGCGCTGCATCTGACCGCCGGACATCTGGTTCGGCTTTTTGTCGAGCTGGTCGCCAAGGCCCACGCTCTCGAGCGCCTTTTTCGCGCGCTCGCGGCGCTCCGCCTTGCTCACGCCTGAGAGCGTCAGCGCCAGCTCCACATTGCTCAGCACCGTCTGGTGCGGAATGAGGTTATAGCTCTGGAAGACAAAGCCGATGGAGTGGTTGCGGTAGCTGTCCCAGTCGGCGTCGGAAAAGTCCTTCGTCGACTTGCCGTTGATGATGAGATCGCCGCTCGTATAGTGGTCGAGACCGCCGATGATGTTGAGCAGCGTCGTCTTGCCGCAGCCCGAATGGCCGAGGATGGCGACAAACTCGCTCTCGCGGAAGTTGAGGCTCACGCCGCGCAGCGCATGGACGGTAGTATCGCCCGCCTGATAGTCCTTGACGATCTGTTGCAGCTTCAGCATATCCTGCCTTCTTTCTGAGGAAATGAATGAATAAGAATTCCAGAGTAGGATACCATTTTGACCTTTTACCGTCAACCGGCGCGGTCGAGAATTTACCGAAAGTTCATCTTTGTTTACTATTCGGCAAAAAGAGCGCCGCGGCATCGCCGCAGCGCTCCCTGATCTTCTTTTAAGCGAACGAGGTACTCATCTGCCGCTCGATCTCATAGCGCAGCACTTCTGCGCCCGAGGCGTCGTATCCGACAAAATACACCCGATCCCATCCATAGTCGCCATAGTTGGCCTCTGTCGCCACTCCGCCAGTGAGGAAATACCGATAATCGCCGTCTTCAATCAACTCAGCGGCGAATGCTTCACGTTTCTCAAAGGTGTAGTCCCCGTTTTCATCTTGTGAAACCGCGCGGTATCGCTCGATCACGGCGCTATCGACCGCGGCATCGTCGACGCGTCCCCAGTAAAAGATATCCCTTACGACGCCGTTGCGCGCCATATCCCACCAGCCCGCGTGAATGCTCTCACCGTCTGAGCAGTCAAGCGGCACACCGAAATCGTCCTGCCAGCCAAGCAAGGTGTAGAAATGGCTCGCGCCGCAATAGGTCACATTCTCGCTGGCCATCAGCGTGACGCGCAGCGTCTTATAGATCTTCTCCACGGGAAGGGACGCAAGCTCGTGCGTCTTTTCATACACGCCGTAGCGCTGTTCGCCATCGCGCAGAGCCATCATGCGCGTCAGGTGTCCGCCGCTGAGCATATTGCAGATGAGCAGCGCGCAGAACATGATGACAACGCTTTTGACCGCGCGGCGCGCTCTCGTCGGCCGCTTTTCGATCTTCTGCTTTTTCATGGCTGCGTTCCCCCTTCCGGAAGCTCGATCCTCGTCTCGATGCGCTCGCCGAAGCGGTCGTAGACGAACGTCACGTAAGTATCGCCCTCTTCGAGCGGCACGGTGTGCTGGCCGCTGTGCACGTACAAACTGCCGCTGCTGCCCCAGCAGCTGGAATACCGGATGCTGTCTTCCCCGTACATCGTCTCGCCGCGTTCACTTTGCAGCGACATAGTCTCGATCAAACGCTCATAGACCTTTCGCCCCGGAATGCGGTCATAGCTGCTCACCCAGAGCACCGCCTGCCGCTCTCCCTCGCGCACACCGTATTCGATGCGGTTCAGCTGCACGATATCGTCCCCGACGAGGATGCGCTCGTGCAGGTCTGCCGCGCCGTCGAGCTCTTCCCATGAAATACTGTTCACCGCCGGACTCACGCGCTCGCGGAGGCTCTCGTACACGCCGCTGAGCATCGTCAGCATGAAAAAGCCCTGCACGCAGGCGACGATCGTGACGAAAATCGCGATGCGCTGCACGATGACGAGCCAGAAGTGGCGGTACTGCTCGCGCAGGGCCCTGCCCGTCTCCTCCGGGTCGCCCATCAGCTCCACGGCGCGCGCGGCGGCATCCTCCTCCGTATAGCCGTGCTCGACCAGCGCTTCGGCGTGGTCTTCGATGTGACCGGCGAGCTCATTTCTCAGATCGTTCGCCTCGTCAGTCGTCAGGCGGCCGACCTGCGCGAGCACGCGGTCGCAATATTCCTTTCTGTCCATAGCCTCACCCTTTTTTACGCAAAGTGCAGCACGGCGTTCACCGCGCCGCTGTACTCCTGCCAGGCTTTCTCCTCTTCTGTGAGCGCGGCCCGGCCGGCACGCGTCAGGTGATAATACTTGCGCATCCGACCGGTGGGTGCCGCCTTTTCATAGGCTTCCACATACCCCTCGCGCTCCATCCCGTGCAGCACGGGGTAGAGCGTGCCCTCCTTCATCTCGAAGACATTGCTTGAGCGGCGCGCCAGCTCCAGAATGATCTGGTAGCCGTACATATCCTCGCCCGCGAGCAGTTTGAGCAGCAGCAGCTGCGTGTGGTCGATGCTCTTTTTCTTCATCTTGTGCCTCCTATGATACATAGAGTTTCTATGCTTGCATTATACATAGAGTTTCTATGTATGTCAAGAGATCACAAAAAATTGTAAACATTCGTTCACATTCTTAACAGAGATCGAACTTTACTTCTTGTCCTTGTACAGCATACAATTATAATAGAATACTTAAAGTCAGGCGGGACTCTTGACCGTCTGATAGCACCGACATGAAAAGAGAGGTTCCCATGAAAACGTACCAGGCAGGGATTGACGTAGGCTCCACCACAGTCAAGCTCGTCGTTCTCGATGAAAACGGAAAAATGCTCTTCGGGCAGTACCAGCGCCATCTGTCCCACACACAGCGCGCACTGTCCGACTTACTCAAGCAGGCGCGCGCAGCGCTCGGCGAGTGCGCGCTCGAATTGCGCGCCACCGGCTCCGGCGCGATCAACCTTGCCAAGGCGCTCGGCATCCCCTTTGTGCAGGAGGTCGTCGCCGTCGCGCAGGCGCTCGAGCGCGTCGCGCCGCAGGTGGATGTCGCCATCGAACTCGGCGGCGAGGATGCCAAGATCATCTACTTCAAAGGTGGGCTCGAAGAGCGCATGAACGGCGTCTGCGCCGGCGGCACCGGCTCGTTTATCGACCAGATGGCCGCCCTGCTGCAGACCGATGCCTCGGGTCTCGACCGCGAGGCCGCGCACTATCAGCAGATCTACCCCATCGCCGCGCGCTGCGGCGTGTTCGCCAAGACGGACATTCAGCCCCTCATCAACGAGGGCGCGACGAAGGCCGACCTCGCCGCCTCGATCTTCCAGGCGGTCGTCAACCAGACCATTTCGGGCCTTGCCTGCGGCAAGCCCATCCGCGGCCATGTCGCGTTCTTAGGTGGGCCGCTGCACTTCCTCCCCCAACTCAAGGCCGCGTTTATCCGCACGCTGAAGCTGACGGATGAGACGACCATCGACCCTGAAAATTCTCATCTCTTCGCCGCCACCGGCGCGGCCATCGACGAAACGCCCGCCGAGGCGCAACCGCTCAGCGCGCTCATCAAGCGTCTCGACAGCGGCGTGCAGATGGACTTTGAATTAAAGCGCCTGCCGGCGCTCTTCGAAGATGAAGCTGATTTGGAAGCCTTCCGCAAACGTCACCGCACGGCGGTCGTGCCGCGCGGCGAGCTCTCTACCTATCAGGGCAACTGCTTCCTCGGCTTCGACGCAGGCTCGACGACGACGAAGCTTGCGTTAGTTGGCGAAAGGGGCGAGCTTTTGTACTCGTTCTACGCGAACAATCAGGGCAATCCCATTAAGACTGCCATGCAGTCGATCCACACACTGCGCGAACAGCTCCCCGCGGGCACGCGCATCGCGCGCTCCTGCTCCACGGGCTACGGCGAAGCGCTGCTCAAATCCGCCTTCTCGCTCGACGAGGGTGAGGTCGAGACCATCGCCCACTGCACCGCCGCGTCGTTTTTCGATCCGCAGGTAGACTGCGTGCTCGATATCGGCGGGCAGGACATGAAGTGCATCAAGCTCAAGGACGGCGCGGTGGACACGGTGCTCTTAAACGAGGCCTGCTCGTCTGGCTGCGGCTCGTTCCTTGAAAATTTTGCCAACTCCCTCGGCATGACGGCGCAGGAGTTCGCGCACGAGGCACTCTTCGCCAAGGCTCCCGTGGACCTCGGCACGCGCTGCACGGTGTTTATGAACTCCAATGTCAAGCAGGCGCAGAAGGAGGGCGCGAGTGTGCCCGATATCTCGGCGGGTCTTGCCTACTCCGTCATCAAAAACGCGCTCTATAAGGTCATCAAGCTCTCCGACGCGAGCGAGCTCGGCTCGCACGTCGTCGTGCAGGGCGGCACGTTCTTCAACGAGGCCGTGTTGCGCGCGTTCGAGCGCATCTCCGGCGCACAGGTCACGTGTCCCGACATCGCGGGCATCATGGGTGCCTTCGGCGCGGCACTGCTCGCGCGCGACCGCTACCACGGCCAGGAGAGCACGATGCTCCCGCTCGAGGACATTGAAAAGCTCACCTACAAGACCTCGACCGCACGCTGCCAGGGCTGCCAGAACCACTGCATGCTCACCGTGAGCGTCTTCCCCGGCGGGCGGCGGCACATCAGCGGCAACCGCTGTGAAAAGGCCCTGCGCGGCGAGAGCAGCACGAAGCCAGGCGAGAATATTTTTGCTTACAAGCGCGAGCGCATGTTCGCCTATCCCCCGCTGGAGCCCGAAAACGCGCCGCGCGGCGAGATCGGCATTCCGCGCGTGCTGAATATGTACGAAAACTACCCCTACTGGGCGACGTTCTTCCGCAATCTGGGCTTCCGCGTCGTGCTCTCGCCCTTCTCCACGCGCGCACTCTATGAACTGGGCATGGAGAGCATCCCCTCGGAATCCGAGTGCTATCCCGCAAAGCTCGCCCACGGCCACGCCCAGTGGCTCATCGACCACGGCGTCAAGACCATCTTCCACCCCTGCGTGTTCTACGAGCATCAGGAGGTACCGGGTGCGCAGAACCATTTCAACTGCCCCATCGTCGTCTCGTATCCCGAGAATATCAAGAATAATGTCGAAGCCGTGACCGACGGCTCGGTGCAGTATCTTCGCCCCTTCCTCGCCTTTACGAGCGAGAAGATCGCGGCGGACCGCCTTGCCCGCTTCTGCAGGGAGGTCTGGAACATCCCCGAAAAGGAGGCGCGCCGCGCCGCGCACCTTGCGTGGGAGGAGCAGCGGCGGGCCAAGGCCGACGTCCGCACTGCGGGCGCGAAGGCGCTCGCCGATATGGAGAAAAACGGCGGCAGCGGTATCGTGCTGGCAGGACGCCCCTACCACGTCGACCCTGAAATCAACCACGGCATCCCCGAGCTTATTGCGGCCTACGGCCTGACAGTGCTGACCGAGGACTGCCTGCCCATCGACTTTACTCCCAAGCGCCCCGTGCGCGTGAACGACCAGTGGGTCTATCATTCCCGCCTTTACACCGCGGCGGAATTCGTCTGCGGGCGCGACGATCTTGAGCTCATCCAGCTCAATTCGTTCGGCTGCGGCCTCGACGCCGTCACGACCGACGAGGTCTGCGAGCTCTTGGAGCAGGGCGGCAAGCTTTACACCTGCCTCAAGATCGACGAGGTGAACAACCTCGGCGCGGTGCGTATCCGCATCCGCTCGCTGCTCGCCGCCGTCGCCATGCGGCGCGAGCGCGGGATCCATTCGACCTCTCACGTACAGCCGTTCGAGCGCGTCTACTACACCAAGGAGATGCAGAAGCAGCACTACACCATCCTCGCCCCTCAGATGAGTCCCATCCACTTTGACCTCTTGGAGCCCATCTTCCGCCACTATGGCTACAACTTTGAGGTGCTGAAAAACGACGACCGCAACGCCATCGACGTCGGCCTCAAATATGTCAACAACGACGCCTGCTTCCCCTCGATCACGGCGGTCGGCCAGCTGATGGAGGCGGTGACCTCCGGCCGCTACGACACCGACCATCTCGCCCTCATCATGTCGCAGACCGGCGGCTGCTGCCGCGCGAGCAACTACATCGCTTTCATCCGCCGCGCGCTCAAGAAAGCCAGCCTCGAGCATATCCCCGTCATCTCGCTCAATGCAAACGGCATGGAGACGAACGAGGGTTTCCGCATTTCGCCGTCTCTGCTGCTGGATGCCGCACGCGGCATCGTGCTGGGCGATCTCTTCATGCGGTGCCTGTACCGCGTGCGCCCCTACGAGCTCGAAGAGGGCAGCGCGAACGCGCTGCACCGCAAGTGGCGTGACATCTGCATCGACTCGCTCACGAGCGCGCATCCGAAGTACAGCTATGCACAGCTCTGCCGCGGCATCGTGGAGGACTTTGACCGCTTCCCCATTGATGAGACTCTCAAAAAGCCGCGCGTCGGCATCGTCGGCGAGATCCTCGTCAAGTATATGCCGCTTGCGAACAACCACCTTGTCGAACTTTTGGAACGTGAGGGCGCGGAGGCGGTCGTGCCCGACCTTCTCGACTTCTTCGCCGCGACCATTTATGAGCAGGATTACAAGCACACGCACCTCGGCAAGGGCTGGACTGCCTCGACGGTCGCCAAGGTCGGCATTCCCGCGCTCCAGCGGATGCGCCGCCCGGCTATCGAGGCGCTGAAGGCCAGCAAGCGCTTTGACGCGCCCCAGCCCATCGGGCATATCGCTGACCTCGCCAAGCCCTTCCTCTCGATCGGCAACCAATACGGCGAGGGTTGGTTCCTAGCGGGCGAGATGGCGGAGCTCATCACCTCCGGCACACCGAACATCGTGTGCATTCAGCCGTTCGCGTGCCTGCCGAACCACGTAGTCGGCAAGGGCGTCATCAAGGCGCTGCGCGCGGCCTATCCCGGTGCGAACATCGTCGCCGTGGACTACGACCCCGGCGCGAGCGAGGTCAACCAGCTCAACCGCATCAAGCTGATGCTCACCTCGGCCCAGCGCGCGCTGCACGCAGGAGAGCCGAAGGACGAGGAGGCCTCCCTCTCCCCTACCGAACCGGAGGATATGCGCGAGCCTGCTGCCGTTTGATGGCAAAATCCGAAAAATAGGCTTGCTTTTCCGCACTTTCTATGGTACTATGAGTACCTGTGAATATAGCGTGATCGTCACGTTCAACAATTTGGAGGTTTTCAACATGACTTTATTCATTACGATTCTTCAGCTTCTCTGCGGTTTGATCGTCATCGGCATTGTCCTCTTCCAGAGCGGCAAGTCCGCCGGTCTGAGCGGTGCGATCGGCGGCGTTGCCGATTCCTTCATGGCCAAGAACAAGGCCAAGAGCACGGATGCCCGTCTTGCGCGTGCCACCAAGTGGGTCGGCGCTGCGTTCATCGTCCTGACGCTCGTGCTGAACATGCTGTAATATCCCGTTTTGCGATAAAAAGCGCCGAAGCATTGCTTCGGCGCTTTTTTGCTGCCTATGGGCATGACGCTGCTACCTGCCGACGCAGCACCTCTCCTGACATGGATCGAATAACGACCGCTGTGCGGTCTCCCGTGCCGTTCCTCCCTCTTTCAAATTTGGATAGTAAAAAGCCCTTTTGTATGGTTTCGCGATCTACCACACAAAAGGGCTTTTTATTTGTATTCAGCTATCGGCTGCGAAGGCTGGCTTACACCAGCTCGATCATCGCAGTTTCCGCAGCGTCGCCGCGGCGGACGCCGGTGCGAACGATACGGGTATAGCCGCCGTTGC
>OIXV01001467.1_pt1 | contig 20771 bp, 16 predicted proteins | sample 1587771 | NCBI WGS metagenome assembly OIXV01 (sample SAMEA3888893, study PRJEB22519) | human gut metagenome | biome: human gut; feature: human-associated habitat; material: faeces | place: Denmark | collected 2010
CTTGGGGTTCTTTTTCTTTCTGGATGCTATCATAGCACGGGAACAAACTTTGTCAATAGATTTATATAAAAATGCTTACGAATTATATGCGAATTTACACGGAGTTCATAATTGCGAAGGAAGCGGAAAAAGGGAAAAGCCGCAATGAATTTCACTGCGGCTTTTCCCTTTTGAGAGATATGAGAGATGAGAGAATAGCAAATTTACAGCAGGCCCTGCAGCAGGATGATGACGATCAGGATCGGCAGCACCCACTGGAAATAGGGCTTGAGCTTGGGCGAGATCTTGATGCCATCGCCCTTGTTGATCTCGGCAAGGTACTTGTCAAAGCCCCAGCCCCACTTGGTGACGCAGAAGAGGAGGTAGACAAGAGAGCCGATGGGCAGCAGGAGGTTGCTCACGAGGAAGTCCTCGCTGTCGAGCACGTCCTTGCCGGGGATGGGATGGAAGTCGCTCCAGATGTTGTAGCCGAAGACGCAGGGAAGGCTCAAAAGCGCGATGAGCACGCAGTTGATGAGCACTGCCTTTTTGCGGCTCCAGCCGAAGGTATCCATGCAGACGGCGAGGATGTTTTCAAAGACCGCAAGCACTGTCGACATGCTGGCAAAGATCATGAAGAGGAAGAAGAGCGTGCCCCAGAAGCGGCCGCCCGCCATGTTGACAAAAACAGGCGGCAGGGTCTGGAAGATCAGCGCGGGGCCCTCTCCGGGCGCAACGTCGAAGGTAAAGCACGCGGGGAAGATGATCGTGCCGGCCATGAGCGCAACGAACGTATCGAGCGCGCAGATGCGGATGGACTCACCGGCGAGGGTGTGATCGTCGGACATGTAGCTGCCGAAGATCTCCATCGCCGCAATGCCGAGCGAGAGGGTGAAGAAGGCCTGATTCATCGCATCGGTGATGAGGCTGCGCAGGCCGTTTTCGCGGATGGAATCGAGCGAGGGGAGCAGGTAGAACTTCATGCCCTCCGCCGCGCCGGAGAGCGTCAGGCTGTGACCGGCGAGAATGAGGATGAGCGCGAGCAGCGCGAGCATCATGACCTTGGACACGCGCTCAAGGCCCTTTTGCAGGCCGAACGAGCAGACGATGAAGCCGACGATGACGACGGCGACCGCTAAAATGCCCATTTCGACCGGATCAGATAGGAGTTGTCCGAACACGGCGGACGCTTCCTCTGCGGGCATACCGGCGTAGAACTTGCCGGTCAGGAACCTGCCAAAGTAGCTCACCATCCAGCCGGAAACGGTCGTGTAGTACATCATTAAGAGGTAGCAGCCGATTAGGCAGAACCAGCCGTGGATATGCCACTTAGACTTGGGCTTTTCGAGCGTCTTGTAGGCGAGGATCGCGCTCTTGCGGCTCGCACGGCCGACGGCCAGCTCCATCGTCAGCACGGGAACGCCCATGATGAGCAGGCACAGGATGTAAAAGAGAACAAAATAGCCGCCGCCATTTTTGCCCGTCACATAGGGGAAGCGCCAGACATTGCCGATGCCGATGGCGCAGCCCGCGCTGACAAGCAAGAAGCCCAGGCGGGAGCGGAAGGATTCGCGTTTCATGTCAAATGACCTCACTTATGAATGTTTTGTAAACGATGTGCTTATCTTACTGCAGGAAGAAGGGGTTTACAAGAGCAGTTCCTTGATGATAAAATAAGAAAAACTTATGTTACGAGAGGATATATTCATGAATCGGAATCAACTGCGCTATTTTGTGGCCGCGGCGGAGCACTTGAGCTTCACAAAGGCGGCGGAGCAGTATTACATCTCGCAGACTGCGGTGACGCAGCAGATACAGCAGCTTGAGCAGACGCTCGGCTGCGAGCTCTTTGACCGCAGCACGCGCCCCGTGAGCCTGACGAGCGCAGGAAAGTCGTTTCTTTTGGACGCGAAAGCGATCCTGGAGCGCATGAGCCGCGCGCAGGAGCGCGTGCACGACGCGGCGACGGGTCTGACCGGCACGCTGCGCGTCGGCTACGTGCGCGGCTACGAGCGTAGCGACCTCTCGATCCTGATGCGCCACTTCCACCAGAAAAACGGCAACGTGCTCATCTCGTTCTACCGCTGCTCGACGGATGTGCTGGCCGCAGGTTTACTCCATCAGGAGTATGACATCGTCTTTACCTGGGATTCGACAAATCTGCGCACGCAGGAGGGCGTCGCGTTCCAGACGGTCGAAAAGGCGCGGCTCGTTGTCGCGCTTTACGCGGGTCATCCGCTTGCGCAGCGCCGCCAGCTCACACGGCAAGAGCTGCGCGGGGAGAACATCTTATATATGTCGCCCGACGCTGCGCCCGATTCCTACGGCGACGCCTTTTTCATGCAGCGCCACGCCGAGGCGGGCTATAAGCCGAATATTCTCTTCCGCTCAGCGGACACGGAGAGTATTTTAATGATGGTCGCGGCGGAGGAGGGCATCTCACTCCTGCCCGACTACTGCACCGACCGACTCTACAATGCTGACAATCTGGTTTTCGTCCCGCTCGTGGGCGAAGGGGAGGAGGAAGAGATCATCGCCGCCTGGCAGAGCGGCAACTCAAACCCTGCGCTCAAACGATTTTTGACCGAACTTAGCGAAACGACGCCGCCTTATTGATGGGCGGCGTCGTTTTTTGCATTTTACAGGGGGAAAAGCAATGAGAGACCTGTTAAGCGCAAGTAAAAACGGTTTTTCACTGAAAATGATAAAAATATCAGATATCTTGCAGAAAAACGCAGAAATTCGGAACTTTCCAAAACGGAAAGAAGTCGAGCAAAAAATGTCATTGCTAAAACCGATTCAAACCGTTCCAAACGAAAGAAAATTCGATTTGATGTGGAGATCGATTCAGTGTTATAGTCAGGTCTGCACGTAAATTCGAAAAAAAGGAGCACTGCCATGATCACAATGGGCATCGATTCCGGCTCTGCCATGACCAAGGCGGCGCTGTTTGACGGCGAAAAGATCATCGCCTGCCGCATGGAGCCGAGCGGCACCAATCCCGGTCAGGTGATGCGCCGGTTATATGAAGAGATGAAGACGGAGGACACCGCCTTCGTTGTTGCGACCGGCTATGGCCGCGAGCTGCTGCCCGAGGCGGACAAGGTCATCACCGAGATCACCTGCCACGGTGCGGGCGCGGCATTCCTCTGCCCGGGCTGCGATACGGTCATCGACATCGGCGGGCAAGACAGCAAGGTCATCCTGCTCAATGAAGCGGGGCAGGTCTGTGACTTTCTGATGAACGACAAATGCGCGGCCGGAACAGGCCGCTTCCTTGAAATGACGATGGCGCGCGTCGGCAGCGACATCGCGAAGATCGATGAATTCGTCGCGGGCGCGTCGCCCGTGACCATCAATAGTATGTGCGCCGTCTTTGCCGAGAGCGAGATCATCGGTCTTCTCGCGCAGGAGACGCCGCCGGGCGATATCGTCCTTGGCTGCATCCACTCCATCTGCCGCCGCACGGCGGTCTTTGCGCAGAAGCTCGCGCCGCAGAAGCCGCGCGTCTTCTTCTCCGGCGGCCTTGCCCAGTCGGAGACCATCCGCACCGCGCTCGCTCAGTACCTCGGCACGCAGGACGTGCAGACCCATCCGCTCAGCCAGTACAACGGCGCCATCGGCGCGGCGGTGCTCGGCTACCGCAAGGCGAAAAGATAAGGTTCAGACCCCGCATATCGCGGAGAAGATAAAGACTTTCGGATAAACCGGATTAGAAAGGAAACATTTCACCATGGTAGAACTTAAGAAAGATTTACCGGCTATGTTTGAGGAATTCGCGGACCAGCGCCGCAACTCCTTCCTGGCCATCAAGAAGCTCAAGGATGAGGGAACGCCGGTCGTCGGCGTGTTCTGCACGTATCTGCCCAAGGAGATCGCGAACGCGATGGGCGCTGCCGTGGTGGGACTGTGCTCCGTCTCCGACGAGACCATTCCCGACGCGGAAAAGGATCTGCCGCGCAACCTGTGCCCGCTCATCAAGTCGAGCTACGGCTTTGCCAAGACGGATAAGTGCCCATTCTTCTACTTCTCCGATCTCGTCGTCGGCGAGACGACCTGCGATGGCAAGAAGAAGATGTACGAGCTGCTCGCCGAGTTCAAGCCCGTCTACGTCATCGAACTGCCCAACCGCCAGTCGGAGGAGGGCATTGCGATGTACCGCCGCGAGATCATCCGCTTTAAGGAAAAGCTCGAGCAGCAGTTTGAGACCACCATCACCGAAGAGGCTATCCGCCACCAGATCCACTTGCGCAACGAGGTGACCAAGTCCTTGCTGCGCCTGCAGTACCTGATGACGAACGACCCTGCGCCCGTCAGCGGCCTTGACATCGTCAACACCTCTTACGGCAGCGGCTTCAACATGGATGTCGAGTCTCTGCCCGGCCGCATCAATGAGATGGCCGATATGATCGAAGCCGACTATGCCGCGGGCAAGAACGTGGGCAAGAAGCCCCGTATCCTCGTCACCGGTTCGCCCTCCGGCGGTGCGGCGCTCAAGGTCATCCGCGCCATCGAGGACAGCGGCGCGGTCGTGGTCGCGTTTGAAAACTGCAGCGGCCTGAAGTCTATGCTGCTGACCGACGAGGAGGATCCCGACGTCTACGACGCGCTCGCGCGCCGCTACATGGGCATCGGCTGCTCCTGCATGTCCCCCAACCCCAACCGCCTTGCGATGCTCGACCGCCTGATCGATGAGTTCAAGGTCGACGGCGTTGTCGACGTCATCCTGCAGGCCTGCCACACCTACAACGTGGAGACCGGCCTTGTCGGCAAGCTCGTCAAGGAAAAGAAGGGCATCCCCTACGCCGTGGTCGAGACCGACTACTCCCAGGCCGATGTCGGCCAGATCAAGACCCGCATGGCCGCGTTCATCGAAATGCTCTAAGCCTGAAGAGGGTGGGAGAGAACATGAAATTTGATTTTACGACCATCTACGACCGGCGCGGCAAGGACGCTATGGCCGTTGACGCCGTGGAAAAGATACCGACGTTCCAGCCGAACGAAGGCTTCGACGCGATCCCCATGTGGGTCGCGGATATGAACTTTGCCACGGCTCCGTCGGTCAATGCGGAGATCGCCAAGCGCATCGAGCACCCGCTCTACGGCTATTACATGACACCGGACGAGTATTACGACGCCATCATCCGCTGGCACGAGACGCGCAATGGCGTGACGGGCCTTGAAAAAGAGCACATCGGCTATGAAAACGGTGTGCTCGGCGGCCTGATGAGCGCGCTGAACGCGGTTTGTGCCCGCGGCGACAAGGTGCTCGTGCACGCGCCGACGTACATTGGCTTCACCGGCTCCATCGAAAATGCCGGTTACCATATCGTCACGAGCGACCTCAAGCAGGACCGCTACGGGATATGGCGCATGGACTTTTTCGACATGGAGATGAAGATCAAAAAGAATGACATCCGTGCCGTCGTCTTCTGCTCGCCGCATAACCCCACGGGCCGCGTGTGGGAGAGGGAAGAGCTCGAACAGTTTATGGACATGGCGCAGCGATTGAACGTCGCGGTCATTTCTGATGAGATATGGTCGGATCTCACGCTGCGCGGCTACAAGCATATTCCGCTCCAGTCCGTCTCCGAGGATGCGAGAAACCGCACCATCGCGCTCTACGCGCCATCGAAGACCTTCAACCTTGCGGGCCTTATCGGCAGCTATCACATCATCTACAACGAAGCGCTGCACAAGCGCGTCAAGAAGGAAGCGAGCACCTGCCACTATAACAGCATGAACGTGCTCTCCATGCACGCGTTGATCGGCGCTTACAGCGACGAGGGCGCGCAGTGGGTGGACGAGCTGCGCGAGGTGCTCACGGCCAACGTGAAGTACGCCTGTAAGTTCATCCGCAAAAACTTCAAGGGCGTAAACGTCCAGCAGCCGGAAGGCACCTATATGCTCTTTCTTGATTGCGAGGGGTACTGCAAGAGGAGCGGACGCTCGCTCGACGAGGTCAAAAAGGCCGGTTACGAGGTCGGCGTCATCTGGCAGGACGGCCGCCCCTTCCACGGACCGCACCACATCCGCATGAACCTCGCGCTGCCCACCGCGCGCGTGGAGGAAGCGATGCAGCGGCTCAAGGACTATGTGTTCGTGTAACAAGTAGAGACGGTTTGCCCCATTGGGCAAATGTTTCGATAAAGAAAACCAAAAAACAAGGAGAAATAGCATGAAGAACATTCGCAAGTTCCTTTGCCTTGCTCTGGCCCTCATCATGGTCCTGAGCCTGGCGGCCTGCGGCAGCAAGAGCGACGATGCCCAGGACAACAACGATGACGCTCAGCAGACGGCCGGCCAGCCTATCGAGGGCGGCACCTTCGTCTATGCGATCGAAGAGCCCATCACGTCCCTGAACTGGTACAACAACAACTCCACCGACCTCGGCAAGCAGGTCTTCTCGAACCTGTATGACCCGATGTGGAAGAACAACGCCGACGGTTCTCTTGACTACCGCCTGGCCAAGAATGTCGACATCAGCGAGGACGGCACCACCTACACACTGACCCTCCGCGACGATATTTACTGGAGCGACGGTGAGAAGATCACCACCGACGACATCGTCTTCACGCTCGATACCCTTGTCGAGCCCGAGGTCGCGCCCAGCACCGCCTCCGGCTACAAGGTCGACGGTGAGTTCTGCTCCTATGAGAAGGTGAGCGACACCGAGATCGTCTTCACCATCGGCCGCGCCTCCAACCTCTTCAAGAAGGCCCTCGGCGCGCTGTATGTCCTGCCCGCGCACTGCTTTGAGGGCGTTGCCGCCACCGAGGTCCTGACCTGCGAGCAGAACGACACCATCGCTACCTCCGGTGCCTTCGTCGTCGATTCCTTCAACGTGGGCGAAAAGCTCGTGTGCGTCAAGAACGACAAGTACTACCGCACGCCTGCTCACATCGACGGCTTTGAGGTCCGCTGCGTCTCCGACGCCGGCACGCAGGAGATCGCTTTCCAGAACGGCGAACTCTCCATCTTCACCATCAGCAACGCTGAGACCCTTGCCAACTATAAGGACAACGAGAACTATCAGATCGTCTCCTATCCTGACGGCCGCATCACCTTCCTGCAGGTGAACCCCAACAGCGAGGCCATGTCCACCATGGAGGCCCGCGAGGCTGTCATCAGCGCGCTGAACCTCGATGAACTGGTCTACGGCACCTACGGTGACGAGGCTCTCTGCCGCACCGCGACGAGCATCCTCTCCACCGTCTCCATGTTCTACAACCCCGAGATCACCAACTATCAGCAGGATCTCGACAAGGCCAATGAGCTCATCGAGTCCACCGGTCTGAAGGATAAGACCATCAAGATCATCTATAACTCCGCCCGTGTCGGCCAGGAAGAGCTTGCCACCATGGTCAAGAGCCAGCTCGACGCCTTGGGTCTGAACGTCCAGATCGACTCCATGGAGACTGCCGCCTACTTCAAGGCCTATTTCTATGCCACCGACGCTTATGATATCGCCATCATGGGCAACGGTATGCTTGACGATCCCAGCGGCTTTGTCGGACTCTTCGCCCACACCCGCTCCGGCGCCAATATGTACACCACCGACGAAGTGGATGACCTGTGGGTCCAGCTCGACAGCGAGATGGATCCTGCTGTCCGCCAGACCATCATGGACGAGGCGATCCTCGCACTCAAGGATTGCTGGTCCTGCGTCCCCGTGCTGGATACCAACTATGTCTGCGCCGCCCAGACCAACATCGGCGGCTTTGAGAACACCGACCGCCTGACTGATCTCACGCAGATCTACTTCATCGGCTGATCGGATTTTGGAAGCGACAGGCAATGGCGTGGAGAGTTTCTCCACGCTGTTGTTCTATCCCGCCGTGCGCGGCGGGTAAGTGCCTCCGCGATTTCCGCTGCAACCATGTTCGCCGCGATGAGGAGCAGTGATCCATGAAAAAATATCTTTTGACTCGCATTGCCGTTGCACTGCCGGTCATCCTGCTGGTGTCGGTGCTGTCGTTCCTGCTGGTGTTTCTTGCGCCCGGCGACCCTGCCGCACAGTACCGCACGCTCGAAATGACGGACGAAGAGTATGAGCAGCTCAAAACAGAGCTCGGCTACAACGACCCCGTCATCGTGCAGTATGGCCGCTGGCTCAACAAGGTGGTGCACGGCGATTTCGGCGTGTCCACCAGTAGCCATACGAAGGTCTGGCCGCTCATCAAAGCAAAGCTACCCGCGACCGTCGGCCTGATGCTCGCCTCCATCGTCTTTTCCCTTGTGGTGGCTATCCCGCTGGGGATGCTTGCGGGGTGCTTTGAGGACTCCGTATTCGACAAAGTGACCAACGCCCTCCATTACGCGGCGATCTCCGTGCCGTCGTTTTGGTTCGCCATCATGCTGATGATCCTATTCTCGCTCAAACTCGGCTGGCTGCCGGGCTCGGGAATGCGAACGACAGGCGTACATACGCTCTGGGACCTCACCAAGCACGCTATCATGCCGGTCGTGGTCCTCAGCATCGGCAAGATATCCATTTACGCCCGCTATGTCCGCGCCGCGACTGTCCAGCAGATGTCGGAGGATTACGTTCTCTTCGCCATCTCCAAGGGCGCGAGCAGGGCGTATATCCTCTTCCGCCATGTGCTCAAAAACTGCCTGCTGCCGGTGATCACGCTCGTTGGCATGAACCTCGGCAGCCTTGTCTCCGGTGCGTACATCGTCGAATCCATCTTCGGCTGGCCGGGCCTCGGCACGACGGGCATGAGCGCCATCTATTCGCGCGATTACAACATGATCATGGGTACGACGATGCTCTCGTGCCTGATGCTGGTGCTGGGCAATCTGATCGCCGACGTGTGCTATTCGTTCGCAGACCCGCGTATCAAGGCCATGCGAGGTGAGAAACGATGAAGAAGACGAACAAGAGCAAGCGCACACTGATCCTTAGTTGCGCCGTGCTGCTGCTCATCATCATCGCGTCACTTTTGGCGCCGCTCTCGCCCTATGACCCCAACGCCATCAACACCCTCGAAAAATTCCTTTCGCCCTCGGCCGCTCACTGGCTGGGGACCGATAACTTCGGCCGCGACACCTTCACCCGCATTCTCTATGGCGGGCGCGTGTCGCTGATGGTCGGCTTTTTGTCGATGCTCGTCTCCATCGTCTTCGGCACGGTCTACGGCATCGTCAGCGGCGTGTCGGGCAAGGTCGTGGACGGCATCATGATGCGCATCGTCGATATTCTGATGTCTGTTCCGAGTTTTCTCATCATCATCACGCTCAATATCTACATGAATGCAGGCATCAAAACGCTCGTCGTCACCATCGGCTTGTTCTCGTGGATGGGCGTTGCGCGCATCGTGCGCGCAGAGGTGCTGAGCCTGCGCGAGCGCGACTTCATCCTCGCGTCCGAGGGCCTCGGCGCGGGAAAGCTCTGGGTCATCTCCAGACACTTTATCAAAAATGTGCTCTCGTCGGTGCTCGTGGCGTCGACGAACAGCATCGCCTCGGCGATCCTAACGGAGTCATCGCTGAGCTACCTCGGCTTCGGCATCACGATACCGAACGCCTCGTGGGGCGGTATGCTCGAGGGCGCACAGACCTATATCCTGACGCATCCGATGCTCGCAGTCTATCCTGGCGCCTGCATCCTCATCACCGTTTTGTCGTTCAACGTGCTCGGCAACGCCATTCGTCGCAGCTACGGTTCAGGGAGGTAAGAGATGAGCTTATATGAGATCGAAAATCTGCACATCCATTTCCCGACCAGGCGCGGCATGGTGGAGGCGGTGCGCGGCGTGTCGTTTGATATCCGCGAAAACGAGTGCGTGGCGCTCGTGGGCGAATCCGGCTGCGGCAAATCCGTCACCGCGCGCTCGCTGATGGGGCTGACGCAGGTCACGGGCGGCAAGTGCCTGCCCGGCAGCGAAATTCGCTATCAGGGGGAGAATATCCTCGCCTTCAGCGAAAAGCAGTGGCGCGATTATCGCGGCCGCTCCGCCGCAATGATCTTTCAGGACGCGATGACTGCGCTGAACCCCACCATGCGCATCGGCAGGCAGATCGCCGAATGCTATACCTTCCACCAGAAGATCAGCCGCAAGGAGGCGATGGATCGCGCCGTCGAGATGCTGCGCGAGGTCGGCATCGCCAGCCCAGAGGATGCGGCGCGCCGCTATCCGCACGAGCTGTCGGGCGGTATGCGCCAGCGTGTGATGATCGCCTCTGCGCTCGCGTGCAAGCCGTCGCTGCTCATCGCCGACGAGCCAACGACGGCGCTGGATGTGACCATTCAGGCCCAGATCCTTGAGCTCATCGGGCAGATGAAGGAGCGCGAGAAGGCGGCAGTCCTGCTCATCACGCATGATATGGGCGTGGTCGCGGGCCTTGCCCAGCGCATCGTCATCATGTATGCCGGCTGTGTTGTCGAGACCGGCACGACCGATGAGATATTCTATCACGCCGAGCACCCCTACACGCGGGGATTGCAGAAGGCTTCGCCCCGTCTCGATGAGATGGGCGAGGGGAGGCTCTATACCATCAATGGCACGCCGCCCGAGCTCATCGACCCCGCGCCCGGCTGTCCCTTCGCCGACCGCTGCCCGGAGGCGACGGAGCAGTGCCGCCGCGAGATGCCGCAGCGCAGAAGCATTTCCGAGACCCATTCGGTGGCCTGCCACCACGCAAAGGAGGCGATGTGATGGACCAGCCGATCTTGGATGTTCAGCATCTCAAAAAGTATTTCCGCATGGGCAAGAAGCAGCTCAAAGCGGTGGATGATGTGAGCTTTTCCGTTTCCGAGGGCGAGATACTCGGCATCGTGGGCGAGTCCGGCTGCGGCAAGACTACCTGCGGCCGTACGGCCATCGGCCTTTACAGCAAAACGGGCGGACAGTCGCTCTACAAGGGCAAGGACGTGCATGCCCTGCGCGGCGCGGCACGCAAGCAGTTCTGCTGCGAGGTGCAGACCATCTTCCAGGACCCTTACGCCTCGCTCGACCCGAAGAATAAGGTCGTCGACCTCATCGCCGAGGGCATGGACATCCACAAGCTCTGCGAAAGCGCTGCCGAGCGCCGCGAACGCGTGGAGCACCTGATGGAGCAGGTCGGGCTGAACCCGCTGTGGGTGGACCGCTATCCTTATGAGTTCTCCGGCGGTATGCGCCAGCGCATCGGCATTGCCCGTGCGCTCGCGGTGGACCCGAAGCTTCTTCTCTGCGACGAGCCCATCTCGGCGCTGGATGTTTCCATTCAGGCGCAGATCGTGAACCTGCTGATGGACCTGCGCGAGCAGAATGGGCTGACGTATCTTCTCATCTCGCATGACCTTTCGATGGTCAAGCACGTGTCCGACCGCATTCTTGTCATGTACCTCGGCGAGGTCGTAGAGGAGAGCGGCGCGGACGAGCTGTACGCGCAGCCGCTGCACCCGTATACGAAGGCGCTCATCTCGGCCATCCCCATCCCAGATCCGAAGGTGGAGCGCGCGCGTCAGCGTATCGTGCTCGAAGGGCAGGTGCCAAGCCCGGTCGACCCGCCCGCGGGCTGCCGCTTTGCCGGGCGCTGCCCGCGCGCCTGCGACCGCTGCCGCGAGAGCAAGCCCGAGCTCAGAGAGCTCGCGCCGGGACACCGTGTGGCGTGTCACCTCTACGACTGAGCGGGCTTTCAGCAAAGACAGAATATACGATAGCAAAGAAAAAAGGACTCTCTTTCGAGAGTCCTTTTTTTGTATGCGGACTTTGGCTCAGTTCAGGAAGTCCTTGAGCTTTTTGCTGCGGCTGGGGTGACGGAGCTTGCGCAGCGCCTTGGCTTCGATCTGGCGGATGCGCTCACGCGTGACATTGAACTCCTTGCCGACCTCCTCGAGCGTGCGGGGACGGCCGTCCTCGATGCCGAAGCGGAGCTTTAAGACCTTCTCCTCGCGCGGCGTGAGGGTGGAGAGTACATCGACAAGCTGCTCCTGCAAGAGCGTGAAGGACGCGGCCTCGCTCGGCTCGCTTGCGCCCTCGTCGGGGATGAAGTCGCCAAGGTGGCTGTCCTCCTCTTCGCCGATCGGCGTTTCGAGGGAGACGGGCTCCTGCGCGATCTTCAGGATCTCGCGCACCTTGTCGACGGGCATATCCATCTCGGCGGCGATCTCCTCGGGAGAGGGATCGTGGCCCAGCTCCTGCAAAAGCTGGCGGGAGACGCGAATGACCTTGTTGATGGTTTCCACCATGTGCACGGGGATGCGGATGGTGCGCGCCTGGTCGGCGATGGCGCGGGTGATGGCCTGACGGATCCACCACGTTGCATAGGTCGAGAACTTGTAGCCCTTGGTGTAGTCGAACTTCTCAACGGCCTTGATGAGGCCGAGGTTGCCCTCCTGGATGAGGTCGAGGAAGAGCATGCCGCGGCCCACATAGCGCTTGGCGATGGACACGACGAGACGCAGGTTCGCCTCGGCAAGACGCTGCTTGGACCGCTCGCCCTTTTTCACGGCGGCCTTGAGCGCTTTGAGTTCCTCGGGGCTCAGGACCGTGCCATTTTTCTCGGCTTCGTCGAGCTTCTGCTGCGCCTCAACGCCGGCGGACATATCGGTCGCGAGGGAGATCTCCTCGTCCGCCGACAGAAGGGAGACCTTACCGATCTCCTTGAGGTACATACGCACGGGGTCGTCGGTCGAGAAGCTGTCGACCAGCTCATTCGGGTCGACGAGCTCCTCCTCTTCGATCTCGGCGATCTCCTCCATCGGCGGCTCGATGTCGTCGATGCTGTTGTCGATGGCCTCAGCGGTGCCGATGTCGATGCCGAGCGTTTCGAGCGAGTCGTAGATCTGGTCGAGCTGCTCGCTTTCGAGATTCATCTCGTCGATGGTCTCCATGAGGTCGTTCGAGCTGAGCTTGCCCTTGGCCTTGCCCTTGGCAAAGATATCCATGAGCTTCTCGCTGCTCTGCAGCAGCGCCGCGGCGGGCAGGGAGGCGACCAGCTTTTCGTCCAGCGGCGGGAACTTTTCGGCGGGCTTCTCCGGCTGTGCGGCTTCTTCGGCGGCTTTTTTTGCCGCGGCGGCCTTCTTCGCCTTCTTCGGCAGCTTGATCTCTTCAAAATCTGCCTCGGCGAGCAGTGCGTTGGCCTGCTCCTCCAGCTCTTTACTGGTCAACTGTTTTTCTTCCATGGTTGCTTTCCTCCGTTACCCTTGTATTTATTCTTTTCCATGGCGGCAGCAAGGGGGTCTTCGCCTGCCGCCGCACGCTTGTGCGCCTGTTCTAAGATGATGGCGCTGTAATCCCTGAGTGCCTGCGCGCCGTTTTTGACCGACTCCGGCTTTTGCAGGATGCCGATCAGATGGTTGATCTCTTCCTGCGTGAACGACTCCGCAAGCGCGGGAATATTGGTTTGTCCTGTGCGCGAGAGCTGCTCGCGCAGGGCGGTAAACAATCTGCCGAGCAGGGGAGAGGAGAAGTCCTCTTCCCGGATCGGCGGATTCTCGCCAAAGAGGGAATCGTCCAGCGTCAAAAGCCGCAGCACGCCTTCTTCGGCGAGCGCCGAGCGAAGGTCGGTGTAGCGGATCGACCGCTCGCGCGGCTGGGCGGACGCCGCGGGATTCAGGTCCCGCCGCTCCTGCTCGCGCTTTTCCTTGTAGCGGGCGCGTTTTCGCGCGCGCTCGACCTCAAGCTTCATCGCGTCGGGCGTGATGCCTGCGGCCTCGGACGCGCGCACGGTGTAAATTTCGCGCTCAACCGCGTTCGGCACTGTGGAGAGCAATCCTGCTGCCGCTTCGGCAAAGCCGATACGTCCCTCGTCGCTTTTGAGGTCGAACTTTGACTTGAGCTGTGCCATGCGGAAGTCCATCCCGCTCTCGCTGCCGGAAAGCAGATGCTCAAAGGCGTCCTTACCCTGAAACTTGATGAAATCGTCCGCGTCCTGCTTGATGTACTGCCCGTCCACGAGGCGCTTGGGAAGCTCAAGCACCTTGACCTGAAAATCGGTGTTGTTCAAAAGCGTCAGCGCCTTCTGCGTGGCGATCTTTCCAGCGTCGTCATTGTCGTAGCAGAGCACGAGCTCCTTCGTATAGCGGCTGAGAAGCTGCAATTGCTCGCTCGTGAGCGCCGTGCCCATCGAGGCGCAGGCGTTGTCAAATCCCGCCTGATGGAGCATCACAACGTCGATGTTGCCCTCGACTAAAATGATGTTGCTGCGCTTGCTCTTTTTGGCAAGGTTCAACCCGTACAAAACGCGCCGCTTGCTGTAAACGATCGTCTCGGGCGTGTTCATGTACTTTGCGCCGGGATCGTCCTTGCTGATGATGCGCCCGCCGAAGCCCAGTACATCGCCGCGCACGTCAATGATGGGAAAGATGAGGCGCTTTCGGAACTTGTCGTACAGTCCGCCGTTTTTCCCCCGGATCGAAAGACCGGAGGCGAGCAGTTCGCCGTCGCCGTAGCCCTTTTTGCGCATGGTATCGGTGAGCAACGTCCACTCGTCCGCCGAGGCACCGAGGCCGAAGTTCGTTGCATTGCGCCGCGTGATCTTGCGGTTTTTCATATACTCGAGCACCGGCGCGCCCTTGGGCGAGTAGAGCTGCTCGTAGTAAAAGCGCGCCGCGTCGCGGTTGAGCGACAGGATGCGCGAACGCAGCCGGCTCTCGTCGCTGTGCTCTTCTTCCGGCACGGGCATGTTCGCGCGCCGTGCGAGAAAGCGCACCGCATCGGGGAAGGAAAGGTTCTCCTCCTCCATGATGAAGTTGATGACGCCGCCGCCTTTTTTGCAGCCGAAGCAGTAGCACAGCTGCTTGTCCGGCAGCACGTGGAACGACGGCGTCTTTTCGCTGTGAAAGGGGCAGCAGCCCCACAGACTCCCGCCGCGCGGCTGGAGCGAGACATAATTGCTGACAACGTCGACAATGTCGTTGCGGGCGATGAGCTCGTCCAAAAACTGACGGTCAAAGGCCATGGCGTCCTCCTTTCTCCTGCGTAAGAGGCGGTGTGTCGCTCCTGACAAAGTATATATACGCCGAAAAATGATTTTTCCCTCTTTTTTGCAAAAAAATTTTTGAAATCTTTTTGAGCGGCTGAAAAGGTGTTTGGTTTGACAGCTCTTCGCCTGCTGCGCTATAATGGCCACAAAAGGATAGGAAGAGGGGGAACGGACACGATGGATATTCGGCTGTATGCGCTTGAGTTGGCTCGTCCGCTGCGTGCAGATGAGCGGGAGCGTTTGCTCGCACATCTGCCGTATTCCCTGCGCGAGAGGCTCGCACAGAAAGCACCGATGAAGCGCGACGACTCTCTCTGCGCCTATGCCTCGCTACACTTTGCGCTCCATGACCTTCGCGACTGGGAGACGCTGCCGTACATGGCTTACAGCGAGCACGGCAAGCCGTATTTTCCCGCGCATCCGGACGTTCATTTCAGCCTGAGCCACACGCGCGGCGCTGCGCTGCTGGCTGTTCACAACGAGCCAATCGGCGCGGATATCGAGTGTCTTCGCCCTGTGAGCGGCGCGATGCGTACGCGCTTTCACGCGGCAAATGACGCCGGTTTCTGGCGCCTCTGGGTGCAGCGGGAGAGCCGCTGCAAGCGCGCGGGGATCAGCGCCGTCGCATTGCGGGACAGGGAAGTGCCGAGCTTCCCGAATGAGCGCGTTTTCGCGCTCGAACCGTTCCCCGACTACACCGCCAGCGTCTGTACCTGCTCTGACGCGGACGTTGACAAGCCAATATACCTTACAGTAAAAGAGCTCATATAAAAGGTTCCGAAGAAGTCTCTTCGGAACCTTTTTTGCTTGATTTTTTCTCTTACAGCTCCACGACGATGGGCTCGTGGTGCACTTTCGGCAGCAGCATATTTTTGACGTCGCTCGTTTTGAGCTTGATGGTCGAGGTGCAGAGGCACGGATGACAGGAGAAGTTCTCCGCCTCATAGACTTCTTTGTCGATGAGGAGCTGCACTCGGTTCTCTTCATCGTTCATCAGGCCGAGGATCGTCGCCGACCCCGGCGTGCAGTGCAGCAGCTCCCAAAGCTGCTCTTCCGGCGCGAACGACAGGCGGGCCGAGCCAATCTGATGGCTCAAGTCCTTCGTATGAAACGCCTTGTGCGGCGGCATACATAAAAGGTAGAAATTCGTCTTCTGCCGGTTGCAGAGGAAGAGGTTCTTGCACACGTCCACGCCGAGCACAGCGGAGACGTCGTCACATTTTTCCATCGTGTCGGCCAGCTCGTGTGTCACGCGGTCATAGTCGATGCCGAGGGAATCCAGAAAGTCGAACGCGGCCGTTTCCTGTGCGGGCAACTCGCCCTCAGGGCGGTAGTTGTGATAAACGGTGGAGATATCCATGATGCTTTATTTCTCTTCTTTCAGCAGTTTTTCGCCGGCCTTGAAAATGTCGCCCGCGCCGACGGTCAGGATGAGGTCGCCCGGGCAGGCGATGCGCGCGAGCGCGGCGGTCACCTTGTCGAGCGTGGGGCAGTAGACGGAGCCGGGGATCTCGCGGCAGAGGTCCATCGAGGAAATACCGATGGTGTTCTGCTCGCGCGCGGCGTAGATCTCCGCCAGCACGACCACGTCGGGCACGCGCAGTTCCTTGACAAAGTCGTCGAACAGCGCCTTTGTGCGCGTATAGGTGTGCGGCTGGAAGGCGCAGATGATGCGCTTGTAGGGCAGCGTCTTCGCCATTTCGAGCAACGCGTGCAGCTCGCCGGGGTGGTGGGCATAGTCATCGTAGACGTCCGCGCCGTGATAGCTGCCCTTGTACTCAAAGCGGCGGCCCGCGCCAGTGAACGTTGCAAGGCCGAGACCGACGGCCTCGCCGCTGACGCCGAGAAGATATGCGGCGCTCGCCGCGGCCAGTGCGTTCATCACGTTGTGCTTGCCGCCCACGCGCAGGGAAACATGAGCGTAGTAACTGCCGCGGATATAGATGTCAAAGCTCGGAAGCCCGTCCGTCCAGACGACGTTTTCCGCGCGGCACTGCGCGGCGGGATCGTCATAACTGAACCAGAAAATGGGTTGGGAGATGCCCTTGAGCGCATCGCGCGCGCCCTGATCGTCCATATTGGCGACAACATGTCCGCCGATGGGGACGAGCTCTGCAAAGCGGCGGAACGAGTGCTCCACATCCGCTAAGTCCTTGAAGAAGTCGAGATGGTCGGCTTCCACGTTCAAAATGACCGCGACGGTGGGGAAGAAGCTCAAAAACGAGTTGCAGTATTCGCAGCTCTCGGCGATGATCGTGTCGCCCTTGCCGACGCGATAGCCGGAATGGAGAAGCTGAAGCGTGCCGCCGATCATGACAGTCGGGTCCTTCTGCGCCGCCATGAAGATATGCGTCGCCATACTGGTCGTCGTGGTCTTGCCGTGCGTGCCGGAGATGCACAGGGCGTTTTTGTAGCCCTTCATGATCGCGCCCCAAGCCTGCGCGCGCTCGAAAACGGGGATGCCGCGCGTCACCGCGCCGGAGATCTCGGGGTTGTCGTCGTGGATGGCGGCGGTGCGGATGACAAAGTCGCACTCGCCAAGGTTGTCCGCCGCGTGGCCGATGGCCACGGGGATGCCGAGCGAGCGCAGATGCTCGACGGACGGGCCATCGTTCATGTCGCTGCCCTGGACCTTGAGGCCCATGCCGTGCAGCACCTCTGCCAGCGGGCTCATCGAAACGCCGCCGATACCGGCCAGATGCGCGCACTTGCCGGGGACGAGATAGGAGAAAATATCCTTCTGATTAGTCATTGTATCAAATCCTTTCCTTGTGCGGAGCACAGGAGATTTACTTTTTACGGATTTTCTATTATAATATACGTTTGATTGGAGTGCAATCCTAAAAACACGATTTTTGCGGAGGAACCGATGCGCCTTTTGCCGAAAGAAGTCGATACCGTCATTGTTGCGCTGCAAAGCGCGGGCTATTCACCGTACTTAGTTGGCGGCTGTGTGCGCGAGATGTTGCGCGGCAAAGCGCCGAGCGATTACGACATGACGTCCGACGCTCCGCCGCAGGAGGTGCTGCGTCTCTTCGGCGAGCGTGCGCATCCGACGGGCTTGCAGCACGGCACGGTGACGGTCGTGAGCGGGGGACTGCCCATCGAGCTCACGACCATGCGCCGCGACGGCGCGTACAAAGATAGCCGCCACCCCGATTCCGTGACCTTCGGCACGAGCATCGAAGAAGACCTTGCCCGCCGCGACTTTACGGTCAACGCCATCGCGCTGTCGCCAAACGGTACGCTCGTCGACCCATACGGCGGGCAGAAGGACTTGAACGCGAAAATTCTTCGCTGCGTCGGCGAGCCGAAGCGGCGATTTGAAGAGGACGCGCTGCGGATTCTGCGCCTTGTGCGCTTTTGTTCGGTGCTCGGCTTTTCCGCAGAAGATGAGACCGCCCGCGCCGCGCGCGAAGCGCGAGGGTCACTTGCCCACATCGCGCATGAGCGCGTGTACGCCGAGATGAACAAGCTCCTGCTTGGCGAGAACGTGGGGGAGACGCTTTTGGCCTTTCCTGATATTTTAGGCGTGCCGATCCCGGAAATTTTACCCTGCGTCGGCTTTGACCAGTGCAACTACCACCATTGTTTCGACGTCTGGGGACACACGGCGCGCGCTGTCGCCGCCGTGCCGCCAAAGCGAGAGCTTCGCTGGACGATGCTCTTTCATGACCTCGGCAAGCCCCGCTGCATGACCGTCGATGGGGACGGCGTTGGACACTTTTACGGTCACACAGACATTTCCGCACAGATGGCGGAGGACATCATGGCGCGGCTCCACTTTGAAAAGGCACTGCGCGACAGCGTTCGTGCGCAGCTCGAATGCTTCGACGATATGTTTCCGCCCGAGCGCGCGGCCATACACCGCGAGATGGCAAAGCGCGGCAGGGAGGTGACGGCAGATCTGCTGCTCACCAAGCGGGCGGACAATGCCGCCAAAGCCCCGGATGGCTTGGCGCGTGCGCAGGCGCCTTGGCTCGCGGCACAGAAGGTCTATGACGAGTTGATTGCTGAAAACGCCTGCTGTTCGATCCACGAGTTGGGCATCAACGGGAAAGACCTCGCCGTCCTCGGCTATCGCGGGCGTGAGATCGGCGCGGTGCTTGCACGGCTTCTGGATGAGGTCGCAGCGGAAAAACTCGAAAACACGCGTGAAGCGCTTTTGAAGCGCGCACAGCGCCTATGGCGCAGCGGCTTTGCGCGGCATACCATAAAATAAAAGAATGAACAAGTTGACCCGGAGGTAACAAATGGCAAATCTGATGGATTATCTGGACTGGCGCGGCGACCTGACGCTCGAGATATCACCGTTCAACGAGGTGGATGCGCTCATTTTGGCGGAGCTGAGCTTTGTCGACTTTGACGGCATCGTGCCGCCGCCCGAGCTTGGGCGCGGCCTGCCGCTCTGCGAGGCGGCGGAGGCGTTCTTCGCTCGCCACGGCGGAAAGGACGTCCCCATGGGCGTTTTAGTGCCGGACACCATTTCCAAGATGCTGCGAAAGCTGATGGTGAGCCCGCGCTTTCGCAATATGACCCTGAACGGCTACACGGACCTGCTCGATGACGCCATCGAGCAGCAGTTCGCGGCGCTCACGATCGACCTTGGCAACGGCAGCATTTATATCTCGTTCCGCGGCACGGACGATACCATCGTCGGCTGGAAGGAGGACCTCAACATGGGATTTTTAGAGGAAATTCCTTCGCAGAAGCAGGCAGTCGAATATGTCGCGCGCATCGCGCGGCAGTATGGCGATAGGACCATCCGCATCGGCGGCCATTCCAAGGGCGGCAACCTCGCCGTTTACAGCGCGGCGAAGAGCATCGGTGAGATCCAGGAGCGCATCGTCGCTATCCACAATAACGACGGCCCCGGCTTTGCCTGGGACATCAGCGAAACGCCCGGCCACAAGCGCATCGCGAGCCGTATCCATACCATCCTGCCACAGACGTCCGTCGTCGGGATGCTCATGGAGCATGAAAAACGCTATCAGGTCGTCTACTCGACCTACGACGGCCTTTATCAGCACGACGGCTTTTCCTGGGAGGTCAAGGGAACGCAGTTCGTCCATCTTGACGATTTCTCCCGCGAGGGCAAGCTCGTCGATGAAACGCTCTCGTCCTGGGCCGATTCACTCAACACCCAGCAGCGCGAGGCGCTGGCCGAAGCGCTCTACAGCGTCTTCACCGCGACAGGTGCGAAGACGCTCAGCGAGCTCACCGAGGAAAAGCTCAAAAGCGCCGCAGCGATGCTCAAGACCTATAAAAACCTCGACCGCGAGAGCCGACGCATGGTGAGTGACGCGTTCAAGCTGTTTTTCCGCCTCGGCACAAAGAATCTCGTCCTTGATACGCAGGAGGAAGGAAGCCGCGAGATCGAAAATATTCGAAAAAAGATCTCGGAACAATACCAGAAATTGGTGGAGCGCAAGAAGTAAATACAACATTCCCGCTGCGCGGGGAGCGTGTTTCCCCTGCACTCCGCAGGGGAACGGGACAAAGGGGTCATTCTCTTTCGCAAAAGAGAATGGCCCCTTTGGAACCCCAAGAGAAAGGCTTTGCATTGGCAGATTGGCACTTGAAGAGCTGCGCGGCCTGCGGAATCAGGTGCCTGCTGGGTGTTGTATCTAAACGACTTGGTTTGCTTCTATCTTCGCTGTCGCTTTGCCTGCGATTCGGTAGCCTTACGCAATTTCCGCCTACTTTGGACTTGTACAGATTTGCTATTGCCTGCCGAGGCGGCTTTGCTGGCGCTCGCCGCAGTACGCACTACCAAGACGATATGCATTGTCAGATGATTAGGCTGCACCAAAACAAGATGAGCAGAGCGGCAGCGGATGATGCTCTCAATCCAGATACCGCTGTAAAAACGCCTC
>OIXV01001483.1_pt1 | contig 20646 bp, 10 predicted proteins | sample 1587771 | NCBI WGS metagenome assembly OIXV01 (sample SAMEA3888893, study PRJEB22519) | human gut metagenome | biome: human gut; feature: human-associated habitat; material: faeces | place: Denmark | collected 2010
TATTTACAGGATTATTATAAGAGATTTATCCCGAAATGTAAAGAGGTTTCTGAATGGTGGTGAAGCGACATGGATGACAGCGAGGTTAAAATCAGCCGGGAGCAGGCCCGAATCTTTGCCTATGCCATCTATCGTGATGTTGCCGCCTATGTCGCATCCCACCAAGAGGAATACCAAAAATTCATAAAATCGGAGGATGATAGTGATGGCAAAAATACGACTGCACATCGACCCAAGAGGGGTAGACGCAAAGCCAACGGAACGTGAATGGGGTAGAATCTCCAAGCGGGTATTGAACCCAGCCAACATAAAAGAGGTGACAGTCCAGCAATTAGCACAAAAAATCAGAACAGGTCATACAATTTGCCCCGCCGTATTGGATGGGACCAAGGCCGCTGATTGGCGGGAACAGCAAGTATTTATGGTAGATATCGACAATGCGGATACGGGCCAGCCCCAGCTAACACAGGAGCAAGCGTTATCAATTTGTGAGGGATACGGCTTAACTCCCGTTATCTGCTACCAGACATTCAGCCATAGCAGCCAACGCCCCAAATTCAGGCTTGTGTTTATCATGGAAGATGTTGTTACCGACCCCAATGTGCGGCGTATGATTGTGGAACGGTTGATTTCTATTTTCCCACAGAGCGATAAAGCCTGCACCAACGCAAACCGCCTGTTCTTGGGTACGAACAAAGAAGTGGTCCTTCACAACAAAAATGCGAGGATTTCAGTGGAGAACATATTAGCGATTCCCCACCAAGAGCAACCTGCCGATGGGGACACCCCAAAGAATATCGTTTCCTTGGAACTGCGTAGAAACCCGGAACTGGAAGCGCAGATAGAGAAGTTTGATTTCCTTTCTTATCTGATTGAGCGGAATGGCCCATATTCTGAGAGCGGCAACACGGTGAGTTTCCAAAATTGTGAGGTATGCGGGCACAAAAACAATCTTCGCTATTACAAGGATACCAACACTTTTTATTGCTTTTCTTCCAGTGGAGAAGTTGGGGGGAGCATCATTGACTATCTAATGGCAACAGAGGGCTTGACCGTAGGGCAGGCGATTGACAAATTTACAAACGAGCTGTGCCCGACTGAATGGGATACCCCCGAACTGTTGGAAGAATATAGTCTCCCGTCATTTCCAGTCAGGCAGTTGCCATCTGTGCTTCGGGATTATGTTATGGCGGTTTCAGAGAATACAGCGACCGCTGTGGATATGCCGGCGATTGCCGCCCTGGCCTTGGTAGCGGCGGCGGTGCAGGGGAAATTTATCATTGAGGGAAAATCTGATTATTATGAGCAGTTAAACTTGTATTTTTTGATTATCGCAAAGTCTGGGGAACGAAAAAGCAGTATTATCAAGACCATGACCAAGGCAATCTATCAGTATGAGCGGGAGGAAAACAACCGAAGGAAGCCAAGGATTGCCGAGGAGGAAGCACAGCTGAACCGCTGGCGGGCGCAAATTGAAAAATACGAGCGGAAAGATCTGCGGGAAGAAGCAGATAATTTGCGGCGGGAGTGCTTTGCCCTGGAACAGCGCCGTATCAGGCCGCTACGCCTGATAGCCGATGATACTACCCCGGAGGCGCTGACATCCCTTATGGCGGATAATAAGGGGATTATCACGGTGATTTCCACAGAGGGCGGTCTGTTCGACATTTTCAATGGAAAATATTCCTCTAACGTGGTCTCCATAGACCCTGTCCTCAAGGCTTACACAGGTGACCCAATTCGTGTTGACCGCAAGGGACGGGAGGCAGAAAGCATTGATAACCCGGCGCTCACAATGCTTTTATCCGCACAGGAGAGCGTATTGGAAGGGCTATTAAGCAACGAAACCTTTCGGAATCGGGGATTGACAGGACGCTTTTTGTATAGCAAGCCCAAATCTATGATGGGCTACCGCCAATTTGATACTCCCGCAATACCGGATACCTTGAGTGAGAACTATAATCAAATTCTACTGAACCTGTTCGCCCTGCCTTACCCGGATAACGGTTTGCCCTTGATAAAGCTGGGAGATGATGCGCTGGAGATTTATAGAGAGTTTTCCAAAGAGATAGAGGGGCGGCTGTTGACCGACTTGGAGGATATGTCCGATTGGGGCGGCAAGTGTGCGGGTGCCGCATTGAGAATTGCTGGGCTTCTCCACTGTGTGGAGCATTGTACTTCTCCTGACAAAGCCCCTGTTTCCGAGCGCACGATGAAGCGAGCTACCAAAATTACAAGGTATTTTTTGAAGCACGCCCAATATGCCTACTCTGTCATGGGGGCGGACAAGACCCTCCACGAAGCCAAATACATCTTACGAAGATTGGAGGCTCAGCCCAAGCGAGAACTGACAAAGAGCGGTATATATCACCTTTGCAGAAGCAAGTATTTCAAAAAGGCAGACGATATGCTCCCTGCTTTGGACTTGCTCATTGAATACGGCTACCTGAAAAAGAGAGTATATTATCAAGCGACAGGCGGGCGCCCCAAAGGTGACGGTTATATACTCAATCCGCTTTACTTCGACCGATAATCCAATCAATATGGCTTTTTAGGGTTTAATGGAAAATATATTTTATTCCTTTTAGTCCATAAAAGCCATAGAAAGGCCATGCTATCCCAAAACGGGCAGCATGGCCTTTTTATGTGATATTCACTGTGTCAAGAGGGTGGCTATCCGTTTCAGCAGTGCCAGAAAGGTGCCCTCTTTGATTGCCCGTCCCCATAGTCCATCGCAGAAGCGTTCTTGCCGGACATAGCAAGTCAAAATTGCTTTTGCCAGTCTGAGATCAGCAGTATCAATTTTCTTTGTAAGTTCATTGTTCATTCCAAGCCCATATTCCTCTAATGTATCTCCATAGTGAACATCCATAAGGTCACTGTTAGAAACATCATCTATAAAGTTTAGAAACTGAGTTTCATAGACAGGATACGGCATGGAAAAAGTACCGTTTTCCAGTTTCCTGCTTACCTCCCAGCGACAGGCGGTTTCCGCATTGACCGTTTCAAAGTAAGACATATAATTGCGGATTTTCTCAATCTCCATATCAATACCCCTTTCTTGTGAAGATATTATATCACATGGGGGTGCCCCCTTCCACGCCAACCTTGGCCCATTTCTGAGCTGTGGAATGGCACAAGATAAGGCCGCTCTCCATTCCTCTGCTTTTTCCAGTGTGCTTTTCCTGTTTTGCCCACTTGGTGAGGATACACAAATATAAGGAATAGCGGTATTTTTGAAAAAACGCTTGAAGTATCGGTAAGAGTCGTTGCTGTGAAACAGGAGTAACTTTATTTGGGGATACTCGGCCAAATACTGCGGAAGGTCATTCGGTTTTTCGTCCAGCAAATCCTTGTCGCTGGAAGTATCCCGTACTGCGGAATGTAAGATGTCCCAAAGGGCAATATGATATTTCTTCAATAGCAATTCTCTTGCCGTATCGGATTTTTCTATCTTCTCTCCACAAGCCATAAACAGTATATCCCAAAACTTATTGGAGGGGTCGGCATAATAGGTCCCGGTTATGAGGGACCGTTTTCCCGGAAGTGTCCCCAAAATCAAAACGACTGAGTCATGTTCGATTTTTGCAGGTAATCCATTGACCCGTTCATGTAAGTGGTCATTTGCTGTGGCGCACATACTGATACCCCCTATCAGGCTACGCATAGCCTAATAGTATCACGTATAGCCTACAAACGCAAATGAAATTCCTTACGCTAACAACGTAAGGGAGGATAATTTATGAACACAGTAACAGCAGTTCGCAATCGAATACTGCAACTCTGCAACGAGCGCGATATTACAATAAATGCTTTGGCTACAATATCAGGTCTGCCGCCCTCGTCCATAAAGAATATTCTTTATGGCAAAAGCCTCAACCCCAAAATCGTAACGATTAAAATGATTTGTGATGGGCTGAATATCACATTGGGGGAGTTTTTCAGCACTACGGAATTTAATAGTTTGGAGCAGGAGTTGAAATAGGGCTTATTTTCTCGGTTTTGGAATGTCCAAAGTTAAAGCGAAGCCCCATACAAAACAGATATAGTTCTTATTTCGGTCAGGCCGCTCCACCAATTGACCCTTAAGTGAACTCACTTCCTTAAGGTCAATATCAAAGTGACCGTCTTGTGTATTACACAGGACGGTCATTTTTTTATCGTAGAGGTAGATTTTATTGACATCAGTCCCTGATAATACTTTGGGTCATTGATGTCCCCTAAATTATCTGTCACTGTTTCATTTTAGGATTTATCTCGACGAGCGGTTATACGCTGCTAATGTTTTCCTTGAATGTAGTATGATTTCTCATATATGGGAATAGGTGAAGACGACTTAAAATAAATATTGTCATTTTAGAAAGATATTGATATAATATAACATGTCGTTTTTTAGTATTTCCGAGAATTTTTGGTCGAAATGATAGTATCCTTTCAGATGGGTGATGCTTTAATGGCAGATAAACGGAACATATATCCAAAACCTTTCTTGAGATGGGCAGGAGGAAAGTCGTGGTTAATAAAATATTTGGATTCTATCGTCGGAGATTATAAATTCAATTGTTATCACGAACCTTTTCTGGGCGGTGGTTCAATATTTTTTTATTTTGCTTCAAAGATGAATACTGCCTATTTATCTGACTTTAATAATGAACTTATTGATACATACAGTGCAATTAAAAATGACCCAGATGGTGTAATTTTACATTTAGAGAAATATGTAAATACTGCGGAAGAATACTATCGAATTCGAGCCTTGCGTCCAGAGACTCTTATTGAGGCTGCAGCGAGATTTATTTATTTAAATCAGACATCATTTAATGGAATTTATCGTGTTAATACAAAAGGTGAATATAATGTTCCTTATGGAAATAGAACAAAAGATTTTATTGAAGCAGATAAATTGAGAGCAGCATCAAAAATGCTGCAATCTGCTATATTGCAAGCAGAGGACTTCGATTGTGTTAGAATAAATGTTGCTCCTGGTGATTTGGTATTTCTGGACCCGCCATATACGGTTTCACATAATCACAATGGCTTCATCAAATATAATCAAAAGTTGTTTTCTCTCGAAGATCAATACAGGCTCAAGGCTTTAATCGATTTTATTAAAAAGAAAGGTGCTTATTATATTCTAACAAACGCTGCACATGCCACAATCTATGAGATTTTTTATGAAAAAGATGATCGATGCTTGGAATTAAGTAGAGCAAGTTTGATTGGTGGCGAAAACGCAAAACGTGGAAAAATTCAAGAATATATTTTTACGAACCTTTAGGGGGCTTTGAAATATGGGCTTTATGGACAAGCTTGTGTCTGGTAAAGAATTGATAGGGGTCAAAAAACGTCGCAGCCAGTCATATATATTTGAAAAATTTGAATATGAGCTCCAGGAGAAACGAGAAAGCGAGGGGTGGATTGTCGACAAGGAACTAAAGTCGATGGTTCGTATGAAACGTCCCAAGCCTTTAGATAGGCAATTTGAGGATGATGTCTGGTGTCTGTTTTCTAACCTCGGTTTTTCTTATATGAATAAGGATAGACGTCTGGAAATTCCATATGGAACAGAAGATTTGAATACCACTAAGCAAATTGATGTGTTTGCTGCGGATGAGGAGACCGTCCTTTTTATAGAATGTAAATGTGCTTTTTCTGGGAAAAAAGGAGATTTTAAAACTGACCTTGAGGCGATCAAAGGAATTAAAGAAGGTCTATTTAAGACCGTTCGACGGGAAAAAGAGTTTAAGAAGAAAAAAGTAAAATATATTTTTGCTACGAAAAATTATGAGATAACCGAGCCTGATCGAAACCGTATGAGAGACCTGGGGATCTATCACTTTGATGAATACGGTATAAAATACTTTGCGGAACTTGCAAAGCATTTGGGGGCTTGTGCAAGATACCAACTTTTGGGGACACTTTTTGCAGGGCAAAAAATTGGAACAATGGAGAATAGAATTCCTGCCATTGAAGGCCAAATGGGGGGGCACACATATTATTCATTTTCCATTGAGCCTGAGAAACTTTTAAAGTTAGCCTATGTTTTACATCGTAACGAGGCAAATAGTGATATGATGCCTACGTATCAGCGAATTATAAAGAAGCAAAGATTGAAGGAAATTAGGAAGTTTATTGATAATAAAGGTTTTTTTCCTAATTCCTTAATCATTAGTATTGATACCAACGGAAAAAAGCTGCGGTTTGATCTTGCTACACCTCAGATTGAAAATGCTATTTCTCGTATTGGCATTCTTTACTTGCCTCAATTGTATCGCTCTGTTTATATTATTGATGGACAGCACCGTTTGTACGGATATGCTGACTCTGCGTACGCAGGGAAGGATACCATTCCAGTGGTTGCTTTTGTTAATTTAGATAAAGATAAACAGGTAGAGCTGTTTATGGAAATTAATGAAAATCAAAAAGCGGTTTCTAAAAATCTCCAAAATACGTTAAATGCGGATTTGCTGTGGACGTCTGAGGATAAAAATAAGCAAAGGAAGGCACTTCGATTAAATATTGCCCAGCGATTGGGTGAGTTACAATCATCTCCATTTTTTAACAGAGTCATAATAGGAGAGAATGAGACTTCTGCTTATTGCTGCCTGACGATTGATACCATTGAAAATGCGTTAAAATCAACACATTTTTTAACGCGTTTTGGAAAGGACAATCATGAAATAGAAGCTGGTACATTTGATCGCGGGAGTAACGATGTTACGCGTGGTGTTTTGTTACCATTTCTCATGGAAGCTTTCCAATATTTCAAAAATGAACTACCAGAGGAATGGGAACTCGGAGATGCTAATTCTGGCGTTCTTACAATTAATAATACTATCCATGCACTTCTTCGCATTCTAAATGATATAATTGATTTTCTCATTGAAAGAGATAAAATCAATCCTAAAATTATGGATACAAGAGTTCTTTTGGAAAAGGTTGAACCTTACTTGGCCCCCCTTGTGTCTTATTTTGGCTCTATAAATGAGACAGAGAGGGAAGGAATCCGTAAAAATTATGGTAGTGGAGGCAAAGCGCGAGTTTGGCGTACTTTCCAGTCAGTTATTAACGAGGCACAACCAGAATTTGAACCAGATGGCCTTAGAGCGTGGATTCGCGATAATTCAAAGCAATTCAATGCAGAGTCCTATACGCTGATACAAGACATTGAACTCATAATTAAATCTGACTTTGCCGATAAGCTCCAGAAAAAGTACGGAGAAAAATGGCTTACACGTGGGATTCCGCCGAGAGTTTATAAACAAGCGAATGCATTAATGGGAAAACAAAATTATGAAAACAGCATCAACGGTATAAATAAAGTTGTAGATATATGGGATTGTGTTACCATTGCAAACTGCAGAGATATTGCTATTTTTAGTTCCAACTGGACAGAACTATTTGAGAATAGCTATACTCGGCCCGAGGAGATATCGATAAGAGGAGGAAAGACGGCAAAAACAGCGTGGATTGCAAAATTTGCAACGATTGCGAATAACAGTAATGCAAGCTATAGTTTTTCAGAAGAAGAGTATTTATTCCTGAAGGCAATTCATTCTTGGCTAAATCATAGAACCTTATCTTAATTGTTTTGATGAAATCAATACGATAGCTGCCCACCAGGATATAGTGATAACTGGTAGGGCAGCTTGTCTCGTTTATAGATAAAGGTCCAAAAATTTTTTTAGATATACATCAAACAAGAGTCTGGATATACAATAAAAGATCAGCAATCGTATAAAGGATATTGATTTTAACCGCCTCTTTTCAATAAAAAGCTGCGTTTCAACCTGCAATCTGAGGTTAAAACGCAGCTTTTTATAAAAATAGCAAAAAGGAGAAGAAAGGGATACCCGCTCAGATAGCCCACTTCTCACAACGCATGTTCAGAGCTGTTAGATACCACTTCCAGTTGGGAAAATGAGATGTTTCTGGCGTTCGACGTATGAGTGTAGTCTTTAAGGTCGTATATTTTGTGAACCTTGAATCTGACCGTGTCGCCCACCTTGCACCGGGCCTCTTTCTGATCCCAATCTGCCAGCCAATGGTTTTCTCCGGAAACCGGTTCCTCTTTCAGGAGAGACGTGGGCAGGAGACCGTCAATCTGGTAAAAGTGATCCCCTCGGAAGCGATTGTAAAATATGCGTTTGATGTCCGCCACATAAAAATCTTGCCGAAAACAGATCGGGGTTCGCTCCTGGGGCAGATGGTCCGGGGAATCATATGGGTCCGGCTCTTCCTTCCGTGGTGCCTGGTCCCAATGTTCTTCCAGGTATCGAATTTGAGGGGCAAAGGTTTGCGTGCAAAGCTCGGTGCTTAGGTGTCGGATGAGCTCCCGCTGCGTGTATAGGGGCAGCACAGAGGCGTCATAGAGATAGTCCACAAAAAACGTGTGTGGGGCAGCATCTCCAAAGTCCATGCGGCGCATCTGAAGGGTGTGGCCCTTAGGAAGGTCATGGGAGAGCGCACGGACCCTTTCATTCAGCAGACAGGCGATTGCGGCATGGAGTTTGCAGAGGGACGCATGCTGCGATGTCAACAGGACGCGGCAGCCCATGCAGTCCAGCCAGAGGGAAGCGGTTTGCAATTGCATGCCCAGGGCCTCGGCCTTGGAAATGGCGCGTGTTTCCTCGGGGCTCCAGTTCTCGTTGTCCTCCGCTTCAGCAGGGACATTTAGAACCGCGCTTTGGCGGGGGGCTGTGGATGGAATTGTTTTGTCCGAGTGGCTTAGCCGGGAAAGAACTTGTTTCAGTGTGGCCTGGAGCTCCTGGGACAAGGTTTGATTCCAGTCAACATCCATGCGGTTATATTGCAGGTATCTCAGATGACGGTAGTCGGAAGGGACATCCTTGGCTTCGGCGGTGAGGAGGATGACCTCCTTTTTCAGCGCGTGAGCGATGCCCAGTTCATAGTTGACGTTTGGGTTTCGCCCTGTGACATCTGCCAGGATGACCTTGGCGTGGTGGATGGATTGGGTGATATCCCGTATGATCGGCTGATTGTCGTAGATTTCATCCGCGCGTAAGGGGGATAAACCCTGCGACTGGATCGCTGGAACATATACTTTTTCATAGAGATCATCAAAGCCAATGCCAAAAGGCATGATAACAAAACAGATGTTGTCCATATAATCATCTCTCTTCTGAAATGGTATTGCTATTTTAATAATTATAGCAAAAAAGAAGGAAAAAGGGAACCTGCTATGTTTTCTCTCCGAAGAACTGTTTTTATAGAAGAACTGCGCCGCCTGATGAGGTCCTTCTCTGTGAAAGGAGAGAAAGTTGCTCATTTTTGAAGAACGAAGATGGAAAGAAACTTGACGTATCCGCTCAGATATAACAAAATGACAATGAAATGACGTGTTAAACATGTTTCAAATGGGAGGCTGTTATGAGATGGGAGGTGTGGTCACCATATATTCAAGAGAGCTTTGAGCCGGGGGTGAAAACGAAGTCCTTCCAGAGGGAAACGATTCAGGGAGAGTCTGCTGAGAAGTTGGAGAGGAGGTGGTCCTTTTGGCGTTGTCAGCTAAAGACCAGCGGGAGCGGGATTGGCTGGCATTTTACTGCCTTGCGGAACAATACCGACGGGAACACGGGGATCTCTTGGTCCCCAATGACTATGTCTGCCAAGGAAAACGCCTTGGAGCCTGGATTGGCACCCAGCGTATGGAATACAAAAGCCGTACCAATCCGCGGTTTACCCAGGCGCGGGTGGATCTACTCAATGCCATTGGTATGGTCTGGGATGTCAGGCAGTTTCAGTGGAACAGAATGTACCAGGCATTGGAACGGTATCTGCAAAAGCATGGCACGGCGCGGGTCCCTCAGTCCTATGTCACAGAGGAGGGGGTCAAGCTGGGAATCTGGCTAAACAAGGTTCGCATGGAGTACAAACGGGGACGCTTGTCCCAGGCGCGACAGGCCCAGTTAGAGGCCCTGGGCGTGGTTTGGGAGCCAGAAGTTCTGCGCAGGGAGAGCTGGGAGCATTTTTTTGCGCTGCTGGAGGACTATGTTGTTTGTAACGGGACATTTCCGCCTGCCACGTACCAAACGGAGGCTGGCGTGAAGCTGGGGATTTGGCTGTCCAATCAGAAACAGGACAGAAAAAACGGAGCACTTGCACCTGACCGCCTTCAGAAGCTGGAGGCTCTGGGGGTGATATGGGATGTGCCGGAGCAGGCGTGGATGGACCGCTACCGACAGGCAGAGGCATATTTTCAGTGTCATGGGCACCTTTGCCCTTACCAGAGACGGAATGCGCCCTTGCCCGCAGGGCTTTCCCAGTGGCTGACTGCCCAGCGAAAAGCCAAGCAGGCCGGAAAGCTATCGCCGGAAAAGAGCCGTATGCTGGAGTCTGTTGGCATGATCTGGGACGTGTACCAATCCCTTTGGGAGACGGCCTACCAGCAGGCGGAAGCATACGTTCAGCGCCACGGGCATTTGCGGGTCTCCAAGGACAGTGGGCCGGACCAGTTTTTAGGGCGCTGGATCAGCACCCAGCGAAAAAACTACAAAAAGGGGGTCCTGAACGAGGAACGGACCCGAAAGCTGGAGACCCTTGGAATGGTGTGGGATGCCGGGGTAGATTCGGAAGAGCTGTGGGAACAGTGGTTTCGAAAAGCCTCTGCGTATTATGCGGCCCACGGGCATCTCAATCCCATGGAGGGAGAGTTGCGTACTTGGGTGCTGGCCCAGCGGGCGGCAAAGAAAGGAAAGCGCGGCTGCTTGACAGAAGCACAAATCCAACGGCTGGAAGGGATTGGTATGGTCTGGGAGCCGCTCACCGACCAGTGGCAGGAGATGTATCAGCATGCCAAGGCGTATTATCAGGTCCATCAGATGCTCAATGTTCCCTGCAATTATAGCACGGAGACGGGGGTGCGGCTGGGACACTGGATTGCCCGGCAGCGGCGGTGCTATAAAAACTTTCTGGCCGGGAAGGAGGGCCAGGGCATTGGCACCATAACGCCAGAGCGCATTGCTCAGCTCAACGAACTGGGTATGATCTGGGATGGAACCCAGGCCACGGCAAAGACCTCTTTTCGGGAAAAGGCGCTCCTTTTCTATCTGAAGAAACCGTTTCCTGATGTTGTGAAAGTTTCCCAATGGCAGGCGGTGGGAGTGGAGTTGGACCTCTATATTCCCTCCCTTCGAATCGCCATAGAATACGATGGATACCAATGGCATCACAACAAGCTGGCGCTGGATGAGCGAAAAGGGGAAATCTGCCGCCGCTTTGGCATTCGCCTGATCCGCATACGAGAGCCCGGCTTGCCTCAGGCCTCCCGGTGTGAACGAGTGATTGTGCTGGATGATTCGGGAGAGGCGGCTTTTGCGGAAGCCATCTGTACGTTGTTTCGCTGGCTGAACCTCCCTGATCCCGCGCCGGATATCGCCCGGGACCGCCCAGCCATTCTGGAAACCTACCGGGATGTTACGGCCAGGGCTTGGGATCAGAGCTATCAGGCGGTTTATCGTTATCACCGTAGACACGGTACCCTCTCTATCCCCGCCGATTTGACCAGTCCCTCCGGGGTTAATTTGGCCGGCTGGCTCCATTCCCAGCGGGAGGCCTACCGCAGCAATGAGCTCACGGCCCTGCAAATTCAGAAGCTGGAGGCCCTTGGCATGCAGTGGGCCCCCTTTGAGGCGCGCTGGCAACGGATGTATCAGCTGGTAGCGGCCTATGCCCAGCGCCACGGGGACCTGCGGATTCCCCATGATTATGTCACAGAGGAGCATGTGCGCCTGGGGTCCTGGTTGGCCCATCAGCGTGAGCTGTACCGCAAGCAGGCGCTGACGCCCCAGCGTGTCAACCGATTGGAGCAGCTGGGGATCTGCTGGGCGCCCAACCAGTCCAGGCGGCAGGAATATCTGCAGGCTGCCCAGGCCTATCATCAGGCGACGGGAGGACTGGATATCCCAGCGGATTGTACCACGGAGACGGGGCTGCGCCTTGGTGCTTGGCTGGCAAACCAGAGGAAACGGTATCGGGCGGGGACACTGAGCTCCCGGCGGATTCGCGAATTGGAGGCGTTGGGGGTCCAGTGGGAGCCGCCGTCACCGGACCGATGGGAGGAGATGTTCTCCCTGGCCCGTGCCTATTATCAGGACCACGGACATCTTCGCATTGGGGTCAGTTATGTCACCGAGGACGGACGTGCATTGGGACGATGGATTGCCCAGCAGCGCCGGAAATTTCGCAGAGGTGCCGGGGAGGGGGTGCGCACGGCACAGGAACACCAAAAACACAGGCTGGACGAGATCGGAATGGTATGGGACCCGTATTGGGAACGATGGTGGGAGAAATACCAGGTGGCAAAGACCTACTACCAGGCCCATGGCCATCTGAACCTCCCTGTGAACTATGTCACGGAGGAGGGAGTCAAATTGGGCATGTGGCTGTCCTCCCAGCGGCAGGCCATGCGGGGGAATCCCAATTTCCTCATGACGCCGGAGCGGAAGGCGCTGTTGGATCAGATTGGAATGCATTGGACCCTCCGGCGGATGAATCCGAATGCCCGGCGGCGGCCATAATATCGGAACTTTTGCCCAGGAAAAAACCGGCGGTTAAGCTTGACCGCCGGTTTTTTCTATGGATGCATCTGGCCTTCCCTTGCAAGTGCCAGAGAATGTGCCTGGACAAAAGTGTTTCAAAATGATAATATTGTGAAAAATTTTGAGAAAGTGCACTGGGAGGGAGCCTGTAAAGAGTGAAGGGGAAAAACTGGCGGGGCGAAAGCCCCGCTTTTTGACGCAAAAAACAGGCATACTATTTCCTAAGTCAGAAAAATGAAAAAGAGCACCTTGCGAAGGAGGATTTTCTATGAAAAGGCGTGTCATGAGGCAAGAGGATGTTGCGGAATTCTGCCGGTATTTGCAGGGGGAGGAACGGAGCCAGGGGACCATCGAAACATACCGCCGGGAGATCAGGGCGTTTGCGGCCACGCTGCCGGAGAATCGCGTGGTTACCAAGGAGGTGGTGGTGGCCTGGAAAGAGACCCTGGCAAAGCGGTACGCGGTGAGCACGGTCAACGGGAAACTGGCGGCACTCAACGGCCTATTTTCCTTCCTGGGATGGCGGGAGTGCCGGGTGAAGCCTCTGCGGCGGCAGCGGGAATTGTTCCGGGATAAGGGACGGGAACTGGACAAGGGGGAGTATCTCCGCCTGCTCGCTGCGGCCAAGAGGAGGGAGAACTGGCGGCTGTACTATCTCATGGAGACTCTGGCCTCTACGGGGATGCGGGTGTCGGAGCTGCGTTTCGTCACAGTGCAGGCGCTGGCCGCCGGCCGGGTGCGGGTGGACTGTAAGGGGAAACACCGCACGATCTTTTTGACAGCCAAGCTGTGCAGGGCTTTAGGGAATTACTGCCGGCGGCAGAAGAGAACGTCGGGGCCGGTCTTTGTCACCCGGACCGGGCGGCCTGTGGACCGTTCCAACATCTGGCGGGAGATGCGGGCCCTCAGCACCCAGGCGGGGGTGGGGGAGAGAAAGGTGTTTCCCCACAACTTCCGGCATTTGTTTGCCCGGGCGTTTTACAGCCTGGAGAAGGATATGGCAAAGCTGGCGGACCTTTTGGGACACGCCAGCGTAGAGACGACTCGAATCTATATTATGGAGAGCGGTGCGGAGCATAAACGCCAAGTAGAACGGCTGGGATTGGTCATTTAACAACAAAATTCTGATTTTGTGGTAGCATTTGAAAAACTCTTCCCGAAAAAGCGTGTTCTGTCTGGAGAGAAAACTATATTTTTACATATTTTAGCATAAAAACATGTCTTAAATCAAGAGAAAAAACAAACGAAGACATGAGAAGGAGCTGGAGAACCTGAAAAAATTTCTCCAGCCCGTTCTCATGTCTTTTTTCTGTGTTTCGCTGCCAAGTGCTGGGAGATGAGCCCCTGATAGAGGGAGAGGTCTCCTCCACACTACAACAGAATCAGAATTTTGTGGTAGTGCGTCTGTGGGGAAGCGCCCACAAAGGGGGTGGAGGATGCGAGAGAGCTTGTATGACTACTGCACACGAACCCGCCGGCAAGCACTGCTGGAAGAGTGGGATGTGGAAGGCAACGGGGCACTGACGCCGTTGGCCCTTTCCCATGGCAGCCGCCAGAAGGTTTGGTGGCGCTGCGGGGCGGGGCACCGGTGGCAGGCGGCGGTCTACACCCGGACGGGAGCGGAGAGCGGCTGCCCGTACTGCGCGGGGAAGCGGCCCTGGCCGGGATTTAATGACCTGGCCTCCCAGGAGCCGGCGCTGGCCGCCCAGTGGCACCCGGAGAGGAACGGCCCGCTCACCCCGGACCAGGTGGTCTGTGGGAGCACCCGGCGGGTGTGGTGGCAGTGCGGCAGTGGGCACGTCTGGGCCGCGTCGGTGAAGTCCCGGGCGGCGGGCGCCGGCTGCCCCTATTGTACCGGCCGGCGGATCAGTCCCGGGGAAAATGATTTGGCCACCCTGTATCCCGCTCTGGCCCGGCAATGGCACCCCACCAAAAATGGGGGGCTGACCCCGGCGGCGGTGGCCCCCGGCAGCCGGCGGCGGGTGTGGTGGCAGTGTCCCCAAGGGCACACATGGCAGGCGGCGGTGTTCTCCCGGAGCCAGGGCGCCGATTGCCCGGTGTGCACGGGCAGGACGGTGCTGCCGGGGGAAAACGACCTGGCCACAGTGTTTCCCCAGCTGGCCCGGCAATGGGACCAGGAGAGGAACGGGGCCTTGACCCCCCAGCAGGTTTCACCGTATAGCAACCGCGCCGTCTGGTGGCGGTGCGGCCTGGGGCACAGCTGGCACGCGGCCATCAGCACCCGGGCCTGGGGGAGCGACTGCCCCTACTGCGCCGGGCGGAAGGTCCTGGCGGGGTTCAACGACCTGGCGACCCGGTACCCCGAGCTGGCCCAGACGTGGGACCCTGTCCTGAACGGAGCCTTGACCCCGGCCATGGTCACCCCGGGAAGCCACAAGAAGGTGTGGTGGCGGTGCCCGGAGAACCACGTGTGGAAAGCCGTGGTCTACTCCCGCACCAGCGACAAACGCTGCGGCTGTCCGGTGTGTGCCGGGAAGGTCAGCCAGAAGAATCTGGGGCGGTACCAGGTTCCCCTTGTTCCGGGCGGGGCGGAGAAAGCGCCGGAGTAAATCAACAGCGGGCTTCCCGGGGGTGGAAGCCGAAGCAATGCAACCAGAGGAGGAGACAAAAAATATGAAGAAACGATTATTGGCCATGCTGATGGTCTTGTCCATGGCCCTCTCCATTCTGCCTATGAGCGCGATGGCGGCGCCGGGCGATGGCGGTGGAGACCAGGAAGCTGCGAATCAGATTGCGAAGCAGGGAGAAGAAAAAACAACCAAAGATAAGAAAGTTAAGCATTCTAAAAGAATAGAACAAACCGATGAAAATACGTTTGATATTACGTTGACTGTTCAGACGAAAGAAACCATTGAAGAACAAGTGGTTTCTGAAGATGCCGCAGTTGTCCTGGTCTTAGACGTGTCTAATAGCATGGATAAGAAAGATATTCAAAGTGTAAAAGAAGCGGCAAGGAATTTTGTAGAGAAACTAACCGATGACGCAAGCGAAAATGCCCAACGAAAGGTTGCCATTGTTGAATTCGGAAGCAATGCGAAGACGGTGGTAGGTTGGACGGAAGCAAATAGTTCACAGGGGAAAAATAAAATTGAGAATGGTATTACAGCGGTTGAAAATGGTTTTTCATACTGGGGAAAATGGGAAAAAGATTCAGGAGGAACAAACATTGAAGGTGGCCTTCGTTTGGCAGACAATTTGCTAAGTAATGATCAAGTCACAAATATAAAAAACAAATATGTTGTTCTTATGACGGATGGCGTACCTACATATCATGTAGAAGAAGATGAAGAAACGGACAGCATTGATATTATGTATGGGAAGAGAGGAGGAGGTAATTGGGCAACGGATAACGATTATTGCGACATTTATGATCCCTACCAGCCAGAAAAAGGTGATACTGTCCCCAAGTCAATTAAAAAGAAAGCAAAACTATATACAGTATTTTATAAAAACAATTGGGGTACAGTAGGCAGTATGGATATCGGAAGCTGGCTTTCCGCATTTTCTACTCAACTGATCAAGGCTGGCGATGATATTTTTGAAGGACTGGAAAATATTGCGGAGATTATTGTTAATCAGGCCCAAGCCTGGATTTTAACTGATCCGATGGGAGAGTATATTGATTTTGGGGATAATACGGAGATTCCACGTGTTACGGAAAAAGGTGAGGAAGGGGACTACACTGTAGCGTTCAATACAAGTACGAATACGTTGGTTTGGAATCTGAGAAACGATACCTCAAGAACAGGGCCAGTCGATGGTTGGTATACTTATAAATTAACGTATTCTGTTACATTAGACACGCTAAAAAGCGGGTTTTCCAAGGAAAACCAGTATGCAACTAATGGAAATACGGTTCTGACTTATATGTTGACAGAGGATGGGGAACTTCAACCCCAATTATATAAGACAGAACTTTTAGTTCCTATGGTGAAGGGCTTTGCCGGAGATCTGATTTTCACCAAAAAGGGATCGGACGGAAAAATACTTGAAGGAGCCCAATTTACGCTGACCTGTCAGGACAATGGGAATTGGAAGCGGGAAGCTACATCTGATAAGAGCGGCAAAATCTCCTTTACAGATATCCCGTCCGGCCATGTCTATACTTTGGCGGAAACTAAAGTACCGGGGGGGTACGTAGCAGTAAAGCCGATTGACGTTACAGTGTCGTACGGCGAGGTGACTGCGAAGGAGATTACTGACGGCACGTTGATTGACCCGGTGGCAACGGGGAGTTTGGCTATTTCCAAAACGGTCACGGCAGAGAGTGGACTGGAGGCGGATAGCGATCAAGAATTTACCTTTACGGTTGATTTTAACGGAAAGGATGTTCTTAAAGGTGAGTTCCCCTACACTGTATCGGGATCGGAGACTGGGAACGGCAACGTTACCGACGGTGCAACGATAACACTAAAGGCGGGAGAAACTGCCACCATTACGGGACTTCCTGTGGGAACGACCTATACCGTGACAGAGACAGAAATCCCGACGGGGTTTGAGGCAGAGCAAGAATCCATCAATGGAACTATTTCCGGGGAAGGGAACAACGCTGAATTTACCAATAAATATAGCGTTGGACCTCTCATCCTTCCAGGAGAAACCTATCTGACAGTAAAAAAGGAAATCCAAGCAGAGGGTGAAACCTATACCTGGGGAGAGGACGATTCCTTTACCTTTAGCATCTCTGCAGATACGGGAGTGCCAATGCCTGACGAGGAAATTATAACCATCAGCAATAGTACTGAAGGTCATACTGCCTCCTTCGGGAATATTATTTATAAACAACCGGGTACCTATCAGTATAGCATTCGAGAGGGACATTCGGATATTCCGGGTATGAGCAGTGACACGAAGGTTTACATCGTAAATGTTCAGGTGACAGTTCAAAATGGTACGCTTGTGCCGGAAGTGACGTATCAGGTACAGCAAGGGGATAAGAGTAGCGACTATACTGAATACAATATAAATAAACTCTTATTTACCAATCAGTATGATACAAGCAAACAGACAGTTCGTATTTCCGGGAGCAAAGAGCTGAAAGGGGAAATCCTTGAAGCGAAAGATTTCCAGTTTCAACTGACCGGGGTAAAGAAAGACAATGGAGAGGTCATTCAAGATCAGAATGATGTTGGAGACATTCCTCTGCCTGGAGATTTGGAAATCGGAGGGACGGTGACCAACGGTTCTATAGAGAGTGACCCGAGCAATATTTTCTTCGGCACCATTACTTACGATGTGCAGGATGCAGGAACCTACAAGTATTACTTCCAGGAAGTTGTCCCGGAAGACAAAGAACCCGGCATGGTCTATGACGAGGAAGAAAAGGTTGTCACAGTCACGGTGACCTATGATGAGGACAAGGGCCTGAATGCAATCGTGTCTGTGGATGCTGGTGATGGGACAGTAACTGAAAAGAATGCATCCCTGACCTTCCGCAACGTCAAGAAGGAAGCTACCTTGGGTGGAGACGGAAGCACGGCGCTCACCGTGAACAAGACCCTCACCGGGCGCGGCTGGCTGCCGACGGATCAGTTTGCTTTCCAGCTTGCGGCAGGAGATGATGATACGAGCAAGGCGCTTGAGGATGGGATAGTGAAGCTTGAGAACGCCTTGGGGGATGCAATGGTGACAACGATTCCAGAGTCTAAGACCATCCAGGCGGGGAACAGCGTCATCAGCAACACCAAGACGGGTTCGTTTGGGGACATCACCTTCTATGAGACGGGAAAGTATACCTTTACCGTTACGGAGATGAAACCCGGCGAAGGTGCTATCGAAGGTGTTACGTACTCTCAGGCAAAGTACACGGTGACGGTGCAGGTGGATGAGAACGAGGATGGAACCTTAGCTAAGCCGGAAGTTACCGTGACACAGACAACCAATGACAAGGGAGACGCAGTATCCGAAGTCGGCGCGACAACGCTCCAATTCACCAACACCGTTGCGGAAAAAGGAAACACCAAGTCGGTCACAACAGGCACAACAGAGGACCCTGACGGGATTGACCCCGACGGCAAAGTGGCCGGCGTGGGCGACATCCTGACCTATACCATCCAGTGGGTCAACGACGCGGTGGATAAGAATGGGAACGCGACAGCGGCTACGGTGATTGTGACGGATACCATTCCCGAGGGAACCGAGTGTGTGGCAGATGGGGGCGCGAACTATGACGACACTGCCAAAACCCTGACCTGGACAATCGACAATGCCGCCGCCAACGCCACCGGCGAAGTTTCCTTCCGGGTGAAGGTGACAGAAGCGGCGGTGAAGGACGACGAAAACAACACGATTGTTAATCAGGCAGATGTCAAGGTGGGGAACAATGATCCAAAACAAACCACGACGACAGAGACCTACGTCCCCGAAAAGTCTATCACAAAGTATCAGCCGAAGGACGGAGATGCCACCACGGAAGTGCCGCAAACCGGCCTCAAAGTGGGCGACCAGCTGACCTACACCATCTCCTACAAGAACACCGAGGACACAGCGTCAACGGTGACCATCACGGACAAGGTTCCCACGGGAACAGAATTTGTATCGGCGGACAATGGCGGTGCATTAGACGAAGAATCGGGTATAGTGACCTGGACGCTGAACGAGGTGCAACCAGGCGCCACCGGTGAGGTCACTATGACCGTTAAAGTAGTCTCCGGCGCGGAAACCACCGTGGAAAACACTGCTTCGGTCCAGATTGGCGAGGACGGCCCGACGGTGAGCACCAACACGGAATCCACCGAAATTGACGAGAGCGAGCGGTCCATTATCATCACCCCCGCGGACATCATTGTGTACACCGGCGGCACTGGGTACGAGAGTGTGGTTGGCAACCAATCTGGAGCAGCCCGGGCGGGAGAGGATGAGGAAACGGGTGAGCAGAGCAACGGCCTGCCTGAGCCTGGCTACTATATCACGCTGCCCGATTGGCTCAACGACCAACTGAATATCCAAGAGGATCCCACCCAGGAGGGAGCAACCGATCTGTCTAAGATTTTAACTTTCACGTATGCGGATGAGGAGCAGACGCGAGAGTGGTCCCTTGCTCTGTACTACGATGACGAGGACGGCACCAGCTACGAGGAGACGACGGTTGGAGACGTAACACGGAACCGTTATGTTTACCGTATGAACCCGGCGGTAGTTGGCGGGGAGAAAATCCCGGTCAGAGTGCAGTTTACCCCCAAGGGTGAAGAAGGTGGCATTCCCACACTCAGCGATGACTTCACGCTGGACCTGGGGACGCTGTATCAGCAGTATGACATGACCATCTATCCCGGCCTGCTGGAGCAGGATTTGGTGGAAGCACAAGTTAAGTTAAACGGTGAGGATGATACGGAAACCTTACCCGTTAAGGTGGGCAATGGGACCCTCACAGTCCGCGGCACCACCAATGGGGAGGTGACAACGAAGGTTGCCACCACAACCGATGACGTGACGAAAAACACAAAAACCATTGATGAGACAACGGGTTGTACCATCACAGCGGTTGCGGATGCGGACACCCAGTACGTGATCAACGACTCCCATGTCACAGTGGAGGCAGAGAATGTTCACCTGCTGGTGGATGAGCTGTCCCAGGGGGATACCGCAGAAGGCGATGCGGCCAATGAAAGCCAGCAGATTCTGAAGAACTATCTGGTGAAGAATGACCAGGCGGAGACCGACGACCACTACATCTATCAGTATTTGGACCTGGTGGATGAGACCAACGGCCGGGCCTGGGTCACCGCGGATCGGCTGGTGGATGTCTACTGGAAACTGCCCAAGGGCTCTGACAGCAACGATGACTTTAAGCTTGTCCATTTCACCGGGCTGGACCGGCAGTATGACGGTGATACAGCAGACCTGATTGGCCAGGAGGGGTACGAAGTAGAGGCGTACACTACCTCCAATGGCGGGCTGGAGATCGTCACCCTGGACGGGGAACAGTATCTGAAGTTTGCGACGCAGGAGTTCTCTCCCTTTGTGCTGGTTTGGGACGAGGTTTCCAACAGCAGCGGCGGCGGAGGAGGCGGCGGCAACAAGCCCAGCCTGAACACCGAGGACCACTACGGCTACATCGTGGGCT
>OIXV01001510.1_pt1 | contig 20468 bp, 13 predicted proteins | sample 1587771 | NCBI WGS metagenome assembly OIXV01 (sample SAMEA3888893, study PRJEB22519) | human gut metagenome | biome: human gut; feature: human-associated habitat; material: faeces | place: Denmark | collected 2010
CCAAGAGCGATTGTTCCCTTTGGAGTCCACGCGTATGTAGATGCAACGGAGCAAGTCATTCGCTTTGACCATAACAAAGAAAGCTGAGGTGAGATTCTCAGCTTTTTTTAGAAAGTAGGAGTATCTTAGTTGCTATAAAGCAAGACAATTAGTGAGATGATATCTCCTATATTTCTAATTTCATCCAGTCTATCAGATTAATTGACACTCAAGGGAGTGGGACAAGGAACAATTTTTGAAAAGTTGTTCGGTCTCACTCCCCTTTTCCTATTTTATAGTCTCTTTATTTGTGATAATATAGTATAGTGAAAAACTAAACTGGAATGACTATACTCTATTGGCGTTTTATGTGACGAAAATGACATTAAAAAATCTAGGCGAATACCTGCTAAGACTGACAGTCAGATAAACTCAAGATGAGACTAGAAGGGAAATTGTTATGAGAAAAAAAGCAATTGGTATTGATTTGGGAACAACCAACTCGGTCATGGCTGTTGTTCGTGAAGATGTACCAGAGATTATTCCGATGGGAACGAATGACGATCAGGTCTTGCGTTCAGCGGTCTACTTCTCAAATATTGGTGGTAAAAACCATGTGTCCTTTGGTAAGGAAGCTATCGAGCGTGGAACAGAAATCGGAAGTACAGAAAACTTTAAATTTGACTTCAAACGTGATATTGGTCGTCCGATTGCCAGTGACACACCGGATCACACACGTGTTAATTCTATTATTCTTTCAGCCTTGGTTTTGAATGAATTCCGTAAACGTGCTTATGTGGTTGGTCAAGAAATAGGTCAAGCAGACGGCATCAAGGATGCTGTCATCACTGTTCCTGCCTACTTTACGTCAGATCAACGTGCGGCCACTAAGAATGCTGGTCGTATTGCAGGATTTAACGTCTTGCGTATTATCAATGAGCCTACGGCTGCGGCTATTGCCTATGCCCACACTAAAAATGCTCAAGGAAATGTCTTGGTCTTCGACCTTGGTGGGGGAACTTTTGACGTTACCATCATGCGCGTGGCTGATCATGCTTATGATATTTTGGCAACTGACGGGAATTCACGTCTTGGTGGGATTGACTTTGACAAACGTCTTGTTGGTTACATCATGCAGGAGTTGGAAAAACAAGGGGTCAATATGACCAACCTTTCTGAGAAGGAAAAAATCCAACTACAGTATAAGGCTGAGCAAATTAAGACTAGCCTATCTGTTAATGACCAAGCTCTCTATGAGCACTATGTCAATGGTCAAGGTTATGGTGTCTTGATTACCCAGGCGATTTTCAATGAACTTACCTTGGACCTCCTCAAAGATACTGAAATTAAGGTACAGTCTACCCTTCAAGCGTCCGGTTTGAAGTGGGAAGAGATTGACCATATTCTCCTTGTGGGTGGGTCAACACGGATGCCAATGATTCGTCAAATGATCCGTCTAATGAGTGGTTTGGAACCTAAGTTTGACCTTAATCCAGATACTATCGTGGCACAGGGAGCATCTATTCTAGCCGATCTTATTGTCAACAATGAGGTTAGTTTCTCTGAGCATCAGGACGGTAAGACAACTGAGACAGATAGGGTTGTTGTCAAGGATGTGACCTCTCAGGGAATCGGTCTGCTCTTCAAGAAAAACCCTAACAGGAACTATAGCTTTGTGGGTGACTACTACAATAGTGTCGTGGTTCCTCGTAACTCTGTCTTGCCTTTGGCCGTTACCAAGGACCTCTTTGCGGTTGTAGATGGACAGAATAAGTTCAAGCTACGTATCACAGAAGGTAATTATGAAAATCCTTTTGCCGTTAAGATTTTAGGAGAAGTGAAAGGCCAGGTTGCACAACCACGTCAGAAAGGTGAGCTCTTGGCTCAGGTTACTTATGCCTTTGATTCAGAACAAATTGTTACAGTGACAGTGTCTGATCCGAGAAGCAAGACTGTTGTGGCACGCTTCTCAGTCAACGCACAAGTTAGTCAAACTCAAGAAGTGGTTAAGGAAGACTTGTCAGAACTTCAAGCTATTTTTGCTAAATTCATCTCATGATAGACTATTACAAAGCAATTGATACAGAGACAGGACAAGAATTGTCCTATTTGAGAGCGGTCAGCAATCGTATTTCTCCAGAAATGTCGGCCCAAGACTGTTTCGTGGCCCTATCCTTTCTACGTGAGGAACTAGAGGAGCTTTGGACCAATGGAACCCTGGACCAAGAAGGAGAACGTCTGCGCAACGAACTTTACACGATTCGCCAGCTCTTTTTCTCAGATTATGAAAAATTTCAATACGATCGAAAACTCAAAGAAGCTAGAAGAAAGGTTTTAGAAGTTGAGCAAAAGCCGATTCCTAAGAGGGTAGAGGTGTCTGCTAAAAAGGAAATCCCTTTTGCACCTGTTAGGGTGACTCAGGCTAAAGAGTCATCTTTAAACAATTACCTATTTGCGGCCCTATCTTTTGTGATTCTATTAAGCTTGATTCTCTTCTTCAACATCAATGTTATCGTTCTTATCATCGGAGCCGTCCTTATTGTGGCCCTGATGTTACTTATGTCTTAGGAGATTTTAATGGAAACCAATCAATTAACATTTGAACATATTTGTTTTAAATATAAGGGAAATGATAACCATCTCTTTACAGATTTGGATGTTACGATGGAGACTGGTCAAGTTGTCGGCATCCTTGGGGCTTCTGGTTCTGGGAAGACAACCTTAACGGAGATTCTCCTTGGTCAGCTCAAACCGACTTGTCAACAATTTCGTATCTTGGAAAATGGAAAACCTGTGACAGCAGGCTCACGTTCCTGGTCTTATGTGCCCCAACAGAATCTGCTTCGGGAGTATCTTAAGGTGTCCGAGACTTTTGATTTTTATGCGGCCCACCATCTTAAAGGAAGCAGTAAATCGACTAAAAGGCAACGCATCGCTGGCATCATGGAAGATTTGGGCTTAACGGAATTTGCCAACAAGAAAATTTCCGAGCTTTCTGGTGGGCAAAAACGCCGTGTATCCATTGGTATCGAGCTTCTTAGCCCTAGTCCTTACTTTATTCTGGATGAGCCGTCTTCCGGCTTGGATGCCCTTAGTGACCGTAATCTCTTACGGACCTTGAAAATCTTGGCTAAGTCGGCCCACAAGTCTATTGTGGTTATTACCCACAATACGGAAAATTTGGCTATTTTTGACAAAATTATTTTCTTGTCTAAGGGTCGTCCGACCTTTGCAGGGACTTATGAAGAGTTGCTTTTGGAATATAAGACCAGCGATCCTTACATGATTCGTAAATACATGGACATGAATATCGCAGATGTCTATCAAGAGCTCAATGCTTCAACACGCATTTACAAAATTTAGGGAGACTTATGAACGCAGCATTACGATTAAGTTGGTATAAATTTAAACACCACTACATGGATTTTGTTAAGGTTCTTCTAGGCATCATTGCTTTTGAAGGGCTAATCCTCTACATTCAAGATAAGGGATTCTTGAAAGATTTCGAAACAACTCGAATGACGCTCTTTCTCTTACTTTTTTCAACCAGTCTTTTGATTGTGGTTCAAAACAGTATTTATATTTCCAAGGAGCGATCGGTTCTCAACCGTGACTTTTTCTCAGGCCTGAGTCGTTCGGCCTTTGCCATAGCCAGCATGGGGATTCACGCTTTCTTTGCTGTTTTGGAAACCATTGTCTTTATCCTTTCTTACTCTATCTTTAGTAAGTACTTTGACAAGGAGTTTCCAGATGCTGGTCATATCTTTTCTTCCTATCGTTGGGAAGTTGGCATTACAGTGCTCCTGGTTTTCTTGGCCTCGCACTTTATTGCCCTCTTCATCTCAGCCTTAGTTGGAAAATCTGAAATTACCTCTGTTATACTAGCAGTTGTTGTGGGTATCATGCAATTTTCATTGTCAGGGACTATCCTATCATTGCCCAAAGCCATTGATTGGGTGCAAAAATTTATCTATCTGGGTTATGGCCACAAGCTGTTTGGGATTTCTAGTGATTTGTCAGACCTACCATCTAGCTTGGCTAAGTACGGTGTCCCTGTACCCAAGAGTCAGCTAGAGGCCTTTCAAGGGTCTACAGGTGATTTCCAGGGTCAATGGTGGGCCTTGGTGCTTCATTGCCTGGTTTATGCCCTACTCTTTTTCGTCACACTTCAGAAGAAGGAGAAATAAATGCAACAATATGATGAATGGCTGATTGATTTCCAAGTGCAGCATGGTCGCAAGCCAAGTGATAAGGAAGTGGCAGAAGCTGCTAAGTCTGGCTTTGCCCTCTCTAGTGGTTTGAACAGACAGAAACAGTCCAAATTCAGACAAGTCTTGTCTAAGCTTGGTTTGGGGGATCTCAAGTTTAGTTGGTTTTTAGTTTTAGAAATTTTGCTTTTGATTTGTATCGCTCTTTTTGGCTATGTTGTCGGCTATCTGTTTATCTAGGAGGACCTCATGAAACAATTTAAACATAAAAAGTTTATCGGTTTGGCCTTACTTGTCTTTTTGGTCTTCATGGTACTTGGAAAATACACTCAGAGCACGGCTTTTACGTCCTCTTCTAGGGTTTATGCCACAACCGTGGTTGACAAGAAGACAGGAAATAAGGTACGTTTTGAAGTTCGCAAGGTCAAGGGGGACAAATACGAAGTCAAAAATACGGAGACTGGGGATACCTACCAGGCTAATGCCCAAGCTGGCGAAGACCGTTCTTTGAGCTTTAAGTTGGCCGGAAATGACGGAAACTCAGACGGCACTATCCGTATCACACCAAGTATGGTGCCTGGGGGTGACGCTAAGGTTGAAATGACTGATTCAGATACCTATACTCAGGTTGAAGGAGGCTCTGAAGTCATTCAGTCTAGCGAGGCTTCATCAACTTCTTCAAGTAGTGAGGTTAAGAGTATCATTAAGGATATTTTGGAATCAAGCAGTTCCTCTTCAGGTAGTGATGCCAGCTCAAGTACGTCTTCGAACGATACCAGCAAGCCAGATGCAGATATCAAGACCAAGACTGATGTCAATGGTGATAAGGAAACCACTTATGTTGCGGACTATTCGACTGAGGACATCAAGTCCATCACGGAAGCCTTTGGGAAATGGCTTTATCAGTCTGACTATGCTAAAGATGCCGTCTTGGTTCAAAGCAGTTTTGATAGCATCACCAAGGTCAACGATGGTAGCCCGACCTTCCTTTCGTTTAAGGCACCTAAGGAAGAAGGCAGTAGCCAAAACATCATTATTTTAGCCAACCTCATTAATGCGGATGGTTATGAAAATATCTCAGGTGTTCCTAGTGGTATCGTCAATGGTAAAGAAGCTTCAAACTATGATTTCAAGGACTATAAAAATAGGGTTGATTCCTTTGCCCTTGGAATTAATGAAAATAGTGGTAAGACTGCAGACTATAGCCCAACGTCATCCTTCCGTCTCTATACCTTGAAGGATAAAAAACATGCCATGTATGAGGACAATGATGCGGAACAAAAAGCCCTCTTCAAGGACTTTTCAGCTGATGACAAGACGGGTGGCAATTATAACGGCTACAACAAGCTCTACAAGGATTTGGTTGATCAAGACAAGGACTCTTACCAAATTGTTCTAGGTTCTAATGGTACCGTTTATTATGTGACTAATTACTGGATTGGCAATTACGATAAGAAGGCTGTTCAGACCTATAAGGTAGCACCAGATGATATGCAAGAGGCCTACCAAGAGTTGCTCAAGCATTATTCTAGCGCTGGTAAGTCTGAAAGCTCAGAGTCATCAAGTTCTTCACAAAGTTCAACAACTTCATCAACATCAACTTCGTCAAGCTCATCAGAAGCTAAGACAGAGTCAAAAACAGACGCTAAGACTGAGCAAACTGGCATGGATGTTACTGCTATTAAGGACAATAACTTCCAAAGCCTTGAAGGTACTTGGAAGAATGGAAATGGTAACACTTTGACGTTTTCTAAGAATCAAGTAACGTCACCGACAGATTATGAAGTTCAAAATGCTAATTCTAGTCTTGAAAATGGGTACCTGAGAGCGAGTCTAAGAACAGGAATGTATGGTGCAATCATCTTTTTCATCCCGAAAGGTACGACCTTGCCGAATGTGTCAGGAAATTACCCTGATGCTTCAGATAATACTAAAGATCGTATCCTAGTGACTCAATCAGGAGGGACACAATCAGATGCCAAACAATTCTACTATAAGGCTGACTAGGCCTATTAAAGCTACAAGCTTGAGATAAGATTGAAAACGTAGACTGACTGTCTATTAATTACAATTGGCGATGGCACATGATTAAAAAACGTCAATTATCATGGTTTATGCCAGCAAAGCAAGCATTCTAAGAAACTTTCTGCTGTGAGTAAAGTGGCTGAAATTAGATTTTTTCAGCCACTCGGAATTATTGAGACCTTAGGCTCAATAATTAGTCTTGGAACTTCTAAGAAGGTCGCAGACGTCCGTACTCACTTAAAAAAGTTTCTAAAGGAATATGTCAGGGATTAACAAGTTGGGATAAAATTATCTCAACTTTTTATGTTACATTTGTAACTTTAATTTAATAAGCCAGCTCTTTTTACATGAATAATTGGATTATTAGATGTTTCATAGACTTTCTTTAAAAATTAATTATTGTGAAAACTTCTAAAAAGCTATATAATGAGTAGTGTTGTATAGATGCTTTCTGAGAAAGTTTCTTAATTCATGTTAAGGGAGGGGGAAAAAGAATGACTTTTATTGTCGAATGGCTGCTTGCTGTCTTAAAAGACTTACAATGGTTGACAGTTATTGATGCACTCTTGATCTTCTTGGTGAATTACCTGATGTTCAATGCGGCCGGTCGAGTTAAGGTCTCTTGGCGGCTACTTTTGGTGGGTGGCCTTATTTCAGTTATTCTGACACCAATTCTTCCTATAGGATTCAAATTTTTGCTTAATCCTCTCATTCTATTTTGTTTTAGTTATTACAAACGTCCTGATTTGCCGTGGATTGAGCCAGTATTTAACAGCTTCTATGCATGGGGAACGACTAACATCATCATGCGGGGACTCTCGTTTTTTATCCTCCCTCTGCTTTTAGGGGATGATTTGGTCAGTCGCATTCCAGAGCCTCTAACGACTTTCATGTGTGTGGTAGCTACCTACCCACTATATCTTTTGATTCACCGTTTTATTGGTTATGACTATTTGCAAGTTGAAGACAAGGAACGCTTACGTTTGCACTTTACTCCGATTGTTATCGGGGTTAGCTTTGCTTTTCTGTCATATGGCCTTTTAAATGATTTTTTGCCTTATTTCGCTACTATCTGGCCTGTGGAAGTGGTTAACAATTATGCTAAGCTGGTTGTTTTATTAGCTACAGGGGCTTTCTTCCTAGTCGTGTCTTATGCCAACCAATGGGTTAAGGATGAACTTTTTATAGAGTTGAAGGAAGAACAGGAACGTCATTTCCAAAGTTTGCAGGAGTCTAGTAGGCATATCCTTCACCTTTATCAGGAACTTTACCGTGATGGTGTTCCAAAGGTAGCTGTGCCTAAGAAGGTTAAGACTGTTCTGGCAACTAGTCAAGAAGGGGATTCTCAGAGTCTATCTGAGGAGGAAGTTCCTTTCAAAAAAGTTATACCAGATATTTCCAATATCCATTCTCAACTGCTACGGTCTGTGATTGAGAGTAAGTATATGGAGTTTCACGCTGTGGGACTTGAGTTTATCCTAGAAATTCCGGATCCTATCTCACCAGTTCATATTGATGTGGTGGATTTATCGGGGGTTTTGTCAACTTTCTTGGACAATGCCTTGCTAAAAGCGCATGGTCAAGAAGAGTGCTTAGTTCGCCTGTCGTATTTTCAAAGAGGTGAGGAGCAGGTTCTCTCTGTAGAGGTGACTCTAGGTCAAGGTGAAGCAAGGGGAGCTTATAAGGAAGGTGAAGAAGGCTTGTCAATGAATGAACAACTTGAGGATATTATGGAACGTTATCCTCAATCTAAGTTTAGTTTTAAGGATGACAAGTTGATTTATAGACAGCAATTTGAATACTAAACGAGTCATTGGAAATTTTTTTGGGGAAGAGATTAAATGTTTGAATCGTTTTTAGGAATTAATTTTTTAAATCTTTATGATACAGATGCCTTTTTGGCTGTCCAGATTATTCTGACGCTGACAATTAACTGTATCATTTTCAGGCGGATGACGGATATTCGTATCTCCTGGACGGTATTTTTGACTTTGGCCCTGCTTGATGTGGCTATTCAATACAATATTACGAATCTGACGACTGTTGTGGATGTCTTTCTTCTGATGATTTTGGCAGTTCTTGCCAAGGGGAAGAAATGGTCGTTAACGCAGTATGCCTTTCATACCTTGTTTCCGGTGGTGACATCGGATTTACTCTTTCGTTTATTGGGACTTTTCTTTTTCCCACTTCTCTTGAATATTCCTGTAGCTGAGGTGGGGAGTAATGCTCTCTTTTATCTCTTGACCTATAGTATGATTCTGCCACTCTATTTCATTTTTAACCGTTTTTTGGGCTTGGATTTGAAACGTTGGAAGGTCTATAGCGATGATTCTCTCCACAATATTCAGATTTCTCGACGTGTTGCCTTGGCAATGGCGATTTATTTGTTGGGTATCTATCTTTGCATGAATTTGGATGTTTGGTTTCCGTTCTATTCTCCAGAGTTGGAATTGCGGCTGCGTATGTTCTGGGTTCTCTTGTCAGCAATAGCCTTTATTTTTCTTATTGCCCACCTCAATCAATTGTCTAGGCAATATCTGGAAGAGAGCTTGGCTATGGAGGAAAAAAGGCATTTGAATAGTTTGACCAAGGCTAATCAGAAAATCGATGTTCTCTATAATGAGTTGTTACAATACAGGCAGTCTTATCAGACGGTTGTGGAACAATTTTCGGAAGAAGTACGTGACCAGGAAGAGGCTCTTGCTGAACAGGTTTATCAAAATGTTTTAAGAGAGAGTGCCAAGGAGTTTGAACGTTTCCGTGTCGTTGAGAATCCTAAGCTGGAAAATATTCATTCTCTACCTCTGCGTAGCCTTCTTTCGGCTCGTATGATGGAGGCTAAACGTAATAATATTCCAGTGACCTGTGATATTCCTGAGGAAATCAAGGGATTTGCTATGAATGTGGTTGATTTAACCTTGCTAGTGTCTATTTTCTTTAGTAATGCGATTGACGAGAGCAAGCAAGTACCGGCTGCTCAAATCAGTTTTAGTTTTCACCAACACGATAAGGATGGAAGCTACCACTTCGTCATGGAAAATCGAACGCAAGAAGAAAGAGTTGACCTTGACGCTATTATGCAGGAGGAAAATCAGAAGAAGACCTCTGGACTTAACCTCCACTCGGCCAAGGATATTCTTAAGAAATATGGGGATGCCAACTTGGTGACAAGTAGTGGTGATTACCTCTTTAAACAGGAATTAATTTTTAAATAAAAATCTCGAGTCAAATCAAAGGATTTGGCTCTTTTTTTGGCTATAGGACCATAAAGGAGGGCTCTTTGCTGTCGTGCTTGTGCTTATGTCTGAAGCTTAGGACATTGGAGGAGAAAGGTGACAAGGGAGGGTTCTGATTGTTGCTTGATTCTGTGTTATAATAGCAAGGATTAATGGTTGTTAGTGCTAAGTAAATGATAATTTTTGCTTAGCCCCAACGACTGGCAGATAGACAAGAAAGGGACGTCTTATGAAATTACTTTATACGGATATGTCTCAGGATTTAACAGAAATTCTGACGGAGCAGGCGACCAGCCATGCTCAAAAGGGAAAGAGAGTCTTTTATATTGCTCCTAATGCCCTGTCATTTGAGAAGGAGCGTAAGGTCTTGGAGTACCTGCCTCAATCAGCATCCTTTGAGATTACGGTGACTCGTTTTACTCAGATGGCTAGGTATTTTATTCTCAATACGAGTAATCCTAAAACCCAGTTGGATGATACCGGTCTGGCCATGATTTTTTATAAGGTGCTGTCGCACATGGGTGATGATGAGCTCAAGGTTTATGGTCGTTTGCGTAAGGATAGTAATTTTATTAACCAATTGGTGGATCTTTACAAAGAGTTGCAACAGGCCAATATGACGATTCTGGATTTGCAGTATTTGGACCAAGCAGAGAAGCAGGAGGATTTGGTAAAGATTTTCAGTACGGCTCAAGACCTTTTGTTGGCAGGAGATTTTGACAATCAATCCAAGCTCAGCGCCTTCTTTGAGGAAATTAACTCGGGACGTTTAGATAAGACATTGAGTAACACGGTTTTGGTCATTGATGGCTTTACCCGTTTCTCAGCTGAGGAGGAAGCTCTGATTGCCCTTTTGAATGAGAAGTGCCATCAGATTGTTATTGGGACTTATGCCAGTCAAAAAGCCTATAAGGCTAACTTTGTCTATGGCAATGTTTATCAGGCCTCAGTTGATTTTTTGAGGATTTTGGCTCAGACCTATAAGGTGACACCAGATTATGTAACGACGGACAAGGAGGGCAATCCTTCTTTTGCACATATCAGTCGCCTTTTGGAGGGTCGTCATGATTTTAGTACCATAGATGAACAGCTGACTGATCAGGACAAAGAAGCTTTGCAAGTTTGGGAAGTGGTCAATCAAAGGGAAGAAGTGGCTCAGGTTGCCAAGAGTATTCGTCAGTTACTAGCGGATGGCAAACGTTACAAGGATATCTTAGTCTTGCTTGGTGATGAGGAGAGTTACAAGCTTCAAGTGGGTCAGATTTTCCGAAAATTTGACATTCCCTATTATTTTGGTAAGGAAGAAACCATGTCCAGCCATCCTTTGGTGCAGTTTGTGGATTCGCTAGAGCGTATCAAGCGCTATAATTATCGTGCTGAGGATTTGTTTAACCTTGTAAAATCTGGTCTTTATGGTGGAGTTGCTCAGGAGGACTTGGACCTTTTTGAATATTATGTCAATTTTGCAGATATCAAGGGGCGTCACAAGTTCTTGTCTGATTTTACGGCCAATAGTCGTGATAAGTATGATTTGGATCGTATCAATGCCTTGAGGTCACAACTGGTAGAGCCCTTGGACAAGTTGCTTAATAGTCGCAAACAAAAGGGTTCTAGTCTACTCAAGAAACTTGTGGCCTTTTTAGAGACTGTGCAATTGCCAAGTCAGATGGCTGCTTTGACCGCCAAGGCTAGTGAGGCTGAAAAAGAGCAGAATGAACAGGTCTGGAAGGCTTTTACCCAACTCTTGGAGCAGGTTGAGACCATTTTTGGAGACGAATCGCTGTCAGTGGACGACTTTTTGTCCATCTTGCGTTCAGGGATGTTGGCCTGTGATTACCGTACGGTTCCAGCCACTGTTGATGTGGTCAATGTGAAGAAATACGATTTGATTCAACCACATTCAGCTCCCTATGTCTTTGCTTTGGGCATGACCCAGTCACATTTTCCTAAGGTCGGGCAAAATAAGAGTCTCCTGTCTGATGAGGAACGCAGTCGTATCAATGAGGCAACGGATGAGCACAGGAGTTTGGATATTGTCACGCAGAGCAACAATCAGCGAGGGCATTTCGTGGCCATGTCGCTTTTCAATGCCGCTAGTGAACAATTGGTGCTCAGTCAGCCACAAATTCTCAATGAGAGTCAGGACGACATGTCGGTTTATTTGAAGGAAATCATTGACCTTGGTCTTCCTTTGCTTGAGAAGGGACGCAACCGTTTTGAAGCTAAGGGTGACCAGATTGGGAACTATAAGGACCTCCTATCGACTGTTATTGCTCTTAACAGTAGTCATTTAGATACTGATTTGGACAAGGAAACCCAGACTTTTTGGTCAGTTGCCGTGCGTTATCTCCGTAAGCGACTTGATAAGGAACAGGTTTTGATTCCAAAGGTAATTGATGATGTGACGACAACCAAGGTGGATGATCAGGTCATGCAGCTGGTCTTTCCGGGAGAAGAACCACTGAAATTGTCAGCTTCGGCTCTGACGACCTTCTATAACAACCAGTATCTTTATTTCTTGCGCTATGTTTTGGAACTTGAAGAGTTGGAATCTATCCATCCGGACGCTCGACACCACGGGACTTACTTACACCGTGTCTTTGAGCGTGTGATGGGTGATTCTTCGTCAGAAAACTTCGATGATAAATTGGAAAAGGCTATTGCTCAGACCAATCAGGAACAACCCTTTGAAATTCTCTATACCGAGGACCAAGAGAGTCGCTTGTCTCGTCAGATCTTGGAAGATATCGCCCGTTCAACTGCCAGTGTTTTGCGTGACAATGCGGCCGTTAAAGTTGAGCGTGAAGAAGCCAAGTTTGACTTGCTTTTAGCAAATAGCATCAAGATTACAGGTATTATTGACCGAGTGGACCGTTTAACGGATGGGGCTCTGGGTGTCGTTGACTACAAATCAGGTAAAAATGTCTTTGACATTCAGAAATTCTACAATGGCCTTAGTCCGCAATTGGTGACCTATCTGGAGGCCCTCCGCCAAACCTATAAGGTCGATGCTGACCAGCTTTTTGGGGCCATGTATCTTCACATGCAGGACCCACAACTTAACCTAGTCCAGTTTGGTCTGGATAAGCTAGCAGCTCAGGCTAATAAGGAATTGACCTATAAGGGGCTCTTTGTAGCTTCAGAAACAGAGCATCTGGCTGGTGGAAACTATGATTTACAAAAGACTGTCACCTATGACAAGGAGGACTTAGAGACCTTGTTGGATTATAATCTTAAACTCTTTACAGGTGCGGCGAAGATTATCCGAAGTGGGAATTTTGCAGTTAATCCTTATACCGAGGATGGCAAGTCTGTTCAAGGGGATCAAATCAAGGCTATTACTCATTTCGAGGCTGACCGTCACATGGGACAGGCTAGGAAGCTCTTACGTTTACCAAAAAAGGGTAAGAAGGAAGCCTATTTGGAGTTGATGGCAAAAGCTGAGGATAAGAATCAGATGCAAGTTGCTGAAAATACCATCCTCTTTTCAGCCGCTGATAAAGCTGTAGAAGCAGACAAAAAAGACCAGGAGGACAACCATGTTGACTAAAGCTTTTTTAAGTCCAGCAGAGATTAAGGAGCGTATTGCTCAAGAAGTCGCTTCTGACAAGGAACGTAAGTTAACACCTGAGCAGATTGAGGCTATTTACAGTAATGGTACTAATATTTTGGTATCAGCTTCGGCCGGATCAGGGAAAACCTTTGTCATGGTTGAACGTATCCTTGATATGATTGGACGTGGTGTTGGTATTGATCAGCTCTTTATTTCAACCTTTACGGTAAAGGCTGCAGGTGAGTTGAAAGAGCGTCTGGAAAAGCGTTTGACAGAGCAGCTTGGACAAGTTGAGACGGATGAAGAGCGTGCCTTTCTTTCAGACCAGATTGCCAAGATTGGGACGGCTGATATTGGAACCATGGATGCCTTCACCCAGAAATTGGTCAATCAGTATGGCTATCTCCTGGGGGTGTCACCTATTTTCCGCATCATGACGGACCCTGCCGAGCAGACACTGATGAAAAATGAAGTTTATGCCGATCTCTTCAACGATTACATGCAGGGAAAGGATGCCCAGCTTTTCCAAAAATTAGTCCGTAACTTTGCTGGAAGTGGCAAGACCAGTAAGGCCTTTCGTGAGCTAGTTTACGATGTCTATAGCTTTTCTCAGGCTACTGCAGGTCCTGAAAAATGGCTACGTCATAATCTCTTGAAAGGACAAGTAGAAGCCAACCCAAAACAAGCTAAAGCCGATCTTTTAGAGGGTCTCAAAGATGGCTTGATTGCTGATTTTCTAGCTTTTTTGAGTGACCATTTAGGTCTAGCTCAGCGTGAATTTGCCAAGGCCAAGTATCTGAATAATGTGTCAGATGCCATTAGCCTTCTGGAGGGAGCCTTGGCTGATGACCAAGTCGATATGGAGGTCCTGCTCAAACAACTCTTGACTCTGTCAGGAGGGACCGGCTTGACCAATATGACCCGTCCTAAAGACGAGGAACTCAAGGCCTACAAGGAGGCTTACAACAAGACCAAAAATGAGTTTGTGGCCCAATTACGAGAGGTTGATAGCCAGCTCACCGTTCTTGAGGTTTTGACCAAGCATAATGATGACATCCTACCTCTGTTAGAGCTACTTCAGGCCTTTGTACTTGATTTTTCGGACCAGTATTTACAGGCAAAGATTCAGGAAAATGCCTTTGAATTCTCAGATATTGCCCACTTCGCCATCCGTATTTTGGAGGAAAATCCTGAGGTGGCAGCCAGCTACCGTGACCGTTACCATGAAGTGATGGTGGATGAGTATCAGGATAATAGTCATACCCAAGAGCGCATGTTGGAGCTCCTCTCTAACGGTCACAACCGATTCATGGTGGGAGATATCAAGCAATCCATCTATCGTTTCCGTCAGGCAGACCCTCAGATTTTTAATGGCAAGTTCCAGCTCTTCCTTGACAATCCAGATGCTGGTAAGCTGATTCTCCTAAAAGAGAACTTCCGTAGCCAATCTGAAGTTCTTGATGCGACCAATGGTGTTTTCAGCCACCTCATGGACCAGGAAATCGGGGATATCCTTTATGACAAGACGCATATGTTGGTAGCGGGTAGCGAGAAGCAAAAAGAGCCCCATCCTGAAAATGAGACTGAGGTTCTGATTTACAATAGTGATGAAACCGGTGCAAATCCTGACGAGGAAGGTCCTGATCAACCTATCAGCAGTGGTGAGATTTCTTTGGTTATCAAAGAAATCATTAAACTTCACGAGCAGGGAGCCCGTTTTGAGGACATTACCCTCCTAGCACCAACCCGCAACACCTATCTGGACTTGATGGCGAGCTTTGAGGAGCACGGAATTCCCTTGGTTCCTGACGAGTACAAGTCAAGTTATCTTGAGTCACTAGAAGTCATGATTATGTTGGATACCCTTCGTGCTATCAATAATCCTCTTAATGACTATGCCTTGGTTGCCCTCCTTCGTTCACCGATGTTTCATTTCAACGAGGATGATTTGGCTCGTATTGCTGTCCAGGCTGACGAAGGACAATTCTATGACAAGCTTCTTGTAGCTTGCACTAAAACAGGGCTTCATCCGGAAGTTGTCACACAAGGACTTGATGCCAAGTTGACTCTTTTCACTGAGACTCTGGCAGATTGGCGTGACTATAGTAAATGGCATTCGCTCTATGACCTCATTTGGAAGATTTACAACGACCGTTTCTATTACGACTATGTTGGTAGCCTTCCACGAGCCGAGCAACGCCAGGCCAATCTCTACGCCCTTGCCTTACGTGCCAATGCCTATGAAAAGACCGGCTTTAAGGGACTTTCTCGTTTTATCGGTATGATTGACAAGATCATTTCTAGCGGTAACGATCTGGAAGAAGTGACAGACTTGGTTCCTAAAAATGCCGTTAGCCTCATGACTATTCACAAGGCTAAGGGACTGGAGTTTAAGTATGTTTTTGTTTTGCAGATGAATCGCAAGTTCATCGGTCACAGCAAGGATGGACTGAGTGGTAAGTACATTATCAACCGTGAAAAAGGGATTGGCATTAAGTATCTAGCTGACCTTAAAGACCAGATAAACACCAATTTGCCTAAGTTGAATGTTGTTCTAGAGACCTTAACCTTTCAGGAAAATCGTAAGGAAGAGCGCCGAGCAAGTATCTCTGAAGAGATGCGTCTGCTCTATGTTGCAATGACACGTGCAGAGAAAAAATTCTACCTGGTTGGGAAGGGCAGTAAGGAAAAATTAACCCAGCAATATGGCACTGATGTTGAAAATAATCGTCTACCAGTAGTTCTGAGAGACCAACTATCTACTTATCAGGACTGGATTATGGCCCTGGACACTGCTTTTATGAGAAAGGACCTCAAGTTTACTGTTAGCTTTGTTGAGGCTGAGGAGTTGACCCCAGAAGCTATTGGACAGGTTGAAGTTCAAGCAGCAGTAAATGCTGATGATTTATCTAACAATCGCCAGACGGAAGACATTAAGCGTGCCCTAACGGTCTTAGAAAGCGTTGAAAAACTCAACCAACTCTATGCATCAGCAATTGACCTACCATCGGTGCGTACTCCAAGTCAGCTGAAGACTTTCTACGAACCAGTTATGGATACAGAAGGTGTAGATATCATGGACAAGAAAGAGGAAGTCCAACCTCTTGAAACATCCACTACTTTTGAGCTACCAGACTTTGGCCAAAAAACGAAAGTTACAGGAGCTGCGGTTGGTTCTGCTACCCATGAACTCATGCAACGCTTGATTCTTTCTGATACTGTGACCCTCCAAGATTTGACTCAAGCTCTTGGGCGAGTATCTGCTGATGACCAAGTCAAGGCGCGTGTGCAGTTAGAAAAGCTTTTAGGCTTCTTTGACACCGAACTTGGAAAGCTCATTCTAGCTAATAGAGATAAGCTACGCCGTGAAGCACCGTTTGCCATGTTGGCAGAAGACCCAGCTAGTAAAGAAAACTTTGTCGTCCGTGGTATCATCGATGGCTACCTCCTTCTTGAAAATCGAATTGTCCTCTTTGATTACAAGACGGACCACTTTACTCACCCAAGTGAGATTAAAGAGCGCTACACAGGACAAATGAGCCTCTATGCCAAGGCTCTCAGTCAAGCCTACCAGGTGGACAAGGTCGACAAGTACCTCATTCTCCTAGGTGGAAAAGACTTGGAAGTCGTAGAAGTATAAGTTATCGCATAACCATTCTTTCATAGTGAGAGAATGGTTTTTGTCTCCCAAACCAAGTAAAAAAGACCGGTGTATCCACCAGTCTTTCCGATAAATTTCCATCAGTATTGTAAGTTCATTAAAATATTAGAGGATGGAAACGGTTATGAAAAAAGTATCTTGTAGGTCGCTTAGACCTACGAAGGTTATTATAACAAACTCATCTTAATCTAAACAAGGTTAGAAAAATTAGAAATAGACAGCATAAGTGTTACTAGTTTTTAATAGATGAACTCCGTAACGACAGTAAATACAGACAAAAACCGCCGGCACTAGACTGACGGTATTTGTTCCTTTTAATCGTAACATCAACTAATCAAAGGCACTACCCAATTGACCCAGACCCAGGAAATCGGCATGACCAGTATCATGGCTGGAATCATATCAGCGGTTGGAAATTGACGAAGTTTCATAATACGAAAACCAGTCGCAATCATAAGGAAGCCTCCACAAGCTTTAAAATCTCCAATCATGGCTTTTGTTGTTAGAGGGAGAATGAAACCAGCACTCACAAAGAGGAGGAAGAAAACGATAAATTGTGGAATGGCAATCATGGAAACAATGTAACCCAGACTACAGGAGAAGATCATAGCCGTGAAGAAATCTAGGATAGACTTGGAAATTAAGATAGAAGCATCGCCTGTCATCCCAGACTCAAGACTCCCGTAAATTCCTGTACCACTCGCACAAAAAAGGACGATAACTGTCAAGAGTTGCGCATAAAACTCATCGTGAGCCAGTCCGGTTTGCTTACTTGGCGTAATTTTGGACAAGCCTTTTTCCATAAGCCCAGCTCCCTTGTTGATGAGGTTTCCGAACTTTAGGGCCAGTCCAATAATAGTACCGATAACTACCGCAAAGATAACGGCAGGCATGTTAACCATATTCATAATAGCACTAATCCCCATAACCATAGAGGCTAGACCGAAGATGAGATTAAGGTTTTCCTTGAAGTCTTCTCTGAGATAGTCGCCGAAGAGCCCTCCAGCGATTCCTCCTAATATAATTGATAGCGAATTGATGATAATTCCAGTTGGCATTAGTGCTTTACTCCCTCTTGATACTAAATACCATAAGTCTATCATTATCAAAGGATGAATGCAAAAACAGGAAGTAATATCAAAGACTTTCTTGAAATTGTACCTTTGAAATGATACAATAAATGAGAAATTAGTAGAAAACGCTATCCAATCTTTTATTTAGCGGTTTTTAAGTTATTGTTTATGAAAAATAAGCTTATAAATCTAATTTTAACCCTAATGAAAAACAACAAAATGGCATTATGATTAAATAAGTGCTCAAGGAAGGATAAAAGATGATTCGATTTGAACATGTGACTAAGCGTTATGAGGATAAGGATGCCCTCTCAGATCTTAATCTAGAGATTCGTGATGGGGAAATTTTTGGTCTGATTGGCCATAATGGTGCTGGTAAGACCACGACCATTTCTATTTTGACATCTATCATTGAGGCCAGCTACGGAGAGGTTTATGTTGACGATATGGCTCTTAGTCAGCACCGAGATGCTATTAAGAAAAAAATCGCTTATGTGCCAGATTCACCAGATTTATTTTTGAATTTGACTGCCAATGACTACTGGTATTTTTTGACACGTATCTATGATTTGGAAGCTAGTCAGGTTGAGGAACGTTTAACAGCCCTCATGACGACCTTTGATTTGACTGAAAATCGCTATAACCTCATTTCTTCCTTCTCACACGGTATGCGTCAGAAAGTTGTCGTTATCGGTGCTCTTTTGGTTAATCCACAGATTTGGGTTTTGGATGAGCCTCTGACAGGTTTGGACCCACAGGCATCCTATGATTTGAAAGAAGCCATGCGTCATCATGCCAAGGAGGGAAATAGCGTCCTTTTCTCAACCCACGTCCTGAGTGTAGCTGAGCAACTCTGTGACCGCATTGGTATTTTGAAGAAAGGAAAACTCATCTTCCAAGGTTCCTTAGCTGAGCTGAAAGCTAAGTACCCTGACAAGGATTTAGAATCCATCTATCTAGAAATGGTTGGACGCAAGGTCGAGGAGGTGTAGTCATGAACTGGAACCACGTTTGGGAGCTTTTCAAAATCAATCTCCTCTATGCGAATCCTCAAGCTGTCACTAGCCTTCAGAAACGTCAGGAGAAAAAGAAAAAAGCTAATTTCTCCATTGTAAATGCCATGCTCAGGCAGCAACTCTTGATTTTAATTCTTTTTACGGTGCTCTATAGCTACCTTTTTATCGGTGTTGATTACAAGGCCAACCCTGGTGTCTTAACCTTATATCTTCTGACCTTTACGGTTATGGGACTAGTTCAGACTTTTACCGCCCTTTATAGCACCTTTTATGACAGTAAGGATAGCAAGGTCTATCTGCCCTTACCTTTGAAACCATCGGAAGTCTTTTTAGCCAAGACCTTATCAGGTTTTATGACTGGGATGACTTTTATGGTTCCACTTCTTAGCTTGCTCATCTTAGCTTACTGGCAATTTATTGGTCCACTGGGGATACTTGTAGGGCTATTTGCCTTTGTCCTTTGTCTTTTTGTCAATCTCGTTCTATCAGTCCTTCTCTCCAACAGCATTGGGACTTTGATTGTTCGTAGCTCTCGTCAAAAGCTCTATTCGACTATCCTGATGACCCTATCAACCCTATTACTCATGCTGCCTATTATGTTGGTTAGTTTTATAAATGGTTATATTAAGGGTGCTGGACATGCCGATTTTCCTTTATTCCCTTACTTGCGAGGCTACTATGATCTCGTAACTGCCCCGCTGTCTATGGAGGCCCTCCTAAATCTTTACCTTCCTCTTGCCTTGGTGCTCCTCTTAGCCTATTGGTTTTATAAGGTCAGAATGCCTCGCTATTTCCACGAGGCCCTCTATAGTCAAAAAGCTAGTAAGGTAAAGGTCAAGGCTGTGACTCGTAGCCAGCGACAGGTCCTGGTTCGTCACCATTTATCTACCTTGGGAAATCCAACCCTTATTATTAATACCTACATGGTGCCAATCTTATATATGGTTATGATGGGTGGTGGAGCAGTCTTTTTGAAAGATTTAGGACCGGATTATTTTGGACTCCTGCTTTTAATCGGGATAGCCTTTGGCTTCTTTTCAGCACAACCAACCAGTTTTCTAGGGGTGGCGACTTCCTTGGAGGGGACAAACTTTGATTTTATTCGTAGTTTGCCAATCAATACGGGTGACTACCTTCGTCAGAAGTTTTGGCTATTTTATAGCTTGCAAGTTGGTATTTCCCTCTTGTTAGGAGGACTTGGCTTGCTTTTCCTTGCTCACCTTCATCCCGTTTTAGTCCTTAGTTTCATCCTTGGCTTCCTTGTCTCGACCTATCTGCTAGGAGGCTATTTCTTCGAGAGGGACCTTAAACTGTTGGAATTGAATTGGCAGGAAGTTACCCAACTCTTTAATCGAGGTGGTGGACAGTGGCTTTTTGTGGGAATTTTCATTTTTACCCTCATCGTTGCTGCCTTGCTAGGAGGTATTGTCTTCTTTGTCAGCAAGGTTTGGATAGCCTTTGCAGTTAATGCGATAACAGCTGTGATTCTAACTTTAGTTGCCCTAATGGTTTACCTTTTTGGAGATCGCAAGCGTTGGAAACGCATTAGAGCTATGTTTTTTGCTTAGACCAAATTGTTTAAAGAGTTTCTCCAAATAGTAGGGACTCTTTTTATGACAATTCCTTATATGCAAACTTATACATTAATATGTTAAAATACCTGAATTTAGTGTATAATCATAAATATGAAACGAAATTTTGACTCAGTAAAACGCCT
>OIXV01001515.1_pt1 | contig 20433 bp, 17 predicted proteins | sample 1587771 | NCBI WGS metagenome assembly OIXV01 (sample SAMEA3888893, study PRJEB22519) | human gut metagenome | biome: human gut; feature: human-associated habitat; material: faeces | place: Denmark | collected 2010
GTGGCGGAGGGATTGTGTGGTTGGCGGCATGGAAACTCGTTTCCAATGACGCAAAACGCACAGTCGCACCGCCAAATGCGAAGCATTCCACGTTGCTCCAAGGCTGTTATTTATGTTTTTTGTTTTTGATTCCATTCACGATTCGGCAACAATGCAGAATCTATCCCCAGTAATTTTCCACTGAACCTTCAATTCTTCGAATAATTCTAATTGTTGTTGAGGATAGGTGTGGTAGGGGCAAAAAAATTAGTGGCAGTTTCACAACTACCACTAACACTAAACCTTAAAAATCTAATTCTATGAAAAAACTTACGACAAATGTACACCACTTTATTGATTTGCACAAGAGCTTTTCCAATTTTTTTTAATATATTTTCAAAATGATTGAAAATTTATGGATTTTTGGAGTTTTCAGAAAAAAATACCTACCTTAGCACCATATATCAAACGCTATTTGAACCGTATGCCCCGATTTGAATTAAATATCCTCGGCTGTGGCTCTGCCACGTCAACGCTTCGACATTTGCCCACCTCGCAAGTGCTGAACGTTCGCGACAATGTGATGATGATTGACTGTGGCGAAGGCGCCCAACTTGAAATGCGTAGGCGGAAGCTGAAATTTTCCCGACTGACCAACATTTTCATCTCGCATCTGCATGGCGACCACTGTTTCGGTTTGCCCGGATTGCTATCTACTCTGGCGCTCCTTCAGAAGTCGAGCAGCGTGACGGTGCATATTTTTGAGGACGGCGCGGAAATGTTTCGCAGCATGATGGATTATTTCTGCCGCGACAGGTGCTACGAGTTGCGGTTCAATGTCATCACGAAAGAGCCCCGTGTGATTTATGAGGATTCTGCCATCACGGTGCGCACGTTTCCGTTGCGCCATCGTGTGCCAGCCGTGGGCTTCGTGTTTGAGGAAAAGGCGAAGATGCGGCATGTGAATGCCGAGGCGGTGCGAGCCTTTGAGGTGCCGCAGCATTTTATGAATAGTTTGCGCCAAGGTATGGACTACGTTACACCTGCCGGGGTGGTGATTCCGAACGAGAAATTGACCACCGCCGCCGATGCATCGGTGAGCTACGCCTACGCCAGCGACACCACTTACAGCGAACGAGTGATTCAGGCTGTGGAGGGCGTGGACTGGCTGTATCACGAGGCCACTTATGGCGATGAGTGTGAGGCGCAAGCGCGTCAGCGATTCCACAGCACGGCACGCCAAGCCGCCATGGTGGCGAAAGAGGCTGGTGTGAAGCAACTCATCTTGGGCCATTACAGCTCGCGCTATACCGACGCGCGCCCCCTTCTCCAGCAAGCGCAAGAAGTGTTCCCCGCCACCCGACTGGCTAACGAGGGCGATTGCATCGATCTAATGAACTATTAAACCCCAAATTTGGATTAAACAGGTAGGGACGTGATAATTCACGTCCGCCCAAACAATTGCTAATTTACTGGTTAGCAACAATTTTGAGCGGACGCGAAATATCGCATTATCCGTTTTTTAATTACCTATGGTGAGGTTGGTGTAGAAGCGACCGTTTTGGTCGGTGTAGTAAGTGAGGGTGACATAGCCTTGACCTTCACCACCCCACCAACTCACGGTACCCTCGTAAGGAGTGGTGCGCGCATCTACTGGGCTGCCATAGGTGCCACAAAGTGTGTTGTAGAGGCGGTTGTACATCGCAAGGTCGCGGAATGCAAACGAATTGCTGAACATTGCCGATGCAAGTCCGCCGCCAGGCGCGTAGTTGAGCATCACGTTAGGCCAATTGTAGTTGAGCATTGGCACATCACGGAGATAAATCACATTGTCGTAGTAGCCGTCGATGTTGTAGCCGTAGGTGAACAGGTGGTTGATTGACACCGAGAACACTGTGCCGAACTGAATGCCGAGCACACGGTAGATGCGTGGTGCCGAACTATACCATACCCATCCTGCTGGAACCACTGGGCGATGCACTACCCAAGGTGTTGGGCGCCATGGGCGATATGGTGGACGGCATGGGTGGCTCCAACTCCAACTGTTGTGGCGATAGTAATCGTGGTAGCGACGGTTGAACTGGTTGTCGTAGCCACGAGGATTATTGTGGTGTGGGTTGTGGTAGCCTGGACGACGCCCATCGTAGTCCCTGCCATAGTCACGGTGTCCACTGTAGTGGTTGCCATAATTGCCGTTAGGACGGTCGCCACGGTCGTTGCCGTAGTGGTTTCCGTTATTACCATTGTTGTTGCCGTTTGGGCGGTCGCCACGGCCATTATTTCCTTCAGGACGATAGGTTTCGTCGAAGCGGTTGCCTACACCGTTTTGAAACGCATTGTTATCGCTACGCTTTTGTGGCGTGGTGGTGCCGTAGCCCGGACGACGCTGCGCCGTGCCCACATTTTGCTGGCGCACGCTTTGATTGGCGTTGTTGCCTGTGTTGTAGCGTTGTGGAGTGGTGTAGTCGCTACGCTTTTGTGGCGTGTTGGTGCCGTAGCCCGGACGACGCTGCGCCGTGCCCACATTTTGCTGGCGCACACTTTGATTGGCGTTGTTGCCGGTGTTGTAGCGTTGTGGAGTGGTGTTTCGCTCTGCCGAACGAGGGGTTACGCGCCCAGTCTGCACATCGTTGTAGCGACGTGGTTGGGCAGTCACCCTTTCAGTTGAGCGGCTGGTGGTGGCACGTCCGTAGCCTTGTGGTGTGCGACTTGGTGCCACGGTGCTGCGCTCCGACGAGCGGCTTTGCGTAGCACTCGACCTACCGTATGACGAACGGCTCTGCGTGGCTGTTGCACGCTCATTACTACGCCTTTCAGTGGCTGTAGTCCTACTTTGCTGCACGGAAGGACTTTGGCGAGTGCCGCCAAATCCACCGCGACGGCCTTGTGCGAAAGAGTTCACACTCACTGCCATGCCACCGATAAGCATAAGCGAAAGTATCGAGTTGCGGAGTGAAAGAGTTGTCATAAGCATATAGTATTGTGTACAAGCAAATGTACTGGTTTTAAATTCCTTTTGCACTTTAGACTCCCCCATCAACACCTTGGTTTAACCCCACCCCCATTTTTACAAATTTTTATAACAAAAAAAGTGGGGACGGTGTGGATGTGCCGTTCCCATTTTTTGGGTGAGGTTTGTTATTTTTGGGGGTTATTTCAAAATCTGGTTGATGAGGGTGGTGACGTCTGACACGTTGATTACGCCGTCGGCGTTGAGGTCGCAGAGTTCGGCGGGGAACGATGCGGTGCCCAGAATCTGGTTGATGAGGGCGGTGACGTCGGACACATCTACTGTGCCATCGCCGTTTACGTCGCCATTTTTAGCCACTTTCTTATACACGAATGATCGTGTGGTGCCGTAGTCGGTGGCGCGGAGTGTGCCGCCTGTGTCGATGTACGACGATTTGGCACGCACATAATACGTTTTGCCATCTTCGAGCAGCACATTGTTCACCTTCAGTTCGCCGAGGGTGAGGGTGGTGGCGTTTTGATAATTTTTCATTGTTTCAACGAATCTTGCGCGTCCCCATGATGTGGCTGACGAACTGATTTCCACAATCATGTTTTCGGCTGCCACTTGGCGTTCGAGTTCTATTCGCTGGTTGCTGTTGAGCGTGGCGCCATCGGAAGCAGGGGTCACATACTTTGGTGCTACCGATTCGCCGTAAACGGTGGTGAACTCCACTGTTTTGCTCACCTCGTTGCCGAGGGTGATGCGCACATAATAGCGTGTGCCAGAGTGGAGAATGTAGAGCGGTACAGCGATTTTATTTTCAGTGCTCACGCCGCTGAACACGGTCTTGCCGTCAGCAAAATTCTCGTCGGTGCTGATTTCCACCTTCACCTCATCGATGCCGGTGTTGGTCCAGAGAATGGTGGGGGCGTTGGGCACATCTTGCATCAAATTGGTTGGATAGGTCACTTCCAGGCGGTGAGGAGTGAACGCACGTGCCGCGCTGACACCGTCGTTGAAGTTGAGCGCACAGGCGTGCACTCTCCAATAGTGCTTCACATCGCTGCTCACGCCCTCAAACGAGGTGGAAACGGCGGTGGTGTCGGTCGTGGCGAAAGTGTGGGTCACATGCTTGAAGTCGGCATCGTCGGCAATCTCCACAGCATATTGCGAAGCACCCTTCACGCTGTGCCAAGCGAATGTGAATGGGTCGCTCACCTTCGCACCTTCCTCTGGCGAAATCAGCACAGGGGCATCGAGTGTGGCATCTTGCGCGCCGAGGAACTTGGCGGTGTATTCGTTGCCGTAGCGGTCGAGCACACAGATGGCGTATTGATAGCCGGCGCGGTAGTTTTCGGGAATGGCGTATCGGGTGTCGTAGGTGATGCCGAGCAGATATTGCACATCTTTCTTAAATTCGGATTGTGGCACAGATTCGGGCACGGCATACACGGTGTAGCGCACATTGTCGAAGCCCGTCCACGACAGGTCGTAAGCCACCTTGCTCACATTCGACACGGTGCCGGGGTTGGTTGCCGATTTCCATGTCATGGCTGGTGGAAGTGCGGGGTAGGCATACACGGTGCGCTTCAAATAGTGGGCAAACGATTCCTTTGCGCCGAGGTTATAGAGAAATTTGCATGAATAGTAGATGCTGCCGGGAGCGTTGTCGTAGTTGGTCTCGCGGTTCATTTCCACCTGAGCCACATATTCGTCGTAAGAGGTGTTGTTGGGACCGCTTGCCTTTGTGGCAGGAGCCATTTCGCCCTTGCTTGCGCCGGTGAGCGACTCAAGGCTGTGAGAGATATACACGTGGCGGCCAAACTTATGCGCCACCTTGCCCCACCAAGGGGTGATTTTGGCGTAGTCGGCTGCACTGTAGCCTCTGGTCCAGTAAACCTGTGGCGACATGTAGTCGATGGTCTTGGCTTGATACCATGCGATAGGGTCGGAGAAAATGCTGCTGTATTGCCAGTCGCTGCCAGGGCATGGGTCGATACCGTATTTCTTCGCCACCGAACTACTGGAGCAAGCCACGCCAGCAGGCGAAATGCCATAGCGCACCCATGGCTTCACGGTTTGAATCATATCGTAAACGGCTTTCACCATGCGGTTAACGTTGTCGCGTCGCCAGTCGCCGAAGCTCAATTTGGTACCCGAATTTTTCCATTCCGAGTAGTCGCCAGCCGAACTGTTGGTGGGAATGCCGCTGGGGTAGAAATAGTCGTCGTAGAGAATGCCGTCCACATCATAGTTGGTGATAATCTCGCGGCACACATTCACAATGCGGTCGATGGTCCACTGCTGGGCAGGGTCGAGGATTGTGGTGGTGGTTTTACCGTTGTTGTGCGAAAGCAAGTGGCCGCTATTCTTCAACTCCTGGTCCAACTCGGTGTCCCAGTTTGAGCCTGTGGAGAAGCGGTAGGGGTTCACCCATGCATGGCACTCCATGCCGCGCTTGTGGCAACCGTCCACCACATAGCCCAGAGGGTCGAAGCCTGGGTCTTTGCCACGGGTGCCGGTCAGATAACTCGACCATGGCTCGTAACTTGATTTGTACATGGCGTCGCACATAGAGCGAACTTGGAAGTTTACTGCGTTGAAATTGTTGTTGGCGAGCGAGTCGAGCATACGGTCGAGCTCTGCCATTTGGGTTTCGGCTGATGCACCGGTGGTAGGCCAGTCGAGAGCCCACACAGTGGCCACCCACGCCGAGCGAAATTCACTTTTCGCCACATTGTAAGCAAAGCCGTTGAGGGCTGAAAAAGCAATAATTGTGGCAAGTGACAAAAGTTTTAGTCTAATGTTTGTCATAATGGATTGTAGATAATATTCTGCAAAGATAACCGATTTCCCCCGATTCCCGAAATTTTCGCCCCACTTGTTGACTCGTAGACTTGTTGACTTTTTGACTTTTTTTGGTTCAGTGGAAAAATGCAGGGGGGCACTGAAACAAAAAACATAAAAAACAGCCTTTTAGCGATGCCAGTTCTCACCTGTCGTTAGTGCTGTGGCATGTCTGATTTCAAGCCGGAGCTTGAATCAGCCACACCACATCACCAACGCCGCCCTCGCTGGGGAGGTCGGTGGCATCGCCAAAAGGATAAAAACCGCTCGCCTCCAGCGAAAAACCAAACCCGGTAGGGACGTGATACTTCACGTCCGCCCATGATTGTGATACTAATTGAATATCAATCATTTGACGCGGACGTAAAATATTACGCCCCTACCATGCAAAATCGTTTTTTGGAGATTTGATGCAGTTTTTTACCAAGAAATCATTTTATCATCAGGGGTTTTTCGCCGTGAACGGCGAGCGGTTTTTATCCTTTGGGCAATGTAATGGACCCTCGTAAGAGGGTGGCGTAGGGATTGTGTGGTTGGCGGCATGGAAACTCGTTTCCAATGACGCAAAGCGCACAATCCCTACGCCAAATGCGAAGCATTCCACATTGCTCCAAGGCTGTTTTTTATGTTTTTGATTCCATTCACAATTCGGCAACAAAGCATAATTTATCCCCACAAATTTTCCACTGATTCCCCAAATCCCCCACCATTCCCTCATAAAAGTGTGGTAAAATCCCGATTATTCCCTCATAAAAGTGTATTAAAACCCTGATTATTCCCTCATAAAAGTGTGGTAAAACACCGATTATTCCCTCATAAAAGTGTGAAAGGTGTTGCTTTTTACGCTGATAATCACTAACTTTGTGGTATTATAAAAATCAGCTGTAAAATGAAGAGAAAAATCTATGATTCCTTACTGGCTTGGAAAGCAGATTCAGACCGCAAACCTCTAATTTTGGAAGGTGCCCGTCAGGTAGGGAAAACCTATATTTTGATGGAGTTTGGCAAGTGTGAATACGATAACCTTATTTACATTAACTGTCAAAACAATTCATTCATGCAGAATTTGTTTACAATGGATTTCGATATGGAACGAATTTTGCGTGATATTTCAGCTTACGCGGGTCAGGGAATTGTGCCGGGAAAAACCTTGATTTTCTTCGACGAGGCACAAGATGCTCCTCGCTGTGTAGAGGCTTTGAAATATTTTTGCGAGGATGCTCGCGAACAGCATGTGGTGGTGGCAGGCTCTTTATTGGGATTGCTGACTCATCAGAATGTGTCGTACCCAGTGGGGAAGGTCAATACGTTGCAACTGTACCCTATGTCGTTTGAGGAATTTTTGTGGGCAAAATCCGAGGACATACTTTGTGGAGTGCTTGACGAAATGGATTGGCGTTCGATTATGCCTTTTGACAATAAATTGCAAGACCTGTTGAGGCAATATTACTATGTGGGAGGTATGCCCGAAGTGGTGCGAAGCTATGTGACGGATAAAGATGTTCTGAAGGTGCGACAGATTCAGAATGAGATTCTGAAGAATTATAATAATGACTTCAGCAAACACGCAGGTGATGAAACACAACGCATTCGCATGGTGTGGAAATCGCTTCCGTCGCAACTTGTCAAGGAAAACAAGAAATTCATATATGGAGCGGTGAAAAAGGGCGCACGAGCAAAAGATTTTGAAAAAGCGGTGCAATGGCTTGTTGATGCGGGGTTAGTATATAAAGTGTCGCGATGCAAGAGCCCATCTATCCCGCTTCCTGTGTATGAAGACGAGAGCGCTTTTAAACTCTTTATGCTCGATGTGGGATTGTTAGGTGCCATGTCTGGTGTTCCTGCTCGCTTGATGCTCATAAACAGCGATGTGTTTATGGCTGCGAAAGGCGCATTCACTGAGAATTATGTGTTGCAGCAGTTGTTGGGGGTGGGCGACCTGTATATCTACTATTTCAGCAAAGACAACTCTACACAAGAAATTGATTTCCTTGTTCAATCGGGTGAACGAGTGGTGCCTGTGGAAGTGAAAGCTGAAGAAAATGTGAAAAGCAAGTCACTACGAGTCTTTGTGTGCGACGACCACAAAGAAAAGAACCTCAAAGCCGTAAGGTTAAGTATGAAGGGATATGTCGACCAAGAGTGGATGGAAAATGTGCCTCTCTACGCCACAGCCAGTTTCTTCAAAAAAATCAAGCACAATTCCAGCATTTAGTGATTGCGTAAACAGCCTTTCGCCAAAACGTGATTTATGGGGGGAAATGGATTTGGATATGTGTTTATTTTGCCAAATCGTCCACACGCGGATACCGATTTAATATGTGTAGTTGGTGTGATTGACCTTTACACCGATTAAATCCATTTACACCCAATTTACACCTATTTTTTTATTTTTGTTCAAATTGGTGTTAATGGATTTTCAATGGGTTAAATAGGCGTTTTTGTTTCAGCCCCCCAGTATTTTTCCACTGAACCGAATTTTAATATGTGTTTTTTTCTTAAATTTGTGGGATAAATTGGAATTAATGATGAAGATACGGTATTTTCTTTATGCCTTATTGGTGATTGTGCTCGCTTCTTGCGGAGGCGGTGAGGCCAAAAAGGTGGAGTCTGCTGAAAAGAAGCAGGCGCAGTTGCTCACGATGGAGCAGTGTGATGGATATGTGAAAGCCACGATTCAAGACCCTTGGAACGATGGCAAAGTGCTCCACACCTACATTCTTGTGCCTCGCGATTCGGCTATGCCGAAGCAGCTTCCAGAGGGCACGGTGGTGCGCACGCCTATTCAAAATGCGCTGGTGTATAGCGAGGTGCACGCAAGTTTGATGCGTGAACTCGGCGGATTCGGTGCGGTGAAGGGCGTATGCGATGCCAACTATTATACCGATGCACAGGTGCTCAGTGGCGTGAAAGCTGGCACGATTGCCGACTGTGGAAATTCCATGTCGCCCACCATTGAGAAGGTGATAGCCATGAAGCCCGATGCCATTCTGCTTTCGCCATATCAAGATGCCTCGTATGGGCAAATCGAGAAGATGAACATCCCTATCATTGAATGTGCCGACTATCTTGAATACACTCCGCTGGGGCGTGCCGAATGGGTGAAATTCTACGGTGCGCTGCTTGGCAAATCGGCTCAAGCCGACAGTCTGTATGAGGCCGTGGCTGGGCGTTACCGTGCCATTGCCGAAAAAGCGGCTACGGCTAAAAGTAAGCCATCGGTTATCACCGAAATGGTGATTAGTGGTGTGTGGGCTGTGCCTGGAGGCAATAGTTACATGGCGAAAATCATTGCCGATGCCGGAGGCGACTATCCTTGGGCTGCCGACAAGAGCACCGGTTCGCTCTCGCTCGACTTCAACCAAGTGCTGGCAAAGGCGCAAAAGGCTGATTACTGGTTCGTGAAGTGGACCGGAATCAATTCGCTTGCCGACTTGCAAAGCCAATACGACCTGAACAAGAGTTTTGAGGCGTTCAAGCAAAAGAAAGTGTGGGCGTGCGACACCGAAAAATCGCACTTCTTCGTGCGTGTGCCATTCCACCCCGATTTGCTGTTGAGCGAATTTGCGGCAGTGCTTCACCCCGAACTTTTCCCCGACGTTAAAACCGAATTTTATTACAATCTGAAATAATGGGCCATTCTTCATCACGCAGGTTTTCGCTCACGGTGATACTGCTGCTGGCGCTGTTGGCGCTGTTGGTGGTGGCTTGCCTTGTGTTTGGATCCGTTGATATCGACGCGTCGGCGGTGCTGAGCATCGTGATGGGCAACGAGAGCGACAACGAGGCTTGGAACATCATCGTGCTTCAAACTCGCATTCCCATGATTCTCACCGCTGCGCTTGCTGGCGCGGCATTGGCTATTTCGGGACTTCTGCTCCAAACCACCTTCAATAATCCGCTGGCTGGGCCGTCGATTCTTGGCGTGAGCACCGGCGCCGGACTTGGTGTGGCGGTGGTGATGCTTGCCATGGGCGGCACTATCGGCAAGATGATGGGCGATGTGGCGATAGGTGGCTACATTGCCACGCTGATAGGCGCATTCATTGGCGCAGGCGCGGTGATGCTGGTGCTGATTGTGTTTTCGTCGATAGTGAAAAGTAGCACGATGCTGCTCATCATAGGTATGCTTGTGAGCTATTTGGCATCGAGTGTGGTGCAGCTGCTCAATTCCGTAGCCACCGAAGAGGGCGTGCACAGTTATGTGGCGTGGGGATTCGGTAATTTCTCAGGTGTGACTAATGCGCAAATGCCGCTCTTCGCCTCGCTCATCGTCGTTGGGCTTATTGGGTCGGTGATGATGGTGAAACCGCTCAACGCCCTGCTGCTGGGCACTCGCTACGCCGAAAACTTAGGCGTGAACACCCACCGCACACGCATCGCCTTGCTCACGGTGACAGGTCTGCTCACAGCCGTGGTCACTGCCTATTGCGGTCCGATTGGTTTTCTCGGACTGGTGGTGCCACACATTGCCCGACTGATGCTCGCCACAAGCAACCACAGCCGTCTCATACCGGTCACTATCCTTGCAGGAGCCGACATCGCCTTGTTTTGCACGCTTTTGAGCGTGGGTGGCGACCATGGTGTGATACCCATCAACGCCATCACACCCATCATTGGCGTGCCCATCATTCTCTATATTATTTTGAATCGTAGAAAAATACAATATTTCAACTGACACTATCATGGCAATATTTGAAACTCAGAATCTCGCAGTGGGATATACCCACGGAAAGCAAACCACCACCTTGCTCAGTGGTTTGAACCTTTCGCTTGATAGTGGGCAGTTGGTGGCGTTGCTTGGGCAAAACGGCGCAGGCAAGTCCACACTCATTCGTGCGCTCACGTTTGCCACGAAGCCCATCGAAGGCAAAATTCTGCTGCATGGCGTGGATTTCGACACCATCACCAAATCGGAGCGTGCGCGCCTCTTGGGGCTGGTGTCCACCGAGCGCATTCAGGCAGGGGCACTCACCGTAAGCGAACTGGTGGGGCTCGGCCGTCAGCCCTACACGGGCTTTTTGGGGCGATTGAGCGACGACGACCGCGCAATCGTTGCCGACGCTATCCGCAGCGTGGGTATGAGTCACAAGGCGGAGAGTTTTGTGGCAAACCTCAGCGATGGCGAGCGCCAAAAGGTGATGATTGCACGAGCCTTGGCGCAGCACACGCCCATCATCGTGCTCGACGAGCCTACCGCCTTCCTCGATGCGGCAAGTCGAATCGAGACGATGCAACTCCTTGCCGCCCTTGCCCACGAGCAGGGCAAAGCCATCTTGCTATCCACCCACGACATTTCACGCTCGCTCATGCTCACCGACCAGTTGTGGGTCATCACACGCGACCGCCAAGTGCTCACCGGCGCCACCTCCGAAATGGTGCGCAGCCAAGCCATGAACCAAGTGTTCGCCAACCCCTCCATCACCTTCAACCCCACCCACTGCGACTACGAATCCACCCCTCCCGAATAACCAAATTACGCTATAGCGTCAGGAAGCATGTTCTTTTGTTGTAATATGTCAGGAAAATAGGGGGGGATTAGAAGCGGTAGCCTATGTTGAATTGGGCGTCGGCTTCTTGGTTGTTGATGTGGAGGTTTTTGGAGTTGCTGAAGCCGTAGTAGCGGTAGTTGACGAGGAGGGAGAGCACGTAGCGGCCGAGGCTGTAGTTGGCGGCAAAGCGTGCGAAGGCGTTGACGCGGAAGTCGGGGCGGCCGTTGTCGGAAGGATCGTAGAATTTTGGGTCGTCGCCATACATGGCTTCGTATTGCTTGCGGTCGGCCTCGGAATTGAATTTGGCGCGGTGCATCAGGTTGGAATAAAGCGAGAACATGGGCACCGCCGAGAGGTGGAAGAGCAGTTTTCCACCATACAGCGAGTAGTTGTAGCCGTAGCCAAAGCCCACCGACACTTGCTGGGTGCGGTAAACGTCGAAGTCGGAGATCAGTATGTCTTTCACGGCGTAGCGGCTCTGATAATAGTTGGCATACACCATCATACTTCCTGCGCTGCGCTTCTGCACCATGTCGGCAAACAAGCCAGCCGAGAGCGAAAATTTGCGATGATTGAACACATAATAGCCTTCACCAAAGAATATGTTGATGTGGTGCTTGCCCGATTCTATGCGCTCGTCTTTTACGAAGTCGATTACCTTTGAGATTTCCTCTGCCTCATCGGGGTGGTCGTGCACATACTGCTGAAGCACGTCCTGCATACCAAAACGCTTACTACCAGCCACCGAATTGATGCTCTTGTAGCGCAAGCGGAATCCCCATACCGAGCCGTTTTTCGCCAGTCCGTAACTGGCACTGTAATTGTTGCGGATAGGAATGGGTATTTCCAAAGCGAAGCCTTTCCAGTCGATGCCCAACTCCATTTCCGCTTGCTGCGTATGGGCATTGATTTTGTAGTAGGCACCATCGCGCAAACCAGGAATTCGCTTGTTGATAGACTCTGGGAAATAGAAAGGAATGAGGTTGCTGTAGTTTTGCCAGTATCCGTATGCGCCCAAATACACTTGACGGTTGAGTTTCGGAATGGTTTGATAGGTGGTGTCGATGCCCGAAAGTTGTCCTTCTTCAAGAAATCGGTCGATTTTCACCAGAAATTTGCCGAAGCCGTGATCCCAGTATGAGCGTTTCTTTGGCGATGCAGCCACCACTGCTTTCTTGGCAGGAAATTCGGTATTAGAATCCGAGAATGCCGAATCCACCGCCATGCTATCCACCACCGCTTCCTGCGCGGCACAAGGCAGTACAGCGAGGGCGAGAATGATGATAGTGTAGAGTGATTTCAGCATTTTTATTTATATTCTGAATAAGAAAAGCGCAACCTGTGGCTGAAAAACCAGCCAAGGGTGCGCTTGTGAAGAGTTTTGTCTATATATCAAAAAGCATTGTTGCGGTTTAGAGCTTAGAGAATTGCTCAAACACTTTTTCTGCAATGGCAGCCATCTGCTCGGCTGGCACATCCTTCTTGTTTTTGAAGTTCATGTCGCCTTCAGTGTTAATAGGCACGAGATGGATATGGCAGTGTGGCACTTCCAGTCCAAGCACAGCCACGCCAATGCGCTCGCAAGGCACAGCGGCCTTCAACGCCTTTGCCACCTTTTTTGCGAATTGCCAAAGTCCGGCATATTCCTCGTTTTCGAGGTCGAAGATATAGTTCACTTCGTGCTTAGGAATGACGAGCGTGTGACCTTCGTTCACAGGATTGATGTCGAGAAACGCATAGTAGTTCTCGTCTTCGGCACACTTGTAGCTGGGTATTTCGCCAGCCACGATTTTGCTAAAAATTGATGCCATTGCTTTATATAGTTTTAAAATTTTATACTCCGATTTCCACGATTTGGAACTGCATTTTGCCTACAGGGGCTTGCACTTCCACAATATCGCCCACCTTGTGGCCAAGAAGTCCCTTGGCAATAGGAGTGGTGATAGAGATTTTGCCTTCCTTCAGATTCGCTTCAGTTTCACTTACGATAGTGTATGTCATTGAAGCACTGTTCTTAAGGTTCTTAATAGTCACTTTATTCATAAGAGCGACTTCCTCGGTCTGAAGTTTTGACTGGTCGATGATGCGTGCTGTGGCCACGAGAGTTTTAAGCTCAGCGATTTTAGCCTCAAGCATACCTTGACGCTCCTTAGCGGCATCGTATTCGGCATTCTCAGAGAGATCGCCTTTTTCACGTGCCTCTTGGATAGCACGCACGACATCGGGGCGCTCTACACTTTCGAGGTGCTTGAGCTCCTGCATCTTTTTGTCGTACCCTTCTTGGGTCATGTAGCTGATAGCCATGGTAAAAAATGTGTTATAAAATAGTTAGTAAAAGAAACGAAAGAATCTCATATTAAGATGAGATTCCTCGTCACATATTCGTTCATTATTAATTACTATGCAAAGGTAACAACTATTTTCCACAGTATCAAATTAAACTGACTTATTTTCTACTTTATTAACCTTTTATCGTGTCCATTGGCGCTTTATCAGCACTGCGCTCACAAGCGTCACCACCACGGTCACCGCCACCGCCACCGCGGTCAGATTATACTGCATAGCCATCATCACAGCCGAAGCGCCGCAAAGGGCGAAAATGGTGGTGAGCAGGCTCGACGGAGTGAGTTGCAAACCATAGTGCCAGCGATACACCACATATATCATAGCGGTGTAGATGATATACCACACCATGAATGAGATGCCAAGTCCTGTGAGTCCCCACAACTGGTAGAACCACACATTCAGCCCGAAGCCGATGACATCGCTCACAGCCTCGGTGATGAGGAACATCTTGCCGTCGCCCTTTGCCAGAATCACAAATGCCATGCACCACGACAGCGTGCGCCACACAATGCCAATCATGCCCCATGAGATGAGCGAATAAATCACTTCGAAACTGGGCGCATACAGAATCCACACAATAGTGCTACGCAGGAGGATGAACAGCGCCACAATGGGAGCCATCACCAGCATCGACACCTTGAGTTCCTGCGACACAAAGGCGGTGAGGCGAAGTCGGCTCGTAGCCACTCGCGCTAAGCGTGGATAATACTCCATACCGAGGGCGGTGAGCACCAGTCCAGTGTATTTGTTCACAAGCGTGTAGCCAGCCTGATAATAGCCCACCTCAGCCGTGCCAGCCACATTGTTGAGCCACGCATTAAACACATAGCCCATGAGCGTGGTGATGAACAATCCGGCGGTCATGTAGATGCCCAGTTTCACGAAGTCTTTTCCTATGGCGAAAGTCTGTCGGTGGGTGAGTGGGGCAGCGGCGTGGTCTTTGTCACGGAAAATCCATGCGAAAATCAGACAGCCGGCGGCGTAGGCGATAATCGACGGCACCACGCTGTCTTCGCCAAGATAATAGAACATGGGCACACTCAGCACTAAACCGAAAATGGTGCCCCACATGGTGGCGTGGGCAAGGCGCTTGAGTTTTGCCAAACCTTGCAGCACGGCATGTTCGCCATTGGTCAGTGCCACAAACAGCAATGCTACCGACAGCGCCACGAAGCCCCAAATGTGGTCGGAATTGCCAAAGGTCCATTCGCTCAACAGCGGCGACATGGCGATGGTGAAAACCACCCCTGCCATGCCCAGCCACAGCGACCATCGCCGCACGGCTGTGATGACGCGCGAAATGTGCCCTTGCTCGGCGGCGTTTTCATGGGCTTGCGAAATGTCGCGCACACTGCTTTGGCGAATACCCAGGTTGGTGGCAGTGTTGAGCATGTCGAGGGCCTGGTTAAACAGGCCGAAAAGCCCCACGCCCACCGGACCAATCCACAGAGCCACGAGCTTGGTGCGCACGATAGAGCAGATAATGCCTATCATCTGGACACCTCCGAAGATGCCCATCGCCTTCATTGCCATGCGAGAGATAGAATTACGCTCTGCCATACATTCCTATGCTTGAAAAAATGGAGTTTACAGTTTGATTTGATATGAATTGTACACGATGCCCCTGCCGCCCAAACGCGACTTCTGCTGCACCAGTCCCTCGTTGAGCCACTGACCGTGGTCCTCGTTTGAGATGCCAAAATCGAAATAGGCATATCCCGAATCTTTCGACTGGTCAATCAGATGGCGGAACAGCAATGCCAACGCCTTGCGCTCGCGCCCTTCAGCCGATGAGGCGATGTACTGACTGTGCGCCACGGTGTGGGTGAAAAACATCACCACGCCAGCCACAATCCGCCCATCGCAGGTGGCGGTGTAGAGTTTGATATTTTCGGGAAAACGGCTGTGGAGCAATTTGATTTCCTCCACCGAGTGCACGGGTTTGGTCTCGTGGCGCGATGCAAGCACCTCTTCCAGCACATGCCAATAGCCTTCCCAGTCGGTGCTTTCGCCCACTTCCACTCCAGCCCTTCTGGCGGAGTTCACGGCGCGCTTGTTGCCACGGTCGAAATCGAAAGGATTGGAGAGGCGCACTGAAGTGGAGATATTGCACTCGGTGAGCACCGCTCCTGCACGGAAAAGCGCATACAGGTCTTCCTCCGCCGGGTAGCGGTGGTAGATGTGTGGCACCGGCTTGTAAACCACAGTCTCAAAACCCTCGTTTTTCAACCATTCAGCCGCACTTTGCATCACAGCCATCATCACCGTGGCATCGAAGTGCTTGACCTGGTGAAGCCAACCGCCGTAGGTGAGCCCTTGGTGGCTAAAGAGCGTTTTGCCCACCACATTGGCAGGCAGCACCGCCACCATTCGCTCATCGCTGTACGCCATTAGCGAATGGTCGGTAAAGCGGTCGCTGTGGTAGTCCATATACGCACGCTGGTGCAAGAACGTGGCGTTGCAGCACGAAGCCACAAACTCGTCCCACACGGCTTGTTGCTCAGGGGTGTATGTTTTTATCTCAATCATTCTTCAGAAAATATTCCCAAAAGACTACTGCCCGAAACCCTTGTGTAGTTGGAAGGGATTTTGGCATCGATGGTCACACGCTCGTTCCAGGTGAAGCCGTTGTAATCGAGCGCAAGCGACATGGGCGATTTTCCAATTTTGGTCGCCATGTTCACTTTTGTGGCAATGTAGCCGGCGAGCGAGGTTTTCACGCCAGAGTAATCCACCGAATAGGTGGCAACTTTCTCCGACTTCACCACAGGCGTCACTTCGAGCGACTTGATGTGGTAGTTCTTGTCGAACTTGAAATCATATTCAAATCCCTTGTATTGCTCTTTGGGGCGCACCATGTAGGTGCCGTCGATATTAGCGAGGGTCACCAGGCTTGCCATGCCGCTGTTGAGCGTGCCGTTGCCAAGAATGAACGCACGGCCCAAGAAAATGTCTTGCAATGTGCTCACATCAATGGGAATGCCCGAAGTGAGCAGTTTGGCTGATTCCAGAATGTAGCGTTTGTGCAGTTTGTCGATCACCAAAAGCGTGTCGCCCACAATCACCAATCGCGCCACCTCCATAATGCCCATTGGGCGAACGGAAATGTAGATGCTCTTGCCACGCTCCATGCGAATCTGCATCGACGATGAAAGTGGTTTTGAACCGCCAATCGACACGCTACCGCCTGCTTTCAGCGTGGTCCACGCGCCGAATGAGTTGGCAATTTTTGCCACATGACTCACTTGTGCTGTGGTGGGGGCAGCTGTGGTTGTAGTCGTTGTGGTAGTTGTTGTTTTGGTAGTTGTGGTCGTCGTTGTGGTTGTAGTGGTCACTTTTTGAGTTTCAGGTACCGCCACTTTTTGTGAGCCGCACGAAGTCGTAATGGCTGCGAGGGCTATTATCGGAAGAATATGTTTTGCTATTTTCATATTGCTATGTTGTTATTTGTCGTCTGTGTTTTCTTTCGTGTCGGCGGGCTGGAGTTCCAAAGCCAACTTTTCCACCTTTTCGAGCAATTCCTTGTTGCCGGCATCGAGTTCAAGGGCTTTTTTCCACTGCTTGAGTGCCTCTTGCTTGTTGCCCACCGCCAAAAGAATGTCGCCGTAATGGTCGTAGATGTCCGACGAAGGGCGGCGCTCGTTTTTAATCGCCATTTCAATATAGAGTTGTGCCATGGTGTATTCCTTGCGCTTGTAGAACACCCATGCGTAGGTGTCGAGGAAAGTGGCATTCTGTGGCTCCGCCTGAACGGTTTTCGCGCTCATTCGCTCCGCCTTGTCGAGGTCGCGGTTGCAGAGCGTGAGGAAGTAGGCGTAATTGTTCAGAATGCTCACATTGTTGGGGTCGATTTCGATGGCTTGGTCGTAGAGCGCAAAAGCCCCGATGGTGTCGCCCATCGAGAATTTGGCATCGCCCATGCCGCCCAAAAACATAGAGCGGTGCTCCGTGTCGGTGCTGTCCACCGCCGCAAGAGCCTTTTTATACACCTCTATGGCTTTGTCGTATTGCTTGATGTTGTAGTATGCTGGGGCGATGTAGCCGTAAAGTTCAATGTCGTTGGGATTCAACTCTATGGCACGGTCGCCGGCTGCGATGGCTGCTTCGTAGTTTTCTGAAATGATGTTGAGCACCAGTAGCCTGTTCCACGCCTGCGCGTCGGTAGGGTCGAGGTTCACGGCGTAGTCCATCTGCTCGGCGGCACCCTTCATATCGTCTTTAGCGGCGAGATAATCGCTGAAAAGCATACGGATTTGTGGTTCGTTGGGGTGTTGCTCAATCAGCACCTTGAACAGATTTTCGGTGCGTGCCGACGAATCCTTTGCCACCAGCAAATGGCGTGCGTAGTCGGCAAGCACTTCCACCTTGCTCGCCACATCGAGGTCTTTCGACACCAGTGCCTGATAGGTCTGCTGGTCGTAGTTCACCGAGTCGCCGATGGCGTTGTAGAATTGCGCCTTGGCGAGATAGGTGGCGCCATTTTCCGGCTCGTATTGCTGTGCCTTGTCGTAGTAGGTGAGCGCGCTGTCGCGTTCGCCAAACATCAGCAGCATATTGCCCATCGCCAAATTATAGTCCACATTGCGTGGCGCGGTAGCCAAGAGCGAACGCATTTCGCCGATAGCCCCCACAGTATCGTTGAGTGCCTGGTAGGCACGCACTTTCCTTGCCGAGAGTTGCACCGACTGCCCTTGCCACTGCTGCACGCTGTCGTAGGCGGCAATGGCGTTGCGGTAGTCCTCCAGTCGGGCATAGGCATCGGCAATGCTCAGTTGCACCTCCACGTTGTGAGGATTGCGCTCGGCTTGAATTTTCAGCACACGAAGCCCCTCCTGCACCTGATTGGCAATCATATTGCCGTTGGCGTAGAGCATCGCTTCGTATTTGTCTTCGGGGTGCGCGTCCACATGCTTGCGCATCATGCGCAGCGATGACGAAAACAGACTGTCGGACACGCTCAAATTCGATTTCATCAATCGGCTGTAGCCCAAATAATATGCTATCGCCGAATTTTCGGGGTCGAGCGAATGGGCATACTGGAGCAAGTGGTGAAACGCATCATCACGCCCCATATTGCGTTGCTTTTCCGCCTCCAAAAATATGTATTCCGCCTTCACACGGTCGTCTTCCGATATGGCTTTACGGTCGGAAGCCATCAGTTTATCGGCAAAAGGCAACACCGTGAGCAGTAGCAGAATGGCGGCGCAAAGCGATTGTGTGTATCGTAGGTTCATCGTTTTGGATTATTTTGTGCCAGTGTGGCCAAAGCCACCTGCTCCACGTTCAGTTTCATCAAGAGCCTCCACGGCTTGCCAAACCACCGTCTCGTGGCGTGCAATCACCATTTGGCAGATGCGCTCGCCATGCTCAATCGTTTGTGGCTCGTTGCTCAGATTCACCATAATCACGCCAATGTCGCCACGATAGTCGGCGTCGATGGTGCCGGGAGTGTTGAGCAAAGTGAGTCCACGCTTCAGCGCCAAACCGCTGCGAGGGCGCAACTGGCACTCAAATCCTTCAGGCAGCGCAATCGACACGCCAGTGGGAATCAGTCGGCGTTCGAGCGGCTGGAGCGTAACAGGCTCATCGAGCCAAGCACGGAGGTCCATACCAGCACTCAGCGGCGTGCCATAGGCAGGCAACTGATTCGGGCTCTTATTCACTATCTTCACATTAATTGTTTCCATATCCAAACGTATTATTTAAAAACGTACATTAATATTAACGGACACCACGCCCATTAAATTGCGAATTTACAAATTTTCCACCATATCTCCCCGATGCAATCCAAAATACCTTGCCAAAACTTGATATTTTTCTCAGTTTTGGCAGATAATTTTGTAAATACCTTGCCAAAACTGGGGGGATAAATAAATTAACAGCCGTTTTTGGGGAACGGCTGTTAATTGGGTATTTTGGGTTTTAAAGGAGGGTGTCAAATTTAGCGATTCATCATAGCGTAGGGACATGCTTTCGGCATGTTTCGATGCAATCCACAATGTATCAACGCCTTGTTAACATGCCAAAGGCATGTCCCTACGCTATGGCGCTGTCATTTTTGGTGATTTGACACATCCTCTTGATTCCTTGGGGGATTAGAAGTAGAATTCTTCTTTTAGTTTGTCGTAGAAGAGCATTCCTTCTGCCACTTGGCGGGCTACTTCTTTGCCCTTGCTTTCTTGCACGATGGCGAAACCGAATGCGCTGGCAGCCGCGGGACCGTTGCCTGTGACGATGTTGCCGTCGATTGCCACTGGTGTGTAGCCCACGATGGCTCCTGTCATGCCACGCTCCATGCCTGGGTAGCAAACTGCATGTTTGCCTTCAAGCAGTCCGAGGGGACCGAAAATCACTGATGGCGAAGCGCAGATGGCTGCAATTTTTCCGCCATTAGAATTTTGCGCGATAAGTGCGTTGGTGAGAGGTTTGCACGCGGCAAGGTTGCTTGCGCCAGGCATTCCGCCGGGGCAAATCAGCCACTCAGCATTGTTCAGATTCACTTCGCTAATCAGCGCGTCGGCTTTCACGGTCACGCCATGGGCTCCTTCTGCCTCAAGTGTGTCGTTGATACTTACTGTCACCACTTCCATGCCTGCTCTGCGCATGATGTCGATTGTGGTTAAGGCTTCCACTTCTTCGAAGCCATTGGCTAAAAATACAAATGATGTGTTCATGTGGTTATGTTTTTAATTATTTTGCAATAAAATTAGTGCATTTTTTTGTTTTTACCAAACTAAATAAGCAAAATGCGCAGTTTTTAACCCAAATCGGTCATTAGGGCTTGTGGTATTTCGGAGTTTTAGAAGAATGAATTTT
>OIXV01001516.1_pt1 | contig 20432 bp, 13 predicted proteins | sample 1587771 | NCBI WGS metagenome assembly OIXV01 (sample SAMEA3888893, study PRJEB22519) | human gut metagenome | biome: human gut; feature: human-associated habitat; material: faeces | place: Denmark | collected 2010
CAGGAGAAAAAAGAAGAAAATGAAAAGAAAAAAGAAGCGGCAGCTTCCTGAGATGGAAATCGCAGGGCTGCCGTTTTATATATGATTTTAATATATTTTATATCTGCAAATCTTCTCCCAATTTTCAGGGAATCCCATTTGTTTTAATAGTTGTGCCTGTGTTAAATGTGGGCACTGCTTAAGTACTCGCTTGATTAACTGGATAAGAGAGCGTTTGAATGATTTAAAATCATCATTGTTGATGAGATATCTTAGTGAAAGAACTACAGCAAATAAATCGTGTTTACCAAGAGTATAACTCCCCTTTTTCAATGGAATAGAAAGCTTTTGGTGTAGGAGTGTATCAGGGATTGTATCTTGAGTTCGAAAATCATATAATCGTTCTCCATGAGCACATACATTCCGGCACTTTGCAATAATAGTGATAAATTGATGCAATTGTTTTTCTGTATAGCCTGGGAAATGTTTACTGACTTTTACCTGGACATCGTTTGGCATATATTGATAAAAGGCAGAAAGCTGTCCAAATGTAACAGCATTCATTGCAACCCAGAGTGGAACATTACCATATACCTTGGAATAATGGGAAATGTAATTATAATGGGAAGGCATCGAAATACAGTTTTGCATAGAATGAATCAGGCGATTGACAGCTTTTTGGTTTTTCTTTGCAGAATTAAAATTTACAGGGTTTAGATATTCTGCCTGACTTTCACCAAATTTTTCACAGAAGTGATAGGAAATCAAAGATTTCAGATGCCGTTCTACATGAAGAATATACTTTAAAAATAAAGTCCGTAACTCTTCATCAAAATAATAAAATGCAACAATTTCTTCAAATGTAACACCATATAAGTATTTTCCAGAAGGTTTATGTTTGAACAGATTTTTGTATCCGCCAATCAAAGAATAGTAGCTGATATGCTCTAGCGTATGGATGGCAGTTGGAACATCTGAAATGGTTAATTGTTTTTCACTCTGTAATTTTTCAATTTGCTGATCGTATGTAAGAAATTTTTTCTCCATAATATATCACTCCTGTATAGTAAAAAAGGAGCCCACGCATGAGCTCCTCCGGCTACGGGCCCCTCAAGCATCCGTAGCACAACCACTAAAAATACTATACAGGATTGATTTCAGAAAGTCAATCTGTTTTTAGTGGTAGTATTAGTTTATTCATATAAGCGTTAAATATTCGGAAACAAATATTGAAGATAGTTGGAACAAATGATAGAATAAAGTTGGGACAATGAATGCGAGATAATATTGTGAAGAAATAAGAATTGCAGGTGACAGAGGTGAACGTAGAAGCATACGATGTGGATTCGTTGAGAAAGATGGTTAGGATACTTGAATATGAGAACAGATTATTAAAAGATAAATTGAAGAAAGCAAGTATTCCATATGATGAGGTAAATCCTTTCGAAGAAAAAATAGAAAATGCAGAAGAGTATGACCCGGATCAGGGGGAACGTATTGTGAATCCTTCGTTTATTTCAGAAGAGATGGCAATCCGTTTCTTTTCGATGTTTTGGGGAAGAGAAGATGTATATGCCAGACGAGGTAAGAACGGTGGTTATTTTCCCCAATGTGATAATCGTTGGAATGACAGACTTTGCCCTAAGCAACGTAAAGAGAAGGTATTTTGTGATGAGTGTGAAAATACCAAATGGACAAGGCTGGATGTTAAAAAAATAATTGCTCATTTGTTGGGATTTAAAGAGGATGGTTCAGATGTAATTGGTGTATATCCTCTATTGCCAAATGGTACATGCAGATTTATTGTATTTGATTTTGATAACCATGAAAAAGGAGCGGAAGCTACCGATTTTGCCAATACGGATAATGAGTGGCATAAAGAAGTGGATGCTCTTAGAAAAATGTGTGAGCTTAATGGTATCAGACCTTTAGTTGAGAGATCCCGCTCCGGGAAAGGGGCACATGTATGGATTTTCTTTAAAAAGGCAATACCAGCGGCAACGGCAAGAAATTTCGGATTTCTCTTATTGGATAAAGGTTCAACTTCCATTAATCTGAAATCGTTTCATTATTATGACAGAATGTATCCTTCACAGGATGTGACAAGTAGTATAGGTAATTTGATTGCATTACCGTTACAGGGACAGGCACTTAAGAATGGAAATAGTGCTTTTGTAGATGAAAATTGGAATGCATATCCTGATCAATGGGATACTCTATTTAATAAAACGGATAAGTTGGGCGTAGAAGATATTGAACAATACATGACAAAATGGCAGGGAGAATTAGCAGAAGCCAGAGGAATGCTTGCTAATATTGATAAAAACTCCAGACCGAAACCATGGAAAAAGAAGTGCGAGTTTTCTAAAGCTGATGTTGTGGGCAAGCTGCATATGGTATTGGGTAATGGTGTTTATATTGATACTTTGAACCTTATGCCAAGAATACAAAATCAGATTCGTAGTCTGGCAGCATTTGATAATCCGGAATTTTATAAAAATAAAAGGCTTGGATATTCAAATTACTACAATTTTAGTGCTGTGTATTTAGGAAAGGATATAGATGGGTACATACAGATTCCGAGGGGACTGAGAGAAAAATTAATAGAAGAATGTGAAAAGGCAGGGATTTCTGTTGATGTTTCTGATCAGAGAGAAACAGGACATCCAATCCGAGTATCTTTTAAGGGAGATTTGCGAACGCAGCAGGAGCTGGCGGCAGAAAAATTACTGTCACATTCGGATGGTGTTTTGAGTGCGGCAACTGCATTTGGTAAGACGGTAGTATGTAGTTATCTTATTGCTGAGCGAAAAGTAAATACGCTTATCCTGTTACAAAGCAAAGACTTACTGAATCAGTGGGTCGATGAACTGAATAAGTTTTTGGAAATAAAAGAAGAACCACCGGAATATGAAACAAAAACAGGAAGAAAGAAAAAGAGAGACAGTGTGATAGGAATTTTGCACGGCAGTAAAAATACATTAACAGGTATCATAGATGTTGCAATGGTTGGTTCTATGTATAGCAGGGGAAAGTTTAATGAACGGATTAATTCTTATGGAATGGTAATCATGGATGAATGCCATCACGCAGCTTCCAATACATCCATGGAATTATTACAGAAAATTAATGCGAAGTATGTGTATGGTGTTTCAGCTACACCAAAACGTGGCGACAGCCTTGACAGGATCATTTATATGTTGCTGGGTCCACTGAGACACAGGTTTACTGCGTTGGAGAGGGCGCAAGAGCAGGGAATCGGACATTATTTTGTCCCGAGATATACAAGAGTAGTCGATAATGCAGAAAGCAAGGATGATATCAATAAGGCATATAGTCTGATTAGTACCAGTCGGGTACGTAATGAGATGATTGTAAACGATGTGATAACTTGTGTTGCAAGAAAACAGACCCCGGTAATTTTGACAAAGTTTAAGGAGCATGCAAAATTTTTATTTGATGCTTTGAAAGAGAAAGCAGATCATGTATTTCTTCTATATGGTGATAACTCCGATAAGGAAAATGCAGAAATACGAGTAAGGTTAAAGCAGGTTCCTGAAAATGAATCACTTATTTTAGTTGCAACCGGTCAGAAGATAGGAGAAGGGTTTGACTTTCCAAGACTGGATGTACTAATGCTTGCAGCTCCTGTGTCTTTTGAAGGGCGTCTTGAACAGTATGTGGGAAGACTGAATAGAGATTATCCCGGAAAAGAAGCTGTTTATGTGTATGATTATATTGATTCTCATGTTCGCTTCTTTGATAAGATGTATGCAAAAAGATTAAGAACATACAAGAAGACAGGATTTTCAATATGGACGGGAGAGTTGCAGTCGAAACAGATGATAAATGCAATATTCGATTCCGGAAATTATACCGAAAAGTTTGAACAGGATATAGTGGAGGCAGAAAAAATGGTGGTAATTTCCAGCCCGGATATCAGACAGGACAAGATCGAGCGATTCTTATTCCTGATGAAGGGAAGACAGGAAGCAGGCGTAAAGGTAACTATCATCACAACAGATCCGGAAGAGATTGTTTATGGAAGTTCGGATGTATGCCATGAGTTAATCAGAACAATGCAGCTGGTAGGAATGAATGTAGTAACAAAAACAGAAGTAGAAGAACGATTTGCTGTCATTGATGATGAATTAGTATGGCATGGGGGCATGAATCTTCTTGGAAAAGTGGATGTTTGGGATAATTTAATGCGTATCAGGAATCATCAGGTTGCAGCGGAATTGTTGGAAATTGCACTGGGATATTTATCAGAAAAATAAGGAGATACTTATGAAAAAAAAGACAAAATGCTATATCTATATCCGTGTATCCACCACCATGCAGGTGGATGGCTACAGTCTAGATGCACAGAGAGATAAACTGAGAAAGTATGCTGAGTATCAGAATATGGAGATTGTACAGGAATTTGCAGATGAAGGAAAATCCGGTAAAAGCGTAGAAGGCAGACCGGAATTTCAGCGGATGTTGGACAATATTGAAGATGGTAAGGACGATGTACAGTTTGTGCTGGTATTTAAGCTTTCCCGTTTTGGGCGTAATGCGGCAGATGTTTTGAATTCATTGCAGCGAATGCAGGATTTTGGAGTAAATCTGATCTGCGTGGAAGATGGCATTGACAGTTCCAAAGACAGTGGAAAGCTGATGATCTCCGTTTTGTCAGCGGTGGCAGAAATTGAACGTGAAAATATTTTGGTGCAGACCATGGAAGGACGAAAGCAGAAAGCAAGGGAAGGAAAATGGAACGGTGGATTTGCTCCCTATGGTTACAAACTGGTAAACGGAGAACTTCAGATTGCAGAGGACGAAGCAGAGGTAATTCGATTGATCTTTGATAAATTTATCCATACCAATATGGGAATGAGTGCGATTGCGTCATGGCTGAACCAGCATGGATATAAAAAGAAAAAGAGACAGAATAATACGCTGGATGCTTTTGCAACTTCATTTATCAAAGGTGTTCTGGATAATCCGATCTATTGTGGTAAACTGGCATTTGGTCGCAGAAAGAATGAAAAAGTTCCCGGAACAAGAAATGAATACCGGATTGTGAAGCAGGAAGAATATATGCTAAATGATGGTATCCATGAAGGAATCATTTCCGAAGAGGATTGGGAAATGGCACATCAGAAACGGCAGAAAACAGGAGTATCATATGAAAAGACCCATAGTCTGGACCATGAGCATATCTTATCCGGCATTTTGAGATGCCCTCTTTGTGGCAGTGGAATGTATGGGAATGTCAATCGAAAAAAAAGAAAAGACGGTACGGCATATAAAGATTATTTCTATTATGCCTGCAAGCATCGGAAGCTGGTGGACGGGCATAACTGCAGCTACCGCAAACAATGGAGTGAAGATAAGGTGAATGATGCGGTAGAGGAAGTAATCCGGAGGCTTGTGCAGAATCCAAAATTTGAGGAAGCAATTTTGAAGAAAATCGGTGCAAGAATTGACACAACGGAAGTGGAAAAGGAAATTGAAGAATTGGAGAAACAGCATCGGCAGCTGACTGGAGCAAAAAATCGACTTGGACAGCAGATGGACAGTCTGGATATTACAGATCGATTCTATGAGAAAAAATATCAGGATATGGAGACAAGATTGTACCGCCTGTATGATGAAATTGAGGGAGTGGAGAACAGTATCAGTGAGGTAAAGAACCGATTACTGAACATCAAACAGAAGAAAATTTCGGAAGATAACGTCTATCAATTCTTACTGTATTTTGATAAACTGTATGATAAGTTTACCGACTTGGAGAAAAAAGAGTTTTTAAGCAGTTTTGTAGAGCAGGTGGACATTTATGAGCAGGAGCAGCTGGATGGCAGATTCCTGAAGCACATTAAGTTCCGTTTCCCGGTGTATTTTAATGATGCGGAAACAGAAGAACTTAGTTGGGATAATGAAAGTACCGTTGAGACGGTCTGTTTGCTGTCAAGAAAAGATAAATAAAGGCTGAAAAGTGGCGTATTTCCGGGCTTTTTGTAAGGTTAGTATCATCAGAGAAGCCTTGCGGAAAGCTCGGTTTTCTTGTATGGAAACATATCTACTGCAAAATGTATGTCAGGTTGTAACCTCGGATTAGATGTCAGGCATTTTGGGATGATTTTTGGAAAATGAAAAAGGGTGACAACCAATCCGGCAACTCGACCATTTTGGGTGGTTGTAGGCAGTGGAATAGATGTAAGGGGGATAGATGTTTTGGGGCAGATATTTGATTTTAGCGGTATTGAAAAAAGTGAAAAATCAATTAAGAAGACGTGGCAAGAGTTTAGAGATGCACTTTCAAAAGGAGATTTTTCTTTTGATGATATTGCTTCAGCAAAGAAGAATACGTTCTTGAGAGTTTATGATGACTTGTTTAATAAGAATGCTGGAATAGAATATAATACAGTCTTAATATCTGAGATTGAGAAATATTGTGTCGGCAGAGGTACTATTCTTGGAGAAGATGAGAATCCTGATTTTGAACGTTTTATTCCGAAGACAGAATTTATAAAGGAAGATAACAGATTTAGTCCTTCAGGGGTAGAATGGTTGTATTTAGCAATAGGCAAAGAGGCGGCGATACATGAATGTGCACAGGCCGAATGTCGAGTTAAACAAAATGATAGATTTGGTTTTTGTCATTTTCAATTTGCCGCTGATAGCACAGCACTTAAGGTAGTAGATTTAACAATAGCGGATGAAATGACATATAAAGCTCTGAATGATGGCTTGGAGACTTATGGTCAAGAACAGGTTAAGAAAAGTATAAAAAAATCTAAAGTATTAGGTTTTATTCTAAGGAACAACGTGAATGTAGAAGAATTTAAGAAGCTATTTACTAAATGGGGAGTATATACGTATTCAAAATTACTTTCAGAACAGATATTTGAACCGCTTGATGAAAAGGATAATAAAAGTTTAATGTATGCACCTTTTCAAACTATGGCGCAGTATTATATTTCGTTAGGATACGCGGGAATAATTTATGGTAGTACAGTATCTAAGACTGGTAAGAATATAGTTTTGTTTGATAAAACAACAGCTCATCCAGTGGGGGCAATTGAAGATTACAGAATTCTATAATTCGCGAAAATAGCAAAGCCTTTTATGAATAAACGATAGGAGGTATTACGATAAATGGAATATGTAATAATTGGCGCGTGCATTGTGGTTGCAATAGCAGGAGGTATTGTGCTATACGTAAAAAACAAACGAACCAAAAATGAGCTGGGTAATACAGCAGTTGTTGTAAGTAAAACATCAAGCAGTAAATTGCAAGCATCTGAAGTTGCAAATGATCCGGTTATTCAGATAGGAATACTTCCTGCAGATGCGATTTCGGATGAAACTAAACTTGTTGAGATTACGGATAGTAAGGTGCTTGCCCATATAAATAATCTTGTTCCGGGACTGGCACAGGCTGGAAATGCGGCCAATAATGCCACACAGGCTGTCAAGGCAAATGGTGAGGTTTTGTATCGAGCCATAATTCCAGCGGGTGCTAAGTTAACAGATTCCAAAGCGATGGAAGGAGCAGTTCGAGGTTTTTATCATGGAGCTGATGGAATTAGAGGTCACGCAAATCTTGTAGCTGTTGAAGCACAAAAAGGAACAGCAGTAGCAGCAATGGGTGTAGCATCAATGATTGTCGGGCAGTATTACATGACGCAGATTAATGCAGAGCTTGGAGTAATCAGTGATGGTATCTCTCAGATACAGAATTTTCAGGATAATGAATATCGAAGTAGGGTATTTTCGCTGGTAGCTCATGTTAAAAAGATTGCTGATTTTCAGACGGAGATTTTGGAAAATGATGAGCTTCGACTTTCGAAGATTGCTCAGCTTGATAGCTTAGAGGAAGAGTGTACTAAGCTTCTAGGACAAGCTAATCTTACTTTGGCTGGATTTGCAAAGAAATCAGGCCTTAATTACGATGGTTATGAAAAAGCTTTAGGAAATGCACAAAATTGGTTTATGTATCAACAATCGCTTCTGGAAATCTTATATAAGATTTCTGATTTGAGATATACTTTGCATCTTGGCACAGTTTCGAGAGAACAGTGTATGGCATTATTACCTACATACTCGAAACAGGTATCAGATACACAGACACGACTTACTGCTTGGCATGAAGGTACTGCTGACCGATTAGGAATAGAGGCTGATGAGTCACGAAGAAAGAGAGCAGGCTTTGATGGAGTAATTCATTTTATTCCAGGATTGTTTAATGATAATTTAAACTTCCGAGGAATAGAAGAAAAAACTGCAAGTATGATCACAGCACAGAAGGCAGGTCATGTTTGTACACATAAAATAGATAAATCTGAGTTGTATGCAGAGGATGTACAGCTCATTTCAAAAGATGGAAAGATTTATTATTTACCTGTGAGTAAAGCAGAATAACAAACAACCCTCCCGGCCATCATGGTCGAGAGGGTTTCGTGCGTCTAGGGGATTATCCTTCAATATCAATTTTCAGTCCGGACTTAAGTTCCACAGTGAAGTGGTCCTCCCGGACGATGATTCGCTCAAGCCAGCGTTTTACCAGGGCCTCGTCGAAGGCGTCCAGGTGTGCGGACTGCTGCTTGATGAAGTCCTGCAGTTCGTTGATGCGGGAAATCTGTGCGTCTCTGGCGGCAGTGTCAACCGTACATTTTTCTCACTGTTCCCGGAGTTTGAAGATCTCGTCGGCAATCTCATCATAGGCCTCTTTGTTATTGGCTTTTTTGAGAAGCTCTTTCTGAAGCTCCTGCAGTCTTTCGTCAATGCCATCAGCGGTTTTTTGCTGAGCACTACGGATCACCTTTGCGATGTTCTGCTGGAGCTGTGCCTGGTAGGTGGACGTATCACCAAGGAGCGTGTTGATGGCCTGAACTACCACATTCTCCAATACTGTCTCATTGACAGTTCTTGCGTGGCATTCCTGCCCGGTTGGCTCCAGTCTACTGATGCAGCGCCAGACGATGGATTTGCAGCCGCGATTGTTCCAGTGAATTCTGCGGAACATTTCACCGCATGCGCTACGAGGATGAAAATATATAGCTGACACAGAAGATGATGGCCACCTTGTATGATGTGGATGTTCGTACAATCAATGAGCATATCAAGAAGATTTATTCTGATTCAGAGCTTGAGGAAGATTCAACTATCCGGAATTTCCGGATAGTTCAAACCGAAGGTTCTCGTCAGGTCACACGCGATACCAAGCACTATAGCCTTCAAATGATCATTGCTGTAGGCTTCAAGGTCAATTCCGAGCGTGCGGTACAGTTCCGTAAATGGGTAAACCAGATCGCTAAAGACTACACCATCAAAGGCTGGGTTATGGATGATGAACGGCTGAAGCGTGGAATGTATCTGACGGAAAAGTATTTCGATGAGCAATTAGAGCGCATGCTGAATTGCTCCCATAGACTTCGATGGCCAAGATCTGGATATGGATGTCAATTTTGCCACAGATTGCATCTGGTTGCAGCTGTGAATATGCGATTTCAGAATGTGTGGACATGTTTCCGCTTTGACCGGATATGTTTCCGCGAACGGGAACAGAACCTGACATCAATCAGAAGGTATCGTGCCATATCGAGACGGTTGCTTTGATGCCAAAGGTGAACCCTAAGAAGTAAAAATAATGTAGTAAATAAAAGGCTTTTCAGAGAGCTATCGTTATTGAGTACGATTGGCTGCTGGAAAGCCTTTCTTTTTATGCTTGAAAATGGCTTTGTGGGAATTGGTCCATAATGCAGGGTTGACACTAGGGGATAGATAACAAGAGAAAATGAACCCTGGGGTTCACCCTATAACGATAGTAGAAATAAGAAAAACAGCGACCGGGGAGTTGGTGTCCGGCCGCTGCTTGTAAATTAACGATAATTCTTGTTGTAGAGTTCTTTGGCGTATGCCTGCATTTTCTTTACGTACTCATATGCCTGGCTCTTTCCCTTTTTCAAGTCGACCTGCTTCAGAGCATTACTGATTTGTGGGTCGTCCATCAGTAGAGAGAAGATTGCTTTAGCTTCTGGGTACTTCAAGGATACCTCGTTGATGAGATCGTCGATCATCATAAGACTGAGAACTGAGTTTTCAGTTGAAGTATTATCTGTTGGCTCCCAACCGCTACGATTAGTATCGTCGTCGCTGTTATCATCCATAAACTTGTCTAATGAAATATAACGCGAGAGGTACTGATCCTTTTCAGAACGTTCACACACTTCACATTTATTGTACTTAGGGCAGCGGATGTATTCGCCCTTGGAATTAAGAATTAAGCATCTCTTTTTGCGAGTCGATTCAAGATACGCATCTTTTTCTTTCCAGAATCCTTCCATGTAGGATTCAACCTGATCCTTAGGGATAGCTGTGAAACCTACAAGAATCTTTCTACCGCGAATGTTCCAGGTTTCGAAGCTATCTTCGATAATTCCTTCATTACGTTTGCGAATACCATCTCTAATATCCTGATGGTAATTCTTTAAAACTTCATGTGCTAAGAATGGAACTAATGCCTCATTTTCCTTTGGTGCTACGCCATTGTAGCTCTTCTTGTTACTGTAATCATAATTTTTCTCTTCCATGTGGCTTTCCTCCTTGGGTTGACGCGGAGAAAATTCCACATGTGCGATACCTGAATATATTTGGCCATTGCCATAGAGAGTTTCCTCCTATTGGTTGGCCAGCTTGTCCTATTCAGCTGGTTTGGTTATTTAGTTGTTCATCAGATTCAGATAGGACCGTTCTTGATCAGGAAACGCATCGTCTGATGATGGGGTGTTCTTGACCCTTGATTGCATCATACAGCAAACGTTAAAAATGCCCGTTGAAGAAAGTTCAACGGGCTATGAGGCTGAAAATAAAGGCTTTAAGATTAAAAGAGGTGTGATTATGTATGGAAAAAAGCTATAAGTGTTGAAGATAGTTCACCAAAAAAATTTATTAATTATTTGATACCACGCAAACACATATAAACAGATACAAACAATTGAAATTTGACACAAAATAATGTATAATAAAAATTGGCATAGTATGTATAGAAAAAGGAGAAGCTATGAGTACTACCAATAATGAAGAAAAATGGATTGGAACAACTGAAGCAGCTGAGTTCTTAGGAGTAAAGCCAGCTACAATTCGTGATTGGATTCGTAAAGGCAAGGATATTCCGAGAAAGAAAATTGGCAAGGCCTGGAAGTTCAAATATTCTGAACTTGAGGAATGGGCTCGAAGTGGTAAGGCTGCAAATAATTAAACAATTCCGCGACTTAGCGGCAGGAGGTAAAAATAGATGAATAAACAACAATTAGCATCTACTATTTGGCAGTCAGCCAATCAGATGAGATCAAAGATAGAGGCGAATGAATATAAGGACTATATCCTTGGATTTATGTTCTATAAATATCTTTCGGATCGTGAAATTTCTTTCCTGAAAGGAGAAAAATATTCTGACGAGGATATTAAAAAAGTGACAGCAGATGACGAGAAACTTGTGAAGCATATTAGTGAGAATATTGGATATTTTATTGCTTATGAGGACTTATTCTCATCATGGCTTTCTAAAGGCGATGATTTTGATGTATCTGATGTAAGAGATGCATTGAGTAATTTTGATGCCAATATCGAACCGACATATAAGAAATTATTTGAGAATATATTTAAGACGTTGCAGAGTGGCCTTTCAAAGTTAGGTGAAACATCAACAAAGCAGACCAAATCAATAAAGGCGCTTCTTAAACTAATAAAAAGAATTCCGATGGATGGAAAGCAAGACTATGATGTTTTGGGATTTATCTATGAGTATCTCATCAGCATGTTTGCAGCTAATGCTGGAAAGAAAGCAGGAGAGTTTTATACTCCACATGAAGTGTCCGTGTTGATGTCTGAAATTGTGGCTAATCATCTTAAAGATAGAGAGCATATTAAAATCTATGATCCTACATCAGGTTCAGGCTCATTGCTCATTAATATTGGTGCATCTATGGCTCAATATATCGAAGGTGAGAATAAGATTGATTATTATGCGCAGGAATTAAAGGAGAATACGTATAACTTAACTCGTATGAATTTGGTTATGCGAGGAATTAATCCGGCTAATATCAATGTTAGAAATGGCGATACTTTGGAAGATGACTGGCCGTTTTTTGAAACAGATGAAAATAAGGATGAAACCTATTCACTTGTTAAGGTGGATGCGGTGGTTTCCAACCCACCGTACTCTCAAAAATGGGATCCAAAGAATAAAGAGTTCGATCCTCGATTTAAGGAATTTGGAGTTGCTCCAAAGGCAAAGGCAGATTATGCGTTTTTACTACATGAGTTATATCACTTAGAAGATGATGGCATTATGACAATTGTCCTCCCACATGGTGTTTTGTTTAGAGGCGGCGAAGAGGAGACAATTAGAAAGACTTTAATAGAACGTAACCACATAGAGGCTATTATTGGTTTACCTGCAAATATATTCTTTGGTACAGGAATTCCAACGATTATTATGGTGCTTAAGAGAACAAGATCTGATTCAGATATTCTCATTATTGATGCATCTAAAAAGTTCGAGAAAGTCGGAAAAAATAACAAGTTAAGAGCAAGAGATATCAGAGAAATAGTTGATACATTGAAGGCAAGAAAATCGGTGACAAAATTTGCAAAATTAGTTACCAAGGATGATATACGAAAAAATGAATACAACTTAAATATACCTAGATATGTTGATTCATCTGATGACGAGGAACCATGGGATATTCATTCTATTATGTTTGGTGGAATTCCTAATATGGAAATAGAAAGTCTTAGAAAATATTGGGATGCATTCCCAGGGTTACGAGAGGAAATATTCGGTAATATATCAGACAATTATGCTAGGGTTATAGCAGATGATATAGAAAGTGCAGTATCTAACTTTGCATCTGTATCTAATTATATTGCAAAATATCACTCTAGTTTTAGTGGATTTGGAGAATACTTAAAAGATTGCTTGATAGAGGATATTCTCGATGTAAATGCTCAAAGTCTTAAAGAAAATATCTGCATCGATATTTTTAATAGAACAACAAATATTAAATTGATTGATCAATACAAGGCATTTCAGATTCTTTCTGAAAATTGGGAGACAATCACAGCCGATTTGGAAATGATTCAAGGAGAAGGGTTTGATGCTATCTTCCAGGTTGATCCTAATATGGTGGTAAAGAAAAAGAAAGAAGACGAGGATGAAGTGACCGAAGTGCAGGAAGGTTGGAAAGGTCATATTTTACCATTTGAGCTTGTACAAGAAGAGTTTCATCACGGCGAATTGTTTGCAATTCAGTCAGGAGAAGAGCGATTGGTTGAAATAAGCAATATGTATACCGAAATATTAGAATCTCTTGAAGAGGATGAGCTTGAACAAACAATTACAAACGATGATAAGAATGCCTTCGTAGGAAAAGAAGTAAAAGCTTATGTTACTGAAGCATTAACAGATGTAGAGAGTCCGGAGATAAATGCGTTAAAAAATTATCTCACATTGTCATTTAAGAAAGATAAAATGGCATTTATTGAAGAAAATCCTTTCGTTGCGTGGAGTGCTATGGTTTCTAATAAAGATGGCACTTATGGAAAACCTGCTGTGAATTCTAGAATTTTGCAGTTACAGATGGAATTTGAATTTCCAGAAGAATCATTAGAAGCAAAAATGAAAAGAGTTATGCTTTTAATGGAAGAAGAAAGCGAATTGAAGAAAGTAATTAAGGCACAGAAGATCGAACTAGAAGCTGCAACCATAGAAACAATAAAAAATCTCGATGAAGAAGATGCACTTCGCCTGCTAGAGTTGAAGTGGATTGAGCCTATTGTATCCGGATTAGGAACTTTGCCAGATGATGTAATTACAGCATTGGTTTCAGAAGTTGAAAATTTGAATTCAAAATATGCAACTACATATAGTGATATTGAGGTAAAGAAAGAATCTGCAGCTGGTTCTCTTATTCAGATGATTGATGGTTTATCTGGTAGCAAAGATGATCTTGATGGTCTAGCAGAATTTAAGAAGTATATGGGGGTAAAAAATGAAAAAGAATAATAAAACACCTAAACTTCGTTTTTCTGGATATACTGACGATTGGGAACAGCGTAAGTTGGGAGATATAGCTGAATTTAGTAAGGGAAGTGGCTATTCAAAAGGTGATTTAATCGAGTCTGGAACACCGATTATTTTGTACGGAAGATTATATACTAAATACGAAACCAGTATTTCAGAAGTAGACACTTATGTAGAAGCAAAAGACGGTTCTGTATATAGCAAAGGCGGAGAAGTTATTGTTCCTGCATCAGGAGAAACGGCAGAAGACATCGCAAGAGCTGCAACAGTTGATAAATCAGGGGTTATACTTGGTGGAGATTTAAATGTTGTAAGTCCCAATGAAGATATTAATTCAGCGTTTTTGGCAATTTCTATTTCACATGGAAATTCAAAACGAGAGTTAGCGAAAAAAGCACAGGGGAAATCGGTTGTTCATATTCACAATGAGGAGATAAAAAATCTGGTTGTTCCATTTCCTGCAAAGGCGGAACAGAACAAAATAGTGGAGTATTTCTCTAACCTTGATGACCTCATCACTCTTCACCAGCGTAAGCTTGAGAAGTTACAGAACATGAAGAAATCATGCTTGCAAAAGATGTTCCCTAAGGATGGTGCTACTGTTCCTGAAATAAGATTTTCTGAATTCCAGGGAGATTGGGAGGAACGAACACTTGGTTCGTGCTTTGATGAGCGATTAGAAAGTTTACCAGACGGAGAATTACTATCAGTTACAATTGGTTCAGGAATAAAGAAGTTTTCTGAACTAGATCGCCACGACAATTCAAATACTGACAAATCTAAATACAAAAGAGTTTGTATTGGTGATATTGCTTATAACTCAATGAGAATGTGGCAAGGAGCAAGTGGGCGTTCACCATACGAAGGTATTGTAAGTCCTGCATATACTGTAGTAAAGCCAATAGGAGATATAGACACTCAGTTCTTTGCTTATATGTTTAAGAAGAAAGAGATAATTCATCTTTTTGAAATTAACTCACAAGGACTAACATCCGACACTTGGAACTTAAAATATCCAGCATTCAGTAAAATTGTGGTTAGAGTTCCTAGGAATGTGGAAGAGCAAAGTAGGATTGCTAGATTTTTGTTGGAGCTCGATGAGCTCATTTCATGTACTGAGCAAGAAATTGAGATTGCGAAAAGAATGAAAAAAGGATGTCTTCAGAAGATGTTCGTATAAGGAGGGATAGACTTGTCAGATATTATTTTTAATGAAGAAAAGGACTTTGAAGAAGCTGTCATAAAAGCCCTCATCGAGCATGGATGGGAATCGGATGTTATTAGATATCCATCTGAAGAAGATTTAATTCAGAATTGGGCGAACATATTATTCAATAATAATAAGCAGGGGACGCGATTGAATGATCAGCCATTAACTTCCGGAGAGATGGCTCAGATTTTAGACCAGGTAAGAAATCTACAATCGCCAATGGCCCTAAATGAGTTCATCAATGGGCGTAGTATATCTATTACCCGTGATAACCCTAACGACCCGATTCATCTGGGTAAAGAGATTTCTCTAAAAATTTATGATCGCCAGGAAATTGCATTAGGACAGAGTAGATATCAGATTGTTCAGCAGCCGAAGTTTAAAACAAAATCACCTATTCTCAACAGCAGAAGAGGTGACTTAATGTTGTTAATTAATGGTATGCCTGTCATTCATCTGGAACTAAAACGCAGCGGAATTCCGGTTAGTGAGGCATATAATCAAATAGAAAAATATTCACATGAAGGTGTATTTAGAGGTATTTTTTCTCTAGTACAGATCTTTGTGGCAATGCAACCTAAGGAATCCGTATATTTTGCAAATCCGGGAGAAAAGGGCGTGTTCAACAAGGCCTTTTATTTTCATTGGGCTGATTTCAATAACAATCCTATAAATGAATGGTATACGTTCATTAAAAAGTTCTTATCTATTCCAATGGCACATATGCTAATTGGCTTCTATACGATTGCAGATACTGATGAGGGCATATTAAAAGTTATGAGAAGTTATCAGTATTATGCGGCAGTTGGAATTGCTAATATTGTTGCGGAGAAAAAGAGTCACTGGGATGATAAGAAGCAGCTCGGTGGTCATGTGTGGCATACAACTGGTAGTGGTAAAACCATGACTAGCTTTAAAGCTGCTCAGCTTGTTGCTGCTAATCATGATGCAGACAAGGTGGTTTTCCTGGTTGATAGAAAAGAATTGGGAATACAGTCACTTAAGGAGTACCGCTCATTTGCTACAGGAACAGAATCTGTTCAGGCAACGGAAAACACTGATGTTTTAATATCGAAATTAAAGAGCCCAGATTCTGATAATACTTTGATTGTTACATCAATCCAGAAGTTGAGTAATATCGCAAGGGAAGATGTGGCTAATATAGAAGCAGATTTAAAAATTATTCAGCGTAAGCGAATGGTTATTATCATTGATGAGTGCCACCGTTCTACATTTGGAGATATGCTTGTAGATATAAAAAATACGTTCAAAAATGCATTGATCTTTGGATTTACCGGAACACCTATTCAAGACTTAAATGCAAAAAAAGACAGTACAACCCCGACAATATTTGGTGATGAGATTCATAGATATACTCTAGGTGATGGAATCAGGGATAAAAATGTTCTTGGCTTCGATCCATATATGGTGCGTATTTATGATGATGCTGATATACGAGAGAAGGTTGCGCTCAGTAAAGCCAAAGCAAAAGACCAAGCGGACGCTTTTAGCGATCCTAAAAAGGAAAAAGTATATCTTAAATACATGGATTCATCTCAAATCAAGATGCACGGAGAATTGGTAAATGGAAAATATGTAAAAGGCATAGAAGATTTTGTACCTAATGAGCAGTACCAAACAGATGAGTATGTTGATGGCGTAATACAGGATATAAAAAAGAAATGGACGCTATACAGTAGAAATAGAAAGTTTCATGCTATTTTTGCGACCAGCAGTATTCCAGAAGCAGTTAAATATTATAGATTGATGGTCAAAGCTTTTCCTGACTTATTCATCACCGCAATGTTTGATCCTACTATTGATAATGAAGGTGGTGGAAGTTTAGAGAAGGAAGATGGAATTGTTGAAATCTTGGAAGCTTATAATAAGCACTTCAATCAGAAGTATACGATTCCAACGTATGATAAATTTCGTAAGGAAGTCAGCCTAAGATTGGGCCATAAAAAACCATTTGATAGTATTGGTAAGGATGAGCAAATTGATATTCTTATTGTAGTTAATCAAATGCTTACTGGATTTGATTCCAAGTTTGTAAATACATTATATTTGGATAAGATGATGGAGTATGAAAACCTCATCCAGGCCTTTTCGCGTACAAACAGACTTTACAATATGGCTGAGAAGCCTTTTGGAATTATCAAATACTATCGTAGACCAAATACAATGGAGAAGAATATTGAAGCGGCTGTAAAGGCATATTCAGGTGATGTACCTACAGGATTGTTTGTGGATAAATTGCCAAACAATCTAAGAAACATGAATGTTCTTTTCCAAAGTATAGAACAGATATTCAAAAATGCAGGTATTGTAAATTTTGAAAAGTTGCCTGCTGATAATGCAGCGATAGGAAAGTTCGCAAAAGAATTTAATAAATTTGTGAATCATCTTGAAGCAGCTATTATACAAGGGTTTACTTGGAGCAAGAATTCTTATCCGGATGAGGATCAGAATGAAGATGCTATAAAAATGCTTATCGATGAACAGACATACCTGACATTATTAGCTAGATATAAAGAGATAACTCGTGGTGGCGGTGGTGGAGCCAGTGGAGATGTTCCGTATGAAATTGACGTTCATATTACAGAATATGATACCGGAAAGATCGACGCAAATTACATGAATTCGAATTTTGATAAGTATGTCAAGCTGATTCAAGGTGATAGCGATCCAGGAGTTGTCGATGCGGCACTGAAGGAATTACATAGATCATTTTCGATGCTTTCACAAGAAGAGCAGCGCTATGCAGAAAGGTTTATTCATGCAGTAGAAAGTGGTCAGGCAAAATTAGTTCCAGGCAAAACGTTTAGAGATTATATTACTGATTATATGAAGGCAGATGAGCATGCACGAATTAATCGTGTTGTTAGACGTCTTGGATGTTACTATGCTTTGCTTAAAGAATTACTAGATCGTCACGCAACTCCAAGTAACATTGATGATCGAGGAACATTTACTGAGCTAAAAAAATCAGTTAATAAGACAAAGGCAGAGAACTTTTTTAGATTGGTATTTAAGGATGATTATGTTCCGTTACGATTACCAATTTACAGCGAGAATTACTTACGTGATTTTATTTTCTCTGGCGGAAAAGATCCGTATTTAAATGTGATTGAAGTAGAACAGACTTCTGCATATACACCTGATGATGCTAGAGAATACAATAAACCTAAAGTGGTAGTTGTTAAGCTCACAGACAATGATTATGTCGGTAGAGAGATAAGAACTTCGGTCAGCTACAAGACCTTAGAAAACTGGTATTCAGAAAGCAACGCTGTAAAAAGTGTTATTGAGTCAGAATGTTTTGCGTATGTGGAAGATAAACTTTGCGTTGCTACATCGGAATGCTTGGAACGTACTGATGACGGAAAAATAAGATTAACTGAATATGCAAAAACACATGAAGAAGAATGTTTCTTACAATTCATTGTAGATGAAAAAGATGGAACATTGCATTATGTGAAACTTCCAAAATCAAAGGCGGATGAAGCATTTAATTATAATGACGCTATAACAGAGGATTTGTTATCTCAGTATGGGCTAGTAAATGAAATGTCAAAAGAGATGTTAAATGCAATTGACGGTGAAGAATTTGGACCAGCACTTGATATCCTAATGGATAAACATATCTGTAATTATACAGCAAGACTTTTAAGAAGTATTACAGGTTTGGATAACAGAACAATAAGTAACATGAAGAAGGGTGAAAACCTTACTAAGTCAAATGTGATATCTGCGTGTTTAGGTATACATATTCCATTTAGAGTTAGTAACCATATGCTTAGTCTTGCTGATTTGACGTTGAATATGACTTCCAAAGGTCAAGTGGGCGATGACAATGAAACGTATGATATGCTTCTTCATTTAAAATGGACGACTGATTATGATGATATTTATGAAGAATTGAAAGTTCAATCAAAAGATTATCTAATTCACCAGCCGCCAGTAAAAAAGTAGAAAATCAACGATGAACAGGAGGTATCGTGAAAATGCAATTTGAATGGACAAGTTTTTATTCGGAGTTTGCCACAAAACTCCTGGAATTCAAAGATAACCGTGCAGAATTAATTGCTGATATACAAAGTGCTTATAGTGCAATAAATATGAAATTGCCAAAGTTAGAAAGTGAAGATTCAATAATAGACATAGACCCTTTTACTGTATTTGGACTTTTCAATAAGGGCATAACTAATGCTAATAGAATCGCCATCTTAGAGAGCTTTGCAACTGTTTTTAATATCAAATCAAAGATTCCAGATAATTTTGATGGAATTCCGGTACTTAACAATCTGAAGACAACCTACTATGGATTTAAAGATGATAGGCAGGCTGATGATATTGATAACTTGTGGGGGCTTTATGAATCAGCAATTAATCTTGCGGAAAAAGATGATGCGACAAACCGTGCGATATTTACTAAATGGTATGATACAGTTCATGATCAGTTAGGCATTCGTTGGAATATAACGATGGGATTGTACTGGATTAGGCCATATGAGTTCATTAATTTGGACTCAAGAAATAGGTGGTTTATTGTAGATCCAGATAATATGCCGGTTGACTTTGTAAATTCAGTGAAGAAGAAACTAAATAAGGTACCATATGCAGCAGAATATTTAGCAATAAAAGATGCGTGTCTGCACGCATTAAAAGATGGTAATTATGAATACAAAAATTATCCAGAACTGTCATATAGAGCATGGATTGTATCGGAACAAGTTAATCAAGAAAAAGCTGAGGTAAAAGGGAAAAAATCCTCCAAGGCGGCATTCTTGCGTTGGTTTGCGCCATTGATTCAAGCATTGCGTGATCTGGGTGGCTCTGGAACTCCTGCTGAAGCACGAGCAAAAATTATTGAGAATGAGCAATTATCAGAAGATGAAATCAACGAAACAAGAGGGAGGAACAACGTCAATAAATTTGAGAATGAAGTTGCATTTGCACGAAATTATCTTGTGAATGCAGGCTATATTGACAAAAGTGTGAATATTACGGTGCGGCAGAGCCGCCAGTCCGGTGTGGCGAGAGCCACCTGTCCGGACTAACGGAGCCACCTCAGTTTGTTTATTAAGTTACTTTGCCATTGCTGGATCCAGTCCATATACTTCTCTCATAGAGAGGTCTTTAGATGGGTCAACACTTTCAATA
>OIXV01001521.1_pt1 | contig 20397 bp, 19 predicted proteins | sample 1587771 | NCBI WGS metagenome assembly OIXV01 (sample SAMEA3888893, study PRJEB22519) | human gut metagenome | biome: human gut; feature: human-associated habitat; material: faeces | place: Denmark | collected 2010
TAAATTATTTCTACCTAGTCTACAAAAGAGTCAAGGCTTTGTCAATCGTTTGAGAAAATTTTTTTCATTTTTTTGGGTGTTTTTTAAAAAACATGGGTTTCTATGGGGAAAAACAGCAAGAATTGGTTTGTGCTGTGCCTTTTTCCCTTTTTTTAGGAACAGAATAGTTGTTGGATCTTGGTTTTTGTCCTACGATGATACTAGCAAGAGTTGGAAAAAGAAACGAGAGGAGCAAAGAAAATGAAAATTTTTGTCGTTGGTGCTACTGGACGAGTAGGTCAAAAATTGATCGACTTTCTAGAAAAACAAGGACACATCGTTTATGCTGGTGCGCGCAGCAGTGAGAAAATCACAGAAACGGAGACGATCAAGCCCGTGTTTTTTGATTTACACACGGAACCGGAAGAGATGGCGGCCAAATTCGCAGATGCGGAAGCGGTATACTTCGTGGCGGGTTCCCGAGGCAAAGACTTGCTGCAATCCGATCTGTATGGTGCGGTGAAAGTGATGCAAGCCGCCGAATCAAAAGGAATCAAACGCTACATCCACCTTAGCTCAGCCTATGCCTTAGAACCTGAACAGTGGCAAAGGGAGGGCATGGCGTCATTGATGGATTACACGATCGCCAAGTTGTTCTCTGATCGCTGGCTGATCGACAATACCGCACTAGACTATACGATTTTGCAGCCGGGTGCGTTGAAAGAAACTCCAGGATCTAGTTTGATTGAGATCAGTGAAACGACCTCTGGTGCGATCCCCATCGAGGATGTCGCCGTCTTGTTAGGTGAAATGCTGGAACGTCCAGCAACCTATCAAAAAGTCATCAAAGTCCAAGCTGGGGAAACACCGATCAGCGAGGCACTGGATCAGCTTTAAGGCGAGCCTTTGGGAGCTTGAAGAGAATGTACTGAAGGAGCTGCACGGCAGCGAATCGTTGTCGTGCGGCTTTTTTCCTAAAAACTTTGAGATGCCCCTTCATTGCTATGAAAGCGATGACTCTTGACTTTGGAAAAATAGTTTGTTACGCTTATTGCTAACTTTAGAGGGGGTGGTAAACGAATGTCAAGCGACTCGAGTGACGGTGAGCAGAAACACTATTTTGACTTACCTTACTTTTTAATTGAATAGGAGACCAACAACAGCGCGTTATTTAGGAGCAGTTTCTAAATAAGGGGCTTATTTGTGTTATCCATCAATGAAAAAAGAAAAGGAAGAAGAATAAATGAATAAAAAAGAGTTTCAATTATCAGTGTCAGAAACAATCGAACAGTATCAGGTGCCCTCAATCGAACAAGGATTAGATGAGGCGCAAGTAACCGAGCGGTTAGAAACCTACGGATTGAATCAATTAGCGGTCAAAAAAATCGCCAAGTGGCGTTTGCTGCTGCGACAATTCCATAACACGATCATCTACATTTTGATTTTCTCCGCCATCTTAACGCTGCTGATGGGGCATTTCTCTGATGCCGTGATCATTGGCATCGTCGTACTGGTCAATGCGTTGATCGGTTATTACCAAGAAGCCAATGCTTCCGATGCGTTAGAACGGATCAAAGAGATGCTATCAGCAGAAGCCACGGTCTATCGGAATGGGATTCGGCAAGATATTCCAGCTGCCGAAGTCGTTCCAGGGGATGTCGTATTCCTAGAAGCTGGCGACAATGTGCCTGCGGATCTGCGGATCATCGAAGCCGACAACTTGCGTATCCAAGAATCCGCCTTGACTGGTGAAGCCGATTCGGTGGAAAAAATAACAGATGCCTTAGTGGATGAAGCAACCCCATTAGCGGAACAACGGAATTTGGCATTTGCTTCGACGTCCGTGACGTCAGGAAGTGGGAAAGGGATCGTGATCGCTACTGGCGCCACGACTGAGATCGGGAAAATCTCAGCTGAAGTCAATCAAACAGAAGAACGAAAAACGCCGTTGATGAAAGAGATCGATGGACTGGGGAAAGGCATCACCTATGTGATCATGGGCGTGGCGGTCTTGCTGTTTATCGTCAGTTTGTTCCAGCAAACCTATGCGATCTCTGTCCTGTCCTTAGCCGTTGTCACCATGATCGTCGGCTCGATCCCAGAAGGATTGCCAGCAACGACCTCGGTGGTTTTGGCGATGGGTGTCAGCGACATGGCAAAAAACAAGCACACCATCATCAAAACACTGCCGGCGGTTGAAACGCTAGGCTCAGTGGATGTGATCGCGACGGATAAAACAGGTACCCTGACCAAAAATGAAATGACGGTCAAAGACATCGTATTGGCTGAGCAGGAATATGAAGTGACGGGTGACGGCTATGCGCCGGTGGGAGAAATTCGTCCAAAGCAGGAGGATGTCCACGCGCAAGACACCTTGCAGTTGTTTTTGGAAGCTGGTTACGAAGCCAACGATACGGTATTAGTCCCAGAAGGAAATCACTGGACGATCAATGGGGAACCAACAGACGGCTCCTTTTTGACGCTGTATCATAAGCAATTTGCCTATCCGCAAGCACCCGCTTACCAAGAGCTGGATATGCTGCCCTTTGATTCGGACAACCGCTACATGGCGAAACTAGTGGCAAACCCTGCGGGGGAACGCTTGCTATTTGTTAAAGGCTCCCCAGATAAATTGTTTGAAATGGTGCAAAAACAAGCGGCGCCTTTTGATGAAGCCTATTGGACAGGCCATGTCCGCCGCTTGTCGGCAGAAGGCAAACGGGTGGTAGCGGTGGGCTATCAGAAAGTTTCGATTGATCACATTGATGAAACGATTTTTGAGCAAGGGCTGCAATTACTAGGGATCGCCGGGATCATCGATCCGCCGCGAGAAGAAGTGATCGCTTCCCTGAAGGAAATGAACCAAGCCGGTGTTCAAGTAAAAATGATCACGGGGGATCACCCTCTGACTGCCAAAGCGATTGGGGAAAAGCTTGACTTAGCGGATGAGATTCACGTCGTGACTGGTGCCGAGTTGGATCAGATGAGTGAAGCTGAATTTCAAGATGCTGCCTTGTCGAATCAAGTCTTTGCACGAACCACGCCGAAAAATAAATTGGACATTATCAGAGCGCTGCAAGCCAAAGGCAAAGTCACGGCGATGACAGGGGACGGTGTTAACGATGCCCCTGCGTTGAAGCGGGCGGATATCGGTGTAGCGATGGGGATCAGCGGCACGGATGTAGCCAAAGACTCTGCTGATATGATCTTGACCGATGACAATTTCGGTACCATGTCCTTAGCGATTCGCGAAGGACGCAGGATTTATGACAACATCAAAAAGAGCATTCTGTTTCTGTTGCCGACATCTTTTGCCGAAGGGCTGATCATTGCCTTTACGATCATGATGCAAAAAGAATTGCCGTTGCAGGCGACGCAACTGCTGTGGATCAACATGGTTTCTGCTATTACGATCCAGTTTGCGTTTATCTTTGAACCAGCAGAGTCTGGGATCATGAGCCGCAAACCGCGAAAGACAGGCAATAAATTGTTGAATCGCCACGATATTTGGCAGATGGCGTATGTATCGATCTTGATGGCAGTCATCAGTTTGATCGCCCATGACTGGCTCTTGCTGCAAGGCGTCAGCGAAGCCGTTGCCAGTACCATGATGGTCAATATCGTGGTCTTGAGTAAGATTTTCTATTTGTTCAACATCCGTACCAGTGCACCAGCATTTTCTAAAGCTTCCTTCACCAATCCAAAAGCGTTCGTGATCATTGGTGTGATGCTGGTTCTACAACTGTTATTGACCTATGTTCCATTTATGCAAAGCGCCTTTCATACTGAGGACATGTCCTTGATTGGCTGGGTCATCTCAGCAGCTTCTGGGATGGTCGTCTTACTCGTGACGGAGTTCGATAAATGGCTTCGTTCGAGAAAAAATATTTAACCTAGGTTTTCTCGTATTTTTTTACAGGCAAAATCACCTTGCTGCAGCTTAGGAAAATGGCGGAACGACAAGGGATTTCTGTTGTCGTTGTTTTGGAGTTGCCAAAAGAAAAAGCCAAGAGGAATTCCTATCGGCTCGTGATCAGCCCTATTGACAAACAAAAATGGTCGGGCTAAAATGCACATGAATTGAATAGTATTCTTCGGGGCAGGGTGTAATTCCCGACCGACGGTGACAAGTACAATGCTTGAAGTCCGTGACCCGCATAGCTATGCGGTGGAGCCAGTGTGAATCTGGCACCGACAGTGAAAGTCTGGATGGGAGAAGAAAAACCACAAAATTTCAAGGGGCGCAGTGCGTCTAAAATTGATTTTTTGCCGGTCTTGTTTGTCTATGCCTCGTGAGATTCTCACGAGGCATTTTTTTATTGAAAGGAGGAAGGAAGATGCATAACGAATACATGCGTTTGGCGATCGCAGAAGCCAAAAAAGGGCGTTACCAAACCTTTACCAATCCGCTAGTGGGCGCTGTGATCGTCAAAGAGCAACGGGTCATTGCCAAAGGGGCTCACTTAGTCTATGGGCAGCCCCATGCGGAACGAAACGCCATCGAACAATGCCATTCCTCCGAAGACCTAATCAATTCGACTTTATACGTGACGTTAGAACCTTGCAACCATCAAGGAAAACAGCCGCCTTGCACCCAGCTGATCATCGACAGCGGCATCGAAAAGGTAGTCATCGGCCAGTTAGACCCTAACCCGATCGTGGCTGGACAAGGCAAGCGCTTTTTAGAAGAACAGGGCATCGACGTGTTGGTGGGTATCGAAGAAACAGAAGTGCGCCGTTTGAATCCACACTATAATTTTTACCACCAGCATCAGCGACCATACGTGGCATTGAAGCAAGCGATCACTTTAGATGGTCGGATCGCTCATGATGCGTTAACCCGCAGTGCGATCACTGGTTCAGCGGTTTGGCAACAGGTCCATCAAGAACGTGGAGACTACCAAGGAATCTTAGTGGGCAGTCAGACGGTGTTGACGGATGATCCCACCTTATTGACCACAGTTGAAACTAGCTTTCCGCCGATTCGCATCGTGTTAGACCGTCGGGGGCGAACGCTGTCGCAACCCCATTTGGCATTGTTTGCCGATGATTCGGCACCTGTGTGGATTTTTACGCAGCAGACAGCTGTCAGTGACTTGCCAGCGCATGTGTCAGTGATCCAGCTGGAAGAGTTGACGATTGTTGCATTGTTGAAGGAGCTTGCCGCACGACAGGTCCAATCGCTTTACGTAGAAGGAGGCGCTGCGATCCATGATGCCTTTTTAGCCAGCGGACTGTGGCAAGAAAGCATTACCTATGTGGCACCAAAGTTTCTTGGGGGCAATAGTCTCGCAAGTTTTACCAGTGTGCGTACCCCGAAACAGCTGCAGCAGCTAACAGAGGTGACGGTGACGGCAGTTGGGGAAGATGTTTGCATCCGAGGAAGGAGACCAGAGGAATGTTCACAGGATTGATTCAGGAAAAAGGCCGCATCAAAGAGATCCGCAAGCAAAGCCGCACGATCCAGCTAACTTGCAGTGCGTCGGAAGGCTTGTTGGCGGATTACCAGATCGGAGACAGTATGGCGATCAACGGGACGTGTTTGACGGCGATCGCCAAACAAGCAACGACGTTTACGGTGGATATCATGCCAGAAACCTTTCAACGAACCACCTTTAAACAACTCTCGGTGGGTGCCGAAGTCAATTTGGAGCGAGCGATGGCAGCAACGCAGCGTTTTGAAGGCCACTTTGTCGCTGGCCACATCGATGTAACGACTCGTTTGATCCAGAAAAAGCAGTTGGAAAATGCCTTGATCTTGACATTTGCTTACCCCACCAGTGTGCAAGGGGAAATCATTCCGCAAGGGTCGATTGCGATCAATGGCGTCAGTTTGACGGTCACCCAGACGACGGCACAGGCCTTTTCCGTTAGCTTGATCCCCCATTCCAAAGACCAGACGACGCTGGGGCAGTTGAAACAAGGGGAGTGGGTCAATATCGAGACGGATATGATCGGGAAATATGTCAAATACCAACGAAAATGAAAGAAGGCAGACGATGCATAAAGTAGAACAAGCAGTGGAATGGTTAAAAAAAGGCGGCTTAGTGATTGTCGCCGATGATGAAAATCGGGAATCAGAAGGAGATTTGATTGGGATCGCTGAATACGCAACGCCAGAAGCCGTCAATTTTATGGCGACTTATGGCCGTGGCTTGATCTGTGCACCCATCTCACAAGCGATCGCTGAAAAGCTGGCATTGCCTGAGATGACCGCCAATAATACGGATGCCTTTGGTACCGCGTTTACCATCAGTGTCGATCACGTGACGACGAGTACGGGAATTTCTGCGAAAGACCGGGCAGTGACGATTGAAAAATTGGCTGATCCTGCGTCACAGGCTGCGGATTTTTATCGCCCTGGACATATCTTCCCATTGACCGCTCAACCTGGTGGCGTGTTGGAACGCAGAGGACATACAGAAGCAGCTGTGGATTTAGCAAAGCTTGCTGGCAGCGTGGAAGCAGCCTACATTTGTGAGATTTTAAATGAAGATGGCACGATGGCTCGGGTCCCAGAATTGAAAAAATTAGCAGAAAAATGGCAGCTGCCGTTTTTGACCATTGATGAGTTGGCGGAATATCTACGAGGAACTGCACCTATCACGGTGGATCTGCCAACGGCTTATGGGGCGTTCCAATTAACCTTATTTGAAGATGAATTCGGCAATGAACACCTTTTACTAGCCAAAGGCGAGATTCAACATACTACCGAGCCGCTGTTACTACGGATCCATTCAGAGTGTTTAACAGGCGATGTCTTCGGCTCTCATCGCTGTGATTGTGGCGAACAGCTGCAAGAAGCGATGCGGCAGATCGAAGCAAAAGGCCGTGGTGCGATTTTGTATCTACGCCAAGAAGGCCGCGGTATTGGCTTGCGGAACAAGCTCCGTGCCTACCAGTTGCAGGAACAAGGATTGGATACGTATGAAGCAAATATTGCATTGGGTTTTGCAGCAGATGCTCGTCAATACACGTTTGCTGCCGATGTTTTACGTTCCTTAGAAGTGCAGGAGATTCAACTGATGACCAATAACCCTGACAAAGTGAAGGAATTAGAAAGCTTAGGGATCAAGGTAGCAGAACGGGTTCCGCTGGAGATGCCCGCGCATAAAGAAAACAGCAGCTACTTGAAAACGAAGAAAGAAAAGTTTCACCATTACCTATCTATTTAATCAACCAAAGGAGAATGAGCGATGACAGTATTTGAAGGAACGTTTCAGGGAGAGGCAGTCAAAGTAGGGATCGTAGTCTCACGATTCAACGAGTTTATCACTTCCAAGTTAGTGGAAGGCGCCAAAGACAATTTGGTGCGTCATGGAGTCAAAGCAGAAAACATCGATGTATATTGGGTTCCAGGTGCTTATGAGATTCCGTATATTACCAAAAAAATCGTTGACCACAAACAATACGATGGGATCGTGACATTAGGTGCCTTGATTCGCGGAGCAACGACCCACTATGAATTGATCTCAAATGAAGTGGCGAAAGGCGTAGCCCAAATTGGTCTGAATGCCGATATTCCGATCATGTTTGGTGTGTTGACGACTGAAACGATCGAACAAGCCATTGAACGGGCGGGAACCAAAGCTGGCAACAAAGGCAGTGAAGCCGCTCAAGGTCTTTTGGAGATGATTTCGTTGAATCAGCAAATCCTTGGCAACGCATAGGTTTCACGTTCGAACAAAGGGAAGCTAGCAAGAAAAAGCCTGCCTAAGCATAGGCATTAGACTGGAGACAGACTTCGTACAAAATGAAGTCTGTCTTTTTTTCATCATTAAAAAAAATGGATCATTTTGCCAAAGGATTCGCTTCTTCACGGGTACCGTGTTTTCGATAGGTCAATGGAGAGGAAAACGCCCATCAATCACGAACATTAGAATAACTCTTATTTAAGGAAATTTTCAGAAAATTATTTACATTTCACAAAAGGTTCCTTATAATGACTCTATTCATTGAGAGTGATTCTCATTTGCAAATAGATGTCAATGTAGCACATGGCTTTGGCGCTTTTCATGAGAAGCACTTTTATAAGCGAAAAAACGCACAGATGCTTCTTTTATGATGGCGGCGAGGCAACAGTCAGGTTGTTTTTGCTGTGAAATCAGGAGAGGTTCGTGCTGAATAAAGGAGAATCACATGTCGGTAGGGTTGATTAAATCAAATCGTTGGATGGTTTCGACAATCATTTGCTGTGTTTTAGTTGTCGCCATTCTCTTATCTGCAGGAGTTGCTTTGGCAAACGGGCAAGCCAATATCACCCTTGGCGAAGTTTACCAAATTCTCTTCTATAAAATCAGCCATGGATTGGTTGGTGATCTTTCAGGCATTTCAGACGCAAACATCAATATCGTCTGGTTTGTTCGGGCACCGCGGGTCTTGCTTTCTATTTTTGTGGGGATGGGGTTAGCGATCAGCGGGGCAGTGATGCAGGCGGTGGTCCAAAATCCGCTGGCAGATCCCTATATCTTAGGAATCTCTTCTGGCGCATCCTTAGGGGCGACCTTCGCCATCTTAGTCGGTTTTGGCGGCTCGGCGCTAGTCTTACAACTGGGCTTATCGTTTGGTGCCTTTGCAGGAGCGGGGATTGCCACTATTTTGGTGCTGCTGCTTGCCAGTATCGGTGGGAAAATGACTTCCACAAAACTTGTGCTGTCGGGGACGATCGTCAGTGCCTTATGCAGCTCTGTTTCAAACTTGATCATCTATCTGGCTAGCAATGCAGAAGGTATGAAGACTGTGGCGTTTTGGTCGATGGGCAGCCTAGCCTCGGCTTCTTGGAACAAATTGGGCTTTATCGTGGTTCTGGTTTCTTTGATCACGCTCTTCTTCCTGACGCAATACCGTGTTTTGAATACGCTTTTGCTGGGGGATGAAGTTGCCTCCACCTTAGGGGTCAAGCTGACCTTCTATCGGCGTTTTTACATGCTGCTAGCAGCGCTATTAACCAGTATCATCGTTGCGAATTCTGGGATGATCGGCTTTGTCGGCTTGATCATTCCTCATATCGTACGTGGAGTCAGCGGGTCGGATCATCGCCTGTTGATGCCTTTGACCGCTTTGACAGGCGCGTTGTTTTTGATTTGGGCGGATGTGATCGCCCGCTCGACCCTGCAAGGAGTCGAACTGCCGATCGGGATCATTACAGCGCTGATTGGCGCACCGATCTTTATCTATATCATTGTCAAACGACAATACAACTTTGGGGGGGGACGGAATGAAATTAGCAGTTGAAAAGCTCAATCTAACGATCGGGGATCAGCAGATACTAAAAGACATCTCCGTCCAAACCGCACAAGGGCAATTTGTCGGCTTGATTGGGTCCAACGGCAGCGGCAAATCTACATTGTTAAAAGCTATTTACAAAACGTTGAAACCTGACAGCGGCGACATTTATTTGGGTGAGATGAATATTTTGAAAAGTTCCGAAAAAAAAGTCGCCCAGCAAGTCAGCGTCGTCAGTCAATTCAATGAGTTGAGCTTTGATTTAACAGTAGAACAAATGGTGCTTTTAGGCCGCACGCCCCACAAAGGTCTATTGGAACAAGACACCAAAGCAGACCATGAGCTGGTCACTGAAGCCTTAGCCAAAACAGGGTTAAGTGCCTACAGAAAACGCAGCTACCTCTCATTATCAGGAGGCGAAAAACAGCGGGTCGTCCTTGCTCGTGCCATCACCCAAGAACCGAAATTTATGATTCTCGATGAGCCGACCAATCATTTGGATATCCGATATCAACTGGAAATCTTAGAGACCGTCAAGCATCTGAAAATTGGTTTGTTGGCGGCGCTGCACAATTTGGAACAAGCAGCCAACTATTGCGACATTATCTATGCCTTAAAAGATGGGCGGGTCGTAGGGTATGGCGAACCAGAAACGCTGCTGACAGAAGAACTGATCGAAGAAATCTATGGCGTGAAATGCAGTATTTACCATCATCCGATCACAGGCGGATTAGGGTTTCATTATTATTTTGAAAAGGAGCAAACAGATGAATAAATGGGGAAAAATGATTGGGGTAGGATTGGCAGTCTTTACATTAAGCGCTTGCGGCAATACGAAGGATGAAGGAACTTCGGCTTCTTCCTCACAGGCAGAAAGTACGTATCCCTTAACCATTAGCAACTACACCAAAGCAGAAGGCGGTACGCAATGGACCGCCAAGGACCAAACCTTTAATGAGGCACCGAAAAAAGTCGTAGCCAACACACGACCAGCAGCGGAATTGCTGCTGCATCTCGGCCTCAAGGATCAGATTGCGGGTGTCGGTGCAACCTTTGGTGCCGCCGATGAGGAAGTTGCTGCTGATTATGCAGAACTAAACGACCTGGGCAGTGACTACATCAGTAAAGAAACGGCGCTAAGTGTGGATCCAGATTTGATTTTTGGTCGTGGGGGACTTTTCGATAACCAAGATTGGGGCGTCGGCACCGTTGATTCCTTAAACGAGATGGGCATTCCGACTTACGTCCAAGAAACCTCTGTCACTGGGGCGACGTTTGATTCCGTTTATCAAGACATTGAAAACCTTGGTAAGCTCTTCAATGTCCCTGAGGCAGCCGCTGCTTTTGAAAAAGAATTAAAGGACCGTCAGAGTGCCTTGGAAGAAAAAGTAGCAGACAAAGAAGAGCAAACCTTTGCCCATCTCTTTATGTCTGATCCAAGTGTGGTCAGTGTCTATGCCGCTCAAGACGAGTCTTTTTTCAACAGCAACTTTGATATGATCAAACTGAACAATGTGTTTCAAGACTATTCAGGAGAAGTCAGTGTCGAAACCTTGATCGAAACGGATCCCGATGTACTGATCGTCGGCGACTGGTCAACGATCGAAGGCAGTGTTTCTGGTCAAGAAATCATTGAAGGCTTGTACAAAAATGACAAACTCTCCAGCATGAAAGCCATCAAAAACAAACAAGTCTACAGCATGGACTACAATTATCTCTTTGGCTACGGCTACCAAGCCTTGACTGGATTGGAAGAACTGGTAGAGCAAATGGCACAATAAACACCTCCATTGCATAAAAAGGAGAACCAACTTTTTATATAATAGAAGAAAACCAACGTTTCACTGGCCGATCGACCACAGAAACGTTGGTTTTTTGTATTTAAGAAAAGCAACCTTTGCCGCTGCCCGTTCCGCAACAAGTAGCCCGTTAGCTGTTTTTTTCTGTCATATGGTTCATTTGATAGCGAGACAATAGCTTCTCTTTGTGTTTTTGCATGATCGTTTCTAGAGAAATATCGTATTTATCGGCGAGAATAAATAAGTTATCCAGTACATCGCCCAATTCTTCCGTCAGGTTTGCCAGTTTTTCTTCTGGCAAGCCTTCTTGTTCATCGGGACGGTCACGACCGATCTCCAATGTCCGAATGGCACGGCTCACTTCCCCGACTTCCTCTGCTAAAAAATTCGCCCGAATAAACGGATCGTACTGATACCAGTTGCGGGCTTTGTAGAAGTCACTGATAAATCGTTGATACTCCTCAATGTTCATAAATTTTTTCCCATCCTTTCCCAGAACCTTTATCAGAATCATGATATACTATTTCAAAATGATTGAGAAGGATGATGGAGAGTTTTATGAAAATTGCAGTCTATTGTGGTGCCAGTGTCGGTAATGAACCTAGTTTTGCAACAGCCGCCCAAGAATTGGGGCAGTGGATCGCTTCACGAAAAAATACGCTAGTTTATGGCAGCGGAAAAGCCGGCTTGATGGGCGTGCTGGCAGATGCTGTCTTAGAAAATGGCGGTCAGGTGATCGGGGTGATCCCAACCTTTTTAAAAGATCGGGAACTAGCACATCCTGGATTGACCGAACTCTATGTCGTCGAGACGATGTCAGAAAGAAAACGAAAAATGTTCGAATTGTCGCAGGCCTTTGTCGCACTGCCAGGTGGTCCGGGTACGCTGGAAGAAATCACGGAGATGATCTCGTGGTCAAGAATCGGTCAAAACCCGAATCCTTGTGCTTTTTATGATGTGAACAACTTTTACCACGCAACGAGAGCCTTATATGACAACATGGTGGAAAATGAGTTCTTGACGCAGGCCGATCGCGAAAAAATCGGCTTTGCGCAAACAACGAATGAACTTGAAGCCTTTATTCAAGCCTACGAACCGCCAGTTATTCGGCAGTATTAAGCGTCTGTTGCAAAAGAGCAAGGCGAAGCACCGGCGGGTGTCGTCTTGCTCTTTTGCTTCTTTGACGCATTCTTAGTATAATGGGGTTTGTTTTGCAAGTGGGGTCATAAAATAAGATCCTTGGACAAAGAAATGGAGCGTAAATCATGACAACAAATTTTTGGGCTGAATTGCCGAAGCCTTTTTTTATCCTAGCACCAATGGAAGATGTCACCGATGTCGTTTTTCGGCATGTCGTTCAAGCTGCCGGCGCACCAGATGTTTTCTTTACGGAATTTACCAACTCCGATAGTTACTGCCATCCAGAAGGACGCGACAGTGTGCGGGGACGTTTAGTCTTCACCGAAGATGAGCAACCGATGGTAGCCCACATTTGGGGCGATAAGCCAGAGTATTTCCGTGAAATGAGTATCGGATTAGCCGAGATGGGCTTTAAAGGGATTGACTTAAATATGGGCTGTCCAGTGCCAAACGTTGCCGGACGAGGCAAAGGCAGCGGCTTGATCTTGCGACCAGACGTTGCTGCTGAGCTGATCCAAGCAGCCAAAGCTGGCGGTCTGCCGGTCAGTGTCAAGACGCGTTTGGGCTATACCGAACTAGGGGAAATGGAAGCCTGGCTGACCCATGTCCTGCAACAAGATATCGCCAACCTTTCGATCCATTTGCGAACCCGCAAAGAAATGAGCAAGGTCGATGCCCATTGGGAATTGATTCCTGAAGTGGTTGCCTTGCGGGATAGAATCGCCCCACAAACGAAGCTGACGATCAACGGCGATATCCCTGATCGTACCAAAGGTTTAGAGCTAGCAGAAAAATATGGCGTGGACGGAATCATGATCGGTCGGGGCATTTTCAAGAATCCCTATGCCTTTGAAAAAGAACCGAAAGAGCATACCTCAGAAGAGCTATTAGGCTTGCTGCAGCTGCAATTAGACTTGCAGGACCATTACGCCAAAATGGTGCCACGCTCGATCGCAGGATTGCATCGTTTCTTTAAAATCTATGTCAAAGGCTTCCCTGGAGCCAGTGATTTGCGGGCAAAATTGATGAATACCAAATCAACCGATGAAGTTCGACAACTGCTGGCAGAGTTTGCGGAGAAAAAGAACCACGAGGAAAGTATTGAAGCGTAAGTTTCAATGCTTTTTTTGTTTTTGGTTGCTGTACCCGCTCTATTGTCAATCCTTCCTTGACAATAGATAGGTACCTATGTAAAATGGAGAGCGGACTTTTAACTAGGTACCTATCTAAATAGTGAAGAGGCGAAAGGAGCTGAAGGTCGATGGTTTCCGAACAAGAAATCGTGGAACGATTGTTTGAAGTGTATAAATTAAATCGGCGGTATGCGGAACAAAAATATGGGCGCTTTATGCCAGGTCGGGGACAGTTCAATTGCCTACTGGTATTGGACGAAAAAGGGACGTTGACTCAAAAAGATCTCGCCGCGTATTTAGCGATTCGTTCGACATCCACTGGCGAACTACTAAAGAAACTGGCTGAAAAAGGGCTGATCCAAAAAGAAGTCGATCCGAAAGATAAACGCAGCCATTTGATTTCGCTGACAGAAGCAGGCAAGGAAGAGGCACAGCGAATGAAAGAAAAACGTAGCAAGGCGCACCAAGAAATGCTGACCTATTTGACGGCAGAAGAAAAACAAGCCTTTGGTCAAGCCTTAGCAAAAATCGAACAGTTTTATCTTGAGAAGGAGGCGGACGTTGATTGAGTGAAACAGTCCAACGAACGGAACGTCAGCGGACGCTGATTTTTATTAATTTAATGATTACATGTATTGCCGTATCCATGTTAGCGACCGCCTTGACGACGGCTTTACCCGCCATTGTCACTGACCTGCAGATTTCTGTGACTACGGGACAATGGCTGACTAGCGGTTATTCCTTGGCGATGGCGATCGTTATGCCCTTGACGGCATATCTTATGAATCGTGTACCAACCAAAAAGCTGTATCTCGCTGCCTTAGGAATTGCGTTGGTGGGTTTGCTGCTTTGTGCTGCAGCGCCCAATTTTCTAGTCATGATGCTTGCTCGTATTTTGCAGGCCGTAGGCAATGGAATCTTGACCGCAATGGCGCAAGTGATCCTCTTATCGATCTATCCGATCAATCGCATCGGTGTGGTGATGGGCTGGTATGGACTCTCAATTACCGCGGCACCCGTGATCGCACCGACTCTTGCTGGGGTGATCGTGGACCGCTTGAACTGGCATGCGATTTTTTATATCGTTGCCGTGATCGTTTTGATCTCGTTGATTTGGGCCATAAAGGTTTTTGATGATGTGTTGCCAGTAAGCAACAGCAAATTTGATCAGACCTCTTTTGTTTTGAGTGCCTTCGCTTTTGGTGGGATCACTTTAGGCTTTGGCAATATCGGCAGCTATGGCTTTTTCAGCTTGCCGGTTTTAGGAACCTTAGGGATCGGTTTGGTAGCAGGGGTCTTCTTTGTCTTCCGTCAGTTAAGAGCGGAAACCCCATTTTTGGATCTGCGGGTCTTGAAAACAAAAGAATATGCCATCAGTGTCTTTGGCAGTATCATGCTTTACTTGGTCTTGATGGGTTCGGCGATGCTGATGCCGCTTTACGTGCAGTCGATTTTAGGCAAATCAGCGACGATCTCAGGGTTAGTCGTTTTGCCAGGTTCTCTGGTCTCGGCTTTTTTAAGTCCCGTGGCTGGGCGAATCTATGACAAAGTCGGCATCCGTCTGTTGACACTTTTTGGCGGCGGCTCACTGGTCTTGAGCAACATCGGCATGTATTTCATCCATATGCACACGGGTATTTGGGTAGCAGTGGTTTTGAACATGCTGCGCTGTGCCGCCACCGGCTGTTTGTTGATGCCCTTTGTGACGTGGGGAAATAAAAATATTCCGCCGCAGCTGACGGCGCATGGAACAGCGTTATTGACTTCTTTGCGAACGGTGGCAGGCGCCATCGGGACAGCATTATTTGTCGGGATCATGAATAGTGTGGCGCAAAAAAGCACGACCTTAACGGGGACGAGTGCACTGCTTCATGGGATGAATGTTTCTTTCTTATTGATGACGATCGCTTCTGGTCTGCTGTTTGCAACGGGGCTATTTTTGATTCGTGATCAGAAGCCAGAAGCCGTGTGGCTAGAAGGGGCAGAAGAACCACTGGAATAAAGAGGGGCACCTTTCTTTGAAGGGTGCTTTTCTTGATTTATTTCATGAAACTCTATGAAAAACCAAAAAATTCGATATAATAAGATAACTTATGGTTTAGGAGGAGTATTTTTTTTCAGGAAAGACTTGCTTTCATGGAAAAAAATCAGGGAGAAAATGAAGAATAAAGGCGTTTATTTTGGGTTGTCTGCCTATGTCTTGTGGGGCTTGGTCACACTATATTGGAAAATAATCGTTGGGGTTTCCCCGTTAGCCACGATGTGCTACCGAATCGTGTGGTCCTTTGTTTTTATGGTGTTGTTTATCGTGCTTTCTGGGAAGAAAACGCAATTTTTACAAGAAGCGCGTCTGCTGTGGAAGAACAAAGCATTTGCTGGACTGATCGTTTTAGCGTCTGTGCTGATCTCCATCAACTGGTTCACTTTTATCTTCGCGGTGAGTGCGGGCCACGTGATGCAAGCCAGCTTAGGCTATTACATCAATCCGCTAGTCAATGTCTTGTTAGCAACCGTTTTTTTGAAGGAACGTCTTAGTCGTACTGGCATGCTGGCGTGTCTGCTGGCAAGTATCGGGGTAATCTTATTATCGATCCAAACAGGAACGATTCCTTATGCCTCACTGATCATGGCCTTTTCCTTTAGTACGTATGGCTTGATCAAAAAAAGGATCCCCATTAGTTCGGTTACTGGGTTAACGATCGAAACGATGGTGATTTTCCCCTTTGCGCTCGTGTATATTTTAGGATTTTCAACCGTCGGCTTTATGAATTATCCCTTGCAAACCAATCTCTTATTGATGGGTGCCGGGATCGTGACGGCTATTCCGCTGTTGCTGTTTGCGGAAGCCGCGAAAAATGTTTCTTACATTACGCTTGGGTTTATTCAATACGTCAATCCGACGATCATGCTTTTGTTGGCCATCTTTTTGTTTCACGAAACCTATTCACTGGCCCAATTTTCCGCCTTTGCGTTTATTTGGCTGGGGATCGCGGTCTTCACCTATGGTACGTTAGGCACGGCGATGAAAGAGCGGCGCATGGGACAGCAAAGAAAGCAACTCTGATAGATTAGGAATGGCTGCAACTGGGCCGTTCCTTTTTTGATTAAAAAACAACTCAATTTAGATAGTGAAGGATGTTGCAAGGAGAATTGTTCAATGGTATAACAAAGGAAAAGCACGTTGCAGAAATTCTGATTGAAAAGGGTTGCATCTGCCACAGGGGTGTGTTATTATTCTTTCAGTTACAAGGATTGTTACTGTTCGGCAGGCAAAACCAGAATTGACCGTAGCGCGCTAATGGGGAGATTCTAGGTTTTTTTATTTTGGAGTGAGGGAAAACGATGGTTATTGGGAAAATTTTAAATAATAATGTCGTCATCTCGACCAATGATGCCGGTCAGGAAGTGATCTATATGGGTCGTGGCATTGCGTTTAAGAAGAAGGTTGGCGATCCAGTGGATGAAGCCTTTGTCGAAAAAGAATTTGTGTTAAAGGATACCTTTACCGCAAATCAGTTTCAGCAATTGTTTTCAGACATTCCTGTGGAAGAAGTCGAAGCCGTCAAGCAGGTGGTGGATGATGCGGAAGCATCCTTGGGGATCGAGCTGTCGCCAAATATTTATTTGACACTGACCGATCATATCCATTATGCGCTGGTTCGGGCACGTGAAGGCATTGAGCTGCCGAATCCATTGTTGTTTGAGACCCGCAAATTTTATCCGAAAGAGTATGCGGTTGCAGCAGATGCCGTTGCTTATTTTGAAAAAGTCTTCGGGATTTCATTGCCGGAATCGGAAATTGGCTTTATCGCCTTTCATATCGTCAATAGCGAACAAGCCAATGGTACGATGGAAACCACGATGCAAGCGGTAGAGATCGTACGTGACGTACTGGCGATCATCAGTCGCTTTTATGGACGAGTCTTTAACCCAGATTCCTTGAATTATCAACGGATCACCACGCATTTGCAGTATTTTGCGCAGCGCTATTTAAGCGATGAACTTTCGGGGGAAAAAGATGAATTTTTATTTGCCCTTGTGCAATCGAAGTACCCTAAAGCGTTTCAAACGGTCCAACGGATCAACGAATATTTGATCAAAACCTACGACAAATCGATCGGTGAATCAGAAATGATCTACTTAACGATCCATATCGAACGTGTCGTCAATGATCAAACCAATTAACATTCAATCATTAACGGATTGTTACTGTCAGGCAGGCAATACCCAGATTGAAAAGACAACAGTCAGCGAGGAAAAGACTCGTTGGACGGTCGTTTTTTCAATCTGGGTTTTTTTATTAAAAAAGGAGTGTTGAAAAAATGAGTTCAAATAAAGAAATTGCCGTTCGCGTCCTCGATGCGGTGGGCGGCAAAGAAAATGTCAACAGCGTGGTGCATTGTGCGACCCGCTTGCGTTTCAAATTAAAAGATGAGAACAAAGCGGATACGGCACGCTTGAATCAAGACGACGACGTGATCCAAGTCGTTCAAAGCGGCGGACAATACCAAGTGGTGATCGGCAGTCATGTCAGCGACGTTTATCGTGAATTGAATGGAGTAGCGAACTTCGATGGCGAAGCAGACAGCAAAGGCGACAAAGGCAACCTGTTGAATCAACTGGTGGATATTATTTCGTCGATCTTCACGCCGTTTTTAGGCGCAATGGCAGGTGCCGGTGTCTTAAAAGGATTTTTAACGCTGGCAGTCACCTTGAATTGGCTGGCAGCTGATTCTGGGGTTTACACTGTATTGTATGCGATTGCCGATGGGTTATTTACCTATTTACCAGTGATGTTGGCTTTTACTGCAGCGAAGAAGTTTCGTACCAATGAATTTCTAGCGGTTTCCTTAGCGATGGCATTGGTTCATCCAAATATTACCGCTTTGGCTGGACAAACGTTGAGTTTCCTAGGCTTACCGGTCATTATTGGTGCGAGTGCTTATACGTCTTCCGTCATTCCGATTATTTTAGCGGTCTTTTTACAAAGCTATGTGGAGCGTTTCTTTAAAAAAGTCATTCCTAGCTTCTTACAGATCATCTGTGTACCTTTAGCGGTCTTCTTGATCATGGCGCCATTGACTTTTATTGTCGTCGGTCCACTAGGAACGATTTTAGGAAACTTGTTAGGTAGTGCTTACGACAGCATTTACCACTTTAGCCCACTGATCGCCGGGGCTGTCATGGGTGGTTTATGGCAAGTCTTTGTGATGTTTGGCATGCACTGGGGCTTTGTACCGATCATGATGTTGAATCTCAGCCAAACCGGTGTCGATACGATGGTGCCGATGCTGTTGCCAGCTGTCCTTTCTCAAGGGGGTGCAGCGCTAGCAGTATTCTTTATGACAAAAAATGTGAAATTGAAAGGGTTGGCCCTTTCTTCAACGATCACCTCAATTTTTGGGATCACAGAACCGACGGTGTATGGGGTGACCTTGCCATTGAAAAAACCATTTATTGCCGCGTGTATCAGTGGTGCCATCGGTGGTGCCTTCATTGGCTTCAGCCAAGTCGAAAACTATACCTTTGGGTTAGTCAGCTTGCTAAGTCTGCCGTCCTTTATCCCACAAGATACGAAAGATCTAAGTGGTCTGATCGCAGCTTCAATCGGAACGGCTATCGCTTTTGGCGCCGCGTTTGTCTTGACCTTCTTCTTACGTTTTGAAGATCAGCCAACAACCGATGCCAGTGCAGCACCGGCAAAAGAGCCAGTTACACCCACAGATAGTTCGTCTAAAGAACGTGTGATCCTCAGCAGTCCGTTAGAAGGCAAAGTGGTTCCCTTAGCAGAAGTCAAAGACCAAGTCTTTTCTTCTGGTGCATTAGGAAAAGGCATCGCCATCGAACCGACCATCGGGGCTTTGTATGCGCCGGCAGATGGCACCATCACGACGCTCTTTCCTACCGGCCATGCCGTTGGTTTGACCACCACGGATGGAGCAGAAGTCTTGATGCATATTGGTATGGATACCGTGGAACTAGATGGCAAAGGCTTTGAGGTCTTTATTAAACAAGACGATCAAGTCAAACGCGGTGATTTGTTGGTGAAGTTTGATCTAGATACGATCAAAGCAGCCGGCTTATCCACGATCACACCAATCGTTGTGACGAATACCCCGCAATATTTAGATGTGATGGATATGAATCAAACCGATGTCTTGCAAGGAGAAGACTTCTTAGCCATCGTAAAATAAGCAAAAGAAACCCGATCCTCGACTGAATATCAGCAAGGATCGGTTTTTTTGTAAGAAAATAAGGCGCAGTTGCCCTTCTCGCTTGCCTGACATGGTAGCAAACGCTTGTCACAGCGCTAGTTAAGGGCAAGACCAACATCAGGAATGCCTACTCAGGGAAAACCCGAACATTCTTGGGGACTGCTCCCTACACATGGCTTAAATTTTCGGCAAGCGACTCTAAAGCGGGGAAATCGAGAATCGCATAGCCCTGTTTTTGTTTTTCGATCAGCTTGTCTTCTCGAAAGCTGGTAAAGGTTCGCAGCAGGTGGCGATAGCTGACATTCAAGATTGCGGCACAGGTGGTCAACTGAAAGGAGAAGTGTTGATTTTCTTGATGGGCAAGAATAAATTTGGCCAACCGTGTCTCTACAGGTTCCGTCAATGAATTCGCTAAGTTGATCCCCGAATTCAAGCGGGAACTGAGCAACTGACAGATGGTTTGCAAAAAGCGGACGTCTTGTTGCAAGGTGCTGCGGTAGCGATTCAAAGGGATGCAGACGCAGACGCAAGCAGAAGCGGCTTTGACACTGCTTTTCGGCAAGAGTTCCCATAAAGAGGAAGCTTCCCCTAAAGGTGCAGCCGGCTTGGCGTAATCAATACAAATCGTTTGGGTATCCGAAGAGAAGGAATAGACCATCACGGTTCCTTCTACGAGAAAATACAAGTATTCAGAAGGCGTGCCCGTTCGAATCAGGTGCTCTTCTTTTTCAAAGGAATGCAAAGTGGCCATCGCTAACAAATCATTGTCCATATAAGATTGCAGATCGTATGTGTCAATGTAATTACTGAGGCGTGCGGTATCATCGATTTTTTTCATGGAAATCAGCCACTCCTGAATGGTTTTCTTTAAGTATAGCTTAGTTCCCCATTTGACTCAACACGAAC
>OIXV01001522.1_pt1 | contig 20396 bp, 18 predicted proteins | sample 1587771 | NCBI WGS metagenome assembly OIXV01 (sample SAMEA3888893, study PRJEB22519) | human gut metagenome | biome: human gut; feature: human-associated habitat; material: faeces | place: Denmark | collected 2010
GAACCCGTGTTACCGCCGTGAAAGGGCGATGTCTTAACCGCTTGACCACGGAGCCAAAACTATTTTGGTGAACTGTTTTATAACAGTGACCGAAAATTATAATAGCATAACTATATGATTTTGACAAGTGTTTTTTTGAAAAAAATTTAAAATTTTTAGTTTTTTTAGCTTAAGGAAAAACGAGGAATATCTGTGCCGGAAAGCTGAAAATCCATAAGATGAAAAAAAGAGCCGATACAAAACTGTATCGGCAGAGTAGAGAGAAGATATATATAAAAGGTATAGGTCAAAGACATATGCCTGATTTTTTAGGCGGACATCCTGATAATCTTACAGAGTTTATATCATATAGGATTACCGGTGTCCCTTAACTTTATGCATTTAGTATAACGGGAAATTATGGAAAGAATGTGACGGGCGGATAAAGAAATCCTGAAATATCTTAAAAACTTCTGAAGAAGAGATAAATTTCAGCAAAACAGTTGACATATATAGACTGCCGATATAGTATGGAGATACAAAGTATATAGATAACCGATATAAGAAAGGAGAAAGAAATGGCAGTTGATAAAAGTCTGATATCAGGGAGTACGACTCTTTTGATCTTAAGCCTCCTGGAAGAGAAGGATATGTATGGCTATGAGATGATCGATACTCTGAAAGGAAAGTCAAACAATGTATTTGAACTAAAAGCGGGAACCTTATATCCGTTACTGCATTCTATGGAAGAAAAGGGATGGCTTACCGTGTATGAGCAGGAAGCCGGTGGAAAGATGAGAAAGTATTACCGGATTACCAGAGATGGGAAAAAGCAGTATCAGGCAAAAAAGAAAGAATGGAAGGAGTATTCGGAGGCTATTTTACAGGTGATCGGAGGTGTGTGTTTTGGAACGGCGTGATTATCTGGAATTGATGACCGGTCAGATCCGCTGCAGGAAAATGTGTCCGGTTATTGCAAGGGAAGTAGAAGATCATATTGAAGATCAAAAGCAGGCTTTTATGGCAGAAGGGATGACGGAAGAAGAAGCTGAGAAGGCAGCTGTGGAGGAGATGGGCGACCCGGTTGAAGTTGGTGTGGAGATGGATCAGATCCACAGACCGAAGATGCCGTGGAAAGCAATTCTGGTGATCGCTCTGATGGAGATCCTGAGTGGAATTTTTGCAGCATTCTTTTTGAAACAAAGTGAAAGCTATGGATATGTTGCAGGGATCCGGCAGATATTCCGGATAGCGATGGCATTTCCGGTTATGATTCTGGTATGTTATATGGATTACAGCTGGATTGGAAAGCATGCAAGGCTTTTTGCCGGTGGTTATCTTCTGTTTATGGTTCTGATGAGACATTTTTTTGTTCTTCAGATCAATGGTGCGGCAAGGTGGATTGGAGTCGGTGGCTTCAGCGTAAGTCTTTCACTGATGAGCTGGTTGTTTCTTCCATTATATGGAGCAGTGCTGTACCGGTACCGGGGAGAAGGCTACGGTGCCGTGCTGAAAGCTGTAGTCTGGATGCTGCCGATAGTAGGATTCCTGATTACCTGTCCGGATTCTGTGATGGCAGGAACGGTGGGACTTTCCTGCATTTTTATGCTGATGCTGGCGTTGGAAAAGGGATGGTATCAGGTTGCGGTCAGAAAAGTGATGGCCGGGCTCGGGATACTGACAGTCGGAATTCCGGCGGGGATATTAGCATACTTTTTCTTCTTTGGTGCGGAATATCAGAAAATGCGTATCCGGGCGATGTTTGTGCTGGATAAAGAGGCAGGAAGGATGAAAGGCACGACGCTTGGGGCAGTACGGGAACTGCTGTCGAGATGTATGGCAGTTGGACGTGCTTCCGGAGTCGATCGCTTTTGGGCTGGAGACCGCATCAGTTCTGCTGACTATATGATGCTTGGAATTGCAGGGTACTTTGGAATCCTTGTGATGGTACTTTGTATTGCAGTGATTGCCGGTCTGTTATGCTGGTTTTTAAGAAGTACGCTGAAGCAGAAGAACCAGCTTGGCATGATGATGGGATTTGGATGCGTGATGGTTCTGACAATCCAGTTTCTGTTATCACTGCTGGCGAACATTGGGATATCCGGGATCGGTCAGTGTGCCTGGTGTCTGTTCTTCGGATATGGACGAAGCGGTCAGATGGTTTCAGCAGTATTGATGGGAATTTTGCTGAGTATTTACCGGCATCAGAATGTAACTCCTGAGCTTGTAGTTGAAAAAAGAGCGGCGGCGAGCTAAGATAGAAGAAAAAAGAGGAGGAACAAAATGCTGGTTTGTGATTATATTGTAGAGAGAATCGACGGAGACTATGCGATGCTGAAGCGGACCGATCTGCCGGAGGAAGAGGCAAAGATGGTAGCAAGAGCGCTTCTTCCGGAAGAGATCCGGGAAGGAAGCTGTCTTCATTATGAATTACTTCAGTATACAATTGTTGAATAAAGGTATGGAAAATGGGTGTGCCCTGGGACTGGAAAGTGCCGGAGCACATTCTTTTTTTAAATGTAATTTTCTGTTTAGAAATTTTTCAGGAAATATTAAGGAAAATGAATGTGCATACTTAATAAAGGGAGTGTAAACTCTATTCCCGAGGTGAAGAATATGGATAAGATTTCGGTAGTCGTACCATGTTATAACGAAGAAGAGGCATTGCCTGTTTATTATAAAGAAATGTGCCGTGTAATGGACGAGATGAAGGATGTTGTATTTGAACTGATTTTTGTAGATGATGGTTCATCAGATGCGACGCTTGGTATCATGAAAGACCTGAATGAAAAGGACAGCAGATGCAGATATCTTTCATTTTCCAGAAACTTTGGAAAGGAAGCTGCGATCTATGCAGGACTGAAAGCATCGGAAGGCGATTATGTTGCACTTATGGATGTAGATCTTCAGGATCCACCGGCGCTATTACCTGAGATGTATGAGATCCTGCAGGAGGATGGATACGATAATGTAGCGACAAAAAGGGCCACAAGAACCGGAGAGCCACGTATCCGTTCTTTCCTGTCAGAAAGCTTTTACAAATTTGTAAATGCTATTTCAAAGACAGAGATTGTAGATGGAGCAAGAGATTACCGGCTGATGAAGCGAAAGATGGTGCAGGCAGTTCTGGAAATGAGCGAGTATAACCGTTTCTCAAAGGGAATCTTCGGCTGGGTTGGATTCCGTACAAAATGGCTGCAGTACGATAATATTGAACGTTCTGCCGGAAAAACCAAGTGGTCCATGTGGAAGCTGTTTAAGTATTCTGTGGAGGGAATTACCGGATTTTCAGTGGCACCGCTCTCACTGGCTTCGGTAGTGGGTGTACTGTTCTGCCTGCTTTCCTTTATTATGATTGCAGTGATCATAGTAAGGACGCTGGTCTGGGGAGATCCGGTATCTGGCTGGCCGTCACTTGCCTGTATTATTTTCATGGTCAGTGGAGTACAGCTTCTTTGTACCGGAATTGTAGGGGAGTATCTGTCAAAGACTTATCTTGAGACGAAGAAACGTCCGATTTTTATTTTAAAGGATTCCAGCGATGATAAGGAGCAGAAGCATGAAAGAGCGTAGAAAAGATCTGCTATGGGAAATGGCACTGGTCCTGCTTACGGTTACCGCCTGTCTGTATTCTACAGGCGTAGGAAATATTTTTGGGGCAAAGGTGGACTGGAGCAGTCAGCACAGTGTGTTCCCGGAATATTTCCGGCAGCAGTTTTATCGTACAGGGCAGTTTTTTCCTGAGTTTGCATTAAATATTGGCGGTGGTCAGAATATTTACAATTTTTCTTATTATGGATTGTTTAGTCCGGTCGTTTTGATCGGTTATCTTCTGCCGAATGTGAAGATGTCGGATTATATGATGGTGGCAAGTATTGTCTGTCTGGCAGCAGCGGTTATAATTTTGTACCGGTGGCTGAAAAGCCGAGAATTTACAGCTGCGGTAAGCGGGATGACAGCGCTGATGTTTCTTTTCGCAGGACCTATGATCTATCAGTCGTCGCATCAGATTATGTTTGTAAATTATATGCCATTTCTTTGTCTGACATTTTGCGGAATCGACCGATATTTTGAACAGAAAAAATCTGGTCTGCTGATCGGAGGAACCTTTCTGATGATCATGACAAGTTTTTATTTCAGCATCGGTGGAATACTGGCGCTTGGTCTATATGGAATTTACCGGTATGCAAGGACAAAAGAGCGGGCAGAAGAGATGATTACGGTAAAAGGATTTCTAGGTGACGGACTGCGGTTTGCAGGAAGGATTCTGACGGCAATCATGCTTGCAGGAGTTCTTCTTGTGCCGACTGCGATGGCTCTTCTCGGGAGAAGCGGAAGCAAGGGAGAAAAAACAGATATCTGGCAGCTTCTGACACCGCAGATTAATTTGGAAAAATTTCTGTATGGGGCATATGGACCGGGACTTAGCTGTCTGATGCTGATTATTTTGCTGACCGGACTTTTTTATAAAAAGGCTTATGAGAAGATCCTGTCGCTTGGTTGTCTGGTGGTGCTGACAGTTCCGTTTTTTTCGTATCTGCTCAATGGTGCACTTTATATCAGACCGAAGTCGCTGATCCCGTTTTTGCCGCTTCTGTGCTATCTTACGGCAAAATATCTGGAGAAGCTGAAAAATCAGAAAATAGCGAGAATCTGGATGCTTCTTCCATGTCTGGCAATTATCATATATATTTATCTGAAGAAGGATGATGTGAAAAGCGAAGTCCTTTGGAAACTACTTTTGCTGGATGCGGTCATAACACTGTTGATCTGCGTGGCACAAGCGTATAGTGCATGGATTCGGAAGTATCTGACAGTAGCCGTTCTGGGACCGGTGATCCTGAGCCTTATTGTTACCGGAAGCTATTCCTGGGAAAAGAGTGGAAATCTGGAGAGCAGGAAAGCATATGAGGAAGATACCAGCCGGTCCATCGGGAAAGCTGTGGACAAGGCAATTACATCAGATAGTGGATTCTACCGGGTCGAGCAGGTTGGAAATGAGGATGAAAATGCGGAAAATCTGAATCGTGTGTGGAACAGTGAGCAATATATTACATCCCTGTATTCGTCTTCCTATAATGCTGATTACCAGAATTTCCGTAAAAATGATTTTCAGGTAGAGCAGCCGTACCGAAATTTTCTGATGCAGTCGGTTTCGCAGAATCCGGTATTCAGACAGCTGATGGGAGTGAAATATCTGATCTCCAGTCAGAATATACCGGGATATGAGAAAAAGTGGATGACCGGGGGAGGGGATGTGTACTGTGATGAAAATGCAGCACCGATTGCCTATGAGACGGATCAGACGATGTCGGAAGCGGAATATGACAGACTGGATTTCCCATTTAATCAGCTGGTATTTACCAGATATGCTGTGACAAAGGACGGAACTGTATCGGCAGGACAGGTGAAAGAAAAACTGGCAGAAGACATAGAGAAATGTGATTTTCGGATTCCGGAAAAGAATAACAGGATTTCACTGGTTGTCCCGACTGAAAACGGATATCAGGTGAAAATGAAAAAGAAACAGGAGTTCGAAGTGGCTGTCCCGGAACAGGAAGAGAAAGATGGAGTTCTGTTTGTACAGTTTCGAATCGAAAATAAAAAACCGAAAGAGGATATCGAAATATCCCTGGAAGGAGAGCGCAATAAACTTTCGTCAATCCAGCATGTGTATTATAACAGAAATACCGTATTTACCTATGCAGTAGGACTGGAAAAGGGGCAGAAAACGGTCTGTTTATCTCTTGGAAAAGGAGAGTATACGATTAAAGATATGAGTGCATATAACGGCGTATTAAATGAAGATACCGGCCTTTATCAGAGTGTATTCAGGGTGGATAAAGAGCAGACGAAAGGGAATCTGATCCAGGGGAGAATCAAAAGTCAGAAGGATGGAATGTTCATTACGTCCATTCCGTTTGATAAAGGGTTTGAAATGACGATAGATGGCGTAAAGGTGAAATGTGAAAAAGTGAATAAAGCGTTTCTGGGATTTCATCTGGAAGCAGGAAAACATAAAATCAGAATTTTATATCATGCGCCTGGAGTGACAGCAGGAAAGATACTGACAGGTCTTGGCGTTCTGATTGTGATCGCAGGGGCAGTAAGAAAGAAAAAATGCGCGGAGTGAATCTTTAAGATTCTGAAATAAAAAAGGATACAGTCTTAGAGCTGCATCCTTTTTTATTTGACAGAGAATTCCGAAGAAGCTTGCTTTTGCCATCCATGTATCGTATCTGCAGGTAGTAGTTTACTCCTGACGCTTGATCTGAAAATGAACGGCATCATCAGACCAGATCTTATCGGTATATCGGATTTCGATGGTAGACCAGTTCAGTGGGACTTCCAGAGAAAGATATCCTTCCAGGGTTTCGCCGGGAGCGATCGTTCCATCGAGCTTTGGCTGGTCGCTTGTGGTTGCAAGAGCAGTAAATGCAGCTGCACTGTAGTCAAGTTTGGTATCGTCACAATAATTTTCAAAGCTTGCCATACTGCTGATGACCAGATCATCAGATGTCTGATTGACAATTGTCATATGGACAAACATAAATTCATTGCCTTCTGTCGGGACAGACCAGTCATCTCCTTCGGATTCTACGTAGCTGTCCATCGTGATCTCAATGCCATTGTATGCGGCGGTCTCATTTTGCTTATAGATCTCTTTGGTGGCATCAGCTGTCTTCTTCGGTGTTGAAGTGCCGGAAGAATTGTCAGAAGAAGTGTGCATTTTGGAAAAAAGGAATATAACCGCAATAATGATCAGGATGAGAATCAGGATGATAAACGGCAGACTTTTTTTGTGTTTCTTTTTGGGGGTTGTTAGCTGGTCTGGTGAAGTTACATCATCAGAAGATGCATCGGACTTTGTGCCTGCAGTATCGTTTTTGGAAACTGGCGTTGGTTTGGCAGCAGGTTCATCTGCCTGACCGGAGCTGATAACTGGTTCTGGAACTGGAGAATGCTCCTGTACGGAGGATTCATTTCCGGAAAAGGGTTTGTCTGTAGAAACTTTTTCAGTCTCTTTTTTTTCAGTGGTTTTATTCTGAGCTTCGGCTTCTTCTGCTTCCGGAACATTTTTACGCATGCTGCGCATGGCAGCAGCTGTGCTGTGGTAGATCTCCGGTCCGTTCAGGGGATCGTCGAAAAAAGCCTGCTGTCTGGCAGCCGGGCGCTTTTTTCCGGAAACAGATCCATGCTTATGAGCAGAAGATCTGGCACTTCGGGTATCTGTATCATCCGGAATCACAGCGGATGCCGGAAATCTTTTACGGCAGGTATCACAGAGATATTTGCCGGGATATTTTTTGCTGGGGCGGACTTTGTGACCGCATACAGGGCATTTCATTCTAAGTTAAGTCTCCTTTATGATTCAAGTGTTCTGTTTTTATTATAGGGGAAAATCCTGTCAAAAACAAGGAGGTATTCTTGTCGAACAGGCAGAAAAGTGATATCATACTGACTAAGTAACGTGGCAGAAAGTCGAAGCTGTCAGATACAGGAAAACAAAAGAAAGCAGGGAATGATATGACATATCAGGAAATGATGGAAAACGCAAAATTATCTATGGGGATTTACTGCAAAGCCTGTCCGGTTTGTGATGGAAGAGCATGTAAAAACCAGATACCGGGACCGGGCGCAAAAGGTGTTGGTGATACTGCGATCAGAAATTATAAAAAGTGGCAGGAGATCCGCGTGAACATGGATACGATCTGTGATGGCGGAGAGGCAGACACTTCTGTGAATTTATTTGGAAAGGAATTTAAGATGCCGTTCTTTGCAGGACCGGTTGGAGCCGTGAATCTGCACTACAGTGACAGGTATGATGATGTTTCTTATAATAATGTACTGGTATCAGCCTGTGCAGATGCCGGAATCACCGCATTTACCGGAGATGGAGTGAATGCAAAGGTAATGGAGGCTGCAACGGAGGCAATCCGTGAAAATGATGGATGCGGGATACCTACAGTAAAGCCTTGGAATCTGGATACTGTCCGGGAGAAGATGGAACTGGTGAAGAAGTCAGGAGCATTTGCGGTAGCGATGGATATTGATGCGGCAGGACTTCCGTTTCTGAAAAATATGAATCCGCCGGCAGGAAGCAAGAATGTACAGGAGCTTTCCGAGATTGTGAAGATGGCTGGAAGACCATTTATCGTCAAAGGCGTGATGACAGCGAAAGGCGCGAGAAAAGCAAAAGAAGCAGGTGCCGATGCGATCATCGTATCTAATCACGGAGGAAGAGTGCTGGATCAGTGTCCGGCAACTGCAGAAGTGCTGGAAGAGATTGTAAAAGAAGTGAACGGTTCTATGAAGATTCTGGTTGACGGAGGGATTCGCTCCGGTACAGACATTTTCAAGGCACTTGCACTTGGTGCTGACGGTGTACTGATCTGCCGGCCGTTCGTTGTAGCGGTCTATGGCGGTGGAGAAGAAGGTGTGAAGCTTTACATTGATAAGTTGGGAGCAGAACTCAAAGATGCCATGCAGATGTGCGGTGCACATTCTGTTTCAGAAATTACAAGAGATATGGTAAGATATTATCAGGACTAGAAAAATACATGCAGGAGGATAATACAATGGGAATGAGAGTGAACGCAGAGCTGCCATTACCGGCAGACCTGAAAAACGAATATCCGTTATCGGATAAATTAAAAGCTATCAAGGCGAAGCGGGATGAGGAGATCCGTGATATTTTTACAGGGAAATCAGACAAATTCGTGGTGATCATCGGGCCATGTTCGGCGGACAATGAAGATTCGGTATGTGAGTACGTGAACAGGCTTGCAAAGTTAAATGACAGAGTATCGGATAAGCTGATGATCATTCCAAGAATCTACACGAACAAGCCACGTACAACCGGAGAGGGATACAAGGGAATGCTGCATCAGCCGGATCCGGAGCAGGCACCGGATCTGCTTGCCGGAATCATTGCAATCCGTAAAATGCATATCAGAGCCATGCAGGAGACTTATCTGACAGCAGCAGATGAGATGCTTTATCCGGAGAACAGAAGTTATCTGGATGATATTCTTTCTTATGAAGCGATTGGTGCGCGTTCGGTTGAGAACCAGCAGCACCGTTTGACTGCGAGCGGAATGGATATCCCGATTGGGATGAAGAATCCGACAAGTGGAGATTTATCGGTAATGCTCAATTCTGTTGTTGCAGCACAGGGACCGCACCGCTTCATTTATCGTGGGCAAGATGTGACGACAGGTGGGAATGATCTGGCACATGTGATCCTGCGGGGCGGCGTGGATAAATATGGCACAACGATTCCAAATTACCATTATGAGGATTGCAAGAGACTTCTGGATATGTATGAGCAGAAGAATTTGAAGAATCCTGCAGCGATCATTGATGCCAATCATTCCAATTCTAACAAGCAGTACAAAGAACAGCTCAGAATCGTAAGCGAGGTACTGCACACAAGAAATTATGATTCAAAGCTGAAAAAACTGATCAAAGGTGTAATGGTAGAAAGCTACTTGGTAGAAGGAAGACAGGATATCGGCGGAAATATGGTATATGGTAAATCGATTACGGATCCGTGTATTGGATGGGAAGATACAGTGAGACTGATTGATAAGATTGCGGAAGACTGTTAATTGTAAAAATACAGTGTATCAAGGTTGAAAAACTTTGATACACTTTTTTTTTTGCAGAAATGATTACAAAATTACAGTAAGATCTATTTCCAGGGCAGATAGAATGTATGTTGTAAAAACATAAATTACGGGTTAATGAGAAAACTTCTCAAAAATTCCTATAGACAAAATCCCACTAATATAGTAGACTATAAATAGTTAGAAAAAGCTAACCAGAATAAATTTAAACAAACTCATACAAGAGGAAAACAACATGAACTGGATGCAGAAAGATGTACAGACATCTGCTCAGATGGAAATTGCATGGCAGTGTGCTCCGGTATTGACCGGTGTAAAGCCATCCAATATTCTGACCTTGAAAAATGTAAGTGAAAAGGAAGTTGCGGAAAGTCTGAAAGAGATGGGAATTTCATACAGCATGCTTTGCGACAGCGGAGTCCGAAAAGTATGGCTGATCTACAGAGAAGAAGAGATTCTTGAAATCCTTGGAAAAAAAGAATACAGCGAATTTCTTGATACACTTGGTTATCGGGGATTTGAGTTTCCACAGATGCTTCAGATCATGAATCTGAGATTTGAAGGATATCAGCATGGAAGTGCAGAATTTCCACATGAACTTGGAATTTTCCTCGGATATCCACTTGCAGATGTGAAAGGGTTTATTGAGCACAACGGAAAAGATTTCCTTTATCAGGGATACTGGAAAGTGTATGAGAACGTAGAAGAACGCAAAAAAATGTTTTCTATCTACAACGTTGTAAAAGAGGAATTTATCAGGGAAATGCAGGCAGGGAAGGATCTGTGGCATGCAGCAAGAAGCGTGAGACAGCCATTTGACATACAGCCTGCATAAAGGAATAAAACCTGGTAGATGATAGAAAGAAAAAAGAAAGGAAGAATTTAAAAATGAGTGATATTTGTGTAGCATACTGGAGCGGAACAGGAAATACAGAAGCAATGGCACAGGCAATTGGAGCAGGAATTACAGCAGCAGGGAAAAGTGCTGATGTAGTACCGATGGAAACTATTTCGCCTGCTGATTTAAAAGATCAGGCTGTCTGGGTACTTGGATGCCCTGCAATGGGAGCTGAAGAACTGGAAGATGGAACGGTAGAACCGTTTGTATCTGAACTGGAAGGATTTGCATCAGGAAAAAAGGTTGCCCTGTTTGGATCCTATGACTGGGGAGACGGCGAATGGATGCGTACATGGGCTGAAAGAATGGAACAGGCTGGCGCACAGATCGTCGGCGGAGAAGGACTTATCTGCCACGGAACACCGGGAGCGGATGCAATAGATGAGTGTGAGTCACTCGGCAGGGAGGTGGCTGGCTTATAAGAGATACGAATACCTTTTAAATAAAACAGAAAACCGAAAAAGCTAAATAATCAAATAAAATTATAATCAAATCAAAAACAAATAAAAATCAAAAATTAAAAGCTAAATAATCATCAAAAAAGAGCCGCTCCGTTTCTGCGGGGCGGCATACAAAAAAATCACAATCGTTATTAGAATGAATTAAGGAGATGGATAAGAATGAGCGTTGTAATTGTAGGAGGTCATGACAGAATGGTCTGTCAGTATAAAAAAATATGCAAACAGTTTAAATGTAAAGCTAAAGTATTTACGCATATGTCTGCCGATCTGAATAAGCAGCTTGGACAGCCTGACCTGTTTGTACTTTTTACAAATACAGTATCGCACAAGATGGTAAAAACCGCGCTTGATGAGGCAAAAAGAAGCAATGCGAAGGTGGTTCGCAGCCATACAAGCAGTGGTGCGGCTCTGACAGAAATTTTAACACAGGAAGCAGGAGCAGCAGTTTAAAGCATGAATTTATTTACCGGGATCATGATCCCTTTTATTGGAACGACGCTGGATGTGGCACTTGGATAGAATGCAGAGTGGAAAAGCGAAAAGAAATGAAATGAATGTGTCCTGGTATGAAAATTATCTGGGCACTTTTTTTATGTGCCCAGCTTGGCAAATATAAAAAAGAGGTCTTTCTCACGAAAGACCTCTTACAGCGTGCGTTAGAGGATTCGAACCCCCGACCTTTTGGTCCGTAGCCAAACGCTCTATCCAGCTGAGCTAAACGCACATTTATATCGTGTGTTGAACTGTGTTGCTCAACAACAAAATCAAGTATACATCAGAAAAAATAATATGTCAAGTATTAAAATGAAAAAAGTTCAAAAAATCTTGACCTCATTTTTGAACGGGGCGATTAAAGCCGGTTTGCTGGTTCTTATTCGAGATAAGGACAGATCTGATTCCATTTGGTAAGCAGGCGTTTCTTTGACCAGGCTGCATTTGCCGGACTTGTGGATGGCAGACAGATTGCTTTTTGCTGAGTTTGTGGAAAACAGTATTTTTTATATAAGCGGTATGCAGTGCCACCGTTGGTGAAAATCTGCCGGATGGATGCCGTCTGAAGAATCTCTGAAAGGTCATTGGGAACGACATTGTGGATACTGCTGTCACTGGAGCCTTCGATATCACAAGAGGCGATCACATCCCAGACGGCAATGTGGTGTGCAAGGAGCAGTGATTTTTTCTCTTCTATGCCGGCAGGAAGTGGTTCACCTGTAAGTGTGGAAAGAAGATCCCAGAAACGGTTTCTTGGATGCCCGTAGAAAAACTGACTTTCCCGTGATTTTACAGAAGGGAAGCTCCCAAGGATCAGAATGCGGGAGTCTGTGTTAAATACAGGATGGATTTCGTGAAGTACATGTGAAGATTGAGCCATAGGTATGCCTTCTTTCATAAATATATTCAATAAAAGGATAAGCGATATGGGAGTGAAAAGCAAGTGGTAAAAAGTACAGTCCGGGTTACTGTTCACTCCCGTGTCAATCACTACGCTGATTGGCACGGAGGATGCACGTTTTATCTTGAATGGCATCTCGCCCATCGCCAAAGGCGATTTAAAATGGCGAGATGCGTTGCTGGTCACAGGTACTGTGAACAGTAACCAGTCTGGCAGAATGCACAAGACAGGGAATCCTTGTGACTGTCAGAGGATTATAGAAAATAAAAAGATCAGTGACTGATTTTGGAACAAAAAGTTTGTGAATTATTGAAAAAAGTTCTGCTTGTAAAGTGGCAGATGTCAGTGTATAGTGAAGTCATTCTAATTCGATTCTAATTTTATTTTATAGGAAATTGCATCCGGTATAATGAAATACTCTGAAGATACGCCGGGTGACATTCTCTGCTTTGCAACAGATCACAAGAAAAGTATATGATATCAGACACATGATTCGATGTGGCATTTTCAGGACAAGTTAATATGAATGAACAGATACAGGGAGGAACAGGATGGAAGAAAGAAGAGACTATGCGGTACTCCGTTTTGTGGATCAGAATGGCTGGAGTTATATGGTAAATGACTATGCAAAAGGCTGTTCTTTGATGGAGTATATCAAACAGGGGATCCGGGTGGAAAAAGAAACGGTATTTGAATGGATCAGACAGCTTTCAAAACAGCTGGAACAGTATTATCGTTGTGGAAATGAGGATGCGGCGTATGGATATGTGAACCCATATGCAGTGATCATAACCGGAGACGGAATGCTTTGTCTTCTGGATATCAATGAACCGGAAAACGAGGAACTTTTAAAGCAGATGAAGAAGAAAAAGCTTCGTATGCTTTTTGTAAGGAAAGAAAGGGTTCTTTCGCAGAAGACAGAACGGTCGGATGATCTGTATGGTCTGGCAAAGATAATGGAATTTACAGCAGAAAAATGTCTGGATCCAAAGGCATTTACACGGAAAGAAGAGCGAGTCTGGAAAAGAATGCTTGGAAAGTGTTATAGCAGTGGGAAAAATGCCATAAAAGTATTGAAAAATATGCAAAAAGAAATTGGTTTTCTGGAAAGGGAAATGGAAAGACCGAGGGATAATGTTTCGGCAAAAAAGATTTTGCTTGCAATTCTGGCGGTTTGTATCATGAGTGCAGCAATCATCGGAGGGACAGTGAAAAAGCCGGAAACAAAAGCGATTGCAGCGGATCAGGATCAACCAGAGGCGGGAGTTCAGGAAGGAGTAAAGGAGAAAAAGGAGACAAAAGAGGTTGTGGAACAAAATGGGGACAGTCCTTATCTGGAAATGGGACTTATTTATTATGTAGCGTGGGAAGATTATGTGAACAGCCTGGATAGTCTCGATAAGGAAATGCAGGAGACAGAGTTTTCCGATGCATACCGGGTGGTCATAGCGAGTCTGGAAGAAGGGAGTATACAGCAGGAGGATGGATTAAACGCAGAAGATGCAGTAAAAAAAATATTAGATGAATTGGAGAAACGTGCAGAAAAAATACAGATGAAAGTGTATTTGTACCAATACCCGCTATTGAAGGTAAGTGTTCTGGAAGAGAGTGAAAAATGGCACAGGCTGACAAAGAGAATTGGTGAGGAGATGATTAGAAGACAGGCGTGGTACCGGTGGGATACAAATGGAGAAAAGGAGTGTGAGGTCAGAAAATATCTTGCAGAAAGCTATTTTAAACTTGGTGAGAATTTAAAAGCAGCTGAACAATATGAACAGATCAGAAAATTAGAATCGAATGAAGAAGAATTAGAAGAGATTTATGAAAAGCTGCAGTTGATTTATGAAGAAGCGCAGGAATATGAGAAAGTGTGGGAGATCAGCAGAGAGGCGGTTGAAGTATTACCGGATTCAGAAAGGCTGTGGATGAACTATCTGGAGCGTTATTGTGAGAATCCGGAAATGGAAAGAGAATTATGTGCAGAAGCAGTAAAAAAGGCCATCCAGGCAGTTCCTGAGCTTGCAGAATCAGAAGCGTTTAAACAGCTTCAGGGAAAATATAAAATTGTGATCGATGGAGAAAATATCCGGGTTGGAGAATAAAACGCTGAAAGAAATTTTTGAAAAAGTTCCATAAAAGGGAGGATGCCGGGTGACTTAAAAGCCCCCGGCATGTATTATGAAAAAGTTATTCTATTATTAACTTCTGCACGTCTTATTAAATGATTTGTTTGAAATCTTTTATCTTTTATGTTCTTCATTTGATGATTCTAGTATATAAAACACTTGTGAAGAAAGAGTGTTTAACAAATGAAGGTTTTTTGAAAGATAAATGAACAAATTGTGAACAAGACTATTTGCGGAATGCGAAGTATGGAAGCCCATCTTTCATAGGTACTTCTACACTTCCCTGGATCAGTGGGCGGGCATAAGCGATGAATTCATCTCCGATGTCGGAACCGTCTTTTGTGATCCATTCTTCAGGAACAGCTTTTTCTTTATTACAGATTTCGTTCACGTCTGCAGTTCCGAATTCAAGGATGTATGGGTCATCACTCTTACGGATAAAATTGATCATCTTTCCTGTTTCACCATCTAAAGCGGCACTTACAGCAAAACGGCCGGAAGCAGCGGCTTCGTCCAGATCTGTGGCAGATAAACAGGAGGAAGAGCATCTCTGGCAGACATTGAGTTCCACAGAGCGTACTTTGATACCAAGCTTTTCTTTTACGAGATTTTCAAGATACTTTCCGGAGCCGGTCAGCATTTTATGACCGAAAGTATCTGTGCCGACATCACTTGCAAGCTCGCAGACAAAGGTTCCGTTACCATCGTTGATTCCTTCGGAAATGCAGACAACGAGATTAGAAGTTTTAGTAAGCTTTTCTTTTACCTTTTCGATAAATGCATCCGGGGAGAAAGCAACTTCCGGAAGATAAATAAGAACCGGATTATCGCCTTTAAATTTGCGGGCAAGAACGCTTGCGGCGGTCAGCCATCCGGCATGGCGTCCCATGATCTCGACGATGGTGACAGATGGTTTATTATCATAGACAGAGGCATCAATTGCAATTTCGCGTACTGTAGAAGCAACATATTTGGCAGCACTTCCGTAGCCCGGGGTATGATCGGTCAGAACCAGATCGTTGTCGATGGTTTTCGGAACTCCGATGATGCGGATATCACTTCCGACTGTTGCTGCGTAGCGGGATAATTTACTTACGGTATCCATAGAATCATTTCCGCCAATATAGAAGAAATAGCTGATTTCTTTTTCGGTAAATTTCTGGAAAAGTTCAGGATAAACCGGATCAGAAAGATCTTCCGGTAATTTATAACGGCAGGACCCAAGATATGAACCCGGTGTGGTGCGGATACGTTCCAGTTCGTCATTTTCTTTTAAAGGTGCCATGTCTATTGTGTGATCGGCAAGAAAACCTTCGATACCGTTGACCATACCGATGACATTATCAATCTCCGGATTTGCCAGACCTTCTGAGACAACACCATAGAGACTTCCGTTGATTACAGCAGTAGGACCACCTGATTGTCCGACCAGTAAATTGTGATTCATAGTTGAAATCCTCCTCTTTATTCATAGTAATCATATAGCTTTAACTATAGCCGAAAAATGTGAAATTTACAATATCAGTTGGAAAACAAAAAAAATTAGGCTATACTAGGAACGTGAGCTTTAAATTGAGAAGGAGAATACACATGAAATATATATCGTTTGCGATTCCGTGTTATAACTCGGCAGCTTATATGGACCGGGCAGTGGAATCTATTTTAAAAGGTGGAGAAGATGTAGAGATCATCATAGTTAATGACGGATCAAAGGATGATACTTCAAAGATTGCACATGAGTATGAAGAAAAGTATCCAACGATCGTCCGTGCAGTTGATAAGGAAAATGGTGGACACGGAGATGCGGTCAATGCAGGTCTTGACCACGCAGAGGGAAAATATTTTAAAGTTGTGGACAGTGATGACTGGGTAGATGAAGAAGCACTGTACAAGATTCTGGATGTTCTGAAAAAGTTTGAAGAGGAAGAAAAGCAGGTGGATATGCTGCTTGCCAATTATGTATACGAAAAAGAAGGAATGGAGCACAAGAAAGTGATTGAGTACAAGAATGTGCTTCCACAGGAAGAGATTTTTGGCTGGAATGATGTGAAACATTTTCATCTGGGACAGTATATTCTGATGCATTCTGTTATTTACCGGACAGATTTCCTGAAATTATGTCAGCTCAGGCTGCCGAAGCATACGTTCTATGTGGACAATATTTATGTTTACTATCCACTTCCGCATGTGCGTAAGATGTATTATATGGATGTGGATTTTTATCGTTATTACATTGGAAGAGAAGATCAGTCTGTCAATGAAAAGGTGATGATCAGTCGTGTGGATCAGCAGATTTTTGTCACAAAGAGCATGATTGATATGTATGATATGCGCAAGATTTCTAATAAAAAACTGCGGAACTATATGACTAATTATCTTGCAATTATGATGACGGTATCTTCGATTCTTCTGATTCGTTCCAAAAATGCAGAGAATCTGGAAAAGAAACGGGAGCTGTGGCAGTATCTGAAGAAGAATCACTACAGAACTTATTGGAAGATCCGTTACGGAATCCTTGGACAGACCATGAATCTTCCAGGCAGATCAGGAAGAAAGATTTCGTCTCTGGCGTACATTGTGGCGAGAAGAATTGTCGGATTTAATTAAAATTTCTTCTTGACATTTCCGAAGAGAAGACTATAATAACTGTTAAAGTAAATATGGTTCACCAAAATTCGTTGATGAGAACAAAGTCGTATCCGCCATTATTTTCAGAGAGCCTGTGGATGGTGTGAACAGGTAATAACCGGATAAGGATATCCTCTCTAAGAAGCGGGTCCAAAGCAGAAAAAGTATCTGCAAGTAGACTTTGCCGGGATCCACCGTTATATGGATAGCATATGTTGGTATGTGAAGTGCCGCAGATTATTTTCTGTGGAATTAGGGTGGTAACGCGGATTTTATTCGTCCCTTTTCAGATTGATTCTGGAAAGGGACTTTTTTGTTGCTGTGTATACAAAAAAATCCTGTGAATTTTGTTATCGGAAGATTAGAAGAACAGTTTTGCGTGGACGAAAAGAAAAAGGAGGAAACTGTAATGAAAGCATTACAAAAAGCAAGCAAATTTTTATCAGACTATACATCATTGGTGGTAATCGCTATTGCAGTAGTCACATTCTTTGTACCGGCAATGATGGGATGGGTAAATAACCCATTGTTCGTTGATCCGGTATCCAACAAGTTCACCTGTCAGTCGATCATCATCGGAATCATCATGTTCAGCATGGGACTGACACTGACAACCGAAGATTTTAAGATTCTGGCACAGAGACCTTTTGATATCTGTATCGGCGCAATCGCGCAGTATCTGATCATGCCATTTCTTGCATTTGCACTGACGAAAGTACTTCAGCTTCCGGATGGAATTGCACTTGGTCTGATCCTTGTAGGCTGTTGTCCGGGTGGTGTATCCTCCAATATCATGTCTTATCTGTGTGGCGGAGATGTAGCATTTTCCGTAGGAATGACTACGGTATCCACAATCATTTCACCGGTTATGACACCGCTTATGGTTTCACTTCTTGCAAGCGGAACGCATATTACGATCAAAGGACTTCCGATGTTTGTATCTATTGTTGAGACCGTTATTGTTCCGGTGGCTTTTGGATTTTTACTGAATTATCTGTTTGGAAAGAAAAAAACATTTACAGAGCTTCAGAAAGTGATGCCTGGAGTTGCAGTACTTGGACTTGCATGTGTAGTTGGCGGAGTGGTTTCTTCGCAGGGAGACAAATTCTTTGAATCAGGAGTTGTAATTTTTGTGGCAGTATTTCTTCATAATGGACTTGGATATCTGCTGGGATACGGCGCAGGAAGACTGACTGGTATGAATACTGCAAAGAAGAGAACAATCTCCATCGAAGTTGGAATGCAGAACGCCGGACTTGCTACCAATCTTGCAACCACAACGGCACAGTTTGCGGTGGCACCGGAATCCGCAATTATCTGTGCTGTATCCTGTACATGGCATTCTATCTCAGGAACACTTCTCGCAGGATTATTTGCAGCATATGATAAGAGAAAAGCAGGAAAGCCTGCAAATAAAAAGCAGGCTGCAGAAAATGTAGCATAAAATACAGAAATAATTTCGGAATGATCGTCATAAAATATCAGGAATAACTTACAGGGCGTAAGAAGATATGGAAGATCAGAAACTGGAAAATCTTTTAAATCTGGCACTGGGAGCGACAGAACAAGAAAGAGAAAAATCATTGAACCTGGATGTCGGGTATCATCCGATTGACAGGGAATGGGAATTGATTATTAAATATTCGGGCAATCTGGATCAGGTAAGAGCCTTGGCAAGCCAGGTGGTTGAACTTCAGAATGAGTACGCGATCATTCGGATCAGCCAGTCCAGGATTGATTTACTTTCAGATATTCCTGAGGTAGAATATATAGAGAAACCGAAACGTTTATTTTTTCAAATAGCAAATGGGAAGCGGGTATCCTGTATCAATGAGGTGCAGGATACCCGCTTTCTTGATCTGCGTGGACAGGGTGTCCTTGTGGCGATAATTGATTCGGGGATTGATTATGCGAATGAAGATTTTCGGAATGCAGATGGAACGACGAGAATACGGGTGATGTGGGATCAGTCATTAAGACCGAATGCGGATGAAGAGAAGAATCCACCAAAAGGGTATCGGATGGGAGTGGAATTTACCAAGGAGCAGATTAACAGGGCACTTGAGGCTGACTCGTCAGAGGAAAGGAGAAGAATGGTACCAAGTCAGGATATATCCGGTCATGGGACTGCAGTTGCAGGGATTGCTGCCGGAAATGGGCGAGGAAGCGGAAATCTGTATGCCGGTGTGGCACCGGAGAGTGAGCTGATTGTGGTAAAAATGGGGTCGCCTATGCCAGACGGATTTCCACGGACGACAGAACTGATGCAGGCGATGGATTATGTGGTGAGGAAAGCACTGGAATTTCGGATGCCGGTGGCGATCAATCTGAGTTTTGGAAATACATATGGTTCTCATGACGGCAGGAGTCTGGTAGAACGGTATATTGATGATCTGTCGAATTTCTGGAAGAGTGTGATCTGTGTGGGGACCGGAAATGAAGCAGCAAGTGCCGGGCATACTTCTGGAGTGCTGCAGAAAAGAAAAGAAGAAAGAATACAGCTCGCAGTACAGGCAGATGAACCAACATTGAATATTCAGATCTGGAAAGCGTATACGGACGAAGTGGAAATTTCATTTGTATCTCCTGCGGGGACGCGGATCGGTCCAATACAATCTGTTCTCGGTTCGCAGAGATTCCGGATCGGGGAAACGGAGATTTTATTATATTATGGAAAACCGAGCCCGTATAATGTCGCGCAGGAGATTTATATTGATATGATTCCGGTGACAGATTATATTACGTCGGGAGTCTGGCAGATCATTTTGAATCCGACAAGGGTTGTGGAAGGGCAGTATGATCTGTGGCTGCCAAGTGAGAATGTATTGAACCGGGGGACAGGATTTTTGTATCCGGATGAAGAAGTGACCTTAACGATTCCTTCGACTGCAGATAAAGTGATATCGGTGGGGGCGTATGATGCGCTTACTTTTTCCTATGCATCTTTTTCAGGAAGAGGATATACCTGGCAGGATGAAAGGACGAAACCGGATCTTGTGGCACCGGGAGTGAACGTAAGGACGACAGCAGTTGGCGGAGGGGTGACAGTGGTGAGTGGAACTTCTTTCGCAACGCCGTTTGTGACAGGAGCATCAGCACTTTTGATGGAATGGGGGATCGTAAGAGGAAATGATCCGTTTTTGTATGGGGAGAAGGTGAAGGCGTATCTCCGGCGCGGGGCGAGAGAGTTGCCGGGATTTGGAAAGTATCCGAACCGTGAGGTGGGATATGGGGAGGATGTTATAATAAGGTTACATTGAAGAAAGTCAGTAAAATCAAGTG
>OIXV01001542.1_pt1 | contig 20165 bp, 16 predicted proteins | sample 1587771 | NCBI WGS metagenome assembly OIXV01 (sample SAMEA3888893, study PRJEB22519) | human gut metagenome | biome: human gut; feature: human-associated habitat; material: faeces | place: Denmark | collected 2010
CGATTTATATGGAAATACAGTTATGGAGAAGCATTTTATGCCCCTACGAACTGGCGGTCAAGGAACTGATCGTCAAATTTGAACACATTATCAGCGAACACAGAGAAAATGATCTGTATTCCCCCATCGAGCAGGTAAGCGGCCGCGTGAAAAGCGTGGCCAGCATCCTGGAGAAAATGCAGCGCAAGCATATTCCCATGGAGCGCATGGAAGAGGAAGTGGAAGACATTGCCGGAATCCGCATTATCTGCCAGTTTGAGGAAGATATTGAGACAGTCGCCTCCCTGATCCAGAACCGTTCTGACATTACCATCAAAAGTGAGAAGAACTATCTGAAGCATGTGAAGCAGAGCGGCTACAGAAGCCTTCACCTGATCATTTATTATACAGTGGAAACCTTAAACGGCCCCAGGAAGCTTCAGGCGGAGATTCAGATCCGCACCATGGCAATGGACTTCTGGGCCACCATCGAGCATTCCCTTCAGTACAAGTACAAAGGGGACATGCCTCCCCATGTTGCAGAGCGCCTGACCAATGCGGCAGACGCCATTATCCTTCTGGACCAGGAGATGTCCTCTGTGCGTAATGAGATCATGGATGCACAGAATTCTTCCCAGATGCAGTCCAACCTTGTGAAGGATATTCTCAATAATATAGAGAATCTTTACCGCGTATCCAGCGAGAGAGAAGTGATCAAGATCCAGACCGAATTCCTTCGGGTTTTCCATACCAAGGATCTGAAGCAGCTGGAGCGCTTCCACAGACAGCTTGACATTATCGCAGAGGGCTACCGGGCCCAGGCTGTCTACCATGACATCGGCGGTCACCAGCCTGGGAAAGGATGCATTTCCTGACGCCCTGCCGGATTTTGACCATACATAGGAGAAAAGAATCAATGTCACAATTTTTACCCGTTAACAAAAAAGATATGGAAGAGCGCGGCTGGGACCAGCTTGATTTTGTCTACGTGACAGGAGATGCATATGTGGACCATTCTTCCTTTGGAAGCGCCATTATCAGCCGTCTTCTGGAGAGCCGGGGGTACAAGGTGGGCATCATTCCTCAGCCGGACTGGCGCAAAAAAGAAAGCGTCACCGTGCTTGGGGAGCCCCGTCTTGGCTTTCTGGTCAGCGCAGGCAACATGGATTCCATGGTGAACCACTACACCGTTGCCCGCAAGCATCGCCAGAAGGATTCCTATTCCCCCGGCGGGAAGATGGGACTTCGCCCGGACCGCGCCGTGATCGTATACAGCAACCTGATCCGCCAGACCTATAAGAAGACACCCATTATTCTCGGCGGGATTGAAGCCAGCTTAAGGCGAATGGCCCACTACGACTACTGGGAAAATAAAGTGAAGCACAGCATTCTTATGGATTCTGGCGCAGATCTGATTTCCTACGGAATGGGCGAGCACTCCATTATCGAGATTGCAGAAGCCCTGGACAGCGGCATTCCTGTGGAGGAGATCACTTATGTGGCAGGAACGGTGTACAAGTGTAAAGACCTTTCCCGCACCTACCAGCCTGTTGTTCTTCCTTCCTTCGAGGAAGTGAAAGAGGACAAAATGGCCTATGCCAGAAGCTTTGCCATCCAGTATCAGAACACAGACCCATTCACAGCAGCCACCATGGCAGAGTCCTACGGAAACAAAGGCTATGTGATCCAGAATCCTCCAGCTCTTCCCCTTACCCAGGATGAGATGGACGATGTGTACGACCTTCCCTATACCGGGCAGTATCACCCCATGTACGAGAAGGACGGCGGCATTCCTGCATTGGAGGAGATCAAATTCAGCCTCACCAGCAACCGGGGCTGTTTTGGAAGCTGCAGCTTCTGCGCCCTCACCTTCCATCAGGGAAGGATCCTGCAGACCAGAAGCCATGAATCCATTCTCAAAGAAGCGTTTCATATGACCCAGGATAAGGATTTCAAGGGTTATATTCATGATGTAGGCGGACCTACCGCAGATTTCCGCCAGCCATCCTGTCAGAAACAGCTGACCAAGGGCGTGTGCAAGAACCGGCACTGTCTTTTCCCAACGCCCTGCAAGAATCTGACCGCAGACCATAAGGATTACGTTTCCCTGCTTCGGAAGCTCCGTGCTGTTCCTAAAGTAAAGAAAGTATTCGTCCGTTCCGGCGTGCGTTTTGACTACGTTCTTGCAGACCCGGACAAGACCTTTCTCAATGAGCTTGCACGGTATCACGTAAGCGGACAGCTTCGCGTGGCACCGGAGCATGTTTCTGACCAGGTTCTGAAATACATGGGCAAGCCTTCCCATGAGGTTTACCAGAAGTTCCTGAAGGAATTTGACAAGGCTACCAAAAGCGCCGGGCTGCAGCAGTTTGCAGTTCCCTATTTTATGTCCTCTCATCCTGGCTGTACCATGAAGGAGGCGGTAAAGCTGGCAGAATATGTGCGGGATCTTGGATTTACCCCGGAACAGGTACAGGATTTTTATCCCACCCCGTCCACCTTGTCCACTTGCATGTATTACACCGGAATCCATCCCCTTACCGGGGAGAAGGTTTACGTGCCTAAGAACGCCCATGAGAAATCCATTCAGCGTGCCCTTATGCAGTATAAGAATCCTGCCAACCGGGAGCTGGTTCTGGAGGGATTGAAGATTGCAGGGCGCATGGACCTGGTAGGCTATGGAGAGAAGTGCCTGATCCGTCCAATCAGAGAGGGACATGAGAAAGCATCCGGTGAGAAATCCCGTTTCGGGCACCAGCAGGGACATGTCTCTTCCGGCAGAAAGAAAACCATCCGTAATAACCACACAAGAAAAAAGCAGAAATAGGAGTGTTTTCATGAAATTAATGCAGACAAACAAAGGAGAATTCGGGTATCTGAAGCGTGAGCGGAAGCGCAGGATCATCATTGCTGCCATTTTGCTTGGCGTACCCTTATTTATTTTTATCAGCATGTGGATCTACCTTGGCACAAGGAACACCATCTGGACCATCATTGCCCTGGTGGGCTCCCTTCCCGGCTGCAAGGCTGTGGTAGACGTGATCATGGTCATGCTTGCCAAGCCTGTGAACCCTGCTGTATACAAGAAGATCCATGCCCATCAGGGAGAACTTGTGATGGCATATGAGATGTACATGACTTTCTACGAGAAGAAATGTGCCATCGACGCCATCGCCGTGTGCGGCAATACAGTGGTGGGCTACACCAGCGATCCCAAGGCTGACACAGGTTTTATGGCAGAAGAGGCCCAGAAGCTTGTGCGCAAGAACGGCTACAAGGTAGATGTGAAGATACTTAGCGAGCTCCGGCCGTTTCTGGAGCGCCTGGATTCCATGAACGCCCACAAGGATTCCTTAGAAGAAGGGCTTAAATTCACCCCGGATCCCAGATATCCGGACTTTACAAGAGATGATATGGTAAAACATGTGATCCTGAATCTTTGCATTTAAAGGGGACTCCCATGAAAGAATTTATCATTAACGAAAACGAAGCGGGACAGCGTTTTGACAAGTATCTTGGGAAGCTTCTTCGGGAAGCGCCCAAAAGCTTTTTTTACAAAATGCTCCGCAAGAAGAACATCACCTTAAACGGAGGGAAAGCCACAGGCAATGAGAAGCTTTCTTCCGGCGACCATGTGAAGCTGTTCCTTTCCGATGAAACCTTTGAAAAATTTTCCGGCAGTGAGGAAAAGGTGGCAAGGGCGCACCAGAAGCTTGAGATTGTATACGAGGACGAAAATGTGCTTCTCATCAACAAGCCTGCAGGCATGCTTTCCCAGCCTGCGGATGATAAGGAGCCGTCCATGGTGGAATACCTCACCGGATATCTCTTAGAGGAGGGAGCTGTGACAGAAGCTTCCCTTCACACCTTCCGCCCGTCCGTGTGCAACCGCCTGGACCGAAATACCAGCGGAATTGTGGCAGCGGGCAAAACCCTTGCCGGGCTGCAGGAGCTCTCTGGCCTTTTCCACGACAGAAGCCTTCACAAATTTTACCGCTGTCTGGTAAAGGGCGTCATAAAAAACGAAAAATATATCAAAGGATATTTGCATAAAGACGAAAAATGTAATAAAGTAACAGTACAGGAAACGGAAACATCCGGAGCACTTCCCATTGAGACCAGATACCGTCCCCTTGGAGGTAACGGAACCGTTACCCTTCTTGAGGTGGAGCTGATCACCGGACGCACACATCAGATCAGGGCACACCTTGCAGGAACTGGTCATCCCCTTATTGGAGATTACAAGTACGGCAGGCGTACCTTAAACGATAAATACTGCAGAAAGTATGGTCTGAAATCGCAACTGCTTCACGCATACAGGTTGGAAATCCCGGAAATTGAAGGGCGTCTTTCCTATCTGTCTGGCAAAGAGTTCACGGCTCCTTTGCCTTATCTGTTTCAAAAAATCCTGAAAGAAGAACACGTAGAGGAGAATAAATAATATGAAAATCTGGCATGAAGTATGGGACTATGTAAAAATGATCATCATTGTAGTTGCTATAGTCCTGGTTATCAACAATGTAGTACTGATCAACGCAAAAATCCCTTCTCCGTCCATGGAGAAAACTATTATGACCGGCGACCGTATCTTTGGATTCCGTCTTGCATATGGTATCAATCTGGATCTGTTTGGACATGAGATTTCCAAAAAAGTCAAGGATCCCGAACGCTTTGACATTGTAATTTTCAAGTATCCGGATGATGAAAGCCAGCTTTTCATCAAACGTGTGATCGGACTTCCGGGAGAGACTGTTGAGATCAAGGACGGAAAGGTATACATCGACGGTTCTGAGACTGCTCTTGATGATTCCTTTATTCCAGAGAAAATGCAGGGAAGCTTCGGGCCATATACCGTTCCGGATAATTGCTATTTTATGCTGGGTGATAACCGAAATGATTCTAAGGATTCCCGCTTCTGGAAGAACACGTTCGTCCGCTTTGACCAGATCGTAGGGAAAGCAGTTGTAAGATATTATCCTTCCATCAAGCTTCTTGGCTATGAGGAACCGTAAGAATGGCGACATGGAACAGCAGAGGGCTCCGGGGTTCTACCCTGGAGGACCTTGTAAACCGAACAAACGAGCAGTACAGGGAGAAGGGACTTGCTCTGATACAGAAGATTCCCACCCCCATCACTCCGGTACGCATGGACAAAGAGAACCGTCACATTACTCTGGCATACTTTGACCAGCGAAGTACTGTTGACTATATAGGTGCAGTACAGGGAATTCCTGTCTGCTTTGATGCAAAGGAATGCAGCGCCCAGACGTTTCCTCTGGCAAATATTCATCCTCACCAGGTGAAATTTATGGAGGACTTTGAAAAACAGAATGGCGTGGCATTTTTTCTTATATTTTTCAGCTATTTAAATGAATTCTACTATCTGACCTTCCGGGAGCTGATGGGCTTCTGGAAAAGGATGGAAGAGGGCGGGCGAAAGAGTTTCCGGAAGGAAGAACTGACCGAAGAATTTTATCTGCCGAAAAAGGGCGGGGTGCTGGTGCCTTATCTGGAGGGGATTAAGCTGGATCTGGAGAGACGATAATGCCAATAAAGTTACCGGGCAGATCGTGAACAGTAACATCGGCGTTACTGTTCATAGGTAACATCGGCACGACCTGCCGGTAACGGGACGAAACAATATCTTGACATTCTCACTTGATTCTACTATAATCAACATTGATTTTGTATTATCGTGGTAGCGTAGTAAAGTGTCTATAGATTAACAAACTACGAAAACATCGGGAACTGACAATCGATTTTCCCTGTTATCCACCACAAAAGAAAACAAAGAAGAACTGTGGCATTATCGCAGTTACAACTAAGAAACAACATGGAGGAATATGATATGCAGAGGATTTTTCATACGCCGGAAGGAGTACGGGACATTTACAGTCAGGAATGCAGCCGAAAGCGCAGGCTTCAGGAGAAGCTTCACCACGTATTCCATCAGTATGGATTTGAAGATATAGAGACTCCCACCTTTGAATATTTCGAAGTATTCAGCAAGGAAGTGGGAACCATTCCCTCCAGGGATCTTTATAAATTTTTTGACAGAGAGGGCAATACCCTGGTGCTTCGCCCGGACTTCACCCCGTCCGTATCCAGAGCCTGTGCCACCTATTTTAACCCGGAGAAGGAAGTGGTAAGCCTTTGCTACACAGGCAACACCTTCATCAACAATTCCAGCTTCCGCGGCAGACTCAAAGAGACCACACAGATGGGCGTGGAACGCATGGGAGATGATTCCCCGGAGGCAGATGCAGAGATTCTCGCCATGACTGTAGAGTGCCTTCTGACTGCTGGTCTGACAGAATTCCAGGTAAGCGTAGGCCAAGTAGATTACTATAAGGCCATTTTTGCCCAGACCGGAATGAGCCAGGAAGAGGAAGAAGAGCTTCGGGAACTGATTTCCCAGAAGAATTATTTCGGCGTGGAAGAGCTTGTTAAGAGCAAGAAGATGGACAAATCTCTTGCGAAGGTTCTTTCCCAGCTTCCTCAGATGTTCGGTTCCGCAGAGGTTCTTGAGAAGGCCAAAGCCCTGACTGATAACCCGCAGGCTTTAAAGGCAGTGGCACGCTTAGAAGAAATTTATGAGCTTCTTAAGGTTTATGGTTATGAGAAGTATATTACCTTTGATTTTGCCATGCTCAGCAAATATCATTATTATACCGGAATTATTTTCCAGGCTTACACCTACGGCACAGGAGAGCCTCTGATCAAGGGAGGCCGCTACAACCAGCTGATGAAGCATTTCGGTAAGCCGGCAGCTTCCATTGGATTTGCCATTGTGGTAGACAACCTTCTTATGGCACTTTCCAGACAGAAGCTGGAAATGGAAGACCCGGATGACGTGACCGTGATCACTTACCGCAAGGAGAACCGGATCCAGGCAATCAAGGAAGCCAAAGAACTTCGCGCCCAGGGCAAGAACGTAGCCCTTCGCCCGGAGAAAGTAACGAAGGTATGTGAGGTGGAATTATGAGATATCTGACTTTTGCCCTTACCAAGGGAAGACTTGCAGACAAGACCCTTGCTCTGCTGGAAAAAACAGGAATCACCTGTGAGGAGATGAAAGACAAAGACTCCCGTAAACTGATCTTTGTAAACGAAGAACTGAAAATGCGTTTTTTCCTTGCAAAGGGACCGGATGTGCCCACCTATGTGGAATACGGCGCAGCGGATATTGGAATCGTAGGCAAGGATACCATATTAGAAGAGGGACGGAAGCTTTATGAGGTGATGGACCTTGGCTTTGGTGCCTGCCGCATGTGCGTGTGCGGACCGGAGAGCGCAAAGCCCCTTCTTGCATCCAACCAGCTCATCCGCGTGGCAACCAAGTATCCAAATATTGCCAAGGATTATTTCTATAACAAAAAGCACCAGACGGTTGAGATCATTAAACTGAACGGTTCCATTGAGCTTGCTCCTATTGTAGGGCTTTCCGAGGTGATCGTGGACATTGTGGAGACCGGAAGCACCCTTCGTGAGAACGGCCTGAAGGTTCTGGAGGAGGTTTGCCCTCTTTCTGCCAGAATGGTAGTGAACCAGGTAAGCATGAAAATGGAAAATGAGCGGATCAGCAAGCTGATCGAAGAGCTGAGAGAAGTGATTTAAAGAAAAAAGTCGCAGGCCAGCGATATGATCATATTGGAAAGTCAGTTACAGACAGAAAGAGAGACGAAGTAAAATGCGTACAGTAAGATTAACAAAGGAATCTACAAAAGATATTCTGGAAAATCTGTTAAAAAGAAGCCCAAACAATTATGGCAAATTTGAAGCAGCTGTTGCAGACATTCTTGCCAATGTGAAGGAAAAAGGAGACGAAGCCCTGTTCTCCTATACAAAGGAATTTGATAAGGTAGAGGTTACCGCAGACACCATCCGTGTAACCGAAGCGGAAATCCAGGAGGCCTATGAGGCAGTGGACGCTTCCTTACTGGAAGTCATCCGCAAGGCTCTTGTAAACATCCGCAGCTACCACGAGAAACAGCGCCAGAACAGCTGGTTTACAAGCACAGAGAACGGCACCATGCTGGGCCAGAAGGTAACTCCTCTGAACCGTGTAGGCGTTTACGTTCCAGGAGGAAAGGCAGTTTATCCTTCTTCCGTTCTTATGAACATTGTGCCTGCCAAGGTTGCAGGAGTGCCCCACATTGTAATGACCACCCCTCCGGGAAAAGATGGTAAGGTGAATCCATCCACACTGGTTGCAGCCAAGGAAGCCGGCGCTGACGAGATCTACAAGGTGGGCGGCGCGCAGGCCATCGGCGCACTTGCCTACGGTACTGCCAGCATCCCGAAAGTAGACAAGATCGTAGGACCTGGAAATATTTTCGTAGCACTGGCAAAGAAAGCTGTTTACGGCCATGTCAGCATTGACTCCATCGCAGGACCAAGTGAGATCCTGGTTCTTGCAGATGAGACAGCCAACCCACACTATGTTGCAGCTGACCTTCTTTCCCAGGCAGAGCACGACGAAATGGCTTCTGCAATCCTCATTACCACCAGCACTGAGCTGGCGCAGAATGTGGAGAAAGAGATTGATGGCTATCTGAAGGTTCTCTCCAGAAGAGAGATCATTGAGAAATCCCTGGAGAATTTCGGATACATTCTCATTGCAGAGGATATGGATGAAGCCATTGATGCGGCTAATGAGATCGCATCCGAGCATATGGAGATCGTGACCAAGAATGCCTTCGAGGTGATGATGAAGGTGCGAAACGCAGGCGCTATCTTTATCGGTGAGTACAGCTCCGAGCCCCTGGGCGATTATTTTGCAGGGCCGAACCACGTACTTCCAACCAACGGAACTGCCAAATTCTTCTCCGCACTTTCTGTGGATGATTTTATTAAGAAATCCAGCATTGTATATTATTCCAGATCTGCACTGAAAGAAATCCACAAGGATATCATCCAGTTTGCCACCTCCGAGCAGCTGACCGCACATGCAAATTCCATTGCAGTCCGTTTTGAGGATGAGGACAAAAAGGAGGAGCCATGACAAGAGAGGCCCAGGTAACACGAAACACAAAAGAAACCCAGATTTCCCTAAAGCTGGGATTGGACGGAAGCGGCAAAAGCAGCCTGGACACTGGTGTAGGATTTTTTGACCACATGCTGGACGGCTTTGCCCGCCACGGACTGTTTGACCTGGATGTGAAGGTGAAAGGGGATCTTCAGGTGGACGATCACCACACCATCGAGGACACGGGAATCGTCCTTGGCACTGCCATTAAAGAAGCAGTGGGAGACAAGAAGGGAATCCGCCGCTACGGAAGCTGCATTCTTCCTATGGATGAGTGCCTGGTGCTCTGCGCAGTGGATCTTGGAGGACGTCCCTATCTTTCCTTTGACGGAGAGTTCACAAGCGAAAAGATTGGCGATATGTCCACAGAAATGGTAAAGGAATTTTTTTATGCGGTTTCCTACACTGCGTCCATGAATCTTCACATTAAGGTTCTTACCCCGGGAAATAACCACCATATGGCAGAAGCTATGTTCAAAAGCTTCGCCAAAGCCCTGGACATGGCGGTAGCGTTTGACCCCCGCATTACAGACGTGCTTTCCACAAAGGGAAGCTTGTAAAAGGAGTATTTTTACATGGAAAATTTAAAAAGCAAACTGTCCTGGTCTGATTTCAAGCTGAACAGTGACGGCATGGTTCCGGTCATTGTCCAGGATTACAAGACAGACCAGGTTCTGATGCTTGCCTATATGAATGAAGAGGCCTATCTTACCACTTTGAAACTGGGAAAAATGACCTACTGGAGCCGCAGCCGAAACGAGCTGTGGACCAAAGGACTTACCTCCGGCCATGTTCAGTACGTGAAATCATTGACTATTGACTGTGATAATGATACAATCTTGGCAAAAGTGGAGCAGGTAGGTGCTGCGTGTCATACTGGAAACAGGACATGTTTTTTTACCCCGCTGCTCTAAAAAAGTAAGCCAAAGGTAAAACTATCATATGAACAAACAAATGAAAAACACCCTGATCAAGGTTCTGATCTTCTTCGTGCTTCTTGTGGGCGCATACTGTCTGTGGTGCCATTTCCTTACAGACAATGTGATCTGGACAAAGCTGAAGGTAAACGGCATTGCCATCCAGGGAATGACCGAAGAGAAAGCCATCGACGCCATTACAGAGGACTTCCAGAAAAATTATCAGGACAAGCAGATGACGGTCACCCTGAACGGACAGGAATTTCAGGTGTCCATTTATCCGGCGCTGAGCATAGATGCGAAAGCCGTTGTGGCAAGTGCCTATTCCCTTGGACATGGTTCCTGGATTACTCACGGAACTGACCGTATCCAGCTTATGAACAGCAAGACGAAGGAAGAGTTGACCCTTCTGCCTACTGTGCGCAATCAGGATGACTTAGATGCGGTGCTGGAGAAAGCCGGGATCCAGAATGGTTCTACTACCATCCAGACCTCCTGTGAGCTCACAGATACCAGCCTTGTGATCACCAAAGGAATCACCGGAATGGGGCCGGATCTGAATGCTCTGAAAAAAGAAATCTTAAGTGCCATTTCCCGGGAAGATTACGAAGCGGTGATTGAATGCCCTACCGTGGAGACTGCGCCGGAAGAATTTGACATGGAAGCTTATTATGAGCAGGTACATACAGAAGCAACCGATGCTTCCCTGGGAGAGAATAATGAGATCATTCCTGCTGTGACGGGCATTTCCTTTGATGTGGAAGCTGCGCAGAACCGACTTGACCGGGCAAGAGAGGGGCTTGTGATCACCATTCCTCTTGAGATTACTTTGCCGGAGGTTTCTACGGAGGAAATTGAGGCTCTGCCTTATCTGAACCTCCTTGGAACCTATACCACTTACGGCGGCGGTACCAAGAACCGGATCACCAATCTGAAGCTTGCAGTAGAAGCATGCGATGGGGTGGAACTGCAGCCGGGACAGACTTTTTCCTACAATGATACCTTAGGTCCCAGAACAGAAGAGCGGGGCTATAAGGAAGCGACGGTAATCGTAGGCGGCGAGCACGCCCAGGATATCGGCGGCGGAATCTGCCAGGTTTCCACCACCCTGTTTATGGCGTGCCTGCAGGCGGATCTTTCCATCGTAGAACGCCATAACCATGCAGCGCGTATTGACTATGTGGATGACGGACTGGATGCAGCAGTTGTTTACGGAAGCCAGGATTTCCGCTTCCAGAACAATACCTCTTATCCCATTAAGATTTTCGCAGTCTATGACGAAGCAGAAGAGTCTGTGACCGTATCCATTTACGGTACAAAGGAGAACAACAATACTGTAGAGATCACCACCGAACACTCCGATCCCAACACCTGCAAAACCTACCGCAGCGTGTATGATGAGGCGGGAAACCTGCTCCGCACAGAAGAGGTTGGGTATAGTCAGTATAAACAGTAAAGCGATGTTGCGTATTTCCCGCACAATAATTTAAAATATATGTTAAATTGTAGTTACTGGGCACGGAGTGAACAGTAACAAATTGTAGGCTGTCAGGTAGAAAGTGCCTTGGCAGCCTATTGATTTCAGTATAATAGTCTGCTATAATGAAATGAATTGAATAAATCCGTTTTCAGTGCCTTTGCAGAAAAAAAAGCTGCTGGTTAAGAGGGAATCAGGTGCAAATCCTGAGCGATCCGGTCACTGTAAACAGGGAATGAAATCCGAAGATGCCATTGGCAATGCGTTGCTGAGAAGGCTGGATTTCGTATTGATCTGTAAGTCAGGAAACCTGCTGAATTCGTTAATGAAAGCTTCCGAGGAAAGCACTTCATTCTCATGTAGCATATATTTCGACTATGGGATATATTGATTTCTGGTGCCTGTTCCCTTATGGGAGCGGGCATTTTTTTGCATTAGAAGAGTTTTCTGGAATTTTCCGAATACTCTGAGGCAGTCTTTGATTTATTCAGGCAACAATACCAGAAGATAACCATAAAAGAATCGAGGGAGAAAAATGAAAAGAAATTCAAAACGCTTTCTGGCACTGTTTCTTTCTGTGGCAATGACCGTCACTCCGGCTGCCCTTACACAGGCAGAAAGTGAGAGTACAGGCGTACAGGTTACGGTAACTCCGGCGGAAGAAGCTGTTGTGACAGAAGCTCCGAAAGAGGAGACTGCTCCTGCACAGGAAGAGAAGGCAGAAACAACTGCTCCGGAAGAGACCACGGCACCTACAGAGACTCCGGAGCAGACAGAAACTGCTGAGGTTTCTGTTACAGAAGCGCCAGCACAGACAGAGGATGCCAAAGAAGAGACTGCTGCTCAGCCAGCAGAAGACGCAGCTGTAACAGAAGCTCCGGCTGCAGAAGAAGCTTCCGGCAATGGGATTGCCACTTATACCATGCCAGAGGATTTAAAAGAAGACGGCTCAAACATGACCATTGATAAAGCAGATGATACTGCTTACAAAATGTTCAAAATTGCAAGCTCCTCTGCAGAATTAAAGGGTGATAAAATTAAAATAACCCTGACTTCTAACGGAAAGAACTACAATAAGATTTACCTTGGACATAAAGAAGATGCTGCATCTGTGATGGATGCCAATGCAATCGCAGGAACAGAGACAGAAACCGGATATACCTTCGTTTTCGAAATTGATGCAAAGGCAGAAGCTCAGACCATTTATCTGGTTCCCCATTCTGTAAAAAATAATGCATGGTATACGACCCAGGATCTGAAGCTGAACGTTCCAGGAATGAAAGCCCCGGAACCAACTGCCACACCAGAACCAACCGCAACTCCGGAGCCAACCGCAACTCCAGAGCCTACCGCCACACCAATTCCAACCGAGACTCCGGCAGCCTCTGACAACGAGATCAAGGACGCTGGCATCAAGCTGGTAAAAGAAGACGGCAACGAATTTGCCATGTTCGTGATCACTGGTTCCACTGTAAAATTAGAGGGTGACAAATATATCGTAACTCTTTCCACAGAGAAGCAGAATTATGACATGATCTACTTCGGAAGTTCCAGCGATGCAGATAAAGAGACCAAAGCCGTTCGCGGCGAAGAAAATGCTGCAGGAGGTTATACATACACTTTCGAAATCCCGGCAAGCAAGGATGTGACCACTCTTGCAGTCGTTCCGCACTCCAAAAAGAGCCAGCACTGGTATGAAAAAGGCATTCTTACCATCAGTGTTCCGGCAGTTCCAGGATATGGCGAAGAGCCAGAGGTAACACCGGAACCAACCGCTACCCCGGCTCCAAGTGAGACTCCGGCTCCGACCGCGACTCCAGAGCCAACTTCCACACCAGAGCCAACCAAGATTCCATCCGGCACATGTGACAACGGAATCTACAATGTAAATGTAACTTCCAGTTCCACCATGTTCCGCGTAGTAGACTGCACCCTCACTTCCAAAAACGGAAAAATGACCGCAGTCCTTACCTTAAGCGGTACCGGATACGATTATCTCTATGTGGGAACCAGCGAGCAGGCTGCAAAAGCAGATTCCTCCAAATGGGTTCCATATACCGTAAATGCAAACGGCAAATATACCTATGAGATTCCGGTAACATCCCTGGACAAAGGACTTGCAGTTGCTGCATTTTCCCACAGAACCCAGAGCTGGTATGACAGAACCCTGACCTTTGAGTCTGCTACCTTAAATAAGATTGGTGAGATCAAAGACGACACCCAGAAACCGGATGCCACACCAACACCAAGTGTTGCTCCAACAGGCACTCCAACCCCAACCGAAACACCGACTCCAACTCCTACACCGGATGCAAATCCTGACAAGGAGTCCAAGTACGACTCTGACCTTAGCGGCGGAACTTCCTCTGTAAACAGCTCCACCACACTGGCAGACGGAACCTACACACCAGACAGCTTCTCCTGGTCCGGCGGTACCGGTAAGGTAAGTATTTCCTGTAATAAGATTACTGTAACCGGCGGAAAAGCCTATGCAACAATTGTATTCAGCAGTGAATATTACGGATATGTAAAGGCAAACGGCAACACCTATTACGGATCCTGCGGAGGCGGTACCTCCACCTTCACCATCCCGATTGCATTAAACCAGAACAATACCATCATCGGTATGACCACCAGAATGTCTCAGGCTCATGAGATTACTTACACCATTTATGCTGCATTAAAGGGTGCAAGCGATCCGAAAAAAACAGACAAGGAAAATCCGGCAGATGAGAACAGCATGCTTTCCACAGGAAACAAGAAGCTGGATGAAAGTGCACCGGAGATCACAGGTCTTGAGTACAAGGATGAAACCAAGCTTGAGCATGCAAAATACTTTAAACTGTATAACTATGCAAAAGGCATCACCCTGTTTGAGGTTGACATGACCGCAGACACTGCAAGAAAACCGGAAACTGCAGATTCTAAGGAATCCACAGCGGCAGAAGATAAAGATGCATCCGCTTCTGAGAAGCTTTACACAGGCAATGTTATCAAATACCTGATCGTGCCGGAAGGCGCAGTGATCCCTGCAGGTCTTGATAAAGACGTAATCCTGATCCAAAAACCGGTTGAAAGCGTTTACGTTGCATCTGAGGGTGCGCTTAACATCCTGGATGAGCTTGGTCTTACTGACAAGATTACCAGCCTTGGCCTGGAAAAAGACGAGGTAACCTCTGACAGCCTCACTGCAGCATTAGAGGATGGCTCTGTATCCTTCGCAGGCAAATACGATGACACCGATTATAAAGAGCTTGTTAAGAGCCAGTGCAATCTTGCCATCCTTCCATCCGATATCCTTCCTGCAGAAGAAACAGAAACAGAAGAAAAGCTGGAAACACTGAAGGATATGGCAGCGAAGTATGCAACCCTGAAGATTCCGTTTATTATTGACCGCTCTGCAGACGAAGAGAATGAGGATGCAAAAGCAGAATGGACAAAAGCATACCAGGCAATTTTCACTGAAACAGATGAAGAGGCATAAACCGCAGGAGAAAACTATGTACGATAAAAAGCTGAAATACCGGATTCTTGGCATTTTTGCAGCAGCTGTGATGACTTTTACAGCAGTAACTCCTGTATGGGCAGAAGAAAATACGGAAGTAGCTGAAACGGATGCTTCCGTGGACACTTCCTCTGACCATACAGCACCAGAGCTTCCGGGACTTACTTATCAGTCCACCATGGAGCTGTCCTTTGCAGAATGCTTTGATGTGTATTACTATAATGATGGCTATAAGCTTCTGGATGTCCATGATAATGCACAGTACCTTGTAGTACCGGAAGGACTGGATGCACCGGATGGTCTGGATGACAGTATTCAGGTACTTTATCAGCCATTGGATACGATCTACATGGCAGCTACTTCCCCAATGGCATTGTTTGATGCCATCGGCGCGGTAGGTTCCATCAAATTATCCGGACTGGACGCATCCGGCTGGTACATCCAGTCAGCAGCAGATGCCATCAATAATGGCGACATGACTTTCGCAGGTAAATATGATGAGCCGGATTACGAGCTTCTGGTAGGAGATGACTGTGATCTTGCAGTTGAGTCCACCATGATCCTCCACGCACCAAAGGTACAGGAGATGATCGAAACCCTTGGAATTCCGGTATTTATCGACCGTTCCAGCTATGAAAGCCAGCCCCTTGGCCGTACGGAGTGGATCAAGCTTTACGGAGCTATGATGAACAAGGAAGAGGAAGCAGCCGCTTTCTTTGACAGTCAGGCGCAGATCATTGAGAAATTAAAGGATTTCACCAACACAGAGAAAACCGTGGCATTTTTCTATATCAACACCAGCGGTTCCCCGGTTGTCCGAAATCCCAAAGATTACATTTCCAGCATGATCAACATTGCAGGCGGGCGAAATGCATTTGCAGACCTTCAGGATGACAGCGGCAAAACCTCTGTTTCCATCACAATGGAAGAGTTTTACAACACTGCTGTGGATGCAGATTATCTGATCTACAATACCAGCATTGATGCCTCTGTAAAGAGCCTTGACGACCTTCTGGCTAAGGACAGTCTTCTGGCTGATTTCAAGGCAGTAAAGGATGGAAATGTATGGATCACCGATAATTCCATGTATCAGCATACGGATACCATCGGCGAGCTGATCAATGATTTTAACCTGATGCTCACAGGCGGCAGCGAGGAGGATATGACCTTCCTGCACAAATTGAACTGATTTTTAAGCGGACTTCTGGAAAGTGGTCCGCTTTCCCTTAATAAAACACAAATGGAGTAAACCTAAAATGAGTAAACAACCTGATGGAACCAGCTTCCATATGGAAAATTTCAAAAGAAGATCCCGCTACGCCCTGGTGTTTATTCTTTTGATCCTGGCATTTTGCGTGATCACCGTGCTGAATATCAATACCGGTAATGTCCATATTTCCCTGTCAGAAATCGCAGACATTCTTTTGAAAAAATTGACAGATACAAAAGAGTACAGCATTATCTGGAAAATCCGTCTGCCCCGAATCCTGATGGCAGCCATTTTGGGCGGCGCTTTATCCTTATCCGGTTTTTTGCTGCAGACCTTTTTCGAAAACCCAATTGCCGGACCATTTGTACTTGGCATTTCCTCCGGTGCAAAAATGGTAGTAGCTCTTACCATGATCTATTATCTTGGAAGAGCAGCAAATGTTACTTCTTATACTCTGATCATTGCAGCCTTTATCGGTTCTTTAATTTCAATTGGATTTATCCTTTTGATTTCAAAAAGGATCAAGCATATGGCTACCCTTCTGGTTGCCGGAATTATGATCGGCTATATTTGCTCTGCAGTGACAGACTTTGTAGTTACCTTTGCAGATGATTCCGATATTGTTAATCTCCACGGCTGGTCTCAGGGAAGCTTTTCCGGTATGAGCTGGAGCAACGTATATATTTCCTTTGTGGTAATCGGAATTACCTTGATTCTGACCTTCCTTTTGTCAAAGCCCATAGGTGCTTATCAGCTTGGAGAGGCATACGCCCAGAGCATGGGAGTAAATATCCGCTTCTTCCGTGTTGCCCTGATCCTGCTTTCCAGCATTTTGTCTGCAACCGTAACTGCTTTTGCCGGACCGATTTCCTTTGTTGGAATCGCAGTTCCCTTCCTGATGAAAAGAAGCTTTAACACATCAAGACCACTTATTATTATCCCGGGAACCTTTCTTGGAGGAGCTGTTTTCTGTATGATGTGTGACCTGATTGCCAGAATGGCATTTGCACCGCTGGAGCTGAATATCAGTACTGTCACCTCCATATTTGGTGCACCGGTAGTTATTTTTATGATGCTGCGTAAAAAGAGAGGAAACTAAAGATGGAAAATTACTATTTTAAAATGGACCATCTGTCCGTAGGATACAACAAAAAAGCACTGATCCACGATATCTGTATTGGCATCAAAAAAGGAGAAATTGTGACTTTGATCGGACCAAATGGCTCCGGTAAATCTACAATTTTGAAAAGTATCACCCGTCAGCTGCAGATTATTGGCGGAAAGGTTTACTTTGACGACCAGAATCTCACCTCCTTTTCTTTTAGGGATCTTTCCACCCGTATGGCGGTGGTTCTCACAGAGCGTATGAAGCCGGAGCTGATGACCTGCCATGATATTGTGGCAACAGGACGCTATCCTTATACAGGACGGCTTGGTCTTCTTACAAGAGAGGATGAGGAAAAAGTAGAAGAGGCCATGCGTGCAGTACATGCCCAGGAGCTTGGAAGCCGTGATTTTAACAATATCAGTGACGGACAGCGGCAGCGTGTTCTGCTTGCTCGTGCCATCTGCCAGGAGCCGGATATTATTATCCTGGATGAGCCAACCTCCTTCCTTGATATCAAGCATAAGCTGGATCTGCTTTCCATTCTCCGGGATATGGCAAAAATGAAGCATATTACAGTGATCATGTCTCTTCATGAAATCGATCTGGCACAGAAGATTGCGGATAAGATTATTTGCGTAAAAGGAGATACCATTTCCCATTTCGGAAGGCCGGAGGATATTTTTGAGGAAAATATGATCCGGGATTTGTATGACATTAACAATGGCTTTTTTGATCCTCTGTTTGGAAGTATTGAACTTCCAAAGCCGGAGGGAGAGGCGAAAACATTTGTGATCTGCGGAAACGGAACCGGTATTCCTGTATTCCGGCAGCTGCAGAAGGAGCATACGCCGTTTATTGCAGGAATTGTTTATACCAATGATGTAGACTACCGTCTGGCACGACTTCTGGCGGCAGATGTAATAACAGAAAAGCCTTTTATGGATATCTCCGAAGAGACCTTTCAAAAAGCTCTCCATGCGATGGAGCAGTGCGAGAGAATTATTTGCACGGATGTGCCTGTGGGCAGCTGTAATATGCGGCTGGGACAGTTGATTGAGGCGGCAGAAAAGAGCGGAAAGATGGTTAATGGCTGAAGCGGGATTTAGTGAAGCAATCGTTTCGTTACCAGGACGTGAGTTCGCAAGGTATATTCATCGCAGGTCGTCGCAACACTCCGACGAGCTAACTGCCAACTGCGACTAAACATCTCAGGAGAGCCTTCGATGTTAAGTCTTCGTAGACAGTGGATCTCGTCTCCGTTAAGAGCGCTCCTGAAATGACCTGCTCACGAATATACCTTGTGAACTCACTGGTTACTGGTAAGGCGAATGTGCTAAAACGATACTTCTTCACTAGAGCGTGTTTGAAAAAGGCTTTCTGCAAGATGTGCGTCACACTTTGTGGGAATGATTTTTCAAACAGGCCCTAGGAGGTGGAAAGAATGAATTGGAAAGAATTATGGATGACACTTTTTGGAACCTGTGAATGGCTTGGACTTAATATGGGATTCTGGGTATCTATGGCTGCTGTGCTGCTGATTGTGATTATCATGAATGCCATATTCTGGGGAATGAGAACAAACCGCTGCAAATAGCTGCAGCGGTTTGTTTGAAGAAATCTGTCAGTCTATGCTGATTTTACTGCTTTTTAACCTCTGGTTTTTCCAAAAGCTTTTTAATGCCCTGGATTGCTACCAGTACGCCAAGTATTAACAGCAGGACTGCAAATATCAGCTGTAAAGAATTTCCAAGATCAAGACCGGTGGTAACAAATGCCTTGGAAAGCTTTACAATTGTCATGCCAAGTGCTGTAAAGGTTACTGCCATCATGAATACCATTGGAACCCAGAGCATCCAGCCCTGACGTTTTGTCTTCTTTAAAAATACTGCACAGGCTACAAGCGCAAGCACAGATAACAGCTGGTTTGCAGAACCAAACAATGGCCAGATTTCTGCGTAACCCACTTTTGTAAGCAGATAGGCCAGTACAAGTGTGATAATCGTTGCAAAATATTTATTAGTCATCACCTTTAAAAACGGGTTCATATTTTCTTCATCTGTATCAGAATCAAGGAAAAACTCCTGGAAAGAGAGGCGTCCTACTCGTGCTACAGAGTCAAGTGATGTCAGTGCAAATGCAGATACAGCAAGGTTAATTAATGTAAATACTAATGAATGGGACAAACCAATCACAGAAAGGAAATTTGCAATCGCACCTGCAAAAATCTGCGGCTGGGTTGTCAGTCCCTGTGCTGCCGCCTCACCATCTGCAAAAGATGCTACTGCAATCAGTGCGATGATGGCAAGCATGCTTTCCATGAGCATTGCGCCAAATGAAACAGGGAGCATGTTCTTTTCATTTTTAATCTGTTTGGATGCAGTACCTGAGGATACCAGGGAATGGAAGCCAGAAACCGCACCACAGGCAATCGTTACGAATAGAATCGGAAACATATACTGTCCATTAACATTAAAGCTTGTAAAAGCTTTTAGATTACAGGAAGGGTTAGCAACAAATACACCAATTACCGCACCTACAATCATAAAAATAAGCAGATAACTGTTCAGATAATCACGTGGCTGAAGCAATGCCCATACAGGTGCAACACTGGCTACCAGGATGTATGCAAATATAATAAGGTGCCAGGTTCCAAGACTTATATACATCGGGAATTTAAGTCCCAGTGCAATTGCGGCTACCAGTAAGACAATGGCAAAGGCTGTATTGATCCATTTATTGAATCTTGTGTATTTCAGGAAAAATCCAAGTCCAACAGCTTCTATTATGAATAACATGGAGGTAGTTGCGACAGCTCCGTTTGCGGCTACCTTTGTAACTTCGCCTGCGTCGTTTGCGGCAAATCCATTAAAGGTTCCTGCTACTACGTCTGCAAATGCTGCAACAACCAGAATACAGAACAGCCAGCAGAATAAAAGGAATA